>FJWA01000646.1_pt1 | contig 10805 bp, 7 predicted proteins | sample 1011891 | NCBI WGS metagenome assembly FJWA01 (sample SAMEA3912450, study PRJEB9761) | metagenome | biome: forest; material: soil | place: USA | collected 2011-06-22 | depth 0.1 m
GACGGCGTCGGCGATGGGGAGTGGCGACAGCGATTTTGGTTTTGCGGGGAACAGACTGCCGACGCCGTCCCCGGTGTGCGGGACCTCTTCGTCCTCGATCGACGAGATGGACGATGCATCATTGATCGAGACCTCCTCTACGTCGGAGGCTGCCGTGTCCTCCTCGCTTTGATGGTTGATCAGCAGGACTTGGTGCTGCGACTGATCCAAGTCGCCCGCCTCGGCGTCGAAGAATTCCTCAACCGTCGACGCTGTGGATTCCATGCTCTTCCTCGGCGCAGTAGGCGGTTGTGTGGGTATCCGCCTCCGCAACTTGCTGGTGTTGAGAAGGGTGGANAACTCGCCTACGACCGAGTCCAGATCTTTCAGCAGGGCCGCGCAGTTGTCGTGCGTATCCCGGTCCCCCTGCGACCTTGAGCGATTGGGAGTGGTGGTGGTCGGCGTCGGGACCGACAGAGACGCCCCGCCAGCGGTTTGAAACGACTGTGGCGTGAGCGGCGACGAAGAGCCGCTCGCCTTGCGCTTCCAAAATGGTCGCTTGTCAGTCTGCGGGGTGAAGTAGCCGTCCGAGTCCTCCGGCACTGTTGGGGTGCTCGACGAAGGGTACGATCCTTGGTTGTTGCTAGCCGCCTGCCTCTCGGCCGCCAGGTCCTTGACCAGACGGCGGAGGGCGTCTCTGGTCCCCACGATCCTGCTAACTAGGGCCTCGACGTGCTCCCAATCCCTCTCTCCCTCTTGGTGTGCGCGGGCAGCGGTCGCGGAGGGCTCGGGAGCCGCTCCCTGTGTCTCTGGCGTCGGCTCGGGCGCGGCGCTCTCCAACCCCCGCGCGATTTTGCTCGCCCGCTCCAGGGCTCGGGCCCAGTCGGTAAATTCCTTCGAGTTTGACGCTTTCAGGTGCCAAACTTCGGCCCCGGAATCGATGGTGATCTCGCGACGCCTCTCGTCGGCCGCGATGGCAGCCAGGCTCAGGGGGATGGCACCCCTGAGAGCCGACGAGTTGCGGCTGTGGTAGTACGAGAGCGTGCAAGTGATGTAATCGAGGGAGAAGAAGCGCCGGGCATAGCCCTGTCCCTTCTTGCGCCTCCTCTTGAGTAAAACGCCGACATGGTATGAGGTCGACGATCCGACATCGCTCTTCCCCGCGGCCGACAGCGCGCGTCCGCGCCCAACCGCGCCATGACTGTGTAGGCTATCGACGGACTCGGACGGCACGGCGCCTAGGCGCGGACTGTTGGCGTACTTTCCTAGACTCGATCGGCTGGTGCTCGCGGCCGGGCCGGCTTGGAGGTTTGGGAGATGGCGGGCAGTCTGCGGGGGCGAGCCGGTCGGATAAGTCAAGAGCACGAAGGTGGCCGTNTTGGACGTCTGCTTTGAAAAGGTGTTGTCGAAGACCAAGCCGAACATGCCGCCCTGGGTGACATCGTAAGTGCCCACCGAGACCTTGTCGGCCTCGCATTTGCCGTGCCACTTTATGGGAATGAAGCCCTTTTTCGCCAGCTGGTCCTGTGCGGTGCTGACATCCCGCTTGGCGAAGAGACTAGGCTTCGACTCGGCGCCGCCGTCTGTGTGCTGCTCGATGCTACCGAGGTCGTCGGGATGCGAGGTGAGGTTGGTGCCGCCGGTCCCCGGGTGTTTAACGAGGGCGAAGTTTCTGGACAAAACAGGGTCAGCGCGCGTTGACCGGAGAGATTAGCTTCCGGAGGGGAGCCGTGTAGTTACATTGACTTCTTGTGCGGCTGGACACTCCATGATATCGTGTGTCCTGCATCGACCTTGACCCATCGCACGATGTAGGCCTGAGAGGGGCCGACGCCCAGTTAGCAATTGGCGCAACAGGGAGCTGCGATCGCCGCACAATAGCGCAGGAACCACAAATGAAGCCTTTGCGATGTACACACACCTTGCTGTGAATTTCCAGCTGTTCAATGCCCGCCATGGTGCCGGCGCAGTTGTGCCGGTGCCGTTGCGCCGGTGTTGCTACCGTTTGCGCCTGTGGGTTCCGGAGAGTCGGACGGCTGTTGCGCTGTAGACGTTGGGACGGGACGGTGGGCTGTCGCGAATGTCACAAAATCTACGCCGGGCGGCGAGTCGAGGAAGGGGTCGCTGAGTCGAGCAAGGGGGTCGAGTCTCGATGGCTGAGTAGCAGTGCCGTCTCCACTAACGTTAAGGGTGCCTTCCTGCCATCAAAGCACGAGTCAGGGCTTCCGTTCGGTCCCTGAGGGTCGAGATGAACTGGGAGGGGGCTCTTCAAATGTGTTCAGATCGGGTTTGTCCGCTGCGGCATGCGCGGCCATTACTACTGCAGCGGGGATTGACAGGCAGTCACGGACGGCCGTGACCCGCTGTCAGCACGGCTTCCCAGCCCCCCTCCGGCAATCCTGTTTCTTTTTTAGGCCCTGGTTTCCCGACCTTACCCCGTCCGGACCAGGCGGGGTAAGCATCCTCAGCCCTACATGATCAGCCAGTGCAACGCGGCACAGAAACGGATGGGCTGGACGAGGAGCAGAGCTGCAACCTGCAAAGAAGAGCGAATCATGCTCGAGCAAGCACCACAGACGAATGCGGCTGTCTGCCTGGGACTTATGCCTTCTGATTTCGGCACCCAACAGGTACGGTATCCAGTAGGATTACTCCGTACGCGTGTTTTTTTCTAGGCAGCCAGAGCAGAAGTCGAATCGAAATCGCAGCCCTTGCTGGTTCAGCCTCCTGAAAAGCCTTGGCTGGGCACCCAGGCATCCAGGGAGAAGAGAGGCTGGTCGGTGATGTCTCCATGCAACGGTGAAACAACAGATTGTCTCTTCATTCTTTTTTTTTGGCAGAGATTGATGCAATCGAGACAATGCTGGTAGCCGTTGCAATCCCCGAGGCCTCGTCGGCTCACTCACCATCGGTCCGCCATCTCTATTCTGTATTTCATCTCAAATGCCAAGCAAGTGCCCGGCATGCCCGGCCACTGTTGCAAACTATTCTGTATGTACCAGGTAATCAAAGAATTCCACTGCCGGTATGCGTGCCTTGCCTCCCCAATCAACACCCTCCCATCTCGCCGAGAATGTCGCCCCGCGATGGTGACTAATGGCCCCTTCCCCCTCCGCCCCCCTGCTGCATCTTCAGCATCTCGCTCTGGTACCGCAGCTTGAAGCCATTGCAGAGAGCCCGCATATCCGGATACTGGCTCTTCAGCAGCTCGTATGCTTGCGGTATCACCCGGATCATCCACGCGTTGACCTTGGAGTTGCGCGACGCCTTGAAGCAGAGGTAGAAGTAGCCAGGATGCTTGCTATCCAGGCAGAAGGCGTACGTTGACCGGTTCGGGTTGGCATCGATGTAGGTCGTCAGCCATTTTTCTGCAAGCAAGCAACGGTTAGATTCCGACACCTTGTGTTTCATGGAGACAGCNTGACTTACCGAGGTCTGCGCGGGATCCCTTCTGGAACTTCTCGTTCTGCATGAGCTCCTCCACCTTCTTGGCCATCGCCTTGACGTGGTCCACGATCAACTCGTCCAGATCTGTGTAGGTGTACTTGCTGCCAACCCGAAGGACCTTGCCAACCGAGAATTCATTGTCCTTCTGCAGCTCCAGCACATCGATGTGCTGGTAAACACCGTCGGCGACCTTCCACGTGATTGCCAAATGGTCGTTGCCCTTGGAGGACGGCCGGATGACCACCTCTCCTGCCGGCAGACCACCAAGGTACTCCTCGGCCTGCGTGCTGTTGAAGGGCTTGAACAGAGGGTGCTTGATGACCCTCTGAGTGCGGCCGGTGACCTTGTCCTTTTCACGTAGCGCCTCTCTGTCGTCGTCCTCTTGCTTGTAGTCCCATTGCCCACGCCCGTAGTCGTAGTGCCTCCGGTACGGCCGCCGCAGCTCCTCCTCCCGCATGGAGAGCTTGCAGACAAAATCCTTCCGGTTGACTTCGATCAACTTGGCTTGCGCGGTCTGCCCAACTTGCAGCATGTCCTTGATCGAGTGGCGATAAGAGACCTCGTGAGACTCGACCCGGCCCTCGATCCCGCAGTCGAGCTTGACGATGGCAAAATCATCCTTGACGACCCGGACATTCACCGGAACAATCATGCCCTCGCAGAGAGAGTCCCTCGTCTCGCCCGTAAACATGGTAAAGATCTGATCCGAACCGGGCGCCGTAAAGTTCTTTCGGAGTTCTTCGAAAGGGCCCATCAGCTCGGCTCGGATCGCCTCCAGGGTGGCCCGCTTGCGCTGCTGATACTCCCGTTCCAGCTGCTCGGCGTACTCCTCGAGGATGAGCTCGTTGACCTTCTCCTGCTCGTCTTCCTTAAAGAGCTTGCGAACGATCGCCCCGGGCCCGTTTTCGTCCGTCTCGGCCTTGACGTCCTCCTCATCCAACCCCAAGGCATCCGCTGCCACTTTGCGCGCGAGATCGTAGTCCTCGGGGTGAATACGGGTGTTGTCGAGTGGGTCCGAGTCGGGGTTGGTGCTGTCGTGCTCGATGTACAAGAAGCTGGCGCAGTTGTTCCACACCCGGGGGCCGAGAACGGGGATTTTGTGCCGCTCCGGATCGCCCACGAGTTCGTCGCGTGAAGTGACCACGCCACCATTTGCATTGATGCCCTTGACGAGGAGCTGCGCCTTGCGCGGGCCGAGGCCGGCCACGTAGGGCAGAAGATTCGCCGTGTAGGGGTCCCCCATGGCTTCGTTGATATCCACGCCGCAAAGGTTGACGATATCCACCATGGCCGTCTCAAGGTGCTTGTACAGCTTTTCTTGAGGGAGGTACTGTTGGTATGGGTGGATCAGCAGCGATGTGATGTCCTTTCCGAGCGCTGCGTATTCCTTCATCGGGTTCTGCATGTACCGAGCGAGAGCTATGCAGTAGCGAGTGAGAGGATTCAGGGTGGGATGTTCGGCAATCGCACGGGGGCTGTCCTTGTACAGACGCGCCACCTCGTCGTTGACAATGACGACCTCGAGCAGGTCGCTGCGGTACTCGTTAGTGTCTGGGTCGTCGTACTCGGGACCCATCAGCCCTTTCTCGCTGATGATGCCCTCGACATCCTTGATCAACCGGTGAGTGTCTGCCGAGAAACCGGACACACCCACGACATCAGGGCTTCTCCGCCGAATCAGCTCCGTGAAAGCCTCCCGCTGGCTCTCGTCCCTCGCCAAGTTGATGAACTTGCCATGTTCAAGCACTCTACCGTCCTCCTCAACCCACGTCCAGCAGACAGGATCACGATTCGGATCGTCCATGCCATTGGACAAGGTGAGCACTCGTGGTGTGGTGCCAAGTACCATGCCCTTGGGTTTGAGGGGTGCTTGGTCAAGTCGCCTGAAATACTCCTCGCGACACGTCTTGAGGAGTTCTTCTTGGCAGGCCGTCCGGAGGGAGTCCTTCACGCCCTTTGCAATCACCTTTTCCAGCTTCATGAAGGCAATGTCCAACACCTTCTGGCGTTCGATATTCCACGCATCGGCGCGATCACTGAAGTTATCCGACGCAAATTCGCTGTAAAGCTGTCGCCGAAACTCGCGGTCGTTTTCCAAGGTCAGAGTGACTTCGACCAGCCCGTCGTCTTCGGCCTTCATCATCTTGAGAAAGATCTCGGGCCGGACGGCTAAATCCCTGATGGTGTGGTTGACGAGATACTTGATCTCGTAGTAGGGATGTGCGTCGTCAATCTTTCGAAGGCCCTTCTCGGTTCTGCGACAGCTCACACAGCCCATGGCGTAGTACTGGATGCGGAAGTGCTTGCGCATACGCGGGCTGACGAAGAGCTCCTCGGCGTACATCTGGCGGGCGGCATTGACCACCTGCTCCCCGGTCGGGAAGTCGTCGTCGGCCAGGTGATCGGCCAGGTCCACAGGCAGTCTGGCATCATCGTCAGAAGAGACCTTTTTGCCTTCGCGGAGGGCATTTTGGGCAAGGCGATCGGGCGAGATGCCCAATGCCTGGACGAAGTTGTAGGCCTGGGATCTTCGGATGCGCTCAAAAAGCGCCGTCTTGGCACCCGGCCGCTTCATCTCCTTCGAGGAACTACCCATGGCAGCAATGTCTTTGAGCTGGGCCGAGTACTGGAAGTTCAGGTAGTCCTGCAGGTCTTGTAGCTCTTCAAGCGTTGCGCCTTGTTCGATCATGTCCTCGAGCACGTCATCTTGGACGCCCACATCCTTGAGATTGTGGAGGGATTTCTCAAGGGCATTCCTCTTCTCGACCAGCGACCGGAACTTGATGTCTAGTTCCAGGATGCGCCACAGATCGTCTTGGGTCAGGAGCTTCTCGGCGTCAACGGTGTACTCTGGAGCATCGGGGTGGTCGCGGCTATCCTGGTTCCTGATCTTCTTGGCATGGATGAGGTAGTCTCTCCGGTGTTGGAAGACGTAGGGGACCTCGACGCCATCGATGATGAAGAACTCGAGGACTTTGCCGATAGCCTTGTTGAAGGGGCTGTGAAGGTCGCCGGGCAACTGCTTCTTGGGCCACATGAGATTTGTGATCCAGCGTGCCTCCTCCTTGAAGTACTCGGCCGACGTTTGCTGTTCTTTGAAGGGCTTGCGGTCGAGCTGGAACCGCTCCGGCTCATCGACGACGCGGATCCGGTTGTCCTCATCGGTGAGAAGCTTCTCCTTGAGCTGCGACGGCTCAAAGACGTCCTTCAGTTCGATTGTCTGCTGTGCGCGCTCGCGCTCTTCCTCGTCATCTTCCACCTCCAAGGCCCAGCCGTAGTCGTCGCCGTTGCCGAAGATAGCTTCCATGTCGTCGAGGGCGTCCTTGTCGAGACCCGTTGCGTCTACGGCGAGACCCTTATCCCTGGGCCGAGCAACCTCCAGGTCCTCTTGACGCTGAATGCGTTCCTCGTCATCCTCCGGGTAATCATCTTCGATGAAGTCGTCAAACTCGTCGGCGTGTGCGCGGTGGCTTGGGCGACCGTAGGCTCGCTCATCGGCGGCTTCCTCCTCATCGTCCGAAAAGATACCCGCGAGACCAGGGCGTGCATTGGCCCGATCCTCGTCGCGGTGGCCTCGCTTGAGACGCTTGAATTTTGTCTGGCGCAAATGGTAAGCAGTCAGCGTTAGGTCGTGGGCGCAGGCGAGCAGGACATACCTGGGCCTGCGATTTCCGCTCCCACTCTGGGTTCGCTTCACCGATGAGATCAAGATCCTCCTCGTCTAGCTGTTCTTCCTCGTCGCGTTCGGTCCTGCGGCGCTTCTTCTTCTTACGTCGCTCGCGGTCCCCCAGGTCGTCGGCGTCTTCCTCTTCGTCTTCGTCGACGATGAAACCTTCTCGGATCTGCGGGCAAACGCGAACCAATCAGCATTGCTTGTCTCGACGGGCATGCACAGGCAACCACCATACCCTCCGAGCTTCCTCCTCGTCTTCGTCGTCTTCGTCCTCGTCGCTAGAATCATCTGGCATGTTATTCCGCTTCCTCGCACGAGGCGCGCCAGCCCCCTCATCAAATGACTCATCATCCTCCTCGTCATTGAGCTCGGCTTCCCCGTCAATCAGGTCGCGCATCGAGGTGCTCATGTTGGCTGCAGGGTTGCGCCGCGCGCTGGTCGAGTGCATGCACTGCACGAAGAGGCTGTAGCAAGACGGTTGAGCGGGAAGATGGGAAAGCGCTTGTTTTAGAGAGAGAGACGCAAGTTTCCGAGAGTCGCAATGCCCAGGGAGAGATGGCTCAGGAACCGTCAAGTCGGGAAAGAAACAGGAAGGCTGAAGGTCAAAGGTTGGAAATTTTGGGGCTCGAAGATGACCGGCACAAGCCAAGTCGCGTTCATTGATCCATTCATCAGCCTCGCCCCTTCAAGGTTGCAGTGTTCGCTTGGTGGCCCGTGCGTTGCCGTTCGGCAGCATTCGCAGCACAAACATCAGGAGTTCGGTTTTAACTCAGATTCACGATACATACCTTACATATACGGAAGGTCTTTCCCTTTTAGTTTCCCTATGGCTTTTCAACCCGGAGCACTGACGCTGCAGCATTCTACACATATTGCGTCGTCCCGAGGCGACTTCAAGTCTGAGATGCAGAACCCCTGGTGACGTACAAGTGGAGATTTGGGGTTGGGGTTGAAGCTTGTGCTGGATGGCGCTGCGGAGAAGACGGAATGGGAGAATGGCCAGAGAACCGACATCTTTAGTCCACCCCTGAAGCCCTCCCCGAGTGCTAGAACAACCAAGGCCATCTGAGGGAAACAAGTCTGGACATGATGCATTCCTGTCAGGGGGGCTAAAACACCACCTGCCTCACGCGGCCTCGCTCTCTGAATCTGAGGTTTCATTGCTCAACACAGTCCGACAAGTCAAGTCGAGAGAAGAGTGTTTGCTGGCTGTTTTTCACTTGAACGTTAGCGCGTCGCTGCGGGCACGAGGGGTAAAAGCTGAAAGGCCATGGACCAACAGGCATGATCCAGTTGCCGCCACCATCAACCACTGAATCGGCCGGCCACCCACGACCCCACATCCAACTGGCCATCGGCATCACAGCAGCCCGGCCAGTTAGGAGCCTTTCGACGTCTCCCAAAAAAAACCCAAGGCGCATGCTTCTCCTCGCCGTCGGTTCTACACAACTTTATTGTGCCTGTCTACACATTTCGAGTGCCAGTTTGCTTGTGCCGCAGTCCGTGGCTCCCCGAGTGAACCGAGGACGGCAAGCCCAAGTCAACCCTCCGCCCTCCGCCCGATCGCCGCCGCCCCCAACCTGCAACTCTCCGATCCACCCTGAACTTGTCGCCGGAACCAGACAATACAGCCCTCATTCCCCTGCCTGCCCCCCAACTCGAACAAGACTCCTCCAGTCGCGACAGAATATTGACGAGTCTTGCTCCGGTGTTCGAGAAAACGCACCCTTCTTGGCACTCTTGTTGTCAAACACTCCCCCTCCCTCGCCCCTGACGGCTTATCTGCAACTCGCCAAAGCCGCCTGAAGGCCCAACCCCAAAACCCTCCGTTGTCACCGAGCCGCCCTGTTCCATCCGGGAATTTGACCGGCCGCGCGCAATTCCCAGCGACTGAAGAGGCTTCTCAGAGTCTTGTGGAGACATCCCACCGACGACCCAAACAGAACCTCCCGACCACCGTCGCGATCGAGCAGAGTTGCCCGCCATGGCTGACGCCTTCGCGCCGCGCTCCATGAAGCGCAAGAACGTCAAAGGTCTTGCGCTGAAGGCACCCGCCCCAAAACCTCCCCCGACAGCCGAAAATGCCCGTCCGGGGCCCGCCAACGGAAAAGGTGACGACAACGCCGCGCAGCTGGAGATTGGCATCGAGTTCAACTTGGATCTGAAGCCTGAGGACCTCGATATCATCAAGGATCTCGGCGCTGGCAATGGCGGGACAGTCAGCAAAGTCAGGCACATCCCGACAAATACAGTGATGGCACGGAAGGTTGGTCTGATCAAGCCGCTCGGCACAACTGCCTTCTTGAACCGGCTTCTAATGCAGGACCCAGATCATCCACGTCGAGGCGAAGAAGGAGATGCGCAAGCGCATTGTGCGCGAGTTACAGATCATGCACGGTTGCCATTCCGACTACATCGTCACCTTCTACGGCGCCTTCCTCAACGAGAATAACGATGTGATCATGTGCATGGAGTACATGGATGTCGGGTGCGTGATCTCNCCTCAGTGCACATGCATCTGCCGGGCTCAAGCTGACTGGTATTGAATAGCTCTCTCGATCGTATCTCGCGCGTGTTCGGGCCCGTCCGCGTAGACGTCCTGGGCAAGATTGCCGAGGCTACTCTGGGTGGCCTCACCTATCTCTACTCGAAGCACCACATCATGCACCGCGACATCAAGCCCTCCAACATCCTGGTCAACTCGCGGGGCTCCATCAAACTCTGCGACTTTGGCGTGTCTGGGGAGCTTATCAACTCGGTTGCCGACACCTTCGTCGGCACATCCACGTACATGGCCCCTGAAAGGATCCAGGGTGAGAGGTATACGGTCAAGTCGGATGTGTGGAGCTTCGGTCTGAGCATCATGGAGCTGGCGATCGGCAAATTCCCCTTTGCTGCGAGCGAGCAGCTATCTGATGCCGAAAGCGCCCCTGCCGGCATCCTCGACCTGCTTCAACAAATCGTGCATGAACCGGCTCCCCAGCTGCCCAAGAGCGATGCTTTCCCGCAGATTCTTGAAGACATGATCCAGAAGTGTCTGTACAAGGAACCCGAGCGGCGTCCAACACCCCAAGATCTTTTTGTACGTCAATATGTCCATCCTTCCCGGGCATCAACCCTCGGTTTGCTGACCAGAATTGCAGGACCGAGATCTCTTTGTGCAGGCGGCCAAGAGAACTCCTGTCGACTTGAGAGAGTGGGCCTGTAGTCTGATGGATCGGGACAACCGCAAGTCCCATCTGGCGCCCCAGCTCTCTCCGGCAACTCAGGATCTTCTCCGCGCGAGCGACTCCCCAACATATGCAGCCCAACAAACACCTACTTCAGGTAAGATGCAACCCGGGACCAGGCTTTGGCACCAACTAACCGAGAATGTAGGGTACCGAAATGATCCTCGACAGGCGGTCGACCACGCCAACCTGGCTGCCCAAGTGGATCGTCTCTACATCCGGGAATGGGACCACGAATAAGCACCAAACCCGATTTCTAGATGGGCTGTGGAAAGAGATGCGGTCGCACCGCGTTGAAGCTCGGGGCTCCCGCGCCCCTGAGAAAGGGCAGTCCATTCCAAGGCCTCTGGCGCCACACCTCCCAGGACACACCTTCAAATCAAGATGCTAGCAGATCAGTTAGTCGGCAGGTCATGCCGGTGTGCTGCTCTCTCTCGCCGGAGACTCCTCTGTGAGCGGGCGTTATTGGCGAACCA
>FJWA01004440.1_pt1 | contig 10788 bp, 6 predicted proteins | sample 1011891 | NCBI WGS metagenome assembly FJWA01 (sample SAMEA3912450, study PRJEB9761) | metagenome | biome: forest; material: soil | place: USA | collected 2011-06-22 | depth 0.1 m
ACTGTGTATGTGTGTATGCAGACTTGTTGAGAAATGACAGGCTGCCAGGTTGAGACTTGGGCCATGTCGGACCCTCTGTGATGGTTGTAGACGGAAAGTCTTATGTCATGGACGGGGGTGGGAGTTGGCTTTAGGACTTTCGGGAGAACGCCGAGGCTCAAGGTTGGCAACTTCTGGCGGCCAAGGTTCAAGGTCACCAAATGACTTGGCTAAGTGGTCGGTCCACGGTCGAGACTTGGAGAGATGCTTGTTGAAACACCACCCTTCACCTTTCTCAGGGTTTCTCAGTTCCATTTAGGCTCGAAACAAGCCATTTCTGGAGCCAAGAGTACCGTAGGAGTTGCCCAGAGAAACACGGACTCCCATGTCCAAAATGCACTTGTGACTTGTTTGAGTGGGCGAGTGTCTGCATGGCCAGCTTATACAGAAACATGAAGTCGTCGTTGAAAGCATCTGATGAAACTTGAGACTGGGCAAATCCTGGGCAAGCTTCAAACATGCTCATGCTCCTTTCTGCCGGTCTTAACTGTACAGTACTTGGTCGCGAGTAAGTATCGGCATACAGAGTTCCACAGAAACGCAAGGCCATCAAAGGAACCGACAAAACTGGAGACCACGCAAGCTTGAAACACGCTCATGGTGTTCCCCGCGCTCCCGTCCGATGAGGTTGTTAGGTAACAAAACAGTCAAGTATTCGTGTTTATGCTGAGATGCTCAGACTCTAGTAAACCATGATCCNTGTGCGCCATCNCAAATGCCGTCAACCCATCCGCTCTTCCGAAATGCGTCTGAAGTCAAAGACTGAGAAATAGAGAAGACAGTGAGGAAGGAAACGCAATGAGGACAACAAGAAATGGCCGGAATACCTGAACGCAAAACCACTCGGCGCCATATGTCAATGTNAATGGCGGGTATCAAAAACTCCCCGAGCACCATACAGCCAACGCCCCCTAGAAAATAAGCAACTCCTCCTGCCCACCTCCCCTCGCAACATCATACATGAGAATCGTATGATCCTTGTAATGCAAAATCAGCCGGTACACGACGGCCGCCGCTCTGCCCGCCCCCCTCTCGGGCCGCAGCTTGAGCCCCCTTCCCGGGCGGCACGGCACAGGCGAGACGGCCACCCCGACGAGGGTGCACGCCGGGCGGACCCGCCGGTCGTCCTCCTCCTTGCGCGGCAGGACGCAGTCCACGCGGAACCCGTACCGCACGCGGGTCAGGTGTAGCCGCTTGGCCGTCTTGGTCAGGGTGAGGAGCGCGACGCGCCCCGTGGGCGAGCCGGCGACCACGAGGTTCAGCTCGGGCACGTGGAGGAGCATGCTGACGCGNTCCGAGTAGGTCGGGTGGAGGTCCCACGGGGTGGCGGAGCCCGTGTGGTTGTGGTAGGTGAGCAGGTACTTGCACTCGACGCAGGGCGCGTCGCGGTCGAAGGGCTGCAGCTCGATGTCGGTGGGCGAGGTGCGGAGGAGGCAGTAGTCCTTGACCAGGTGGGTGGGCAGGTCGGCTGCCGAGAAGGTGACGTTCTTCATCCTGCCCCGCCGGTCGGCGTACATCCTGCTGAAGAGCGTGTGCTGGGCCGTGTTTCCGTCCAGCAGGGGCGTCTCGCCAAAGCTGGGGATGATGGCTCGCATCAGCTGGGTTTCGTCCAACATGTCGTAAAACCTGGGCTCTGGTCTGACTGTNCCCCTGGTGATCATGGACCACGGTTCCTTGCCCGGGCCAGCCGTCGCCGGGTACAGCAATCTCTCCCCAAACGGATATGGTGCCGGGGCCACGTCGACATTGTCCTCGTCTTCGGAGTCACTCTCACTCTCCCAGACGTCCGAGAGGTCGTCCTCTTGACATTCCGGCTTGGTCGCATGCGTTTTCGCATAGTCGACGCGGGTGTGGCGTTGCCGGAATAGGTTGTCGGGANTGGACGAAAACCCCTTGATGTAGTACAGGCTGCACGTGGTGTCCAGCCAGACTCTGTTTTCCTCGGCTTTGGTGACAGCAAGGACCTCGCCTCCCGGCACGCCGAGTGATTCGCGGATCGTCTTGGTGGGCTTGAAGTTGCTGTATGGAAGCACCAACACGCCCCAGCCCCTCGTACTGCAGCGCCGTCAGCCCGGTGTCCATACTGGACGTTTCAAAACGGAAATCGCATACCCGTGCATCATCTGCTGGTCCCTCGCATTCGTGTCGGGCCACCGGATGGGCAGCGCACCAATCTTCCAGATGTCAAGAAGCCAAGCGTTGCCAACGATATCAACGGCGACGACCTTTTCTGCCTCACCGGCCTCGTCGTCGGCAAAGGAGATATTGGGGATGTTATTGGCGGCTCGCCCCAGTGGCAGGACGACCCTCCACGTTCTCGTCCTTGACAGAAAGTGCCTCTGGAGCGCAAAGGCAGTCTGGCCGCAGCCGAGGCCCGGAGAGTCGTCGACTTCTGGGAATCTGACGGCGACGTTGGCGTGGCTGAGCGCAAAGGCAAACACGGTAACCTCGTGGAGGTTGGAACTGACGGCAACCAGGCGGGACTGCCCGTGGATGGCAAGCCCCCAAGCCGATTTGCCGACGTTTTCGTGGAAGAAGGGTTTCGGATGGGCGACCTGGCGAATGGGCGATGCGCATGGGCCACGGGTCTGGTCACCATGCACCTTGATGCAGCGCACGATTGCGTGCGTGTAGTAGGCGGCAACGTCGCCGTCGTCGTAGGCAAACAGCACAATCTCCAAGTCGCCGAGGTCACCCACGATGATGTGGTTGATTTGATGCGGAAAGCGGTGGTCCAGGGCCCCGCCGCACTCTGCCGCCATCTTGGACGGCCGGGGGTGGAGGATGAGCGAGGGAGCCGGNAGAATCTGGGGCCCGGCCCTTCGAGGCTGGTAGACATAGATCCGATCCTGGTATGCGGCGAAGTACAGCTACATNGGAAAAGCGTTAGCACAGCTCTCCAGACGCACTGGTCTCTCGGCCCACAGAGGCCCTACATTGTACCGCTGCGAGAGGGCCGTGAGGTTGTTCCTCGTGGTGGCAATCCTCGGGAAGCCATGCTGGGCGTGGTTCGGATCGGTCTCGAGCCCGGCACCCCCGAGGATGGCGTCCCAGTCATACAGATCCGCGAATGCACCGTCCGGGCCAAGCAGATCGTCCTCCTCTTCATCGTCATCGGGGTCGTCATCGTCGTCGTCGAAGACTATTTCGTTGTCGTGTTGTGTCTCGAGCACAAACGCCTTGAGCTCGTCGAGGACATCAGCGCCGAACTAGAGAGAGCGCGGGTCGGGTCAGCCAGAGTCCGGGCGGCCAGAGCGCNACCGTCCGCAGGAAGTCTCTCCCCCGAGGCCGACGGTACTCACCCTGCTCTCGGCGGTCTGGACGAAGCAGGTCGGGCTCACGTAGAGCTCTTCGCGGNCCTGGCCCACGGGCGCGTCCGTCGCCGAAGCCATTCTCACGTTCCGTTGACCGATCCGAGAATTACCACGAGGGCGTGGGACATTGTTTGCGGACGTGTTGTGGGCCGCGGGAGGATGGAACGGCAAAATTGTGGTCAGGGGGCCAGAGCGTCAACGTTGGGATCGCGAATGTGTTGGGGAGCCGAGTTGACTGCTGTGTGTGTTGGTGACGTGGATCGGGCCGGCTGTTGGTTGAAGCTCGGGGGAGCCTACCCAAGTATCGATAAGGTAACGTTCACGCTGCGCTTGTGTAGCCTGAGGCGGGGAAAGTGGGGCTTGGGCGACGTCAGAGCTTCCCGTCAGTTGGGGAACTTGCAGGCTTGGTACTGTATTTACGAATACTCAAATAGCATTACCGTTACGAAGAGGTATCATTCCACCACCCCCAACCGGCTCANACCACGGGACGGGTTTGAGGCATTCAACCGAGGATTCCACTCCACGGCATGCGCACACCGCCGTCCCACATCCGGCACATGGCCTGTACTGTACCGTGCCCGTTGCAAGAAGGGCAAGGGGACGGCTCTCCAAAAGGAACAACGGCTTTTGAATGCAACCCCCAAAGGACAGTGCTCCCGCCAAACAGTGCAAAGCAACCAACCCAACGCCATATCCATCACCCGACACACACAAAGAGCCCGCCCGCGCGCCCGCTCACCGCCTGCGAGCCCGGATCAGCTCGGTCATGTCCTTCATGCGGTAGTCCAGCACGGGCGTGGCCCAGTCGTCCTCGACGAGCGAGTACGTCTCCTTCTCGTCGTCCTTGGGCTTCCGCGGGTTGATGGCCCAGTAGCCAAAGTCGGCGTCGATGGCCTTGAGGTACCGCAGCAGGTTCTTCCAGTAGTTGGCGTCGCCCTGGCCCGGGTGGGCGGGGGCGCCGAACTCTCCGATCCACACCGGCGCGACGTTGCCCTCGACCAGGTACGCCCAGTTCTTGCGCATCGACGCGACGAAGCTCGGGTACGTGCGCTTGGCGTACCGGCCGCCCAGGCTCCCCCACCCGCTCCACGAGTAGACGTGCGCCGAGTAGACGACGCGGTGCGGCACGTCCAGCACCACGGGCCGCTGCGCCACCCCCGTAAGGTCGTTGCCGGACTCGGTGCCGCCCACGACGATCAGCCAGTGCGGGTTCATCTTGAGCAGCCGGTTCCCGGCCCTCTCGGCCGCCGTCGCCCAGCGGTCCCACTTCATGGTCCCCCACACGCCGCGGACCTCGTTCCGCAGGTCCGCGCCGACCACCAGGCTGTTGTTGGCGAAGCGCCCCATCACCGCCTCCCAGTGCTCGATCCACTCGTCCTCGGTCTGCCTCACGCGGCACATGCCCCCGGGCAGGTGGTCGTTGGCCCAGCCGGCGTCGCACGGGTCCGCGCCGCAGCACCACGTGGAGGTGGTGATGTGGTTGTTGACCACGACGGCGATGCCCTGGGCGGTCAGGGCCTCGACGACGGCCTGGAACACGTCCATGGCGCGCAGCCCCGCCAGGTCCGGGTTGGCGGTCAGCAGGTGCGGCAGGACCACCGGGTTGCTCACGACCATCTCGTCGCTGTAGGGCATGCGCACCGAGTTGAAGCCCATGCGGCGCACCGTGCGCGCGATGTCGTCGCGGTGCCGCACGTCCAGCCCGCCCGGGATGAACAGCTCGTCCGAGGCGCCATACCAGTTCACGCTGGCCAGCTTGAAGCGGCGGCCGTTGGCGTCGACGACGTCGCGGCCCTTGGCGCGCAGCGGGAGGGTGAACTTGGGCGACGAGAGGAAGCTGTCGTCGAGCGGGGCGGGGAGCGGCCGTTGGGCGAAGAGGCGCGCCGAGGCGTCGGGGATCCAGGGGATCGAGAGGAGGGACTCGGAGCGGTAGAGGTGGACGATGACCGCCCCGAGCAGGACNCCGAGGAGGATGAGGAACATTGGTCGTCGGCGGAGGGTGGTGGTGCGTGGTTTTGGCCGAGGGGTGGCATCTGATAAGGGTGGCGGCGGCGGCGGGGAGTCGGGGAGGAAAATTCCTTTTCTTGGTGTTGATGGAAGGCAGAGCATTCTGATGACGGTGGGCGCCGCCCAGGGCGCCGTTGGCGCTGAGGGAAAAAAGTGGGCGGGTTCTGTGGATACCAAGACAAGTGGTATTCTGCATGAAAGCGCGGATACGAGCTCCGGGCGAGGGCGTAAGGTAACGTTTTGTGTATGTACCAGAGCTCAAGGCCGCGGTGGTAAGCTGACTGGCGCTGGATGCGACCAATTGTGGTCATGAACCGCGATTGTATTGATCTTCATGAACCAGGCATCAGCATCGGCATTCCTATCGTCAAATATGTCAAACTCGGGCGCCAGTTGACATGGCGAGTGTCGACTTCTTCAATCCGAGGGTTACCCTCCACCCATTGGCTGCGTCGGATACGCCGTCTTATGTACAACGTGGACGTGACGTGAGCCCGAGAGACAGGTTGCAAGACCGAGGCAGAGAAGGGCACGGCAGTCCTGCATTGATAACGCATGAAAAAAGAAGAAGAAAGAGAGCATCGGATGAGTAGGTGAGGTTGATTAATGCAAGGAAACCCTAGGGAAGCTAGGAATCTGACGAGACCAGATGCTTACTCAAAGCCGAGCTGCGCGGGCTGTTTGCGGTATGTCCAGGCGGTCTGGCTTACAACACCACAGCGCGGGTCTGCGCGGTATGTTCGGGGGTCGGCAATCAAGTGGGGTGCGCTCAGCACAGGGCTGCAGCTGAGTGCGTCTTCCCCACCACTCGGTTGACTCGGTTGACTCGGTTGACTCGGGATTGTCTATGTCAACTGATGAATGCCGTACCCCGAATTCTCTTTGATCGGAAACGGCCCGGCACGGCACGACACCAACACAAAACAAAGGCTTTTGGCTCAGGCGACCAGACGCAGGCGGAGAAGAACAGATGGAATGGAAACTACAGAATAGATGCTGCCGATCAGGCATTGGTATCTAAAAAGAACTTGCGACCGCCTTCTAGCATTCCCCCATGACATCTTATAGAAATGATTAAGAAGGGTAGGTTAGGGAGTGTGTGGTAGTAGGTCGATGCATGTCGCAGAGATCCACCGAAAAGAAAACCGGCGCCGGCGTGGACCCGAGCCCGATCTGCCCCGTTCCGGCGTGTCCGGGCGTTCACCGTCTTATCCTTCAAGAAATGATGCTGGGCTTCCCTCATGGCGCAATCGGGACCGGAATCTTCGGATGACGAGTTTATGCCTTCCTCGCCGCCGCCAATCAGAGCCTGGCATCGACGGCATCGCAGGTTTTGCGAGCTGGCCCTTCGTGATGTTCACCGTCCGAACCGAGACTGGCTTGTCCACAACAAGCCCAGGTAGCCGAGGCNNGGGGTNGGGACGGCGCCAGACGGGAGCCACTCACGGGATGAGGGACACCCCATTTCCGTCCCACCCACACCCGCACTCACATCCACCCGGCCGTTCCGAGACATCCGCCGATCCCGCCAGTTCGGTTTTGGATATAAATGCCCAGATGACCATCCCGGGTGCGCCATCCAGCCTCGATGCCCGATCTGATTCACAATGCCCAGGTTTTGGGTATGCCCCGCCCCGCCTCGCCCGAGGTTTCCTGACGCCAGCCCCCGATCACCAGATGGATCCAAATCTACCCAGCCCCCAATCCAAAACACCAGGAGGCGAAACTGAATTTCCTCGAGAGGTCAACAGTTGCCGCGGTCGCCGCCGGTGATGATGATAACATGTCCTGGCGGCGCCGGCTCGCATCTCTCTGTCGAGATGCCGCCACCAAATATACAGTGGTAAAGTATGTCGTATAAATCCAAGCCGTGGGAGTGGTTTCCGTTGGAGGTCCGTCCGCTATCGGTTGAATGGTTGTTGTGGTTGAGTGGTTGTATTATCGAAGGGAAATAAAAAAACAAAGAGGGTGGGTTGTTGGTTCGCGTCTCGTCATTACTTTCATATCCTGTTCATCCCTAGCGGGTTGACGTATCGGTCTTCGGTGTGCGGCGATGTTGCGCGCGCGTACGTCTCCCGCGAGTCCCACGTGACCGTCTGAGGCGGTCGTGGGCTCGAGAACGACCTCGCCGGAGTGTGGTACCTGGCGGTATTGCCAAAGTAGTCAGGAGTCCGGCGCCCGTCGCTGTTGGGCATGTGCATGTAGTCATGGGCGATGGGGCTCCCCACCGACCTGTTGTGTATCGGGGAGAGGGGCGTCACTACGTAGGGTGTTACTGATTCGTCCATCTCCTTCCCGGTGTCCCGGGAGAGCATCTCGTACGAACGTGTGTCTTTCTTGAAGTCGTCCAGCCGCGCGTCGACTGAGACGAACTCCCTCTTGCCCCGGTTCGGCACCGAGATCAACAGGTCGCGCCAGCCCGTGACCATGGACCAGCGGCCGAGGAGGAGGAGAAGCCAGAGTCCGTTGATCTAAACGCACAATGACAGTCAGCACGAGCACATTTTGCAGAGAACCCGGGAGAGGGCGCAGGGGCGGGGCCGGCGTTTACCCCTAAAAGGAACAGCACGGCGCCGATCGTCGGCATGCCGACGGCGAGCTTGCTGGCCTCGCTCAGACACGGCGTCTTGTTTCCCTTGTTCAGGGCCAGGCAGAGAATCCAGGGTTGCGCGATGCTTGCGTCGTGCTTGGTGGCCTCGACCGTGGTGTCCTGGAAGACGAAAACCAGGGAGAAGAAGATGACGTCGGCAACGATGATGAGGACGATGGTGATGCCTCTCCACTGGAGGGCGATGACGCGGCGCACACGGCGGTAGGCCTGCTTCGGGGTCATGGTCCGGATGCTGTTGGTGTACGAGGGCATGCCGGAGCCTTCGGTCGAGGCGCTGTTGTCGGCAAGCGAGGCGAGATAGACCTTGATGCAGTAGCCAAACGTGGCGAACTGGATGATGATGGTCATGCCGGCAAAGACCAACAGGGGGATCCAGAGGACCGCCAGGCTGTTCTTGTGGTTGATGTGGCACGTCTGCCCGAACCGGAACGACACGCCGCTGAGGACAAAGGCGAGGGCGACGCCGAGGCTGGGAATGCCCCAGCCAAAGGCCTGGGCGAACCACATAAAGTTCCGCCCAACGACCAGCTGCCAGCAGATCTGGAGGTGGAGAGACACGGCGCGCAAGAAGACCCACGTCACGCCCGACCAGCCGCCCAAGACGAGGAAGAATCCCGAGGCGCCGCACATGGTGGTCGTGTACATGGAATTCGGCGTGATGGCGTCGAAGCATTGATCCGGGTTACCGGCGAGAGGAATGACGAAACCGAGCTGGGGAGCGAATTAGTGCCTTGCACGAAGCGAGGGCAAGAGGCGTCGAGACATACGTTCATGAAGATGACGCCAATGGTGAGGCAGATGCTCAGATAGTGCCTGTACGTCTTGTCGACGGGCAGGGCGGCCCAGGAGACCAGGAGAAAGACGCAGCACANTGTGCTCGCGACTGCGACCCAGTCCGCCGCCGCGCTCATGGTGTTGAAGCTGTCGGGGTACGCCCAGTCCGTCAAGGGGCACGGCAGGCAGCAGGTGAGCTCATCGCTGATCTTCTGACATATCCTGCCATCCGTGACTGAAAATTGCTTGGTTAGCAGCGGTTGCTTCGAACCCGACCGTCTGGTCCCTGCGTCGTTGACTTACAGCCGCCACCCGTGAAGATGGTGTCCTGGAGGAAGGGCGTGGGGCAGTTGTTGGTCGCGTTGTTCGCCATCTTGATGTCGCTTCGTTTCGCGGCGTTATAATCTGAATATGTACTGGACTTTCCCACCCGTCCGCCTGGTCTCGGCGTCCACAATCCGTTGCCTCCCTAAACTCGTTCCCTCGAAATCCAGCTCCGAAGTTTTCCGTCAAGTTGATTCTGCGGGCGGATGCCAGTCGGAGCCAGGATCGGTCTGCGTGGCCAGAGGTGTCAAGTGCGCGCGCACACGTCGAGTTAGGGATCCATTGGGCGTTGGATACCGGTCCTTCGTGGTTTTGCGCGGGGTTTTGGTGATATTAGTACAGAGNANCGATACAGGTCGAGCCGGTGTCTTTGGGCGACGAGCACGCGAGTGGATTCTGCGGGCAAGCGCGGTCCGAGAGCGTAGTCCGTGGTGATCGGGCGCCGGGGTATCGAGTCAAGCCGGGTCTCAAATAAGGAAGGGATTCGAGATGGCCGCCACTGACGTGAAGAAGTGAACCGAAAAAAGGGGGGGATCTCCAGAGAGGGAACGAGAGACAGGGAAGCGCAGTTGAAGGGGGTGTGGGACAATATGTACAATGGATCCTGTCAAGGTCTGCTCGCTTTCTCGCTCACCCTGTCTGCCTCTGTCTCTTGTCTGGGGGCCTGGGGTCTGGGGCCGGGGTGGTAGTGGGGGTGGACTCGGTGGAGGGAGGCGTGGTGCAGCCGGGGGGCGGCGAGGAGCGTGAGCAACAAGGGAAGGGCATCATCTTGCCCGTCGCGATTGCAACGACACATGGAACCTGGCACGGCCGGTCTGCCATTTCGCAAGGTGGATCGGCCGGCGAGGCAGGGGACCAACCATCGCGGCCATCCTGCTCCAAAGCGGGCGGGCGGGGCCTTGTTCCATCAAGAAGCCCCCCCGGAGTGGATGCGACGGGGTGGACGAAAAGGTGCAACAGTCCCGAGGTTGGATGCACGACCGCAGGCCTCGCCAGTCGCTGGCTGCAGGGCCTCGAAGGCCTGCCAAGGGTCCAGCCAGGAGTGCCAGGGGCAGACCGGCCCTGATGGAGGGGCGGGGCTGACCGGGACCGCCAAGGACGCGCAGGAAGCCACAGACTGGCCTTTGCCCGGGCCCTGGATCCCAGGTGTGGGCCGGCCCACCCGTCTTTTCTGCAGGGAGGTTGCTTGGCTCTTCAGGTCGCTTGGCTGGCTCAGGCTGGCCAGCCTGGGACCGGTCCTGGGGTGACGCGTTCGCACTGTCCAGGGTTCTCGACTTTCTTCATGGTAGTACACAAATCTTGGCAGTTGGGTGTTGGAAGAGGCACGCCAATCTGCCGCCCCTCAACGCATGACGGTCGACGTTATCACACGACCGAAGATCAACGCCGTCTCCCGCGCATATTCCAGGACCAACACAGGACGCCCGCGACTGCGCTCTTCGCTGCCCCATGCAGCACAGCACCGCCGTCCATGGCCGTTGGCCGGGCGGCCATGCATGCGCCAGCACTCCCAGGAGGCCGTCGCCTTGTGGAACGTTACGGCCTGCCCGGATTACAAGCAATCACTGCCGCGACCGAGACGGCCCTCGGGGGCTGAAGAGTTTCCGCTGACTCTCGAGCAGAATACACCGTCTTTGCGGTTCGGATTTTGTCAACTGGCTGACTGGAAAACGCAGTGCAACCCTCCAAGGGTTCGGTTCTCGCCTGTCAGTTCTG
>FJWA01000277.1_pt1 | contig 10779 bp, 6 predicted proteins | sample 1011891 | NCBI WGS metagenome assembly FJWA01 (sample SAMEA3912450, study PRJEB9761) | metagenome | biome: forest; material: soil | place: USA | collected 2011-06-22 | depth 0.1 m
TGTCTGGATCTCGGGATTACTGTGGGGGGCGGGACCAGCAGCTGGCACGGCGTGGCATGGGATGGCATGGCAGGGCCGCACATGGGATGGCAGGGCAGCAGGCAGGCATTGGCATGGCAGGCGGCGGCATGGGATCGTCATGAGGATGGAGTCTGATCTGATGAGAGAGCGAGAGACGGGCGGCGGGACGGTCGGTGCCAGGCGGGATCCGGGGAACAGGTCAGACCCTGGCTGCTGAGGATGCGGCGCCCCCAAGGGCCGCTGGACCGCTGAGCACTTGGTCTGCATTCTGGACTGTGTCCTGTGTCCAGTCAGTCAGGCTTGGCCTCGAAACGCCAGCCAAGCCATGCCCGCCATGCCATGAGCGTGCCACGCCCCAGCGACCACGGCTCACGGGAGCGCGGGTGGGCTGCGCGTGGAAACAAACCCCCGGCGGGTTCCAGCGATCCAGCAAAATGCAGCAAATGGCATCGGGGGAATACCCCCGCCGGCGGCGAATGACAGGCCAGGGCCCGCCATGCCGTCTCATGCGCTGCCGGGACGTCTCTCTCTCGCTCGGTATTGGTCATCGGTGGTGCCAAAAAAACGGCATTCGAGGTTCTCAATCGCAGGAAGGAAGGGGAAAAATAAAAACGGGCGGAGAATGCGGCTAGGCCCTGAGCAAGCCGATGCAACGCTGGAGGTCCACTGTGCGTGCCCCCCCTGTGGCGTGTGGGCAAATCCTGGCGGTTTCTGGGGTCAACCAGGGCTGGCAAGGGCTGGCAAAGGGCTGGCAAGGGACGAGCATCCGGCGCAATTTGGGGCTCTGGGCCATGCAAGAAACTTTGGCGGCCGCCCATTGGTCCCGGCGGCCCGCAGTGGGGATCTCATCGGAACCGCAACTCCGCATCTCCTGAAAAAAGTGGCACTCGCCAGGCCCCGCGAGGCCCCGCCAGGCGACCTTCGGCCCGCCATTCCAAGGCTCGGGCGGGCTTCCGAGCCTGACTCGCCATGGCAAGCCCTGCCTGCCCGCGCTGCAAGCGCCCCCAACCGCCGTGATTCGCCTGCTGTTCTAGCGCTTTCCCGGGGACGCACAGCAGCGGAGGCAATCTGGAAGTTTGTTCGGGCCCGTCAGCCCTGGCTCGCTCTCCAGCACCACACCCCCCCGTCCCCGTCCCGTCTCCCCTCGACAATAACGGCATCAGCCTGATAAGGTAACCGTTAACCTGACCGTCTGCCGCCCGCCTGATGCTGGCCCGACGCTATCAATCTTTAATACTGTGTNCAGTCCAGGACGCAGCACATCCATACCAACCTGGTCTCGGGGGTCGGGGGCCCTCGGAGGTTTTGAGGTCGTCTCAGCCTCTTCAAATTGCTTGATTGTTTTTTGGGGGGGGGTTTCTGGCCCGGAGATCAGGTCCTTCCCACCGCGTTCCGGGGTCCTGCATTCGACCCCGGGAGCGGTGCAAGCAACGCCGCCACTCGACCCCGTCCAGACGACGGCACATTTCCGAGGTTTACCCATCCCCACCNCTCGCTTCCGGAATGGCAAGAACTGCCAACCGCCAAAGACCACAGGGCCGTCACATGCCCCTGTCGCCTGGCTCGAAGCGGAAAGAAGGCCTTGCAGAGACCGGGACCGAGATCTCTCCTCTCTGGAAGGCCACGACGGCCCACGACCAGACTCGTTCCGGAATCGAGACCCGCAAATCCCGCCTGCGCCGGACGTCACGTCTGGGCCGAGCCTCCAAGAGGAAACAGCAGACATCAACCCAGACCTTTCTTCGGATCGTCGCACATCAGCTCAACCGCCCTGACCGAGGCTGACCACCCGTCCGTCCCGCGTTTTGCTTTGCCTTCTTTTTTTCCCTTCTTCCTCTTTTTTTTTTGGTTGGCCTTCTTTCTTCTCTTTTTCCGCCTTTCCCCTCCGTCTGCCTTTTCTCTCCCCAATCCGTCCGGAGCTGCGCGCTTACAGCCTCCGAGACCTGAGACGGCTTACCGCGTAGTCCAGTCCTGGCCATTCCCCGGAGTCCGGGCTAATCCCAAAACCGCCACCAAACTCACGGAGCACCAGGACGGAGCATCCCATTCGGCATGGCATCGTGCTCCATCTTCGCTAACCAGCTAAGTCTCAATGTCCCCCCCGCCCTATGAGCAGCAGCTTCTCGAAGTGGACCTGTTATCGCCCCCAAGCATCACCTCGTCCTCGTCTTACATTTGGCGAAGTGACGAAGTGAACAGCTAGCCTCAAGTTGGGAAGTTGTGGGGGGGGTGGATGACGACGCAATCAGCTCCCATCACCCCGCGCCGTTGGATAACGTTAGCGATCTGCCCGCCGTCATGTCGCCGCTCGGATGGCCCCCGTGACCCCGCCGTTGCCATGTGTTGGAGATGGTGACATTGGACTCCACGCTCGCTTCTGGACCGGACAGTCAAGAAGGCTGCTCCGGGTTGGCCAGAAACTCGCTCATCCTCGCATGCTTCGGGCTGTATCCGCAGACCGAGGCGCCAGAACGTCGTCGAGAATGGCGTCATGGCCATGTGCCCTCGCCGCCGGCGAACCACCGTCACCGTTGTCCAAAGTATAGTCCGCACTCGTCCCCCCACGAACTTGCAAACGGGAGGTCACGCCTCCGGCCACACCACCGGATCTGGAATAACCCAGATCCTACCTTGGAGTTGCTCCCCCCGATCCGTGCGTGCGAGGTAACCGTAGATAGTACCACGGTATGTAGTTGTGTAACCAGGTCGGTCTCGGGGCGGTCACGCTCCGCGAGGGTCCCGGTTCGTGGGTTCTGCGCCCGTGGTTCGTCTGCCCTCTCCAGGTTTGCCGATATTGGTTGCCGTCAACATTCCAGCGGGAACAGTCTGCCTCTGCCTCTCCGGGTCCGTCACGGTGCGTGCCACCGCCCTGGTTGGGTTGCCGCGCAGTATGCCCGTCCCAAAAATAGCAGGACACGGTCGTGCAGCCTCGAGCACCACCGTCTGGGCGTGGGGAGTTGTGCACAACACTATCCGGTTGCCTGACCGCATGCTAGGTAGGTACTTGGTCAGTACTTTGCCCCATTCTTATCTCCCCCTTGCCGAGTTCCCTCCCTCCGCTCTCCGGAGTGCGAGGANCCAGCCTCCTCCATTCCANNTTGGATCGCGCCTCGTGACCTCCACAGTATATGTTGTGATTACAAGCTGGACGCCAAGGTGTTGCTGCGTGATATCCATGGTGTGGGGTGCCATCCGGTGTCGCATCTCCTCGGGATGGGGTCATCATCCTGCGGTAGACGAAGGAAGCTGAGAATTCGAGGACTAGTAGCCATTGATGGTTCCTGGCAATACTACCCTGTAGTCTCCCCGGGGAGTCCATTCACAACAGCAGCTTCGTATGAGCACATAAAGTGTATTTTGGGGCTGGGACAAATCCAGACTGCAGCCTCGGCCACTCGTGGCTCTGGCGAGAAACGTGTAGAAGAGCCGTTATGAAGACGAAGAGTCACATTGTAAAAGAGAGCCCATTTATTCATGATGATAAGTACCTTACCTTCTTATGATCAAACATGAGAGGTCAAGAATAACAAGATATTGCAAAGCCGACTCGAGCGTTGTACATGTACACGTCACATTCCTCGGAAATGTCATATTCAACTGTAACCAGGAAACAGAGAGATGTTGTTCAAAACCATTTNTCTCGCAATAATCAATGTGGAGATATGGAAACGGAATCCCAAAATCGAGTGTTTGAGTCTTGGAGATAGATTGATTACACACAAACATCATACATGTCAAAATCCAAGATACCTGCCCCAACTATGTGTATTGTTGACGGAGAGGTTAGAACTCCAGCGAGGACACACAGAGTAAAGCCTCCGGCATCTACCTCACTGATGCATCGCTGGATTCGAGCTTCAGCTGGCAACAATCAAGAATACAGCACACCACGCAGTGTGTCGCCCAACTGCACAAGTTCAATCCTTCGATNGCGCGGAAGACACCTGCCTCCCATCTAGCTGGCTCATTTACTCTCCGAGTTTCCCGGACTTGCTAAATCCCACTGTCCTCGAGTGGTCCTAGTCTGTCAGTAGACTTGACCAACGTGCCTGATGTTGACTCCTTCTGAAAAAAAGAATAACAGTGCCAATTACCCCAGCATGACCTGGAACAAAACAAACTTGAACCCACCAAGGCTGCCTACTACTTTACCGTTCGAAAGACTCCGGCTGAAGAATCTCACTGTCACGTCCGAGGAAAACAATGTCAGAAAGCATACCACTTGAACAAAAGTCATTTGGACCCAGTTTATTTCTGGGAGTGGCTGCGATCCTGGCCCTCAAACAATACCTCAACTTACGATATATAGTCGAAAGGCTTTGCCGTCTATTGTCTTTTAGTAGCGCAAGGGGGTGACAGATGTTATTTGCTTCGAAGCTATCTCACAACTTGAAGTGAAGTACCGCGGCAAGTTTTCTTGATGGCCTCCTATTTGGCAGACACAGATCGGGGATGGAGGCAAAGCAAATGTGAGATGGACAGTATCTGTGGATTTTCGTCTACCCAATTGTCCAATGCACCTCACCTCTATCTCAAACACAGACCGAATATCTATGCATACCCGTTCGCAACCAGCCACGCCTTCACCCCCTCGGCATCCCTCAACTTATACGCCGCCCGTCCGCGAACGCTATCCTTGACCTGCTCCAGCGTGCGGTCAAAGCCCTTGGTGCTGACACCCTCAAAGAACGTCTCAATCTCCCTCAGAGTCTCCAGGTCGGTGAACTTGGGCAGGCTGACCTTCACGAAGCGGTCGAGAATNATCGGGTTGCCGCCCACCTTGGCCANGAAGTGATCCCAGTTATCACGCATGTAAGCCCACTGCAGCCGCCGCCCCACCGGGTTCGCCGCCAGCACGCCCGAGAGGATGTGCATGTCAGCGGGCAGGATGTAGTCCTTGGCGGCGGCCGGAGGCGAGAGGTCGAAGATGAAGGGGAGGAGGCGGTCCTTGATCAGGGCCTCGTCTCCAGTGTGGCCGAGCGCCTGGAGGCAGATCTCCTTGCCGTCGATAGCGGGGGTGGTGAACCACTCGTCCTTTAGGGCCGCTACGGCGTTGGAGGCGTCCTTGAGGATGGCGGCGCGGTAGATCGGGGCGCGGAGGTCCGCGGCGATGGGAAACTCAGTCGGGCTGGACTGGTACGCGGACCAGCGGCGGAACGCGTCGGAACCGACACTGCAGGCAGTTAACACGGTATGTACTACACACAAGCTTATGGGACTTGGAAGACAGACCCCTCGTGCGAGTTCGCAACCGCAGTCAGCAGCAACCGCTTGCGCAGCAGACCAGTGTTGAAGTCCTCGTCCTTCGGGCCCTCCCACCCAACCTGCTTCAGGGCCTTGTCGATGAGCTCAAGTGTGTACTTCTCCAGGCCCTTCTTGACCTGCTCGTCATCACCAAATATGGACTTTAGGGTCGCAATCGAGTCCAGAGCCTGGCTCAACACACGGTAATGCGTCTCGCTCTTCAAGCCTTGAATGAAGGACAAAAGGGCACCGGTCGTGGAGTATCCGGAGAAAGCCANGTCGGCGGCGGACCCCGTGATAAAAATCTTGTCCTCAGTGGTGAGATGCTGCAGCTGCGTGCCGAGGAGCTTCAGCCTGGACTCGGGATAGTTGACGCGGTAGAACCCGGTGGCGTTCGCGTTCAGCTGGTAGAACTCCTCGCTGACGCCGTCGATGGTGGACTCCTTGGAGGTCAGTGCGAGCGGTTCGATCCCTTCGGAGCCAACTTTGCCCCTGATGGCAAGCGGCACCCACCAAGTGGTCTGGTCGTCCTCGGGCTTGACGTCGCCGGTGGAGAGGAAGCGAGACTGCTTGACGGAAATCTGCTGCTTGCCCTCGGTGACGGTCAGGACGGGGAAGCCGATCTTCTCGATCCAGGGCTTCATAATCTGGTTGACGTCGACGCCTGATGCCTCGCTGAGAGCGTTCCAAAGCTCCACCGTTTTCGCGTTGCCGTAGGCGTTCCTCTTCAGGTAGATGGCGATGCCCTTCAAAAAGGTTTTGATGCCGAGGTTGGATGCCAGCATGCGGATCATGGAGCAGCCTTTGAGGTAGCTGATCTTGTCGAAAATTTGGTTCACGTCGAGAGCGTCGCGGACCTCGACCTGGATCGGGTGCGACGAGCGGACGGCGTCAAGGGCGAAGGCCTCATCCATGCCCTCGTTGATGAACTGCGGCCACACCTCCCATTCCGGGTGCAGGTGGTCAATCGCCAGCCAACCGGCCCACGTGGCAAAGCCCTCGTTNAGCCACAGCTCGTCCCACCAGTCCATGGTGACGAGATTGCCGAACCACTGGTGGGCCAGCTCGTGGGCGACGACATAAGCAACCCTGTTGCGGTACCTAGCCTCGGAAAGCTTCTCGTCGAACAGAATGGCCGTCATCCGGTACGTGACAAGGCCCCAGTTCTCCATGGCACCGTGGGTGAACTCGTGGACGGCCAGGATATCGCTCTTGGGGAGCGGGTAGTCGATCTCAAACTGCTCCGAGAAGTAGTCGATGATCTTGGGCGCGTGTTCCAGCGCCCACCGACCCTGCTCCTTCAGTCCGCGCGTCGTGTACACACGGACGGGCACCTTCTTGCCGTTGTACTCGCGGGCGGTCGAAGCCTCGACATACTCAAAGTCTCCGACGGCCCAGGCAAGCAGGTAGGTGCTCATGACGGGGCTGCGCTCGAACGAGACGAGCTTCTTGCCGCCGTCGACCGGCTTCGTCTCCTTCTGGGGCATGTTGGACAGGGCGACCTGGTCCTCGGGGATCTCAAGGGTCAGGTCGAAAGTTGCCTTGAGGTTCGGCTCNTCGAAGCAGGGGAAGGCACGGCGGGCATCACAGGCCTCGAACTGGGTGCTCAACATGTAATGAAAATCGTCGTCACGGGGCACGCTCGCGGCGGCCGGGGCGGCAGGCTTGTACTGGCTGCGGTAGAACCCGGCCATGTCGTGGTTGAGCTCGCCNGTAAATTCGATGGTCAACGAGGCTTTGGCCGACGCGGGCAGCTCCTGAGGGAAGGTGATGGTCGACCGCTGGGTCTTGGTGTCGTCGGAGAAGGCGGTTGAGTCCCACGACTGGTCATTCTTGCTCTGGCTGACGACGGCGTTGGCGCTCAGCAGCTTCAACTCCAGGGTGTTGAGCACGATCTCGCTCGTGGACTTGACGATNTCGCCATCGATNCTGAGGTCATCAGCACACAAACACACNCACACTCCGGCCGGGCCAGTGATGGGTGGCGTACCTGACGGTGCCCTGGTAGGACCAGTTCTCGAAGTCAAGGTCCTTGATCACCAGGTCGTAGTGGACCGGCTTGAAGTTGTCCGGGAGGATGTCTCTGTCGGTCATGTTGGCCCGTCTGTGTCTGAACGATGCGTGAGAGCAATGGCGGGGGAAGCCGAGAAATGCGGAGGCGGGGGCCGAGCGAACGGAGAGTCTGCGGGGCCGGAGTCGTGTTGATGCGGGCTTCGACGGCAGCGATGCGAAGTGCCTGGCGCTGGAGACCTGGAAGGCAACGACAGCAGGACAAAGAGGCCGGACTGTCCGAAGCACGGGGGTCAGAGCAGGTGAAGGTGGTGAGACCAAAAACCTTCGGGTGAGGATGCGTGAGTGAGGAGGCATGGAAGCTCGAGCCGCCGAGATAGATCCACTTCAGCATGCAGGCAAGCAGCACACGACCCCGGCCAAGCCGTCAAATGCAGTGACGGATGACGGCAGCGAAGGTCTTGCTTCCGGTTTTTTTCACGGGAACGACGGGTCTGGGATGCAAGGCCCTCTTCGGCAACACGTAGGTAGACCTAAGAGACTGCTGAAGAAACGTAATGGGAGGAGAGAGGAATGCTCAAACAGGCATCTGCAAGGAAATTGGATGCAAGCTTGACTCGGTTGCCTCGACTGGCTCGAGACTGGGTCAACACAGAGATGGAAGGTGAACGCAAGGACAGCAGAATCCCTGGATGATCCTCGTGCCTCCCGATGCAGCGGGCCCAAGCTGCTGCAGGAGGGTGGAGCTCTGGCCAATAGGGGGGGCCATAGCACAAGCTCGAGCTTCGCAGCAGATGGAAGCCCCAAGATCCGCCGATAACCGTGAGCTGATTCGACAAATTATCCTGCGATACGAAGCAAGTGAACGTGTATTCGGTATACGGAAAAGACGACGCTTGCCGGCCCCAGGTGCAGGCTGGACTCGGCCGAGGACCGAGCAAAGGCACAAATAGAGAGCAACCCGAAATGCAGCAACCATGGTAGCCCCCATCCATCCAACGCCAACCGCAAAGAACAAGCATGCCCAGTGCAAAAGAAACGGCAAAGAATAATGCCAAAGCCATAGATGAAGCCACCGCTTGATACCCCTTCCAACAATGCATCTCGTAGGACCCCAGCCTCAATACCCATGCCAACCCATGAATGTGTATCCCATCCCATCCGTCCCATCCCATCCCATCCCATGCCAACCAGCCCAGTCCCAAGCCGAATCCCACCAAACCCTGTGTGTCGCCCTCCTCACCTCGCCGGCGAAGCCACCCCGGCATTCTCGACATCCTCGGCAACCCGGTCCCACCACGCCCCATGCGCATCCCGATCCACGACCGACACCCNGCCCATCATATCCACCATGTCCCTAACCTTGTCCACAAACTCGGCCAGCCCCAAGCCAGCCAGCTTCTCGCCGGCCGTGCTCGTGGCCTTGACCTTCTCGCTCGCCGATGCCGCCGCCAGCCTGGTCAGGACATGCCCGCGCAGCCTGCCCAGCAGCAGCCGCAGCACCGGTTCCCTGACCTCGCCCTCCCGCTGCGCCGCCGCCTCGACGCCGGCCACCAGGAACTTGTTCACCAGGCCCCTGAGATGGTGCTTCGTGGCCGCGGGCATCGAGCGTCCCGCCTCGAGAGCGGCGAGGATGCCGTCGGCCGCGACCTCGGGCGTCATGTTGTCGGCCTTCGGGTCGTCGCTCTTCTCTAGCACGGCAAGGATACGCTGGGCCTCGTTCCGCCACGGCGCGCGGACGTCCCGCTTCAGGAGGTTCTTGCACTGCAGGAGGATGGCGCCGGTCGTGATGATGCGGCGGGTGAGGCAGCCGGCTTCGAGAACACGCTTGTGATCAAGGAGCAGCATCTCGGGCACCTCCTCCCGCGGGACGGGGGAGACTTGGGTGAACAGNTCGACGAGGAGCTGGGCGTAGATGCGGTTGGCCGTCGGCCGCGAGGCCGGGTGGTTGATGCCTTCCGGGTCTCGACGGGACGTCTCGGTGAGAACCTTGTGGCGTGCCGAGCGCCACGCGTTGGTGGCGACCGACAGGGCGTGTCGCTCCGCATCGAGGTCGGCCGCAAAAACCTTCGCTTCGTACACCGGGGCCTGTTCGATGAGCCGCGGTGCTGCCAGCTGGAGCAGATAGTTGGCGTAATCGCTGAGCATGACGTCAATGAAGCTGTTCAGCGCCTCGAGGCGGTCGACGTAGCTGTCTTGGCTCAGCTTCTCCTCGACGAGCACCTTGACTTCCTCGTCTCGGACCGGCGCACAGAGCTTGGGAAGCAACGTGCCCATGGCCTGGAAAAACTTCTCGTACGAGAAGCTACCCATGGTGAACTGGCGCCTGGCAATGTCGGTGTCCAGCATCTCTCCGATAAAGGTATGCATCGAGTTGCCGGGCTTGACCAGGCGTTGGAGTTTCTCCCGTATCAGCTCGGCAACCTTCAACAGCAGGAAGAAGTGAGCTTCCTGGTTGTGCGCCTGCATCGTCGAGCGCATCTCGCGGAAGAGCGGGGCGAGCAGGTGCTCTTGTTGTTCGTGGTACTCGTGGGGTTCCGTCCGGAACTCCTTGTTGATGGCCAGCTCGTGGACGACAATCCGATTGTCTGGAAGCAAGCTCTTGCCGTTCGGGACTAAAATGCTGACCTTGAATGGCTCGGCCTTCCTCGACGGCGTAGCCGGCGGGGTTAGAGTCTGCGTCTGAGACGGGTGCTCGTGGCTTTCTTCCACGCCAAGAACCCCCATGGCGGTCTCCGTGATTGTGTGGTCTGCCACACGGGGCTTTGTGTCACCAACAGGCTTCTTCGCCCTCGTCTTGCGGGCTGCCTTTACGGCCTCCGCGACGAGTTGCTTCCCCTTGGAAGGGCCGGCCAGCTTCTTGATCCTCACCAACAGGAGGAGCTGGTTGTTGCGGATACTTTCCTTGTACACCTGATCTACTGAGCCGTCGGTGGTGTCCTTGACCGACTCCCAGATGGCGTCCAGTTCGACAAACTGCATGACCATCAGGTCGACGAGAGAACTCGANTCCCGTGCCTTCCACGCGATCAAGGCNTTGTAAAAGGTGGCGTACACTTCAGGGAAGGCCACCAGCAGCGCTGGAGGCGGCGTGGAGTTGTTGAAGGCCGTCAGCCGTCCGAGGATGTTTTCAAACAGGACCAACAAGTCCCTCGCCTTGCCCACGAGCTCCTGGGACTGGGGGTTGGCGAGATTGTCCTTGGACATGGGCTGTGCCTGGCTCGACTCGGGCTCCCCTGCCCTCTCCTTTTCTTCCTTATTACTAAGGACCTGCGATGGGTGGCCCAGGATGAGAAAGGCGCTCAGGAAGGACCGCACGGCGGCCATCTCCTCGGCGGAGCCGGGCTTGCCCTCGTCGAGTCCGCAGATGCGGAGAATGCGAGCCGTCAACACCAGCACGTTCTCCTGNGACAGCAACATGGTGACCTGGTCAAACGAGGTCTCTCGGACGGCGTCCAGAGACAATCCCAGGGCAGAGAATTCGGCAACCGTCTGCTTCCTCCT
>FJWA01004027.1_pt1 | contig 10770 bp, 3 predicted proteins | sample 1011891 | NCBI WGS metagenome assembly FJWA01 (sample SAMEA3912450, study PRJEB9761) | metagenome | biome: forest; material: soil | place: USA | collected 2011-06-22 | depth 0.1 m
GTACGTGATGATGTTCTTCCACTGCTGGCATTGGCAGTCGTAGTCGGCGCTCTGGCAGGACGTGAGCTTCGCCTTCTCGGAGGAGACACAGGCCTTGACAATGTAGTCGGCGAGGCAGGCGGTGGTGGTCTGGGCCACGGCGGACGAGGCCAGCACGGCGAGGGGGAACAAGAAGGACTTCATCTTGAATGTGGTTTTGCGAAAACGGGATAAAAGAAGGGCGTGGTTTGAGCGAGAGGACAGCTGATGGGGCTGTTTTTGTTTCGGCGGATGGTTAATATGTATACGAGTTGGACGTCGACACGGACTGGCATGGACTGGAACGGGGGAATGGGGAGCGGCTCACACAGCAACGAGCGGCGGTTGAAAACAACCAAAAGCAATGACGAAGCGAATGTCTGAGGTCGAGGGGTTGCTGCCGAGCAGCGAGGGCGGCCGTCACTTCAAGAATGAACGAACGGGGGAAATGAAAGGCGCGCTAGCGAGCCAGCATCGGCATGGGGGAGGCGGCGCCGCCGCATGCTTGGTCGGCGCTCGATTCTTTTCGAGATCTCGGGCCCACGGCGGCCCATCGTCGCCCCTTGCAACAGAGCGCGCACTAGCCCGGACTTCTCCAATTGCCCATCATCTGCCCAGCCAAGGGGCGAGCGAGGTGTCACTTTGCATTGGGCAACCAGAGGCGCGACTCTCGTGTTCCAATGAAAACCGCCAGCGTGCTGGTTCAGCAGCTACGACATCGTGATGGCTTCAGCGGGTACAATCTCTGGAAATAAATACCATGCCCGTCCAACGCGGTGCCGCGTCTGGCCACTGGTGCGCCCGGCCCCTGCATGGCTTCGGCCCCGCAGGCTCGCAGCGACCCCGGGCGATTGGTCGCCTCCAAGCTCCCCGGGCGGACTGGGCCGGCTCTTGAATCCCAAATGCAACCCAAAATGCAAGGTCTCTGCCAAGTTGACCACCCACCATCGCTTGTTTGGAGTGGGTGCATCGCATCAAGCAGGCCGATTCAAGATCCCATGCATATCCGTATTCAAACAACAGCCAACGAGCCAGCCTACACAGGCAGACAGGACAGATATCGATATGTGTCCTGCTGACACCTGCAAGACGACTGCGGGTATTTTACGAACATCCCCCTCGATCGACTACTGCGGCGATCCCTCCGCGCCTTGAACTGGCACAAACCCTCTGCTGTGGCACTGACCGTTCCCGTATCGGTTGAACCTTTCAAACAACGGTTCCGATGCGTCCCACAATAGATCGGCGCCGTGCATATCGGTAGTACCAAAGCTCATGGCACGGCTCTGAGCCATGTCCGGGGACTGTTGACATTGCAAGAAGGAGAAGACGAGTCCGATGAAGGGCACGTGAGTCGTGCGACAAGACAAGAGTGACAGTCGGTTGGACACNCTTACAGCAACAGCGGGTTATTAATAAACTCTCTTCCATCTCTCAACCCTTCCTTCTCCGCTTCGTGTGTCGCGACTCGGGAGACAGCACTACAGATGGCCCAGCAGCGACCAAACGTCCAAATCACCACGCCAGTTTCGACGGAGACAACATAACGCACCCCTCTGTAAGAGCAATGTGTAGGCGAGTGAAGAGGGAGGCAGAGTTGGATGTATCTTGGAGGAAACGGGCGGCACACGTGACAGTCGTAGGGTCCCTGTCCAGGAGTCCAAGGCAGTCAGTCCTGCCACATCAGGAGGCACGCCAGGGCAAATCTATGTACATGACTAAGTTGATGTGACACTCTGCTGTCTAAGAATCTTGAGTTATAGAATCTCAAGCGGCATGATGTTGACAAAACAAACTGGGAGCATGGTTCAAGTGGTGTTTCCGTGGGCGCTTCTCTCCTTCCGGAGACCAATCCGTAAGTCGGGTATTTGTGGAAAGACTATATCAGGGGCAAGACAACTCCCAAGCAAGCCAAGCTCTACATACAAAACCGCAGAAACAATATATCATGTCGTCTTGCGTGGTATCAAGTAAACGCCCCGATATGCTCCTTCTAGGTAGGTGCCGTAATGTCCTCCCGCCTCCCTGTCCGTAACCCCTCCAGATGCCGATGGGTCGTCGTCGAACCCGTCCGTATCCGCTGTCCCATGCGCTCCCAGGAATGCGATGCGATGCAATGCAAGTAAAAACGTTCCCATTCCTCCCGCAAAAAGAAATACCCCACGGCTCCCTGGATGGAAAGGCATCGTGTGCGATCCTTTGGGTCGAGTCGTCATGTGAAGCGGCCCCGCTTCCCGCCGCTTCCAAACATGTCCCGGCCGTTCCCGTGGTCCAAACTACCTAGGTCGAAAATCTCGGCCAGGTTGACTTTCCGTTTTTGCCCTGCCCCTCTCCCTAGCGGGGTCCGGGGGCCTGTCCGTCCGTTCCTGTTCCTCCCATTCCGCGGTGTCCGGGTATTCGAAGGGCTGATGGTTTGGGGGTCCGAGAGGTTGAGGCTGGCGAGCCGCAAGGCTTCGTCGTGCGGATAAGGATGCGAGGTTGAGAAGTTGAATGTCTCCTGTGAGGGGACGGCGATGTCGACTTCGGCCACCATGGCGGGGCTGGGTGGAACAGGCACCGTCGTGAGAATAGGGGGTGCTGACGAATCCCTCGTCCGGAGCTCGCCCTTGTCCCTGAGTTGCTGGACCGCCGCGGGGATGGCGCGTCGAATTCGCGGTGAGGATGAGACGGGGGCGTCGGATCTTTCTGCTTCGTCGTCGCTTTCTAGTGGCGGGGATGTCCCATCTCGCCCCTCTGTGCGGTCCGTCGCCCATTTGCGGATCCTCTGCCCGTCGCCGCTCTGCAGGCCGAGCTGCTCTCGGTCCAAGAACGAGAGAAGGTCTTCCAAGCAGTCTTGATAGCCGTCGGCGCGCGACTTGGCTTGGGCCTGGGCCGAAGTCTTATACAGCTTTGTTACCGACAGGGCGGCAGCCTTGAAGGCGTCGAGCAGGTCGTTCGCATCGGCGCTCATTTTGACCGTGCCNGTTGGGGGGGTCGAGGGTGGCGGCGGTCGGGGGAAGTCTCGGGGCGGTGGTCCGCAGTTCTCTCGCCTGGTGATGATGGGGTTTGGTCGCTCTCGAATGTCGTGGAAGGGATCTCGAAGACAGCCCGCTGATGAGGGGTTTTCACTAACCCGACAAAGACCTTGCAAGGCGATGAATGTGGGCCAGAGCGGAGACCGACCCTGCCTGGAGCTGGTTTGCAGGGGGACGACGATGTGGACTCGTGAGGTTGCAGTCGGACCGNGTAATATACCAGTACAATGCCCAGGTCGAGGCGTCTGCACTGTTCCGAGNGTNGAAGAAAAGAAGAGAGCGTTGTGTTTCCTCTCGCGATGGATGTTGGGCCGTCGTCATGCAAATGCAGNAGGAAGTTGNAGTTGCAGGGAGCGAGCGAGCTGTCAGGTTGCTGTGCCCTGTGTCATCTCCCGCCACAGCAGGGAGAGCCGGAATGAAGCAAAGAAGCAACAGCTGCCGCCTGATTGGCTACAGGTTTCGGTCGAAGTCACGATGCCCTGGTGGGATTGTGGGGTGCGGCACGTGTTCCCGCCGCCTTGGCTGAGCTATATATCCCTAACCCCGGATGACGCTTTCATCCCTTGCTCTCTCGAGACTTGAAGCACTCGACGGTACCTTGGTAGTGTAGAAAGAGAAGAGGTTTCGGGTTGGGAAATAACGAGAATCTCCATACTTATAGAGAGCCATTTGGGAGCCAATGCCAACCAAGGGTGGGTTCCAGTGGGTTCCATCGCCCGCCACGTTCCGGAGCCGAAGAGTCTTGAGTCGGTCGACCGCCGCCGTTTAATCCCCTCCGCCTCGTGGCGGCTGTGATTGGCTGGGGACGCGGTTTGGCCCTTTTTGGGGTTCCTCGACCTCAGAAATTCGCACCCTGCCCAGCACCCACCCATCTTCAAACCGCCTTCCTCCGACTCTTCCTCGTTCCCGTCGCGAATCCCAGCCACGAGGCCCGCAATCATCGCGCAAACCTCGCCGAACAATCAGGAGACCCCTACTCGCCGCGCGCAACCCCTTAGAAACTTGACTTATACGCCCGAGCGCGTCTAAGTCGCGTACCGCAGTCCAGCCCTCGCCCGAGGGCATCTAGCCAACATGGCCCCCCGTCCGCGGCAGAGCGGCAACGACACCGACGCGTCAATGGCCGATGCGCCCGAGCCGGCTCATCCGTTACAGACAGCCGACGAGATGGTGAGTATGCTTGCGCACGCAACTTTTGCTCCCCTGCCCGTCCGCTCCAGCCGTGGTGGCCTTGACCGACCCGCTGACCGTGGATTCTTCAGGATGTCGACGAGACCCCCGACTACACCGATTCCGACACGAATCCCAATACCACCGCCAGCAGCGTGATTGGCGAACCGCTCACCGATGGCCGCAAGAGGCGCTCGGAAGCCAACCAGTTACGTAGGAGCATCTTTGGCAAGAAGCACGACAGGCTGGGCGAGTCAAAGGTGGGACACAGCGTCTCCGGCCGTGACTAGGCACGAGTTGCAGGCTGACTCTTGAACAGGAAGATGACACACTTCGCCGGTTCCGATACCTGCTCGGTCTCACCGACCTGTTTCGCCACTTCATCGAGACCAACCCGGACCCCAAGATTCGCGATATCATGGCCGAGATCGATCGCCAAAACGAAGAGGCGGCCAAGCTGAAGAAGGGCGGGAGTCGCCAGGGCGGTGCGACCAGCGACAGACGCCGCCGGACCGAAGCCGAAGAAGATGCCGAGTTGCTCAAGGACGAGAAGCACGGAGGCTCCGCCGAGACCGTCTTCCGCGACTCGCCCGCCTTCGTCCACGGCCTCATGAGGGACTACCAGGTCGCCGGTCTGAACTGGCTGATTTCGCTCCACGAGAACGGCATCTCGGGCATTCTTGCCGACGAGATGGGTTTGGGCAAGACCCTGCAGACCATCGCCTTCCTGGGCTACCTGCGCCACATCATGGGAATCACGGGCCCTCACCTGGTCATCGTGCCCAAGTCGACCCTGGACAACTGGAATCGGGAGTTTACCAGGTGGACGCCGGATGTCAACGTACTCGTCCTGCAGGGCGCCAAGGAGGAGCGCCACCAACTCATCAACGAACGGCTGGTCGACGAGAACTTTGATGTCTGCGTCACCAGTTACGAGATGATCCTCCGCGAAAAGGCCCACCTCCGGAAGTTCGCTTGGGAGTACATCATCATCGACGAAGCCCACCGCATCAAGAACGAGGAGTCGTCGCTTGCCCAGGTCATCCGCATGTTCAACTCGAGGAACCGCCTCCTGATCACCGGTACCCCCCTCCAGAACAACCTGCACGAGCTTTGGGCGCTCCTCAACTTCTTGCTCCCTGATGTTTTTGGGGATGCGGAAGCGTTCGACCAGTGGTTCTCGGGCCAGGATCGCGACCAGGACACGGTTGTTCAGCAGCTGCACCGCGTGCTCCGGCCGTTCCTGCTTCGCCGTGTCAAGAGCGACGTGGAAAAGAGCCTGCTTCCCAAGAAGGAGGTCAACGTCTACATCGGCATGGCGGAGATGCAGGTCAAGTGGTACCAGAAGATCCTGGAGAAGGACATCGACGCCGTCAACGGCGCCGGCGGCAAACGCGAGTCCAAGACGCGGCTGCTCAACATCGTCATGCAGCTTCGGAAGTGCTGCAACCACCCTTACCTCTTCGAGGGCGCCGAGCCGGGCCCGCCGTATACGACCGACGAGCATCTCGTGGACAACGCTGGCAAGATGATGGTCCTGGACAAGTTGTTGAAGAGGATGGAGAAACAGGGCAGCCGCGTCCTCATCTTCTCCCAGATGAGCCGTCTCCTCGACATCCTGGAAGACTACTGCGTGTTCAGAGGCTACAAGTACAGCCGCATTGACGGCAGCACCGCCCATGAAGATCGTATCGCCGCCATCGACGAGTACAACAAGCCGGACTCGGAAAAGTTCATCTTCTTGCTGACGACAAGAGCCGGCGGCCTCGGCATCAATCTGACCACGGCCGACATCGTCGTGCTCTACGACAGCGACTGGAACCCCCAGGCCGATCTGCAGGCAATGGACCGTGCTCACCGCATCGGTCAAACGAAGCAGGTGGTTGTCTACCGCTTCGTCACGGATAATGCGATTGAGGAGAAGGTCTTGGAGCGTGCGGCCCAGAAGTTGCGCCTCGACCAGCTGGTCATCCAACAAGGCCGTGCTCAAGCCGCTGCCAAGGCTGCCGCAAACAAGGATGAGCTGCTCTCCATGATCCAGCACGGCGCGGAGAAGGTGTTCCAGACAAAGGGCGCATTCGGCGCACTGGGAGAGAAGGAGGATCTGAACGACGACGATATCGACGCGATTCTGCAGGCTGGCGAATCCCGCACCAAGGCGCTCAACGCCAGGTACGAGAAGCTTGGCATCGACGATCTCCAAAAGTTCACCTCGGAGTCGGCCTACGAATGGAACGGGGAGGACTTTGCCGCGCGCAAGAAGGATATCGGCATCAACTGGATCAACCCGGCCAAGCGCGAGCGCAAGGAGCAGATTTACTCCATCGACAAGTACTACAAGCAGGCACTGAACACCGGTGGCAGGACGGCCGATGCGAAGCCGAAGGCACCCCGCGCTCCCAAGCAAGTCCCGGTCCACGACTACCAGTTCTACCCTCCCCGGCTCCGCGACCTGCAGGACAGGGAGACGGCGTACTACCGCAAGGAGATCGGATACAAGATCCCCCTCACAGACGGCGATGACGATAACCTGTCGGAGCGGGAGGCCGAGCGAGCGCTTGACCAGCAGGAGATCGACAGCGCCACGCCGCTCACCGAGGAGGAGCAGGAGGAGAAGCAGCGGCTTGCCCAACAAGGGTTTGGCGAATGGAACAGGCGTGACTTCCAACAGTTCGTCAACGGCTCTGGGCGCTCCGGTCGGGCCGACTACGAGGGGATCGCCCAGGAGGTCGACAGCAAGACGCCCCAGGAGATCAAGGCGTACGCCAAGGTGTTCTGGCAGCGCTACACCGAGATCGCCGACTACAACAAGTACCTCAAGATCATCGAGGACGGCGAGGAGCGGATGCGCAAGATTGAGCACCAGCGCAAGATGCTGCGCAAGAAGATGAGCCAGTACCGCGTGCCGCTGCAGCAGCTCAAGATCAGCTACTCTGTATCGACCACCAACAAGAAAGTGTACACGGAAGAAGAGGACCGGTTCCTGCTGGTGCTCCTGGACAAGCACGGCGTGGACTCGGAGGGCATCTACGAGCGGATCCGGGACGAGATCCGGGAGAGTCCGCTGTTCCGGTTCGACTGGTTCTTCTTGAGCCGCACACCGACGGAGCTCGGGCGCCGCTGCAACACGCTGCTCACCACGGTGGTCAAGGAGTTTGAAGATGTCAACACCACCAAGCCGAACGGCGCGAACGGCAAGTTCAAGCGGGAGCTGGACGACGACGAGAACGACGAGGACAGCATCCTCGGCTTGGCCCCTGCTAAGAAGAAGACCAAGGCGAATGGCGTCAAGGTGAGCATCCCCGTGTGTGTTCCCATTTCCACCATGTCACATTCATTGCACGCGTCGCGCGCTCACACATCCCGACAGAACAAGGCTCTCGACAATGTAAAGTCAGCCACGGGCAGCAAGGCCAACTCGACATCCCCTTCGCGGGCGTCCAGTGTTGTGTCGACCAACTCGAATGCCGCCGGCTCCAAGTCCAAGTCCAAGGGCAAGAAGAAGTAGATGTTGTGAGAAGATGCAAAACTGGTTGAGAGGCATGGATGAATGGTACGATTTGGCATGTCAGTTGGACGGCGGGCGACATTTCCGTTTTCTTCTTTCCCATTCTGTACTGTCATTTTCCCCCTGTTTTTTCTCTGGTGGCACAACAATCGCTTGTCACGTCACGATGGGGGTGGACATCCTGGGGTGCTAGAGTCGGGAGGGAGGCGTTCTTGGGCAGCTGGGTGGCTTGCTTTCTTCCGTGGAGAGAAAGAGGGGCTATTTTCGTGACCTTTGCTCGTGGACTTTGTTGTTTGTTGCTGCAGATAGATACTCACACACACACACACACGCACTAGGTTCTCACGAGGAATAATAGGATTAGCTTTTAGGCAGTGTGTTGAGCATGCGTTGCGTTGTTGCATGTGTCATGTTTTGAGCCATTCTGCAAGGCGCTTGGCTTGGTCTCATGTACAACAGGGTGGAAGCAACGGAACAGGTCAAAGACAGGCCAATGTAGGGGTATCCGCATCCTAACCGAGGAGCACGCACGGCCGAGTCTACATGAGCAAACTAAACCACCTGCTTGGGCGCGAAGAACCAATCTTTTTTTCTTCCAAAGGAAAAGAAAGAGGATGTCTATATCCCCTTCTTCTCTCCCCCCTTGATCCGCCGCCCCCAGCTTTGTCCCTGAACGCCATAGTAAATGCCGAACCACCACCACCACCACCGCCCTTCTTTGCTCCAACCACACCACCACCGCAAACCGCATCGTGTCCCTCAAGCGCTGGAGGCCGCTAGCCTGTTCTGCCTCTCCCTCTCCACCTCGTACATGAAGTCGTAGTAGCCCTTGTCGAAGGCGTGCACGCGCACGTAGCCGTCCTCGCCGCCGCTGGCGTAGCCCTTGCCCGTGGGGTCGGCGGCGACGGTGTTGAGAGGGCCGAAGTGGCCGCGCACGCGCCCGATCTCGTCCTCGAAGATCTTGTGGTAGAAGCGCGCCTCGAACTTGCCCTGCCGGGCGGACGTCGTTGTCACGTCCATGGCGGCCTGGCCGCCGCCCAGGATGACGAAGTCCTTCTTGGGGGTGATGGTCGCGCTGTTGAGGGGGGTGTCGGCGGTGTATGTCTTGAGGACTTCGAGGTCCTTGGCGGAGATGAGCTGGGAGGGAGGGGTTAGCCGTTGGGCATAGTCTTTCTCTCGGGCTGGGATCTTGCAGAGACGTACCTTGGCGGTCTTGTCTTTTGAGGCCGTGATGAAGTATGTCCGATCTGTTGACCACTGGAGATCGTTGATTTGTTGGTTGAGCTCGTGGACCGGGATGTTGTAGAGCAGGTCACCCGTCTTGCCGTCGTACTGCGAGACGGAGCCGTCCTCGTGGCCGGCGATGATGTACTTGCTCAGATAGCTCCACCCGGCCACGGTGGCCTTGCTCTCGTCGCACACAATCGTCAGGTCCTTCTCGTCGGTCTGCTCGGCGTCGACGTCGATCTTGACGTCGAAGACGACGATGGTGCCCAGATGCCCCATGCGCTTCTCCGTCACGCCCAGCAGCTTGGTGCCGTCCTCGTTGAACTCGACGCGCTTGACGGCCGTCGGGAACTCCCATGTCTTGAGGCACTTGCCCGTCTTGATGTCCCAGAGGCGGATTGTGTTGTCGGCCGAGCCCGAGGCGAGGATGGTGGACGTGGGGTCGACATCGATGGTCCAGATGGCGCCCTGGTGGCCGCGGTAGGTGCCGAGCCGCTCGCCGTTGTGTGCCTTCCAGACGCAGATGATCTGATCCTTGGAGACAGAGAAGATGAGATCGCCATCGGGGTTGTATCTGCAGCACGGTGAGCAGGTCAGATCCAGAGCTCAGCGTCCTCGCTCGGCCAACCGGCATCCAGGGCGGGGGGGGGTGACCGACTTGATTTGGGTGAGGGCACGTTCGTGGCCCGCCAACAGGATGGGCCTCATTTTGGCGGTATCGACGGTCGGTCAGTCGGGTCGGTCGGGGATGGTGGGCGTTAAGGACGTTATTCGTAGAGGAAATGCAGGATGTCGGTGCCGGAGCGTCTTTGCGAGCCTTTGCGAGCTATTGCGGGGCGGTTTCTCTTTCAGGGCGTTGCTTTCTTCTCCGGATGGATTTGGACGCCCAGTAATTTTTCCGCAGATTGTGCGCGCCGCCGATAGGCCGCCACTGTCATCGCGGGGGATTCCTGCCCCACCACAAGCGCGGTGGAGTCATTGTTAGCGCTTTTCCAGGGATACTTGACCGCCTTCTATTTTCAGACAGAGTGGGAGTGGCTCGAGGCTGGTTGTTCTCGAGTCCAACCATCAGAAGAAAAAGAAGGAAAATAGAAAAAGAAAGAAAGAGGAAAAAAGAGAAGAGCGAGAAGAAAAGAAGCAACCTGAGCGAACGAACATGCTAAGCTAACAAGCCAAGGAAAAGAAAACAAACCGTAACCCGCTCAACAACTATCAGCATGCTTCCTCGCCTCATGTTCTCTCTACAAATCCCCAATCTACCCCTACAGTGCGCCTCTCGATGGTGACCCACCTCACCAACACTCAGCGGAGCCAGTCGGTGGGCAGCGAAACAGGCACCTGACAACAGACAACAGACAACAAACAACACGTGCCCCTCCGCGATCCCATCTGCGGATGTCCCGGCCGGCGCCCGCTGCAACACTCTTTCCATAGTACAGCGAACCGGACGCCTTTCCGTTCCCGGCACGGCAGAGCAGCGCCGGCTCTGGTCCCGTGTGTCAACTTGTGTGTCAACCGCTGCAGTGGGGGGTTTTTCTGGTCCCGGCCCACGGACTCTCAGCCTTCGGTTTCCAAAAGCGACGCAGATGCAGCAGCTGCCGGAGATCTGGCCAACATGGGCTCCAGGTTGTTCTGCTATTTACTGTCTTGCCTCCGCCCAGCCACAAGCCGGCCGTAGCAGCTTGTAGCTTACCTGTAGCTTCCTTCACATGGTCCCGACCCCCGGTTTGACGAGCAAACTCTGTGTCGAGACAGCCGTGACTCAGCCGAACCCTCTCTCTCCACCAGGCCCTTTATATGCGCAGGGATCCAAGCCGAAAGCTGTCTCGTTCC
>FJWA01000192.1_pt1 | contig 10752 bp, 8 predicted proteins | sample 1011891 | NCBI WGS metagenome assembly FJWA01 (sample SAMEA3912450, study PRJEB9761) | metagenome | biome: forest; material: soil | place: USA | collected 2011-06-22 | depth 0.1 m
GATTCTCTCCCCTGCCGCTTTCTCTCCCTCTCGTGTGCAANNTCTTCCTGCCTTNTGGCCGTTCNCAAGCCGGCACCTTCATCTTGATCAGCCCNATGGGCTTCACCAGCTTGCCGGGCACTTGGCTCGGCCCTTTGACAACAACNTGGTCCATGCCCGACAGNTGTACNGCCTTNCTCGTCAACTGTCCAACTTGCGACGCAGGATTCCGGGGCCAACAGTGCGTTGTCCACAGCGGGACGGGACGGGCCGAGGACCATACGAGCTGTTGGCCCCCCGCCAGGACCCAGGCCGGAACGCCGCAGTATCCCTTTGTNGGTTGGGGCTTCTACTCCCCAGGACTGGCATGCCCGACGGGCTACACTTCGGCCTGCACGGCCGTGTATGGTGGCCGAGCAGACTGGGAGATTGAGTTCACACTAAATGCTGGTGAAACCGCCGTGGGATGCTGCCCAACGTAAGTCGCGGGCCAGGTGGTGTGTCGGAATGGGGACGTGAAGGGGGATCGCCGGCTGACGAGCTCCTCAGGGGGTTCACATGCGACAATCGCAACGGCAACACATGCGTTGCCGTTATTTCCACAGGAACCCGGACCGCGGTCACCACTGCCACATGCTCCGGATCGCAGATGGTTCTCGCTCGAGCCACATTCCCAGATATCATCACAGCNACCGTGACGACCTCCACTGCCACGAATGCCGGAGCCGCCGTTGCGACCGAGACCATCACACGCGAGATCATCTTGTTGGCACCAATGTTCCAACTTAATTTCCAGTCATCGGACCTGGAGACCACGACAACATCTGCCACGACAAGGTCGGCCTCGACATCGCTGGCCGGCTCGTCAGCAACGACCGGTGCTAGTTCCGCTCCCTCCGACAGCACCCTTCCGGCAGCAGCGGATGGCCAGGCCCGGCTCTCTACCGGCGCAATTGCTGGTATCGCTGTCGGCGCTGCGCTCGGGGGGCTCCTGTTTGGGCTGGCACTTGCAACTTGGCTGGTGATGAGAAAGAGGAAGAAGAAACGGGAAGCTGTGGAAGGGGCAGCGGCGGCGGCGGCGGCGGCGGCGGCAGCAGACCACGGAGGGTCCCAAGAATGGATTGGGAAACCACAAGAAGTGTATTCGGCCAAGGGTTCGGCTATGGAGTTGGGCGGATGGACTCGAACTGAGATGCCAATAGATGGCACTAGAACTGAGATGCCAGCATATGGCAACCGGCCATCATGGGCCGACCGACCTCCCGTGGAGCTGGCTGCAGACCCAGGCGGTCATGGCTATGCCCGCGGCCGAGAGTAGAGGAGAAAGAAAGGCCGAGCAATAATGATACGAGTGCCTATTTCTGAGCCCGCTGCACCCTCGTTCTCGTTTGCACTATTGTTCATCTTGGACAATGTAGTGACCATGGAACATCTGGTTCTACACGCATGGCTTTCACATATACTCACTCATAATTCACACGCTAGAACCGAGGACGTGTTATTACTGTTCGTACCATCGCCATCAGGTTCCCCTCCATTGCCTCCCAAAATCAGCATAGCACCCTATTTGACAGCACACATACGTAGGTACAAAGCCTGAGCTCGAGCTCGAGCTCGACCTCGTCTAGGAGTCTCGTTATCCTCCTTCCAAGTGCATGCCCTGCTATTAAGCTGCGTTTAGGCGCTCCTGCGGTGAATCTAGATAGGAACGAGTTGTGTCTGCAGCATCAATGATCAACTTCAAATAATGTTGTAAAAAGGACGGTACCGTGCCACCAATATGGCCGTTGCGGAGTCTTGAGGAAGCCTATTCTAGCTAAATGGATGCCATTTCTCAGCTGAGTCGCACGTCTCGGAGTCAGAAGTTTCTTGTCTTAGGCTCCCTACCTGTCGCCTTTTACTACGCTATCCACCCGCAAGCAGAACAGAACTGAGGTGTGTTAGTTCAAAGTTAGCTTCTCACATGCATGCAAAACGCAGAACAACTTAGAAACTGACACTGACAGGTGGCTCTCCTACGAAATGCTCGAATCACTTCCCACAGCAGCAACGACGACAAAGAAGACGACACCCATGTGATCCTCCCCTCACTCTGGCAATGGCAGAATGTACTCATTGGGTTTTCCACTCGTGGACTTGATGCGCCCAAGTGTCCTTGCCGGCGGCATGATGGCTCCCGCCTTCGGCTGATTTCAGGAGGGCGGAAGAGGGACCCCCATTCGGGACCGTAGTAATGACTACCCCACAAAACCCACCTCTCTGGACTCCCGGCTGTTGGGGGGACCTGCATCAGCAAGGTTCCGGGGCCTGAGACACCGAGGTCGTCATTATTTCAGATGATCTGCCAGGCTCAGGATCCAGAGTACGGCGCAAGACGAGTGCCCAGAATCCGTGCCGTGTTTAAAGATCGGGGTCGTTAATAAAGATCTACAGAATGCCGTGGTTTAGAGGGCGGAGCGGGGGTTTCCGAGTAGAGGCAGATGATTTTCGATGATGTTGGAGATGGAGATATAAGACTNCTACTGAACATCATCGANATGCTTTNCTNAGANGNGTGAGCNGTCAGCTTNGGATAACGTCAAGACATCATGAAGTTTCTCAACATTCTTCTCGGTGCCGCCGCTGCCGGCTCGGCTCTGGCAGCGCCATCCGGCCCTGCCGCGACTCCCACCAAGGACAAGCGGGTTAGCAAGTTCAAGTTTGTCGGNGTCAACCAGTCAGGCGCCGAGTTTGGCAAGGACACGCTGCCGGGCCAACTTGGCAAGCACTATACTTGGCCAGTCAAGTCGACCATTGATGTGAGTTTTGACTCTTTGGCCGAGAACTTGTGCTTGTGTGGGTGACACGCTCTGATACGAATATCGTAGACGCTCGTCGGCAAAGGAATGAACACATTCAGGGTTCCCATCATGATGTAAGATATGGTTCGAGAACCTCCGGCAGTGAGGAGAACTAGAGTGGCTAAGAGGATGACAGGGAGCGCCTTGTTCCCACGAAGATGACAGGCACCATCAACGCAACCTACTCTCAGGGGCTCACCGATGTATGAAAGCCAGAGTCTTACCGCAAATCCGTTACCCTAGTTCAAGCTAACTCTCAATAGATCATTTCGTACATCACGGGCAAGGGGGCTTATGCCGTCCTTGACCCACACAACTTTGGTATGAATCCCTCAACCTCCGAGAGTGTAAGCAACCCCGCATTAACTGCTGGCCAGGCCGGTATTACGACCAAATCATCACCGACGCCGACGGCTTCAAGGCCTGGTGGACCACGGCCGCCAAGCTCTTCGCTTCCAACGACAAGGTCATCTTCGACACCAACAACGANTATCACGACATGGACAACTCGCTGGTGTTCCGGCTCAACCAGGCGGCCATCGACGGCATCCGGGCGGCGGGCGCTACCTCTCAGACCATCTTTGTCGAAGGCAATTCCTGGTCCGGCGCCTGGACATGGGTTAGTCCCTTTCTCCAAAATTCATACCTTACTTGATCCCCTCTTTTGAATAAACTGACCTCTTTCAAACAAAACAGGTATCCTCCGGCAACAGTGCCTCCCTCTTGAACCTCAAAGACCCCCAGGACAAGATCATCTACGAGATGCACCAGTACCTCGACTCGGACGGGTCCGGCACGGCCGAGGCGTGCGTCTCGACGACAATCGGGCAGGAGCGGCTCAAGGCGGCGACCGAGTGGCTCAAGGCCAACGGGAAGAAGGCCGTGCTGGGCGAGACGGCCGGCGGCGCCAACGCGCAGTGCATCAGCGCCCTGACCGGCATGCTCTCGTACATGGCGAGCAACTCGGACGTGTGGACCGGCTGGCTCTGGTGGGGCGGCGGCCCGTGGTGGGGGACGTACATGTATTCGATGTGAGTCTGTCTTGGGGATTGTGGCAGAGGGGGGGAGAAAGAGGTTGCTGACTGAATCGTGTCGTAGGGAGCCACCCAGCGGTGCTGGGTATGAGAAGGTGCTGCCGAGTCTGCTGCCTTACTTCTGAGCCTTGGGGGGTAATTCGGATTTTAGGCTGGCCGGAGGGTGGAGAGAGCTGAGCCCCGGCAGCAAAGAATCAGACAGGGTCTGCGGTTCTTACGGGTTGGATCATCGTTCGATGGGCGGATTCGGAAGACGTGGGCATGAATGTCGGACTAAATACTACTAGCCGGGCGTTCCAATGACATGAATCTGAGAAGCGACGCGTGCCGGCAACGGGAGAGGTGCTGACTCTCGAGTCTCGGGTTGGCCTCATGAATTGGCGTTGGTGTTGAGGATCGAGTGGCGAAAGTGAAACGGGGAAAAGGGCGTTGAACAGGCCTTGTTGTGAGTTACAGCAGAGTAACAACAACCCCTTTGCATCCCTACTCCCTCTTCCCACCCTTCCCTCCATCCTCTCCCTTCCTCTTGTCCCCCGTCCCATGCACCCAATCCATCCACCCATACGCCCCAAAATGCACACTAAACCTCTCATGATGCGCATCATGCGACCTCGCCACGCCGCCCAGGAAATCATACCCGCTATGCACCGTCGCCGTCTCCAGCAACATGCCCGCCAGAAACACCCACACCGTCACAATGTGCGACCGCAGCAGCAACGGCGGCAGCACGATCGGCAGGGTGTTCGCGACGAGCTGCTCGACGGGGTGCGCGTACTGGGCCGTCAGCGCCACGGGCGCCGTGAACTCGTGGTGCGTCTTGTGGATGCGCTTGTACAGCGCGCGCGTGTGCAGCAGCCGGTGCGCATAGTAGAAGGCCACCTCGCGGAGGACCAGGCTCAGGGCGAGGTCCCGCGCGAGTTCCGGCCAGGATGGGAGAGTGGACGGGAAGCGGAAGCGGGAGGGGGTGGCGGTGAAGTGGGCGAGGGCTAGAAGGAGGAGGGAGCTTGCGATGGATTGGAGCTGGTTGCGGGCGACGACGAGAAAGCAGTGCGTGATTTCTGCCCGGGTGGGTTGTTTGGGCGCGGGCTGGAGCTTGTGCCGCTCCGAGAAGGAGGGGAGGAGGTAGTCGAGGGAGAGATAGGCGAAGGAGGGGAGCCAGAAGAAGAGGATCTGGACGGCCAGAGTGCCCCAGAATTCGAGTTGGTGCGGGGTGTAGGTTTCGACGGTGGCCGCCCAGAGGGAGGCCAGGGTGTTGCTGTGCGGGAGGGGCATTGTGAGGGTGTTGGATGTTGAGTGTTGTTGAGTTGGTGAAGTTGAAGGTCGGAGTCGGTCGTCTGTTCTGTACTATGGTATAACATCTCAGCGGTCGTTCATCTGAAAGCAAGCGCTTTGACGCGGGCCTCGGCTGCTCAGCCCAGGAGGATTAGCGACCGTTAGCCCCAGATGGATCGGCCGCCCTAGCCCCTTTTCAGCCTTGGATCCAACGCTGGAGCACGCCAAGTGGAGGGGTTGATCCCAGGCTAACGACAGCTAGTTAGAAGCCGTGGATGGAACAAGGGGGCCGTGGACGTAGCGTGCGTTTTGTACCTGATGTCACATGTTTCAGCATTTTCGGGCCTCCATCCAACTATGGAATCCCTCCGTAGGCACTGTCGCATCGAGGGCAGATAAAACCGATCCACTTCCCTCGCAATGGAAAACAGGGCATCTCTGCGTTTACCCCTATCCTTATTTACCGGGCAATTTTGCGACCTGCCAATCGGGGATCTGCAACCCCATAATAAGCGCGAACGGCGCAATTTTGGTTCCAACTTTTGCCACTCGTTAGTTGGTTGATCGACCGACCAATCAATCCAAAAACAGAGCAATCAGCTCAAACCGCGCCGCTGACTCGGCCCCCTGAGCTCTGGGAGGGCTCCCGATGTCAGCACAGCGGAACACATCAATCATCGATCCGTCCTGGTCGCAGAACATCTCGCACACTCCTCTGCCACCCCTCCCTTCGACCCAGGGAACATTCTGGACGCCAAATCTTGCCGGGAAGTGGACGCCTGGGCTTCGGCTTCACAATGTCACCTCCCAAGGCACGACGCTCGAGCGCCGATGAGAAACGCGCCGAGTACGGGGAACCGCTCCAAGTCAAGGACCTCGAATCCCTCGCCGCCCCACACGGCCACGCCGACACGCCCGGCGATGGGTATTCGCGTTTTCGCACGGCCCGGCTCCTATCCCGGGCGTTGTCTCCGATCCGCCGCGCCACAGGCTACCCTTCCCCAAGAGCGCTTCGCCTAAGGCGGACATCCTGGCTAGATGGCGCACGCGGAGTGGCCGCCGTGGCCGTCTACATCTTCCACGCCATGGGCTGCTGGGCGTCCATCGTCCCGGCCTGGCACGCCGACAAAGACCAGACCAGCTTCTTCCAGCTCCCTCTCGTCCGGTCCATCTTCGTCGCCGGCGGCGGGGCGGTGTCGGTATTCTTCGTCCTCTCCGGCTATGTCCTCACGTACCGGTGTCTTGGTATGATACGCAAGGGAGCGGCGAACGAGGTGTACCCGGCCGTGGCCTCGTCCGTTTTCCGTCGCGGCTTCAGGCTGTATCTTCCGCCGGTCCTGCTGACCTTTGGCGAGATGCTCATGACTCGACGAGGCTACGCCCCTCCGCTAAACTTCAGCTTTGTGGCTGAGCCCACCTTCATGGGCCAGTTTTGGGACTGGGTGCTTGAGACAAACCGGCTGGTGAACCCGATCCACAACTTCAGCCGCGCCATCCACGGCTTCGTCTCGCATCCCAAATACGAACCCGTCATCTGGACCATCCCCGTCGAGTTCTACGGCTCGATGGTGTGCTACCTGCTGCTGCTCGCACTGGCCCGTGTGTCGTGCAACAGCTCCCGAATGGCTGTGGTCGCGGTGCTCGGCCTCCTCGGCATGGCACTGGGCTGCTGGAACATCTTCTGCTTCGCCGCCGGCATGCTCATCGCCGACTTCAACCTGGGCCAGGACGAGGAATCTGACAACCACAGCAACACCATTCCCTCCACCTCCCCACCCAAGCAACAGCAGCAGCAGCAGCGCCCTCTCCTCTGGACCGCCGCCTTCGCGCTCTGCTTCTACATCGCCGGTTTCCCGACGCTGGTCTTCAAAGACGCCAGGACGAAGCCGATGCCCGGCTTCGAGGCCCTGCGCGCCCTCATCCCCGCGGGCCTGGACATGGAGGACGCCGCGCGCTTCTGGTGGTCCATCGCCGGCGTCGGGCTGCTGCTGTCCGTCTCGCAGCTGCGTCGGCTCCGCGCCGTCTTCGAGACCAACCTGTGCCAATACCTTGCCAAGATCTCCTTCGCGCTGTATCTGGTGCATGAGTGGTGTATTGTCCTGTTTGGGCTGAGGTTGCAGGGGTTGTTGATGGGCCTGGCGGGCCTGGAGTCGGGGGATAAGGGGCTGGGTTATTGGATGGTGTGTGTCGTGTGGTTTGGGTTGTTTACGGTGCCTGTCTTTGCGCTGGCCGCGCAGGTGGAACGGTGGATTGATGTGCCGAGCGTCAAGTTTGCGAAGTGGCTAGAGGAGAGGTGTCTGAAAATGTACAAACGTTTATGTCAGTAAGATAGAGCCCAGGGACCGGCCGGCACGTCTCTCCAAAATAATACGCATCTAATTGTTGTTCCAAACCGCATCTGCGGAGACTCGAATCACATGGACAATGGCCTAACTCCTCCCACTCTTGTTGCGCCATCCCTTGGTGGGCAGGGCTTGCGTTGATCATAGGTGTTAATGGAAGTCCATTGCGTAGATCGTGTTCATGACTTCGGTGCATGAGCAGTCTGACGTTTGGCATCGAGTCTCAACTCCCCAGCCTATCTCTTCGTTCGCCGTCTTAGTTAAGTTGGCTTCTTCCGCGGCGAGCTCGAGGAGATGTAATAGGCTTGATGCGCTAGGCCAACAAGAGGCTCATTTCTCGCCCTCCAATGAATATCTTCCATCCGGTTTCAATAGCCGGCGATGGACCGTCGCTTAAGCAACGGAGTCGGGACTCAGGGCAGGCGGGACTATATTAGCCGCTCTGATTTTACCAAAGCAGTATCCCCGTGACCCCGGACGCTGAGCCCGGCAGCCGCGAGTCTGGTGGTGTCTCAGGGAGGTCGAGCTTGTCCATATCTGCTTGACAAACGCACAAATATAAGTAGCATGTAGTAAAGTGCCCGCTGAAGGGGAGAAGAACATCACCACTGGCTTCATCAAATATCCACGGCCACCACTCCTACACCAGAACCTCCGACAACCCACAAACATGCAGCTGACACTGTCTCCCTTTCTCGTCGGTCTCGCCGGGGCCATGGNCNCCAAGCGCCAGGCCACCGGCGAACACGCANTGGGCTTCATCGGCTGCTCCATGGCCGAGAACGTTGCCCAAGGCTACGTCGCCAGCGGGGGCAAGCACATGTGGGGTCCGTACGGCACGAATTCGTTCGTGGTGCAGTCTTGGACCAATACGAACTCGACGAGCTGGGGCCTGTTCGACACGCAGGTCGCCAAGTACGGGAAGCCCTCCGAAGTTTGGGTGCAAATCTGCATCTACCAGGACCCCGGGGCCACCTATGATGAGGTCAANCAGTTGATCGCCAACGCCCGCCAGCACGCCGCCACCGGCGCAAGGATCTGGATCACCGGACAACCCATCTACCCCGACAACCCAACCAGCTGCCCTCGCGCCGGCGCCCAGGGCCCGCAGCTCACCGTCGATCTCGCCAAGAAGGCCGGAGGTGACGCTACCCTCAACGTCACATACCCTGGAGACTTTAAGCTGNTGAAGAACGAGGTTGAAGACGGGTGCCACGCCAACACTGCTGGCCAGGAATCTTTGGGAATACAGGCGCTAGCCTTCTGGGGTTGAGTGAGACTTTGCGTCTTGCGTTATATAGAGTCGGAGAAGGCTAAGAGCGCAATACAATGGCTTAGTTCCGTTCTGTCTTTAGTTGCTGGACGGCACTTTCTCTCGGTTCATACTTCCACTCCCGTGCACACGAATTCCTCAACCTCCTCAGATACGGCCAGGTGCTCCGTTACACGCATCAAAACCGCAGCCATATCAGCATCATTCCTATCCCACAACCAGTGCCCAAAAACCCTACGGCTCGACCCCGCAACGCCTACGTCCCCNACACGCTCCAAGTTAATTCCTGAGATTAGGTAGGGACGTTAGTTCTCACCCGGGTATTGTCAACCCGGGGGCAAATCCATGCACGATGTGAGTTGCGCTCTCGACGACGACTGGCTTTGACTCGCCACCTACGTTTAGGACACCGCCTGTAGGCCATCGCAGACAGCTCCGGGGCTTGTGGAAGACGCTGGACGATGTCTCCCAGCATAGGGTCTGAGCCTCGCTATCTTAAGCAGGCTTCACAATGGCACGATGTTTTAGACAGTGACGGAGAGCCGCAAGGTACACAGTATACGCACCGTAGTACATCCATGCAGTTTCTTGCGTTCGATCCTTACTATGTAAGGTACCCCAGCACGTTGGGCTTCGAGTGTGCGGGAGCCCGACGGCGGGGAGCGCGCTGGGAAACCGACAGTCAGCTCCCTTTCAAGTTACCTACTAAATAGCGCCATGTGCCTATCATTAGCTCAAACGGTTGGTCGAGCACACCACCTGAGGCTGGTGATGAAGGGATAGCGACTGGCAACATCACTCTCCGCTGCAAAGCCTTGCTCCTCGGGCTGGCCCTCAGCGTTTTTAGCTCTGCGGAAAAGCTGCCCTTTCTTGGCTGCAGAAGCTGAGCCCGGTGGCTTGCCGCTGCGAAATGTGTGCATTCGTGTGCGCAGAGTTGCTGCCACGCCGCCAATGATCGCTCGCGGTTCTCCAGCCTTGTGTGGCCATCCTCGTGGCTTGCAGAATCAGCCGAGGGTCTTGGTTTGTCCCGCGAGGAACTAATAAAGGCTGGATGTGACAACGGAAAGTTAGGTACCTCAGGTACCCGACCAGTCCTTGGGCGGTGAGTTTGCACCTGATGTCATAAAGAGCGCAGCAGCCACATCTCCGACCAGGAGTCTGGGTGGTCCCGTCTTCCCCATCTCCGAAGCCGTTGGTCGAGCTCTCGCCCCTTTTGTAGAGTTTCTCCAAAGCTAGAAGACGGGCGCTTCACAATGGCTCCCCGCTACTCACAATGGCAATGGCTTTGGCTTCTGCCCATCTTGTCGATGGCGTATGCGAAGGCAATCGGCAGTCAGACACCAGCGCAGACGGAGCCTGTCAAGACCGCCTCGGCTGTCGGTGCTGCTCTTTCGAGGACCACCCAAGCTCCCCTCGTATCCATGGAATCGTTCGACTTGCTTAAACGTGCGCGTGGGTTGGACACCTGTGGCTACGTGAACGGAAGTATGTTATCTGCCGCCCCTTCACTGTCCTTCGAGTCGGGCTCTTCGTTAACGGCCTCGCGATGTTCTCAGCATCCGCCCTTGTGTGCAGCCCAGGCTTGTTCTGCAGCACCCTGGGGCGCGAGGGATACTGGCACTGCTGTGAATCGTCCACTACCGAGTGCTTCGTGCCTACAGCTTGTCTCGATTCCTCCGCCTATAGGAACGGACTGTGTAAGGGGGCCGGTTATAACACTGATCGGACGGTCTGCTGGTAAGACCCTCCACCCGCAGTCGGTGGCCGCTCGTACGATCTGGCTACCACTTACTGACCACACTCGCCGACCTCAGCTCAGAAAGCACCTTGGGGTTCTGCTCGACGATTGCCTTTCGCGATAATATAAACATTGCGTGGGTCGGCTGTTACGGGGGCATCGGAGGGGAACTGGTTATCTACCAGGACCCAACGACAAGGACATTGACAACAACAACGACACCGAGCTCGTCGACGCCTGGGACGACGACGGCTAGCACGACGACCTCTGTGAC
>FJWA01003670.1_pt1 | contig 10751 bp, 4 predicted proteins | sample 1011891 | NCBI WGS metagenome assembly FJWA01 (sample SAMEA3912450, study PRJEB9761) | metagenome | biome: forest; material: soil | place: USA | collected 2011-06-22 | depth 0.1 m
GGGTGTGGGTGTTGGGGTTGAGGCGGGCGTGGGCTTGGCGGAACCAAGCTGCTACGTGGGGGTAGACCCAGTTGGGGATTGGAATTGGGGTGGCGGTGATGGGAGGGGAGGAGGATCGGGCGAAGCCCCCGCGGCTGTCGAAGAACCAGAGGACGAGGATGGGGCGGCAGGGGTTGTTGCGGCGGCAGACGGCGGGGTAGACGGGGAGGTAGTAGTTGGATACGCCGGCGTCTGGGTGGGAGACCATGGAGGTGGTGCGGGAATTGGGGTAGCGGTGCTCGCGGGCCAGAATGTCGGTGGTGGAGATGTTGAGGTCGCTGTCGTGGTTGCCGTAGGTCGAGGCCCAGGTTAGGTTGCGCCGGAGCATGGGCTGTACGAGCTGATCAATGTAGTGCGTGCTGTTCTCGAGGAAGGTGTTCTCGCCAGTGATAAGGTCGCCATTTAGCACGACTAGGTCGGTTTGGGGCTCGGCGTCGAGGACGGTTTCCATGACCTTGACGGATTGGAGGTCCTGTCGAGGGGCCCATTCATCCCAGGCATCTTTACTCCGTGTTAACAACGGGTCGGAGAGTTGGAGGGGACGGGCTGAACAGGTGAGGCTCACTCTCTCCGAAATGGAGGTCCTCGAAGATGGAGATATGGAAGGTCCCGTCTGGGCGGAATCGGAGCGGGCCAACGCCTCTTTGTCCGACGTCGTGTGCGCCTAGCAACCCACGCTGGGAGTCGCCCCGGTCCGAGGCTGAGCCGAGTTGCGAGACGCCGAGGACTGCCGTGGTCAGACTAGTGAGGCTGATGGCAACAACCACAGCTGCTATCCGCAAAAGTGATGGCAATCGGGGTTGTGGTGTCTGTGTGGGGTGTTTTATCACCAACATGGCGCGTTTCGGTTGGCCCATTTCCGCATCCGTACACGTCGAGAGCACTGTGTGTTGGTGCCGGCCTTTGGTATGTGACTGTACAGTTGCGCAGTTGGTGGTTCAACTTGGTCGGGGTCGCACCAGGCTCGCCCTCAACTCAGTTGAACTTACCCGTTCCTCGATGTTGGGACGGCTTCGAAGAGCAATGGCAAGGGCTTTTGAGAAAAAAACCACCAGAGATGGGTTGTGCCAGCGACGAGGCCCCCACCCCAGTAACAGTGAAGTCGGATTTAATTCTCAGGTTAGGTACGGATAGCTTTCTCCTCATCCGAGGTGGTGCGCAGATTCGTCTGTCCAATGCGCTTCGCCGTGCCACGTGCTTGTAACAATTCCCCTGACTCTGGAATGTCGTGGGTCCCTCGCCAGGCAGCATGAAGCCCCCCCGCGCGTGTTCCGTCTATCGTGCTCATTCCGGGCTGGGATTGGGAAGAAACCAATTCGCATCCCGTATTTAATCCGCCCCGGTTTGGATTGTGAGTTGGTGGTTTGCGAGATGCTGACGATTCTTGACGCGGTCCACCGTCTTCGACTTCCTGTTTGGATGCTATTGTGTGGACAATGCGATGGTCAGCAAACCGTTCAGCTGGTGTTCTGTACAGAGACCCGTCGGGCGTCATTTGCATGCGGCTCGTGCTTTTAAATAGATGAGCTGCGTGAAGCTGCATGTTGGACTCGAGTCACTCGACAGCGGTCTTGAACGGTGTCCAGTGTGACATCATCGGATCAGGGTACGGAGTAGCTGTTCGGAGAAAGGGCCGGGGATTAGTTTGTTCGTACGAGCACGGCAGCATGTCCCATTCCGAAAACCTCTCGGCGGTTTGAAGACCCCGAATGCTTTCCTTTCCTCATGTCCGATTCTTTTTCATTTGCCATGCTTCTGTGAGAGGGACACATGGTTTCTAGGCATCAGAGCTGTCTGTGGCGGGGCATTGCGGGGCTACCCGTGGTGGGGGACGCTTGGCCAGGGCCCCCCGAAACTGCCGCCAGCCGCCGCGCTAAACCGGATTGCTCAGCTTCCAGGTTCCCATTCTTTTTATAAAGCTCCGACACTGCCCAGCTCACCCACTCAGCCACGATCAGCATCTCGATCGTGTTCGTTCGACCAGGAAATGTCGGATCCACACGGGTTCCGTCTCGTTCGCGGTCTGCAAGTTCCGGCATGCCAGTCTGGGCGCTCGGTCGCGGTCGCGGTCGCGGACGCGGTCACAGTCACGGACAGCCAGTCCTGCGCATGCTGCAGACGTTCTTGGGGAAATGGAGGGATGCGCCGGGCTGTCGAACAGGGCTCTGTGGGCGGCACAACTGCTGTGTAATTTGAACCCCAAGCGCAGCCCAACGGCGCGGATCGACTCCCGCGAGTCGGTAATTTCACGGTTGTCACTCGGCCCGCCGGGGGTGCCCCTGTTGCGCAAGAGCAGCGAGGATTTAAAGAAACCGCAAACCAAGCAACGGCAACGACATTCCTCCCGCCTCGGCCCCTGCCCAGCACTGTTCTCCTCAGTGCTGCCCACCATGTATGCGTGCAGCCCAGCCGAGCCAGCCCAGATCGGGCGATCAGCCAGGGGCGTGCTGGTGCGGAGCCGGGGGGCTGAGCTCCCGCCGGCCGGGGCTGAGGGCGCTGTTGATTGGTTCGGCGTTGCTGACGACGCAAGGCTCCAGTGCTGCTGGTGAAGCCTCTCGGTGACATCGCCAAGCTCTTCCAGCGGCGCGGATCGAGGAACCACTGCCCAAGGGGGCCAAGGCTAGCCGCTGCGCTGCAGGCCGACGTTGCAGATACATGTCGGCCACGCACGCCCTCCTCGACCGTGTCCTCGGCTCTCGCGCACCTCGCACCAGGTCCAGCTCCCAACGGATACGGATACGTTGCTGCATGCGCACAGCGCGCCAACCCGCAGCTTTCCAGCGCAGCGCTCCGTCCCGCGGATTCGGACCAGGGTCTGCAGCGCAGCATCTCGAATCTCGACCGCGAACCCTCCTCGTGCCCAACGCCCGCTGTGCTCGTTTCGCTGCGCCATGAGGCCCAGCGCGTGAGCCGCCTTCACCTTTGCTCTCCTTTGTTTGAGATACCCATTCGGCGTTTTCCTTTTGCGTTTGGGTGTTTTTTCCTCTCCTTCTTCTTCTTGTGTTGTTGGTTGGGTTGTTGGTTGGCCGTTCCTAGTCTTTTTTCGGGGCCGTCCGTCCCGTCGCCATGGCCGCCTCGAAGCCCGCCGTCCCACCGATCGACGCCTCGACATCCTGGCTGCTGTTGGAGGACGAGACCATCGAGTCTCGCCTGTTGGTCCTGGTTTCTCAGGTCCTTGGCACCGCCGCCAACGCAATCCAGGTACATGAGTCGTTCAGGGATCTGGGAGGCAGCGAGCAGAGCGCCGCAGCGCTCCGGAAGGCCTGCATGGATGCCGGCATGGACGTCAAGGTCAAAGACATCCTACGGTGCTCGACGCTCGCCGAGCTGCAAACATGCGTCACCCCCTGCGCTCCGCAGCACCGACACCCCGAGACCACCGACGCCGTCGAGCCCGTCATGATCGCCCCGTTAGAAATCCACCGAGCGAGCCGCATGTCGATAATGCCCGAACCGAAAGACGGCCACCTTCGGAATACGAGCCAGACCAGTTTGCCGCCGCAAAGGGGGCGGTGGACAGACATCGAACACACTCTCGGAGCGCAGAAGGAGGTCGGCAGGATAGCAACAGTACGGCCAAAGGCGGGCCTGCTGGAGGGGAGGCTCGTCGCCCTCCTCACCCTGGCGAGCGCCCAGACGCCCCAGGAAGGCCCCGCCGCGATCGATCTCATACCGCAATCGCAAGCCCTTTACGCGGGGACACAAATCGCACATCTCAAACACACCGCCGAGGAGATGCTGCCAGCCGACGCCGTGCCGGACCTGTGGATTGTTCTGGCTGGGATGCCAATTACCGAGGCGGGTGACGTCGACGTGCGCCGGTTGCGGACCTGGGCCCAAAATATGAATGAGACCATCTACCACCAAGCGCTGAGCCTGGAACACCAGGAGAAGCTGGAGGGTCCGACCTCGGGCATGGAGAAGTCGCTGCAGAGACTAGTCAGCAAGGTGTTGGACGTACCCCAAGGCCAGATCGGCGTCAATTTCTCCTTTTCCCAGCTCGGCGGCGACGAGATGACGGCCATGGAGCTGGCCGCGCGGTGCAAGCACGAGTCCATCTACATCAACCCCTCCGATGCGCTAGGGTCCGTGACATTATCGGAACTGGCCGCCATCGCGGCATCGCGCGGCGGCCTGGCACACAAGTGGGACGAGGAGACGTCCGACTGCTTCGATCTGTCCCCCATGCAGCACTTGTATTTCCAGACAGCCATGGGTGGTGACCTGAGGCGGAGACCCGCGCTTGACGGGAGCTACCGCTTCAACCAGAGCCTGCTGTTGCGGTTTAAAAAGCTCTTCTCCTTCGAGGACATCTCGGCCGCCGTCGAGGCTGCCGTGGCCCACCATCCCATGCTCAGAGCCCGCTTCGGCCGGGGCCTGAACGGATGGGTGCAAAGGATTCTGCCCGAGGTTGCCGGCTCCTACACCCTCTGCCACACCGCGATCCGATCGGAGCAGGAGTTGATTGACATTATTGAGCGAACGCAGTTGTCCATCAACGTCGAAACCGGGCCTGTTTTTGCCGTCGACTACCTCACCACCAACGACGGGCGGCAGTTGATGTACCTCGCCGCACATCACCTCGCGGTCGACCTCCCCTCATGGCGCACCATCATCCACGATCTCGACGAGCTGTTGGAGAACGGGAGCCTCTTGTCACAGAGGGCCATGCCCTTTCACAAGTGGGTGGACCTACAAAAGGCCGACGCTCTCTCCCCTGACCCCAGGAACCTCCTCCCCTTTGCCCTCCAGCCGGGCGACTATGCCTACTGGGGTTTGCACGACACACCGAACACGTATGGCGATGCGCTCGAGGTCGGCTTTTCGTTGAGCCTGGAACTTACCGCGATCCTCGAGACCTCTTGCAACCAAGTCTTCAAGACCGACTCGGTCGACATTTACCTGGCCGCTCTCATGCTCTCCTTCAGCCAGACCTTCCACGACAGGCCGGTGCCTGTCGTGTGGAACCAAGAACACGGTAGGGACCCGCCGAACCCGGACATCGACATATCCGAGACGGTGGGCTGGTTCACCTCGCTCTGTCCACTCGGCCTCGCGATCGACGTCTCGGCCGATTTCATCACGGTGCTCCGCCATCTCAAAGACAGGCGCCGCCTTATCCCTGCACGCGGCGCTCAGTACTTTGCCTCGCGCTTCTATCACTACGACAAGCAAGATCTGACGGCAAAAGACTGGCCGTTCGAGATCATCTTCAGCTATGCCGGATCGTTACAAAATCTGGAGCGTGACAACGGGGTGATGGAGCAGCTCGCCATTCCTGGTCGGACTCTTGCGTCATCAACCTCGGATATCGGGGGAAACGTTGGCCGCATTGCCTTGTTCGAGGTCAACGCCATGGTCGATCAAGGGATCGCCAAGATCAAATTTCTCTACAACCGCTTCTCCAAGGACCAGGCGCGCATCACGCAATGGGTGCAGAACTACGAGCATCTCTTGCTCGAGGCCATTGGCAAGTTGCGGTACCATGCACAGGAGCTGACCACGGCCGATGTCCCGCACCTCGACGTGTCGTACGAGGGCCTCGACAAGTTCAACAAGGATCGCGTCGCTACTCTCCAGCTTGCCAGCGTCCGTGATGTCGAGACCATCTATCCTGTCACGGCCGTCCAGCAGAGCATCTTGATCAGCCAGGCACAGCGGCCCGACACATGTTATCTGCACGCCATCTACGAGTTCGCCTCTCCAAACGGCGACCCGATTGATATTTCGAGGATATGCACGGCTTGGCAACAGGTAGCCATGAGGCACTCGGCCTTGAGGACCATCTTTACCGAGAGCGTCACGGAAACGGGGCTGTGGGATAAGGTCATTCTCCGCCGAACCTCTCCCGAGATGCTCTTCATCGACACGGCGCCGGCAGAAGATCCAGTGTACGAGCTCAGCAATCTCCCGAATCTACGACCAACTGAGAGCAAGCCGCTCCACAGGCTTACCGTCTGCAAGGCCCCCACTAGGACGCTGGTGAAGCTGGACATCAGCACAGCGCTGTGCGATGTGGGTGACTTTTCTTCTTTTCCCCCCCTTTTTGTACCTGCGTGTCGACATCGATGATAACCAACTGACGGAACACAGTCCCTGAGCATCCACGTCCTTCTCCACGACTTAAGGCGGGCATATGCAACAGAGCGAGCCATCATCGAGCCCGATCCGTTCTCCTATCCCCATTACCTGTTCTTCCTCAAAACCGTCCGGCAAGAGGACAGCCTTGGGTTCTGGCGCGAGAAGCTCACCGGCGTATCGCCATGCCTCTTTCCTCGTCTCACCGTCTTGCCCGACGAACTGCGGTTTGTCAACACGTGCGTTGAGCTCGACATCACCTCGTACCAGCTGTCAGGCTTCACCCGGACTCACAAGACGACCGTTGATGCCATCCTCCGGCTCGCCTGGGGCCTCATCCTGCGCTGCTTCACTGGGTCTAACCACGTGGGCTTTGGATTCCAGACCATGGGGCGTGACGATTCCCTGCTCGGGATGAGACATGCCGTGGGCTCCTTCTCAAATACTGTCGCCTGCAGCTACGAGCTCGCAACTTACAGCCCCCTGTCCACGGCGCTGCAAATGGTGGAAGAACAGCTCCTCGTGAGCCTCCCTCATCAGCACTTTACCATGACCGAGCTGCAACACCGAATGGGCATGAAGGGCGGCGATCGCCTGTTCAACTCCTGTCTCACCTTCACCGAGGAACCTGCGGGGCTGAACAGCAAGTTCACGACGCGGACGAGCTTCGAACTGAAACCCATCTCGTTGCAACAGACTTTTGACGTGGATCTTGTCGTCAACGTGCGCTTCACCGCCGGCAAGCTGGTTGTGGACATCGGCCAACGCGTCATGTCGCCCGAGCAGTCCATCCACGTCGCGACCACCTTTGGCCTTGCCATCCGCTCCATCCTTGCGTCACCTAATACTGCGATCGGCTTGGTGAATCTGTTTAGCGACCGAGACTACGCCCAGATCCTCGCGTGGGAGGCCGAGTCGCCGCCTCTAGTGGAGGGCCAAACGCAATCTGTTGTCCACGAGCTCATCGCGAGGCAGGTCTCGATCCAGCCCTCGTCCCAGGCCATTTGCTCCTGGGACGGGACCTTCACATATGTCCAGCTCGAGGCCGAGTCGACCAAGCTAGCGCATCATCTGATTGATGCCGGTGTTGGGCCTCACTCTGTTGTGCCCGTTGTGATGGACAAGTGCAAGCTCGCGCCCGTGGCCATGCTTGCCGTCCTAAAGTACGTTGCCTTGGCCCCCTGATGAAGTTTCCCATCTGACTGCGAATGCTAGATCCGGTGCCGCCTTTGTCCCAATCGATTCCCTTGAGCTCGGCATGCTCCAACCCATCTTCGAGCGCCTTAATTCGAGAGTCGCCATATCGTCGGAGCTCGCCGCCCCAGTTCTGAGCAACCTCTTTGACCGCGTTGTGGTCCTGACTGAGGACTTGATGAACGTTCTCCCTCAAGGCCATGGCCCGTTGACCTCGATGGCTGCTCCGTCCGACCCGGCCTGCATCCTCTTCGTCCCGATGTCGTCAAACGAGGCTCGCGGTGTGACCTTCAGCCACGCGGCGCTCTCGACCGCCCTCCAGGGACAAGGGCCCGCGGCGAGAATCACGCCGCTCAGCCGCGTGATGCAGCTGTCGTCGTTCAATGTCGACATTTGTATCACCGAGATCCTCACGACGTTGGTTTATGGCGGCTGCGTCTGTGTGCCGTCGGCAACCGAGCGGCTCCAAGACTTTGGCGCCGCCGTCAACAGGATGCAGGTCAACTGGTCCTACATGACGCCGCTGCTGTCCAGAAAGGTGGACCCGACACTGCTTCCGTCCCTCAAGGTTGTGTGCTTCCGGACTCGGGGGCTCGACGACGACACATACAGTATCTGGCATGGGAAGGTCAACGTCGTCCTGGCATACGGGCCGCAGGACGTATGCCCGCTAGGCATTGCCTTCCTCGAGGCTCTTGGCCCGCACCACTTGAGGAGCATTGGCCGGCCGTTTGTTGGGAATTTGCTTATCGTCAATCCGGAGGATCACAAGAAGCGCTTACCCATCGGGGCCGTGGGAGAGCTAGTGGTTGAGGGGCCGACTCTCGGGTTCTCGTACCCAAATAGGGAGTCGACCATGGCGCCCATGTCACCCCTCGGGCCTGCCGCCGCGAGCAAAGCTCGATACTTCAAGACCGGCCACCGCGCGAGGTACACTCAGGGTGGCCTAATGGAGTTTATTTCCAGCAAGCGAGACGATGTCGATTCCGACGGCAGGGTCGTCAATGTCACCGAACTTGAGCAATACTTGCGGCGCTGCCTTGGACAGGGCGTTGATGTCGTTGTTGAGACAATCGTCTTCCGGGGCCGCGTCAAGAACGATACCCTCCTCACGGCCTTCCTCGAGCTTGGCAACCAACTCGACAATGACGAGAGCCTCTCGTCACTGAGTGTGGCTACCCGGGAACAACTCGCCGTGGCGAAGCAGCTGATCGAGGTCGGGCTGAAGAACAAATTCCCGCCGTCCATGATCCCTTCCGTCCTGGTCCCAGTCAAGCATCTCCCCGTCACGCCGTCTCTCAAAGTCAACCGCCGTCGGCTGCAGAAAATGATTGCCGGCCTGACCAAGGACGACCTCCTGGCCCTCGCCACAGTACCCAACCGAGCAGAGAGCAAGTTTCAACATTTCAAACCGCTGCCATTGACGCAGAGCGAGGAGCGGATGAGGGCGATTTGGGCGAGGGTGCTGGGCGTCGAAGAGGCCAAGATCTCGGCGGTCGACACCTTCTTTAGCATTGGCGGTGATGACATTGTGGCTGCACAGTTGGTCGCGGCCTGCAGACAACAAAATATCTCGGTATCCATCGCCGACGTCCTTCAGAATGCTACCTTGACCGAGCTCAGCAGGGCGATCGTCACCGTGGATTCGCCACAAATCACGCAGGAGGCTTCCCCGGCTCTTCCAGAATCATCCNCCTCACCGGTGGCCCCGAATCCGAATGCGCTCAAGGAGGCCTTCATTGAGAAGGTGATTGCGCCCAGGATTGGAGTTGAAGGCGGCTTGATCGCAGATGCGGCGGAGGCGTCGTCGGCCCAGATTCGATACGTCGAGACCGGCATGCTTCAGGGACGAACAAACATCAACCACCTGACCTTCAACTTCTCCGGCGCGGTCGACTCCAAGAGGCTAGAGGAAGCTTGCAAGGCCCTGGCCATGATACACCCGATCTTGCGCACTGCCTTCGTGCCATACAATCGGCGGCTCTACCAAGCGGTCATCAAGTCCGCCACGGTAGAGTTTCGACGACATTACTGCCCGACATGGCGGCTCTCGAACATGCTGGAGAAGGTGATCAAGAAGGACCAGACAACGCCCATCAAGTTCGAAGCACCCATGACCAAGTTTATGTTTCTGGATGGCGGGAAGCAGTCTGTCCTGATCCTGAGGCTGTCCAAGGCGCAGTACGACGACCTTTCTGTCGCCCTGCTGGTCAAAGACCTCAAGCGACTTTACGATGGCTCTCAGAAACCGCCCCGCCGCCCGACGTACTGCGACTTTGTGCGTACCGCACAGCTTGCCAACTCGCATGGGGCGGAGGAGTACTGGCGTGCGCTCCTGGACGGTGCCACGATGACACAGGTCGTCAACCATACGCAGCCGTACAAGGTCTCGACGAACGTCAAGACGATCCGAAACCCTGTGCTCTCCCTCGGCTCGCTCTCAAGCCTCGGCATCTCCTTCGAGACGGTCCTAAAGGGCGCATGGGCCATGGCCCTTGCGAATCTCTCAGCTTCCTCGGACGTCGTCTTTGGCGAGCTCATTGACGGGCGGCACGTCAAACTCCCCGGCGGCCACTCGGTTGCTGGTGTCATGGGCCCGACGGTCAACACGACGCCCGTCCGAGTGCAGTTCCCAGACACGGCCCTCACCCCGCTCAACCTTCTCCAGTACATCCACGCGCAGCGCATGTCGGGCATCCCGTTTGAGAACCTCGGGTCGCTCACGATTGTTGAGAAGTGCACGCCGTGGCCCTATTGGACTCGCTTCAGCACGCTCGTGCAGCACCAGTATGAGGACACCGCCATCAACCCGTCCGAGCCCAAGTCATTCCACCTCGGCGCCGCCGCTTGCAAGTTCACCATCAACGAGTCCAAGGCGCAAGATGTGCCCGACCTGTTCGTGCGGTCTCTTGCGCGTCCGACGAATCGAGTCGAGGTCTCCATCACCTTCTGTGCCGACCGCGTGACCGAAAACTTTGCCGAACACGCGCTCCGCATGCTCTGCTCGACCATCAGCCTCCTCACCAGCGTCACCATCATGCAACCCGTCATTCCGTGCGGGTACCAGTACCGGAACATGGTCAAACGGATACCAATGTCGATGAAACGCTCCCCGATCCAGGACTCAACCGAGGCCGACAACAGCAACGCCCTCACGAATACTCTGAGCCAAGACCAGGCGAAGGCGGTCCAAACGGCCATCTCGGATGCCTGGACGGCGATTCTCAACCCCCGTGCGCTGGGCGTGCCGGAGTCCCAGATCCACAATGCGGCTTTCTTTGATCTCTGGGGCAGTCTCATTCCCGCCTCCCAGCTGATGCAGCAGCTCAACCTCGAGCTGCCCAAAGTCAGCATCCCCGGAGCTGACGCTGCTCTCCAGCTCACCATGGAGGAAATCGTCGAGAACCCGACCATGATGAAGCAGTTTGAGCTCGTCGCGT
>FJWA01006932.1_pt1 | contig 10749 bp, 7 predicted proteins | sample 1011891 | NCBI WGS metagenome assembly FJWA01 (sample SAMEA3912450, study PRJEB9761) | metagenome | biome: forest; material: soil | place: USA | collected 2011-06-22 | depth 0.1 m
TGCTCCCAGAATGTTTGTGCGATTCACCTCACTTCCAGGTTGTTGTGTACCGCCCCGGCTGATCTTTGTACTCCCCGGCCTTCTTCCCTTGAGTGAAGTTGCCAATTAGGTAAGGTACTCTTCTTCCGTCCCATCAACAGCCTTCTTGACGACGGACGACATGCAACCACTTTGGCACATACCTGTACCCGCCTGGTCTTCAAATCCAAACCCAACAGCAGCCACACCCACGACATCTACAATAATCCTGAAAGTTCCCAAAACTGGCGCCATCACTGCGAACGCCCGGCCTGCCCGGCTCCCTGTCGCAGCCCATCTCCCACGGCATGGCATACCTCCGCGCCAAACTCGCCAGCTTCGCATGGCGCCACGGGGTTGCCATCGCCCGGCCCGCCATCCTCTCTCTCTTTGCGTCCATCGAGATTGGCACGCTCGAGCTCGTCGACGAGCCAAGCGGAGAGCACCACGTCTTTGGCCGGGCTCTCGCTCCCAGCCCCGCCAACCACCCCCATGCCACCCTCATCATCACCTCCCCAACCTTCTACCTCCGCCTCCTCCTCCTCGCCGACATGGGCTTCGCGGCGTCCTATCTCTTGCACGAGGTCCGCTGCCCCGATCTGACCGCCTTCTTCCGCCTCTTCGTCCTCAACCGGGCCCGCCTCAACAACGGCTCGACCTGGTCCTCCTCCCTCCTCACAGGCACCCTCTCCAGCCTCTTCTCTGTCCTCCTGCGACTTGAAATAGGGGGGCCGACCAACACCATGAGCAACGCCCATCTCAATGCGGCGGCACACTATGATCTGGGCAATGACATGTTTGCCGCATTCTTGTCGCGCGACATGACGTATTCGTGCCCGATCTGGGCGACGACGACGCATCGTGAATTGAAGGGAGGAGATCGTCAAAAACTTGAAAAAGAAGAGCTGGAGGCGGCGCAGATTCGCAAGCTGAGACGGGTCATCGACGCGGCGCGGATCAAGGCCACCGACCACGTGCTGGAGATCGGCGCCGGCTGGGGGTCGTTTGCCATCGAGGCCGTGCGGCAGACGGGGTGTCGGGTGACGACCGTGACGCTCTCGCAGGAGCAGAAGGCCTGGGCCGAGGAGAAGGTCCGGAGGGAGGGGTTGGAGGGGAGCGTCGAGGTGCTGTTGGTGGATTATCGGGCCGTCCCCGAGGTGGAGAGAGGGTATGACAAGATCGTATCCATCGAGATGCTGGAGGCCGTGGGAAGGGGTTATTTGGGGACATATTTTGCGAGGGTGGAGAGATTGCTGAAGAGGGACGGCGGGGTGGCCGTGTTTCAGTGCATTACCTTGCCCGAGGGCAGGCAGCGGGCGTATGAGAGGACAGCAGAGTAAGTCGGGGTTGGGGAAAGAAAAGAAGGGACGAAAAGTTGAGCTGACTGCGGAACAGTTTCATCAACCACTACATATTCCCAGGTGGATATCTCCCGTCCATTACCCAGCTGCTGCATCACATCACCACCGAGTCCAACGGCACGCTCATCGTGGAAAACGTCGAAAACATCGGCGGCCATTACGCCCGGGCCCTGCGTCTCTGGAAGGAGCGCTTCCTCGTGAACTTTGATGATAAGATCCGCCCTGCTCTGATGAAGAAACACCCAGAGATGCAGGAGGAGGATATCGAAGTATTTCGGCGAAAGTGGGAGGTGAGAACAACTCCGGTGCCTATCAGAGACAGGACGCTGACAGTGGCAGTACTACTTTGCGTACTGCGAGGCGGGCTTCATGACCAAGACGCTCGGAGATGTCATCATCACTGTCGGGAGAGAGGGCGCCACGGAGCTGATGGAGGGAATTCCTCTGTAACTTGACGGCATCATCGAATACAGAGAACCATTGGGAACATTCTAGGGTATCATATTGGAGTCCTGGATACTTCGAGAAACGGCATCATAGAGATGGAGCATCCCGTCGCGTAGAGTTGAATGAATCAGCGCTTCTTCGTCTTCTTCCCCTTGCCGCTCTTTTTCGGTCGCGGCTTTGACTCGTCCGCGTACCGATTCGCGTGCTCCATGTCGAAAGCCGGCTTGTGCTTCCTAAAGAGCAGCATCGCAACCCGCGCGTCCTCTATGCTCGAGTGCTGCCCGGTCTGGATTTCGATCCCCAAGAGCTCCTTCGCTAACACACGCAGCGCAGGTTTCGGGCCGTGGCCGTACTTCTTAAAGCCCGAGAACTTGGCCGTGTCGCGGATCCCCCTGGACTGGTGGTCCAGTTCGAGAACCCGCAGGTCGTGCTTGATGTCGTGCCCCACAACAATCCTCCCCTTCAGCATCTTTGCCATCTGCGCCTGTACCTCCTCAAACGTCCTCGCCTGGGCCATGTGCTTCGGCCCGACACCGCTGACGTGGGTCCGCCAGTCGACGACGCGCTCCCGCTGCTTCACGAATGAGTCGTAGACCTGCCGTCCGTGAAAATCCACCACGCTGACGCGCGCGAGCGAGTCGTTGTAGCCGCCCTCGCCGATGCCCACCATCTCGCAGTCAATGGCGACGTACTTGCCGAGTTCAACGTCGGGGGCTAACCCTTCATTGGGGCGAGCGGGGTTGTCTGTTGAGAGGAGGGAGTTGGACCGCAACCCCAACCCGTAGGCTTCGGCTATGGACTCTGCCGAGATGTCGTTGTCTGCTGCCCAGACAGCGAGGGAAGGTGACACGCCGTGCTTTGGTGGGACGCGGTCGATCTTGGAAGACTGGGTGTTGCCCATGGGGGGTTTTGAGGGTGGTTTGGATGCTGGTTTGGAAGGGCGGGCTAGTTTTGGTTTCGGGAGTTGGTCCGGTCTCTGCTTCTTCCTTGGGGCCTTCTCCCGGGTCTGATCATCGACGCTGCTGTCGTCGGCTTTCCGCTTTTTGGGTGCTCCGGGCTGTGAAGTCGACTCGGCCTTGATCTTGGCTTGCAGCTTCTTCCAGTTGGATGAGAGTCCGGCCATGGCTGGCTTATTGCTTGGTGCTGCTGATGGGGGTTTGCATCATGCGTGCGCAAGAAGGGAAAGTCGAGTGAGGGATGCAAGTTGAGAGTTGAGAGTTGAGATGGGACGGATGAAGATGGACGATTGGTCGCAGGAAAATTCACACTGGAATTGCCATGTGGGAGTGGGGCGATATATTCAAGCATCCGCGCTCCACTGAAGCGCCTGAGCGCTGCGACGGAGAGCCATCAAGGTGCTGGGCCGCCCCACCCTTGATTTAGCAACGGTCTAGTGGGAACTTTTGGACTTGCCCCTCCAAACCCAAAACATCAACTTCACGGTCGGGAGCTTTCCCTGCGGCATCGATTCATCACACACCACACTCTCAGCATTTCCATTCATCATGAGCCCGAATGGAGAGGCCGAGGTCGGCTCTGATGGGCCACGGCAGAAGGGCAAGGCGACGCCCGATACCCTGAAGTAAGTCGTTAAACAGCCAGTCTTGTCGCATCGCCCTTCCATGCTCTCATCAAGCTCACCACATACAATCCCAGGGTCGGATGCATCGCCCACGTCACGAAAGATGGACAGCCACGCCGCGCCGAAATTCTCAGCATCAAGGAGACCAAGAGCGGGAGGCAATTCTACTGCAACTTTGACAACTTCAACAAACGATTAGACGAATGGGTCCCGGTCACTAGAATCGACTTTGACCAGGACGTCGAGTGGCCCAACCCGGAGAAGGACAAGCAGAAAGACGCCAAGAGCAAAAAGGCAACACCGGTTGCGAAAAAGACGGTGCCCTCTAAGAAAGCCCAGAAGAAGGTCGGGAAGCGGGAGCAGTCGGTTGCGTCGGAGGGACAGACGCCACACCCCTGGAGCGAGTTTGTCGAGTCGCAGAGCAAGGCGGACGGGGAGGACAAGGCAAACGCGAGCCTGGAAGTCGGGGGGACGCCGGGTCTCGGCCCCGACGAGATGGAACTGGACGAGGACGAGACGCCGGCCAGCGCGGCCAAGAAGGAGCACTCGCAGTCGTTCAGCCGGGAGCAGGAAATCGAAAAGCTGCGGACATCGGGCTCTATGACGCAGAACCCAGCCGAGATTTCGCGCATCCGAAACATCTCCAAGGTCGAGTTTGGGAGGTACGTGCTGTTCCCGTGGTACTTCTCCCCGTACCCGGAGGTGTTTAGCCAGGAGGACTCCATCTACATCTGCGAGTTCTGCCTGAACTACTACGGCGATCTCAAGTCGTTTGCGCGGCACCGCATGAAGTGCACGCTCCAGCACCCCCCGGGGAACGAGATCTACCGGGACGACTTTGTATCTTTCTACGAGATCGACGGCCGGCGGCAGCGGACGTGGTGTCGGAACCTGTGTTTGCTCTCCAAGATGTTCCTGGACCACAAGACGCTCTACTACGACGTGGACCCGTTCCTCTTCTACGTCATGACGACGAGGGACGACCGGGGGTCGCACCTGATCGGCTACTTCTCCAAGGAAAAGGAGAGCGCCGACGGCTACAACGTGGCGTGCATCCTGACGCTGCCGCAGTACCAGAGGAAGGGGTACGGTCGGATCCTGATCCAGTTCTCGTACGAGCTCTCCAAGATCGAGGGCAAGCTCGGGTCACCCGAGAAGCCGCTCTCGGATCTGGGACTGCTGAGTTACCGGCAGTACTGGTCCGAGCTCATCATCGACCTGCTGCTGGGATACAGTGAGCGCGAGGAGAAGTGCACCATCGAGACCATCTCGACGCGGCTCTCCATGACAACCCAAGACGTCGAGCACACGCTGCAGGCGCTGAAAATGCAGGTCTACCACAAGGGGGAGCACAAGATCGTGATCCCGGACAAGCTGTTGCAACAGCGGGAGAAGTCCAAGGCCAAGAAGAAGCGGGTGATTGATCCAGAGCGGATTCAATGGAAGCCCCCGGTGTTCACGGCAGCCAGCAGGACATGGGGATGGTAGTGCGGACAGGAAGTGAGAGGAAGAAGGGGACGCCTCGTATAAGTACATATATACCCTTTAACAGCATATTGTGCTTGACGGGTGGTGCGTATCGGGCTATCGGAGCAATTAAACTCGACCCACATCTTCGCGTTTCCCTCGCGCATCTGTGGGTGGTCCCGCGTTTTGTCGCGTTTTATTGACAAGCGGGGGTTCTGGACTCGACACCAAACGCACACTGCACCACTCCCTGCCAAACACTCAACCCACACATCCCACACAACCCACACAACCCTCGCACAATCCCTCAACATCAGACCGTCTTTTGCCATGGCGACACCCACAGCTTCCAGCGATGCTGGGTTCATGACATCGGACGGTCCTTCGAGCCAGAGGACCCCGCGCGCAGCACGACGACTCCCCGGGTCTTCGAGTGGCCGGCCGGCAGCACCCCCCTCCGAGAGCATCGGTGCGCTCAGCGATGGCGAGGGCGATGGGTTTGCCGATGATCAGGTTCCCGTGCGCGCCAGGCCAACAGACCTCGCCAACATCCCCCGAGTCGAGGACAAGATCGGCCTCATCATCCAGGACTCCTTCGAGCACTTTATCGAGGGGTGCGTGGCGTTGGCTTTCCCCATGTTGTTGCTGGTTGCTTGCTGACACGGGAGGCGCGCATACAGTTACATAGAGGCCCTTCGACCCTCCGGGCAGCCGGCCTCGAGCGCCATTACCACCGACAAGTACTATGTCGCCCAGATCCACGGCCTGCGGACATACCAGCTCTCAACCTTCTACGTCGACTACAAGCACCTCGCGGCCTGGCACAACGGCGCCCTGGCGGCGGGAGTCACGGAATCGTACTACCGCTTCCTCCCCTTCCTGACCGCCGCGTTGCACAACATGATCGCCAAGTACGAGCCGCAGTACTTCCGCGAGCACCGCCAGCCGACCGCGTCGAGCCAGCAGCACACGTCGGGCGCGAGCAACATGGGCTCGGCCAGCCAGAGCGACCTCAGCAGCAAGACGGCCAACCAGCAGACCGACAAGCTCTTCTCCATCGCCTTCTACAACCTGCCGCTCGTCTCGCGCGTGCGCGCCCTGCGCGCCCGCAACATCGGCCAGCTGCTCTCCATCAGCGGCACCGTGACACGGACCTCCGAGGTCCGGCCCGAGCTGGCCCTGGCGACTTTTACTTGCGAGGCCTGCCGCAGCGTGGTGCCCGACGTCGAGCAGACCTTTCGGTACACCGAGCCCACCCAGTGTCCCAACGCTACGTGCCAGAACCGGATCGCCTGGCGCTTGGACATCCGCCAGAGCACCTTTGTGGACTGGCAAAAGGTGCGCGTGCAGGAGAACAGCAGCGAGATCCCCACGGGAAGCATGCCGCGGACCATGGATATCATCCTGCGCGGTGAGATGGTGGACCGGGCCAAGGCTGGCGAGAAGTGTATCTTTACCGGCGCCTTGATCGTCGTCCCGGACGTCAGCCAGCTAGGCCTGCCGGGCCTCCGGAGAGTGGCTGTCCGTGACGACCGCGGAGCCGAGGCCGGTGGGAACGGCGTGACCGGCCTCAAGTCTCTCGGTGTCCGCGACCTCACCTACCGCCTCGCCTTCCTCGCCTGCATGGTCAGCTCCGACGTATCGTCGATCGGTGCGTCCGGCGAGGCACAGATTGTCGACGTCGTCGGCGCCATGACCAGCAACGCCAACCTGGAAACGGCCGAGACGGTCAAGGAGCTGCAGGAGGCCGTGCTAGCGTCATACACGCAGGAGGAGATCAAGGACCTTCGCACCATGGTGCACAGCGACCACATCTACAGCCGCCTGGTGCAGTCGCTCGCACCCATGGTCTACGGCCACGAGGTCGTCAAGAAGGGCATCCTGCTGCAGCTGCTGTCGGGCGTGAGCAAGTCCACCCCCGAGGGCATGCAGCTCCGCGGCGACATCAACGTCTGCATCGTCGGCGACCCGTCCACGTCCAAATCCCAGTTCCTCAAGTACGTCTGCAACTTTGCCCCGCGCGCCGTCTACACGTCGGGCAAGGCTTCCTCAGCCGCTGGTCTCACGGCGGCCGTCGTCAAGGATGAGGAGACGGGCGAGTTCACCATCGAAGCCGGCGCGCTGATGCTCGCCGACAACGGCGTCTGCTGCATCGACGAGTTCGACAAGATGGACATCGTTGACCAGGTCGCCATCCACGAGGCCATGGAACAGCAGACCATTTCCATCGCCAAGGCCGGCATCCAAGCGACCCTCAACGCGCGCACGTCGATCCTCGCGGCGGCCAACCCGGTCGGGGGCCGGTACAACCGCAAGACGACGCTCCGGGCCAACATCAACATGTCGGCGCCCATCATGTCCCGCTTCGACCTCTTCTTCGTCGTGCTCGACGAGTGCAACGAGCAGGTCGACCGCCACCTGGCCGAGCACATCGTCGGCATCCACCAGAACCGTGACTCGGCCGTGACCCCGGAGTTCTCCACCGAGCAGCTGCAGCGCTACATCCGTTTCGCGCGAACCTTCCGCCCCGAGTTCACCGACGAGGCTAAAGAGGTGCTTGTGCAGCGGTACAAGGACCTGCGCGCCGACGACGCCCAGGGCGGCGTCGGCCGCAACAGCTACCGCATAACCGTGCGCCAGCTCGAGAGCATGATCCGCCTGTCCGAGGCCATCGCCAAAGCGAACTGTGTCGAGGACATCACGGCCGATTTCGTCAACGAGGCGTTTAACCTACTGAGGCAGAGCATCATCTCGGTCGAGCACGACGATGTGGATGTGGATGAGGAGGAGGAGGAGGCGGCGTTGAGGCAGGCGGCGGCCGATGCGGCTGGTGCCGATGGAGATGGGGATGAGCTGATGGAGGAGGACGGCGTGGAGCGCCAGGCCTCGGTGGCGCCGTCGGCTGCTGCTGCGGCGCAGGGGGGGAAGCAAATGATTTCGCACGTCCGGTACATGGGTATTGTCAACTTGCTGGCGTCGCACGTCGCCGAGGACGAGATGAAGGAGGGAGGCGGCGAGGGAATTGAAGGGGATGCGCTGGTCCAATGGTATCTAGAGCAGAAGGAGGAGGAACTGACGAGCGAGGAGGAGTACAACAGTGAGATGGCGTTGGTGAGGAAAGTGCTGAAGAGGATGGTCAAGGTATGTTTTTCTGTCTTCGTCCTTGCGTCTTGGAGAAAAGCTGTTTGCTAACGACCGATTAGGAAAACATCCTCATGGCGATTCGCGGCCAGGGCATGGCGGATGGGGATGATGCCGGCGAGGGCGGCTCGGCCCAGGCGGCCCAGATTGTCTATGTCCTTCACCCCAACTGCGCGGTAGAGGAGGTTTGATTGGGATTGCTGAGGCGAAAGTGGTGCAAAAAGGTACCGGTCATTCCATATGTGCAGGGTGGTATGTGGAGGTGGGCGTCTGGAGTTTGGGCGGTGGACGAGTATCATGGACGGTTCAAGGTTCGGAATGGTAGATATCAGTGGACTTGAGATGATACTGTCACCTAGAGGGAATGTTGCGTTGCTGTTACCAAGACATATTGACACGCGACTGGTTATACTCGACGTCTCCATCCTGCCCCCGAGTCTCGTCCACCCAGATCCTTTGGCGACATACAATCTGCCCAACACAACTTTTTCATTACTTTTGAATGCAAAAATACTATTCACGGCCTCTGTGTTCCCGAACAAAGCAAAACACACATTACAGAACAGCAACCCCTCTCCCCTCCTCTTCCACTCTCCTCCCCCACGGCTTACTGCTTCAACTTCGGCGCCTTCGGATCCTCCATGCACTGGTCGACGCGCATCAGCGTCTTGCCCGTCGCCTTCGCCAGGCGGATAAACTCGGGCAGCAGCTCGACGGTCGAGTTGTACAGATAATGCATCACCATCAAGTTGCCCCCCTTGGCCAGGTCCCGCTTGAAGGCGTCCAGCTGCTTCTCAGGCGTGCTCGACTCGGCCCACATCCAGTCCTCGATGTCGATGCTCCACCCGACAATGTAGGGGTTCGGGTCCCCCAGGTTCGCGGCCAGCCGCTGGCGCATGCGCGCGCCCTCGGTGCCGAATGGCGGGCGGAAGTAGTTGGTGTGGGCGGCGGCGCCAAAGACCTGGCGCACGGCGCCGATGTCGTTGGTGTACTCCCAGTCGATGGACGCCGTGTCGGGCAGGCCTTCCATCTTGGGGTGCGTGTACGAGTGCAGGGCGATCTGGTGGCCGTGCGACGCCATGTCCTTGTAGATGTCGGCGAGGCCGTTCTTCTTGTCCAGCAGGGGGAGGCCAACGGTGAAGAAGGTCACGGGGATGCCGGCTTGCTTGACAATCTCGGCCACCCGCTTGGCGTATTGGGGGTCGCCGTCGTCGATGGCCACGGCGAACGAGTTGGGCCGCGTGCACGAGAAGACGAGCTTGCCCGAGGCGAGCTTGGTGGGCAGCTTCCAGTGGGCCGGGAGCGCGTCAACGACCTCGATCTTGGTGATGGTGGTCGGGTCGGTGCTGTAGAAACCCTTGAGGCTGAAGCCGACGGCACGCGTCAGGTTGACGTTGAAGTGGTTCAGGGGTATGAAGATGTCGCTGGCGTTGCCGTAGCGCGCCGCCTCGAGCGAGTCCCATGTCTCCGGGAAGGGGTTGAGGTCGGCGTCGCAGTGGGCGTTGTGCTGCTGCAGGGCAACGCTGAACTTGTTGCTGCCCGAGTACGCGATGCGGAGGAAGGCGCCGGCGTAGCCCCGGATGTCGGCGCATTGGCTGGTNAGCTGCGTATTCCAGCCCAGGTCCGAGTCGTTGGTGCGGATCGTCATGGCGTTGTTGCCAAACGTGATGGTCATGCCGTCCTCGTCGGCGCCGTGCCACTCTCCCAGCGCGTTGGTTTCGGTGTTGGCAAAGTCGTCGATCACAAAACCATGGCCCGCGACGGGGGCGTTGATCGTGGAACGGGTGATGGCCGGGGACGACTTCACGGTCGAGGCGACGTACTCGGAGGCGGTCGAGCCGCAGTAGAAGGACATGGGCCCGAGGATGGTGGCCGCGTTGAAGTTGGAGAAGTAGATCATGTTGAGCTTGGTGACGTCGAGGCCGGCGAAGACGGAAAGGGGAAACCAGTAGAGCCTCTCGGTGCCGTCAAAGGTCCATTTCAGCTGTGCCGTTGTCAGAGTGACCGTCTTGGCGTCGCTGTCGCTGCTGTTGCACGTCGCCGTGTAGGCCATAGTCACGGAAAAGGTCGTGCCCCGTGCTGCCCGGACGCGCATCGAGATGCCGCCGTACTTTGTGTTGGCATCCAAGCAGCCAAACTGGCTGTAAAAGTACGACTCGGTGGTCTTGGGAGTCAGCATGACCCTGTGGTTGCTGACGACGATGGATGACATGGACCCGTCGTCACTCGNGGCTTGGGACAGGGAGTTATAGCCAAGGAAGGTCAAGCGGGACTGGGACTCCCAGTCGTCGATTAGGAGGTTCGAACAGCTCGCCGGCTGAGATGTGATGACGGGGGGGAGGGATGTGGCCCTGGTCGATGTGGGAATGGTCGATCTCGTGGACACGGCTGCTTCATTGTCAACTGTCTCGTCTCCCGACGGCTACGGCGAGAAGGTGGAGGTGCCGTACATGTGGTCTGGGGAGGAGATACATCCTCGCACACGAGGGCGATGTTGCCAATCGACCACTGCACCTCCGTCTTGGAGAAGGTGGACCACGCCATCCCGACGATGGCGTCGTAGTTGACCTCGCCCTCGAAGCCCGCAAACGGGAAAGTGAAGGTCTGACGCTGGCCTGTCAGGTTGCCCACGAAGTTGTAAGACCTCTTAAGAGTCCCCGTGGTGTTGCTGCAGCTCTCGGCGGACTGCAGCTCGAAGGCGAAGGAGGACCCCGCGGGCCCCTGGGCGGTGAA
>FJWA01003876.1_pt1 | contig 10748 bp, 13 predicted proteins | sample 1011891 | NCBI WGS metagenome assembly FJWA01 (sample SAMEA3912450, study PRJEB9761) | metagenome | biome: forest; material: soil | place: USA | collected 2011-06-22 | depth 0.1 m
AGGTGCTTCGCGCCATGTTTTGGAAAGTCAATCAACCACGATCCTTGGTCTTCTTCGTATATGCCCTTTGCCTTCAAGATTGCCTCGGCCTCTGCAACTGTGACCGGGTTTACCTGAGATTCTCCGGCATATACGTCGAAGTTGATGCCCAGCCGAGCGTAGATGTCGATGTATCGTTCGATGCTGATGTCGCGGAATCGTTTCCACAGGGCGAGAGCTTTCGGTTCGCCGCTCTCCATCCGCTTGAAAAAGGCGTTCCGTTCCGCAAAGAGGCCTCGAGACTCAATCTCAGCCGTATCTCGGCCTTCATCCCGCGCTTGCTTGCTAGCAGCCTCCTCCGGTTTGAATTCGGCATTGATTTGGACGTAGACGTCAAGAAGATGCCTGAGCGGCTGGGCCTTCAACCGCTCCTCCGAGCCATACTTCTCCCATCCGACTGCCAACAATCCAAACTGCTTGCCCCAATCTCCGAGATAGTTGATTTTCACAACATCCCAGCCCGCATTCTCGTAGAGATTGGCAATAAAGGGGCCGATGATAGTGCTCCGAAGGTGTCCAGCATGAAACTCTTTGGCGATGTTGGGCGACGAGAATTCGATAATGGCCTTTTTCTTGCGCCCAAGAGCCGTGCTTTTGCCGAATGATGCCTTGCGTTCGTGGATGAAAGGAAGAATCAGGCGAGAGAGGGTAGGTGCCGAGAAAAAGAACTGAAGGTAGTTGTCCTGAGCCAGGGGAGGGTTGACGAGAGTGAGCACTGGAAACTAAGACACCCAGAGATTAGATCAGATCTTCAGCAACGTATAGATGGAGAGCTCTCATACTTTGGACGACAGCTCGACAGCCAGATCGTTCGGTTTCATGCCCTTCACCCTCAGTCGCGGCACCACAAGGGACAGGTCTCCTTTTGACGGAGTAGAGGTCCGCTGCAGGGACTCATAGAGCAGGACTCGGTCGCAATCAGTCAGCTTTTCAAGCGCAGATGCAATGTAAGAACGATAAATATCGTAGGGGTTTTGGCCAGGGTCCGCTGATGGAAAACTTGGGACTGGAGCCGGTGCCCCAAGCTCTCCCAAGCATGCTTGGAGGCTCGAAAGAGAGAGGGTCTTTGAAGCGGTAGACGACGCCATGGCAAATGATTGCGAAACAGCGCTTGGAGAGCGACTAGTTGATCCTCAGAAGGTGGGCAAGCTCGCCTTGAAAAGGTGTTGATGATGACTCCCCTCAATGATGTTGACAAGGTGAGTCACATCCCCTTCGAAGGATTACATTGTATGAGTAACCTCCTGCATCCAACAGCAGAGGCCCAACCAGCCCCTTTTGCAACTGAATATCAGCTGCTATTCACCTGATTGGTCACCAAACCCTCGGAGCCAGAACTTGAATACAACCTGGCTGCCCAAACTGATGTGGTGACTGTGGTCTTTGAGCATTCTGGCTTTCAGTCTAAATATTGACTTGGTTTCCGCCTAGCAACCCGATTATTAGTATATACACTATGTATCCATCAGTTCCAAGTTGTGGTCTTGACAAGCCGACAGCTGTTGTGATTTCAGAGGCCTGCCCGGGATCCTTGACCCCTGCCAGGCACGGCCCCCGGAGGCTGCAGGGGCCGGAAATCGGGAACTGCGCACCGCAGCTTGGCCGGGACTGGGATGATGACACGCCACCGGGTGACTGAGCACAACTTCGCATCTCGCGTCAACAACCACTCGAACGAGGACCCTCCATCGGACACAATCGGTCCCCCTTCCCTTCCTGGTTTTCTTTACTGAACCACCACGGCAGCATATCTCTCTATCCCCCACCGCTGTGGCCCGAATCGTGTTCATGACGGCCATGGAAACGGCGTCCAAACGCCCGCGACGACGCGTCTCGAACGCAGCGAGAACCGTCATGGCTGTGCCCTGCTGCGCGTGCTGCAGCTGCAGCTTCACCCTCACCCTCACTCTTACCTCCTCCACCTCCAGCTCCAGCTCTGGCTGCCGCTCGTTTGATAGCCCCAACGTCGGGGTTGATGCGGAATAGGGCGTGAGAGAGATTGGTGTGGGCTCAGTAGTGACGCGTGTTCTTGTGTCGCTGTTTGGCCCCATTTTCCTTGTTTTTGAGTGTTTGAGTGAGTGGTGTAGCATATCAGATTGCTGAGATTGGTGAGTTTGATATGTCCCCTTTGGGTTTTGTTCCTGTGGGTTACTGATCTGTGTTGTAGACAACAATGTCTGCCTCTGCCTCTGGTAATATGCTGGACGCTGCGGCTAGAGTCTCGGCCGCCCAGCTCCAAGACCTGCCGGCCGAGATCCTCATCGAGATTTTCTCCGGCCTCGACTTCGACGCATTCGACAACATGCGCCTCGTCAATCGTCGGCTTCGTTCCGTCATCCAGTCACACTGGATTTCCATCCTCCCGGGCATCATCGAAACCGACTTCGCCCCCTTCCAAGACCTCTTTGACAGCTTCTGGAACATGGATTTGCCAGACTGCATGACCTGCTCCCAGCTCTTGTCCATCTGCGGCACTGTGGAAAACTTCCAGCCCCTCCTCAGCTTCTGCCGCGTTGTCAGGCGTTGGGAGGCGGAATTTCCGCGCCTGCGGTTCGTCTGTGTCCCGGAGCACAGCCGGAGCCTCCACCCTCACGAGCTCCGCCGCCTACGCGGGGGATTGTATTTTTGGTGGCGGTTTGCCCGTGCCTTCCATGGACCGGCGCCGTGTGTGGACAGCAGCTCGGAGGCACGGAGGGCGTTTGTGCGACGGCTCTCNACGACGCAGCTGCACGAGGTGTTTGACATGTGGGAAACGATTCGGAAGGCGGTTGGGTGGAGGGTGTGTCCTTCGGTCAGCACGGTGAGAGGGCTCGGGGTAAGTGACGAATCGTTGGTTGTTCTTTTCTATATGTCGGGTTTCTGTTTGACTGACTGGGGCTCGTTACTCTCTAGGGGAAACTCCTCACGAACGAGGAGGGTGCCCGTGTTGGGTGGGGCGACGTTCCCGAAAACGCGGATATCGTCGATACGATGATGAAGCTTGGCCCCGACGCCCTCCTCCATCTGCTTGTATATCGCCACAGGTACGCTACGAAAGGGAGTGTAGTGCAGTTTGTGAGGCTACAGCACCCACGGTATGTCCTGTCTGACGGGGAAGCCCTCTCCCTCTGGTCTGGGCCACGACGCCTGCTGACGCAGTTGCGATAGCATCGAAGACAGTGTCGAGAGCTTCAGCGAAGCCATCCTCGACGTGATGGGTGAGCGTAACGTGTGGTCGTTCTGGCCGTTCCCGTGCTCTGGGTTTCCCATGTTCCACGGTGGCATCCTGGATCACAGCGAGACTAGCACCGAGAGGCTACGCATTGTCTGGAGCGGTGATGGCGGCTCAGGCTCAGGCGATGATGATGTGGACGAGAGGCGGGCTGCTCGTTTTGTGGAATTCAGGACTGGGAGGCTCGTGGCGAGTTCCTAGGGGGCCTCTCCCCTTGCGGTGCCGAGAGAGATGGATGTTGGAGAAGCGGGTTCTGGCACTGGATTTCTGGGACCGTACTAGACAAGCCAAGGGAAGGCTGACCTGTTTCTCTGAATGGTTTTGTTTGGCATGTGCCCAGGGCGGTCGTGCTTGGTGCAGACTGTTACAGTATAATACCTGAGATACCCCTGGCAGGTGTTCAAGCCCCACTGCGAAACAAGTTGGGACCTCCCGTCCTGGTCGCAACTTGGATTTCCAGCATAATTGAATGAAAGCATGAAGAAAAATAAACACAGCAGTGTTTTTTCCATTCCTGAATATACGTGTAGTCTTTTCCTCCAGTTTCCTCCCTTTGAGGGGGCGCTTGAAAACAAAGCGCTTGAAAACAAGGGTTCCCGACTATTTTGTAGCGGGGTGGCGGCGACTCGCTGTTTCGATTCACCCAGCCACTCGGCGCTCCCTAAACATCAACCAGGGCCCAAACAGTTTACTCACCGACGACCTACCGATCNACGACAATGCGCAGCCACACATCCTAAAATTGAGAGCCTTCCTTTCTGGTATGTTCGCCCGTTCATTTCCCGCATGTCACATGCTCTTCCGTGTATGCGCGCCCGGCGGGACCAGCAGCAAGTTTGGGGATGAAGTTGCGAATCGAATGGACCGAACGGGGGTCGCCGTCCATCTCCAACAAACGGGCTACTTACCATCCATCTCACGGCACACGACATCATTCCGTCTCGGCACATCGTGCATACACCTGCATACCCTGAACTCACCAACCCTTTTTTCGAACTCCAAACCTTCGTTCATTGTGNCTGACCTGTAACAGAGCTTTGGCATCTCATTACCCCCCTCGCCCTTGCTTCCCGGCCCTGGGCGTGTCCGAAGCTCTCTCACACTTTACTGCACGCCTTTGCCGGGAGAGGCCTCGCAACATAAGACGCAGTTAACTGTAGTCTTACTATACAGCAGAGAGATTACTTGCACTGCCAAGTCAGGGTAAGTACATACCGTCCGTTTCTTTCTCATTGCGTTCCTATCGCATTGAGATGGCTAAAGCTGCCCGTCTGCCTCTCAGCCACGACCTGCGCTGGCCCTCTCCTTGTTGCCTTCTTATCGATTGTTTCTCTTGATTTGTCGGCTGTTATTTCCCACCCCAGAAGCCAGTTTTGGTCCATTCCATCTTTCCCTTCTGCGATCGGCGCTGACTGGTAGCAACAGAGACGATCAGCTTTCACAGAAAGGCAACCCTTCGGTGGCCAGACAGCCAGGATGGATGACAACGACAACGATGTTGTCATGGATGGTGAGGATCACCGCATGGCTGATGGCTCTTCGGGTGCCAACGGGTTTTTAGATCCGACCACCACTGGAGATGACTCGATGGAAACCACCAACAATGGCCAGAGCGCAAATGGCACGGTCCAAGAGGACCTCGAATCCGACCCGACTGCCTACCCTGAACGTCTACGGCGGCGCGGCCTGCTCCCGACAGGATGCTGCTATGACGACCGGATGAAGCTCCATGCCAATGCAGACTTCGGGCCCAACCCGCACCACCCCGAGGACCCGTCTCGGATCGAATACATCATGAAGACGTTCAAAAAGAACGGCCTAGTCTTCACCGGCTCCGATGTCGATCTGATCCGCATTATCCAGAGCGAGCCCACAAAGTACATGTGGCGGATCCCCGCCAGAGAAGCCACTAAGGAAGAAATCTGCACCGTCCACCATCCGGCGCACTTCATGTGGGTGGAGGCCTTGTCCCGGAAAACGACACATGAGCTCCGCGAGCTGTCCACTCAGATGGACCAAGGGAGGGACTCGATCTACGTGGGCAGCATGACGTACGAAGCCTCGCTGATCTCGGCGGGCGGCGCCATCGAGACTTGCAAGAGCGTCGTTGCCGGCACCGTCAAGAATGCCTTCGCCGTGATCCGCCCGCCCGGCCACCACGCCGAGTATGACGCGCCGATGGGTTTCTGCCTGTTCAACAACGTCCCCATTGCAGCCAAGATCTGCCAGGCCGACTACCCAGAGCTCTGCCGCAAGATTCTGATTCTCGACTGGGACGTTCACCACGGCAATGGGATCCAGAATTTGTTTTACGACGACCCCAATATCCTCTACATATCTCTCCATGTCTACCGGAATGGCGAATTCTACCCTGGTAAGCCCGACAACCCGATGACGCCCGACGGCGGCCTCGAGCACTGTGGTGCCGGCCCCGGGCTGGGGAAGAACGTCAACATCGGCTGGCACGACCAAGGGATGGGCGACGGAGAATACATGGCGGCCTTCCAGAAGATTGTCATGCCCATCGCCCACGAGTTCAACCCGGATTTGGTCATCATCTCGGCGGGCTTCGACGCCGCGGCCGGAGACGAGCTTGGCGCCTGCTTTGTCTCGCCCGGGTGCTACGCCCACATGACGCACATGCTCATGTCCCTCGCTGGCGGCAAAGTGGCCGTCTGCTTGGAGGGCGGCTACGATCTCGAGGCCATTTCCAAGTCCGCGCTAGCCGTCGCGCAGACCCTCATGGGCGAGCCACCCCCGCAGATGGAGATTCCCAAGATCAGCCGCGATGCGGCCAAGGCGTTAGCCAAGGTGCAGGCCTACCAGGCGCCGTACTGGGAGTGCATGCGGGCTGGCATTGTGGACGTCCAAGAGATGCAGGCTCAAGAGTCATCGCGTCTGCATGACGTCGTGCGGCGGGCGCAGCGACAGGTGCTCTCGGAAAAACATGGCATGCTCCCACTCTATATTCAGCGGGACATTCTCTTCAAGTCTTTCGAAAACCAGGTGCTGGTGACTCGGGGGATCCAGTCTGCGCGAAAGATCCTGGTCATTGTCCATGACCCGTGAGTAACGCATGCCGTTAAGCCTTTGCTGCTGTTCTGTCCTAGAGTCTTTACTGACGCCCTTTTCTACATCTTTAGACCGGAGCTCCATGCACAACCCGATCCGCTTGACAACACGTTGGAGCCTCACAATGCATGGGTGGTAAGCACATCACACATCTCTGCTGTGCCTTTATGGCCGAAGCTAACGAGAGGTAGACGGATGGTGTGACTCGGTACATTGGCTGGGCCATTGAGAAGGGATTCGGTGTCATCGATGTCAATGTGCCGCACTACATCACCAATGCGGAGGTATGCCCTGCATATGCAAAAGCCCGAGCAATCAATCTCTCAACGACGACACTGACTGAACCTCCCACAGGATACCGAAGCTTTTATCCCCCGGGCTGATGAGCGCGCGGTCCAAGCGCAGGTGCAGGAGTTGATGTGCTACATCTGGGACAACTACCTGCAGCTGTACGACAACGTCGACGACATTTTCCTCATGGGCGTGGGCAACGCCTACCTCGGCATCAAAGTCCTGCTCATCAATCGCCGTAGGCCTCCCCCTCATCTCCCTCCCTATGCTTATCCACTAACCCCCTATCCTCCTGGGCAGTCGACGTCAAAGCCCGCGTCGCAGGTGTCGTCAACTTCGTCAACGGCTCCCTCCGCCCCGTCAAGTCAGACGTCGACGGCGACCTGTCCTCGTGGTACAAGGAGCACTCGCAGGTCTATGTCGCCAACGACCACGCCTGCTGGTCGGATCCGGACCTGACCAGAAAGGTCATGAAGCGCCGGTTTGGGAACGTCATCCGCGCCCAGGTCAACGGGCTGACGCCCATGATGGCGGAGCACTTTGCCGATGTGCAGCAGTTTATCACGGAGAGGGTTTCCGAGGAGGAGGCTGGAGAGCAGGCCGGGGAAGGGGACACGACGGAGGATGAGAACCGGATGGGGTAGGGGCTAGATGGAGGGGGGTTGGGTTAGGCTGGGGTTGCTTCAGGATGTGTTCAGGATCCTCGGAGAGAGACATAGCGAGATGAATTGGTATGTTGAGCGGGAGGAAACCCAGGGGCTGTATAGTATCCAAGAAACCATCGTTGCAAAATCGAAGTGAGCGTCTCAACATTTGTCGACTTCATGAAGACGAAGTCATCAAATGAGGGTCATGAGGGAGGCACGTGACCTCGACCCTGCATCGTGCATTGACATTTTGATCACCTTACAAAGTAGCGCCGATCCGCGTCTGCACGGGATGGCGCGTCAGTGGACCAGTGGACCCCGTCCAAACTTTTGGGTAACCTCAACTTAAACTTGTGCGCAGCAGCCTTCTCAACGTCTGTCCATGGTCAAGGACCAAACCCTATTATTTGACGATATCGCGCCGCCCCCCGACAGAAGCCATGGAACGGGATCGGAGCAGAAGGTTAGTGGGGTTTTCTATTTCTCAAGTCTCAAGTGAGGCTGGCAACTGCTTTCTTGCCGTCTTTCATGTGGTTCTGCCGCACGAGGCTGCGGTGTTGGGAGATGCATCGCGGAAGGACGTCAGGAGGGGGGATGTGATGCACAGAAGACGAAGAGCTGGGATGGATGAGATGCAGTGTGGTGTTGCATGGCCCGGACACATGCAGATGCAGCACGAAACAACACCAGGGAAATCATGACGCCTTGCCCTACATGCGGGGAGGCACCGGACTGTCCCAACGACCCGGCCTTTCTCCTGCTCGACAAGGACGTGCTCACAGTTGGTCGCCTCCAAATTCGACTCTTCGTCCCGACCCTTCCGCCGACCTGCTGCTCTCCTACCCATCGGCCCAGCAACGTGGTTTTTGGCTCTTTGAGCACTTGCCAACCACTTCGCCGATGTTTTGGTCAATTTTCGCCAGCTCTCGCCACTCTCTCGGATCACCTCGATCTCATCACAAATAAATAATTCGGAGCGCCCACGGAAATCGCCCAAATCGTTCGGCCATTGCCAACTCCTCGCCATCCTGTCGTCGCCGACAGAAACAGGGACCCAGATACCTGGGGTTCCTCAAACCAAATCCATGTCTTCCCGTCCACCATTCGGCAGGACCAGCAAGTCGACTCACCAGCACCTTGGTTTCTCTCGCCACAACACATCAACTCCCGCCATTCCACCCACCCCGGGAGCTGAGAACTCAAGCAACCAACCAACCATGACCATCTCCGATACCGAGATGGAATTGGCGGGGCCCGTGTCCCAGGGGCTGAGACCCCTGAAGCCAACATCTCGCCTACTTCGGGCCCATTCCGATACCGAGATGGACTTTGGGTCCGAGCCTACTCAGCCTGCCAAGGCGCACTCCGATACCGAGATGGAGCTGGAACGGGAGCCCGCGCCTGCTGAAAACTCAAACCCTCGCGTGCTCGGGGTGCCCGAGTTCCATGGCCTGTTCCGCAGTCTTCCCGCGACACCGACCGTCCAGGACCCCGACTGCCGGTTTTGCCAGAGAACCAGAGCCAGAACCAGGGCCAGAGCCAGGGAGCTTCGACGTGCGAGGGGACCTCTGTCGCATGAGCACTCGAGAGCAAGGTTCTCGTCCGACCCCTACTATCGTCCCGCGGATATTCAGCGATACATAGCTCGTTTCAGGGGCCGCGAGCTTAGGGAACTCGCAGCCCTGAATCACTTGACGCGGATCAATTCGACGTTCGGCCAGCCACGCGACCAGTCATGGATGGATATCCGTCCCGACCAAGTTGCAGACGGCGCTCCCCGGGAGTCGGGCACGGCTGATGTCGACATGGACGTTATCGGCGGCAGCCTTTCGGATCTGACCCTTGCCCAGACCGATGGTCCCTTCGACGGAGAGCCGCCTCAAGGAAACCGCCAGCACTAGAAGCGCCGGGCGGAACGCCCTTTGAGCGAGCGCCTTTCCCTCCCTCTTTCCGCGCGCATCACACGTCCCTCTCCCCCCTCGCCACATAATGCTCCTCCCCAATTTTCGCCGGCGAACCCAAACACCATTCCGTTGCGTCCTCTTCCCTTCTTGCCACCTCAACCGCCTCCTCCATTTTCGGCTGCCAACCCGAACACCATTCCGTTGCGTCCTCGGCTGGCTTCGCAGACGCCAGGAGGCCTTGTTTCTGTTATTGCGTGTTCTCACCAGCTTGGTGCTGGCATAATGGCTAATAGTAATGCTAATCAACCGCCCAGATATGAGGACGGAGAAGTTCGGCGTTACGGCGCTGGTGAATCATATCGGCCTTTCAATCGCGATCGCTCCCCACCCCCCCGCGGCATCCGAAGCCCCGTGAGGGATCGCGCCCGGACCCCGCCACCGCCAGCCAGCGACAGCTACGTGCCTGGCAGGTCTCCTCGCAGACGATCCCGTAGCGCCGACCGCTTCAGGCGGGAGAGATCCAGAGAGAGGGATGGCGGCGGCGGTGAACGGTGGCGCCGCAGCCGCAGCAGGCCGAGAAGCCCCATTCGACGCATCTCGCCGAGACGCAGCCCAATCCGCCGGACGCCTCCCCGGTTCATATCCCCGCGCAGGGATGATCGGGGTATTGACAGGAGAGACGACAGGCGAGACGACAGGAGGGATGACAGGAGAGACGACCGGAGAGATGACCGCGATGAGCGGCCAAGGTCGCCTCTGCGACGCGAGTTCGAGATCAGGGACAGCAGGCGGAGGTCACGCTCCCCATTCGAGAGAGACAGATTACCGATCCGAAGGGAGCGATCCCCGCCGCCGAGACGCTCCCCGCCGCCCGCGCCACGCGGAGGAGGCACGTATCGTCCTCGCTCTCGAAGCCCGGATCGCCGCGACGATCGGTTCATGGGGCCGTCATCGTATCGTCGCCCATCACCGCCGCCACCTCTTAGGGACTCCCTCAACTCCTCCGCGATCCCTTCGCGGTCAGCTTCGGGCAGATCTTCGCCCCGGCCGACATCCGTTCGGCGAGACGACCGGTCCGTCCCTCAGTCGCCGGCACGATCCCATCTATCAAATGCGCCAACTCCTCTAACTTCGATCCCCCTTCGCGAGGGCCCAAAGCCGCAGCCGCCGCCTCCGCAGCCCTCCCAGCAGGCCCTGACTTCACAACCAGCTCCCAAGCTTCTGGCGGCCGATGCCAACTCGACCCCTGTGAAGTCTCCCCCAAGAGGCCCCGCCGCTCTCAGAGCACCGCCAACAGGGCCTGCCGCGGGCCGCAACTTTACATCTCCGGCAGTATCCCAAGCCGCCTCGTCGCCCCGCCATCTTCCTGCCGGCCCTAGCGGCCCATCCCGCCCAGGCGCTACAAGCCCTACGGTGCCCCCAGCCGGGCCACGCGGTTATGTGCCGCCGCGGGGCGCCGCCTTCGCACCCCGCGGCGGCGGCAGAGGCTCCTGGTCGGCCGGCCCACCCCGTCACTCCCTCTCCGGCGGCAGCCAAACCGCCTCCCCCACCCTACCTCCCTCGGGTCCCGGCGGTGGCAGCAGC
>FJWA01004397.1_pt1 | contig 10746 bp, 6 predicted proteins | sample 1011891 | NCBI WGS metagenome assembly FJWA01 (sample SAMEA3912450, study PRJEB9761) | metagenome | biome: forest; material: soil | place: USA | collected 2011-06-22 | depth 0.1 m
ACAAGTCGTGATATCTACATTGGTGATCGTTTGCCTCGACGACGCTGTCAAGTCTCGTGAAAACACGCGTCGCCGCCATGCCCCAAATTCCCGGTGTAGGTACTGTAGGCTCCCTATTGAGCATCCACCTCCTTCCCCAGCCTCGGATACTCCCCGCCCTCGACCAAAAACCTCTCGAGCCCCAAGCAATCCACCGTCTTGACGCACGTGGCCACCCCGTCGGCCCGCGCCCAGCGCTTCCCGTCCTCCCCCCTCGCCGCAGCCACAGGCACCCACTCATCATCGCTCACGGGCCGAAACACAAAGGCCTCTCTCGAGCTCGCGCGGAAATCACCCGCCGCCACGTCCCCCTCGATGTGGAACCGCCTCAGGCGGCCCATCTTGCCCCTCAACCCGGTCAGCAGGCCGCGGAACGAGCCCTCGTGCAGGTGCACGCCGCCCATGCTCCACTCGCCGGGCTTGGCGAGCCCGCGGCCGCCGAGGCGCAGGCGCTCGAGGGAGGCGCCGTGGCGGGCCAGGAAGGCGCGCAGGTCCTCCTCGCCGCAGCTGACGCCCTCGAGCTTGAGGTCGGTCAGGCGCCGGTAGGTGAAGTCGTCGCCGCAGAAGAGCGCCTGGAAGGAGAGGGCGAACTTCTCGGCCGGCGCGTGGTACGCGTGGAAGGCCAGGGTGAGGTGGGTCAGGTTGGGGCTGGAGGCGAGCACGTGCCCGAGACCGTTGATGGCGCGGAAGCGCGCCGAGGGGAGGAGGTTGGGCGGGACATCGAGGACGAGGTGCAGGCGGGAGAGAGAGGCGAGGGAGCCCGCGCTCTCGAACCAGTGCCGCCGGTCCGAGGCCACGCGGAACGTCTCGAGCGGCAGCTGGTCGATCGAGAGCGAGGCCAGCCGCCGGACGTGGCGGATCGCTGAGACGATGGCGCTCATGTTCTTGCANGCCTGGGCGCGGTCGCGCTTGCGGCAGGTGCGGAGCTGGAAGACCTCCTGGAGGAGCGGGATCGGGTACGGGCATTTGGTGAGGGTGACGTCGAGGGACTGGAGCGCGGGGAGCCGTTTGAAGGCTTCTTCGACGGTCGACGCGCGGGAGTGCAAGGGCGGGAGCTCGCGGGCGCCGGCCTCGAGCTCGTGGTAGCGGACCCAGGCCTCTTGGAGGATGGTGTTGCGGTCGTCGGGGTCCTGGAGCCAGTGCTGAAAGAAGGTGGTGTGGCGGGCATTGTACTCGTCGAGCTTGGAGAGGTTGAACGTGAGCGAGCGGATGCTGCCGCGGAGNCGGTCGGAGCCGGCGATGGAGCTCAGCCGCGAGACGTCGTCTCGCCACTCAACGGCGGTGAAGTGAGGGTCGAGAAGGAACTCGTAGCCCACGTCGGCGTACCGGCCCGACGCCAGTCGGAGGGCTCTCACGGAGGGGGCATCGCAGTATTGGAAGACGAGTCTGACCAGCTCGACGGGGAGGAAGTCCATACTGGGACGACGAGAACCATCAAGAAGACCCCGAGACGACCAACTGGGCCCATCAGTCCTTGAAACGACGGGGAAAGCAGGTATTTTGGAGGTGAAAAAGGTGTGGAATATGTGGATTATGGAAATATGTGTCAATATATGTCATCCGAAGATGGGTCGAGCAGCGGACTTATACACACCGCCGGCCGGACCCTGCATCTGACAACGGGCGGAACCAATGACCAGGCTGCCACCGCAACGGCGAGCGTCAGCTTGCCCGGCAACGGCACACGGAACGCAGAACCTGTCGAGACATCCTGGGAGGATGGAAGCCCCATTGCCCCTTGCACTAGCACGCTGGCAGGTTGGCGGGTTGGCACACTGGCACGTTGGGGAGGGATCGGAGAGCAAGCGACACCGAAAGTTTGGGCAAGAAGTCGGTGAGCTCGAGACAGAGACATGGCAGGGGTGGGGGGGCAAGACCAGACCACGACACACACGACGGCTGGCTCACCGGGGGCCAGACTTGGCGGAGAAACAGGGGAGCGGGTGCATTAGCGGCCAGTTGCAGGGCCCGACGCTCGAGCAGCACCTGCAGGCCGCGACAGGGCCACATGGAACTGCTGGGCCCGGGTGGACTCCCAGAGCCCCGTTCTGCGGACCGCTGGGTCCCGAAAGAGCGGACTGGCGGTGGGCGGTGAGCGAGACGGGGTCCGCCTTCTGTGCTTCTTGTGTGATGGCGGAAAGGAGGTGTGACGGGTGTGATGGGTGTGATAGACCCGCTGGTTTGGCCCATCCTCCGTCTGCCACCTTCTGTTGTGATCTGACGGGACTTCGTTGCCGTCCCCGGCAGCACGTGAAGCGCGGTCGATGTGGGTTGCGAGCTTCCATCGCGGCTGTCAGATCGCGATCGGGGTTTGGGGGCGGTGGCGTGTATTCCGCCTGTATTCTGGACTTCTTTTCTTAGTTCCCTAGCACAGGACTTGTGTTACTTGAACTGGCACACTATGAAGCGGCCCAGGCTGCCGACAAAACATGCTGACGAGAGTGAGCTTCGGCAAGGCTCTGGAGCGTTCATCAGCTCCATGGCCTTCAAGTCTCCGAAGGTTTTCTGGTCAGACACTCTCTCGGTGAAAGTTGGAGGCAGCGAGGGCCTTGAAGGAGCGTTTGCTCTCCCACTTCCCGGAGGAGACCAGAGACGGTCGACCGCCAAAGGGCGGAGGCGAAAAGGCTGTCCTCTCCCAAAAGGCGGGCAACGCACGCGGGGTCCGCATGCAAGATGGATGGACCCTTTGCAGGCCGCCAACCAGCTTTAATCCTCTCCTCTCTCCTCTTGCTCTCCTGATTCGCTCCGCGACAAAGCCGGGTCGACTGGAGCGTCAGCCCAACCATTTATTGCAGGACCTCGTACATCATCACGCCCTAAGAAAGCAACCATGCAACGAAATCGGTGCAGGCCGTTTGTTTCCGCCGTCTCGCAGCTCACCGCTGAGATGGCCGCTGCGAGACCGAGACCGGCGCCACAAGATTTGTTTCCGACGTGTTGCTCAGGCTTTGGGCATCAGTGCCAGACATGCGTTGTGGTGTGGCGAGAACGTGAGAAGAATGCATGCATGAACGAATGCACCTGCAGATGGGGCCATCTCGGACACAGCAGTGATCGCCTCACCTGGTGCGAGCAACGCGTGTTCGACGAGCAGAAACCCGGAGAAAAATAATGGAGGAAAATGGAATCTTTGCCGAAACCTTCCATCCTTGCTTGATGGTACCTTGAGGGTTGTGCTCGCTGTGGAGCTCTTGCTTGGCCGCCCACGGAACCACTCAGTTGGGCTGCTGTGGGCCCGACTGTGCCAGTGCAAGGTGCACGGGCCATCATATCGTTGCCCGTTTGTTGAATTTGTTGAATTCGCGGCAGGCAGGTGACGCTGCTGCCACTGACACCGAGTGACACTGCCACTGCCACTGCCACTGCCAAACACGTCGAAACAATGAGCCACATCGGGCCTCTCGCTGCCTGCTGAGATCGGGCCTTGCCCAACAAACCAAACAAACAAACAGGCCACTGCCAATCCAACAGTCCCCCTAGCATCGCCGTCGCCATCACCATGACTACATCCCAACAACAACGGGCACATCGGTAGTCCGCCTGGAAGTAAGCTAACAGCATGGTATTATCGGCATTCGCTCCATCGGTATGCCACGACGCATCATGGGCTTGTCAGGACTCCTCGGCGCGTCGAGCGACCGCCCCGCGAGGCCAAAGAGCAGCGCCTCGACCGCTCGCACCGACACGACGCTGCCCTCTGCGCCGACCCACGACCACGACCACGACCATGGCCCTGCCGCCTTGCCCGAGCACATCTCAGACGAGGCCCATCTCAGGCCTCTCGGCGCGGAGGCCCCGAACCTGCGAGAGCTGAACGCCTGCCTAGACGCCCTGGCTGCCGTGTTTCCCGACGTCCAGATCGAGGTGTTTCGCGACATGTTTGGCAGCTTTGACGGCGAGTCGAGGCTGGCTCTGGTTGCTGACGCTCTGCTGAAAAACCGCGTGTCGTGGGTCAAGGGACGGTGGAGGGCCGCTGCGAAAGACGACCAGCCCGCGGAAGCCTTGGTGCCCAAGAAAGAGACTTTTCGGAGCCCCGAGTACACGCAGGCCGCAAAGAGCCTTGCGTGGCACGAATTCAAGGGGCTCTCGCGCTCCGCCATCAACGCCGTTCTCGCCGAGAGCAACTACTCGTACCTCGACGCCCGCCAGACCCTCGTCGACTTGTCGTCCAAGTCGTGGCGGTTCACCATCTCGTCCCTCTTCCTCCGGCGCAAGCCCGTGTCGGCCACCGAGGCCGAGAACCATCCCCTGGTGATCTGGAAATCGACCGGCCAGGGGTCCATAGTGCCCACGCTCAAGTCGACTGGCAACTCCGAGCTCGATCGGGAGCTCTTCGCGGCGCTCATCATGCCCCTCACAGAGCGCGTCCGGGCCGAGCGCGAGGCCGAGGACCACCAGATGGCCGCCGATCTAAACAACGCAGAGGCCGAGCAGACCGACAGCATGATTGAGTGCGCCTGCTGCTTCACCGAATCGACCTTTGAGGAGTTCACGTCGTGCCACGTCGGCGGCCACATGGTCTGCTTCCGGTGCGTGCAGCACTGCATCTCGGAGGCCATGTTCGGGCAGGCCTGGCAGCGGAGCATCAACAGGGAGACGGGAACTCTCCGCTGCCCCGCNGTCGAGGCGGCAGGGTGCGACGGCTGCATCTCCGAGGACCACATGCACCGGGCGATGTTGCAGGAGAAGAACGGCGCCGAGATTATGCACAAACTGGAGCAGCGTCTCGCGGACCACAGCCTCGTGGCGAGCGAGCTGCCGCTCATCCGCTGTCCCTTTTGCGCCTACGCCGAGGTCGACGACATCTACCTGCCGGATGGAGAGACGGACCTGCTCCTCAAGGCGGATGGCATCAACATGGCCATTGTTGGCCTTTTCGGCCTCCTCTGCCTCCTCTGCCTCGTGCTCGCGACGCCGATCCTCGTCGTCGGATCTCTGTTATTTGCCTCGGGCGCCATCACCCTCGGCCCTAGCGAGGCTGTGGGGGGCCGAGTGGCGACCGAGTTCCGGGCGGCGGTCGTGCGGCGGCGGCGGCGGCGTCGCGGCCTCCGGTTCGGCTGCCAGAACCCCGGATGCCGGCGGGCGTCGTGCCTCTCCTGCGGCAAAGCGTGGGCTGACCTGCACGTGTGTAACGAGACGTCGCTCGTGGCGCTGCGCACGCAGGTCGAGCAAGCCATGAGCATGGCGGTCAAGCGCGTTTGCCCGCGCTGCAACACGTCGTTTGTCAAGACGGCCGGGTGCAACAAGCTGACGTGCCCGTGCGGCTACAAGATGTGCTACGTCTGCCGCAAGGACATTGGCGGCACGGGCGACGGGGCCGACGTCGGGTACATGCACTTCTGCCAACACTTCCGGCCGCACGGCGATCCCAGGAAGTGCGACCAGTGCAGCAAGTGCAACCTGTGGGAGTCGGAGAACACGGACGAGATTCTGCGCAAGGCCAAGGAGGAGGCGGAGCGCAAGTGGAGCGAGACGGAGCAGAGGCAGCTGTCGGGGGCCGAGGTGGCCTTCTTGGAGACGGGCATGCTGTCGACCCCGGCCACGGCGGGTGTCCGGGCTGCACTGTGGCGGGGGGAGCTGCCGGCGTTATCCCAGGTATGCGACGGCTTGCTGGAGATGCTATTTATATGATTGGAATAGGGAATACCGGCTACGGTTACGGGTTACGGTTACGGATAGGAGGTTTGGGCATGACATTACGGGTTTTGCATTGTATCGGTGGCGTAGAGAGAGTGCTGGGACGATACCCGAGAAGCAGAGGGCGNAANAGTGGANNTNAATNAGNNCATTAATNGAATGCCNGGTAATCAGCAAGATTGCGTGGCCGTCGTTGGAATACGGGGATGGTGTTTCTAAGTTCCAAGGGGACACGGAGTTGTTTGCAGTGACTTATGTAATCCCGCTCAGCACCAAGCGCCAAGCTCTGCCAACCCCAAAATTCAGCTCTCCCTCAAGGAAGACGCGTGCACGCGCCGCCGCCGCTGCATCGCAAACCCACCACAGCACTAAACCTGCAATTAAGCAAGGACCTTGAACTTCTCTGCGCCGCACCCGACCGCACCGCATAGCATCGCATCGCATCGCATCGCACCGTGCCACACCACACCGTACCGAACCGCGATCCTCACTAACCAACTCAATTGGTTGCCGCCGCAACAACCTGCAACCTGCACCGCACACGACGTATATACAATCAGACACCCACAACCTAACCAACATCCATCCTCACGAACCCGGCCGGAATTAATCCTGGGCACACGCCGCCGTCGCAATGTCGGGCCAGACGGGCAAGTGGCGCGAGGAGCAGGTGCTCATCATCTGCCCCGGCAGCCAGACCACCCTCGCCCAGCTCGGCTGCAACGAGCTGACCCTGCCCGCCCACCGCTTCCCGACGCGCATGTTCCGGGACGAGGACTCGGACGACTGGCGCCCGTTTCGGACCTACAAGCGCAAGAAGGAGGGGGAGGCCGCTGGCGATGATGGGTGGGAGCGTGTCGAGGATGTCGAGTCGGCGGAGGGGGCTGTTTATCCGATCCAGGGTGTGTTTGTTTCTCCCTCCTTGTCTTTCTCTCTCTCTTTCTTTTGCAATGGTGGCTGGTGGTGTACTGACAACCCCGGGTTGACAGCCGGCCGCATCGCAAACATGGACGCCTTCCTCGCGTTCCTCGAGCACGTCCACGCCCANCTCACCACCACCTACCACAACACCCCGATCATGCTGATGGCGGCCCCCCAGTGGACNCGCCCCGACTGCGAGGCCATCGCCCGCTACATCTTCGAGAAGACCAAGACCCCGGCCCTGTGCCTGATCCACAGCGGCGTCGCCACCCAGTACGGCCTCAAGTGGCCCAACCTGACCGTCGTCGATGTCGGCTTCGAGAAGGTTGACGTCACGTGTATCTACGACGGCCGCGTCGTTTCCCACAGGGACGTGGCACCCGCCGTGCTGACGGGAGAGGGCGAGGGCGCAGAGGAGGAGATCAGCGGCGGGGAGGTGTTTACGCGCCGCCTCATCAAGCTGCTGCGGGACCGCGGGTTTGATCACGACATGGCCGAGCAGCTGAAGAAGAGCCCCATCTGCGAGGTGCTGCCGTACAGCCCGGATCGGCCGGGGCTTATGGATCTGCCGGCCGAGACGGGGACCGGGGCGCCCGCGAGTGAGGGGGGCCCGAGGATTGTCGAGTCCAGCCGGAGTTTTGCGCCGGCCGGCGACGACGATATTGGCGCGAACGGGGAGGGCAAGGAGGCCGAGGACGACGGCGTGCTGGACGTTGCCAACATTGTCGCGAGCGGGCAGACCAGGGAGTTTCTCGCTAAGAAGGAGAAGGAGAAGGCCGAGAAGGTCAAGGCTGGGAGAAAGGGCAAGGATAAGGAGGGCGCCGATTCGGCCGCCGCGAAGGGGAGACTGCCCAACTCGAAAAGGCTTCAAAACTCGTTTTACTACGAGGAGCTGGTGACCGAGGAGGTCCCCGTCGTGGCGCCCCCAAGGGACATCGTCACCATCCCCGAGGCCGCCGAGCCCGCCGAGACCGCCCCGGCGGACGGCGCAAACGGAGACAATGCGCCCAAGCCAGAGACGGAACAACCACAGCAACAACCACAGCCGTCCGCCGATGCCCAGCCAGCAGCCGACCCGGCCCCGACAGCCACCGAGCGGGTAACCCGCCGCGTGCGCCGCGACATCGAGGTCGGTCTCGAGCGCTTCCGCTTCGCAGACCGCAAGGAGATCGACCGCATCGTCACGGCCATCTATCGCGCCGTCCAGGGCATCGAGGACATGTACATGCGGCCCGGTTGCTGGGAAAACATCGTCTTCGTCGGCAACGGCGCGCGCATCCGCGGCCTCCGCGACAACATCATGCAGACCCTGCAGGCGCGCCACCTCGTCTCGCCGAGCACCGCCACCATGTTCACGTCGGAGCTGCCCTCTAACATGGGCACTCCCTCGGGAACGGGCTCCCAGACCCCGACCTCGTCGTTCGCCGGCGCCCCGCACCAGCTCCCCACCACCAGCAGCGTCAACCCCCTGCTCCAGGCCGCCACCACCGCCGCGAGTCTCGGCGTGGCTCCCAACAACGCCAACGTCGCGGGGTCCACCGCCGGCGGCGATGCCGCCTCGGGGACCAGCCACCACTTCCACAGCCAGACCCCGACCAACATCCGCCTCGCCCCGTTGCCCGCCTACTTGACCGAGTGGACCAAGCATGGCTTCGAGGAGGCCATGTTCCTGGGCGCCCAGGTCGCCGCGCGTCTGGCGTTCTGCATACACAACCTCGACGCTCAGGGGCTCGAGTCGCAACGGCTGATGAGTTTCAGCCGGGTGGACTACAAGTGAGTTTTCCTCTCTTTCTTTCTTTGTTCTTTTCCTCCCGTGCTGGTTGAGACGAGACCGTGCTGACGCTGAGACTGCCATCAGTGAGCTCGGGCCCAAGGGCGTTCGGTCGCATTCGATGCTCGGGTGAGAATACACCTCTTCCTACCTACCTGGGGCGTTGTCGGTTGGTGGTTGCGAGACTGGGCGGGTGGTAAATTTTGATATGGTGAGACATTGGCTATTCCATCCATCCGTGTCTCTGTCTGGAGTTTTAAGGGGAAAAGTCGTTTCTATATTTTNCCCTCATTTATCAGCGGAGGGCGTGGGGCTGGCGCAGATTGGGTCGTTTCTTCTTCTTCCTCCATTGCTGTGCTGTGGAGCTTGTTTGTGGTCTTAGAGGGAGCAGAATTAGTTGCCATTTGATCTTGATGGGAGGAGAGGGGGGGCCTGGGTGGCCGTGGCCGTGAGACCGTTTGTAGAGAGATGTATTAGGGATACTTGTGTATGGATACTGGGTAGTATTGACACTGGTGCTGCCTGTGGAGAGTATGTGAGTCGTTGGAAGGCCAGGCGTGTTGCTTATTGCGCAGTGTCCGAGGAGGCGTTTCACAGAGATACAACATAATGTACAGGTTGTTGACGGGAAGGGCTGGCCCCTGAGTCGTCCATCCGATTTCGCTTTGAACCAGCCAACAGATCAACACAATCCGGTCAACACAAATAGTGTTCATATAATTAGACATAGTNTTTCAGGCAAAGAAGGAGAGAGCATATCCATCCCCGTTGAAACAGGGCCAACGAAAAAGGACGCAACGTCCAGCAGAGGAGAGGGTTAGGGTCCGCCCACCTGCTGTGAAACCACCACCCCCTGAGTCACCTCCAACTCCTCCAACTCCTTCTCTCCTCTCCCCATTCCCATCTCCCAGNAACNAACCAACCAACCAACCAAACCACCAACTCACAACCCGCCACCATGCCACCTACCCACCATCTCATCACCTCCCACTCCCCCTTCGAAGCCCAGATCGGCTACTCNCGCGCCGTCGTCGCCGGCGACATGGTCTTTGTCTCGGGCTGCACGGGATACGACTACAAGACGGGCGCTATCAAGTGGGATGTGGCCGAGCAGGCAGAGCAGTGCATGCTGAACATTGCGGCGGCGCTGAAGGAGGCGGGGGCGGAGATGGCGGATGTTGTCAGGGTGCGGTATATCTTGCCGGACAGGAAGGATTTTGCAAAGACTTGGTAGGTTTTTTTCGGTGGCTCTGGTTAGTTGGTGATGGTACTGGGGTGGTGGGTGGTGGTGGGCGTGGATGGATGTGGTTTGTCGAGATGGTGTTGATACTGACGGAATTTGTTAGGCCCGTCCTTCAGAAGTGGTTTGGTGACGTCCGGCCTGCGGCGACCATGATTGAGGCTGGGCTGATGGAAGAGGTCATGAAGATTGAGATTGAGGTCACGGCGAAGAAGGGAGCTGTTTCAGAGGAGCAAAAGATACCATTGTTGTGAGGGAGAGTCGTGCATGTTATGTTGCAAGGGAGCGTCGTGTATAAGACATTACCGCGTGTGTATCCCGACCGTTCGTTGCCCCGAAAACCAACAACTANGAACATCCAACAGCGCCAGGCTAGTTACAAGCCCTCGCGATAACACCCAAGCATGCTACCAAGGAAAGGTATGCCCCGGCCGTCAAACCGACGCTCCAAAGAAATATGTAACCCATCAATCATCACGCAAAAGCCAACGCCCACCCATCCCATCTTTTACCCACTCATCACCTCCTCCCAGCCGTCCCGCTCCCGCTCCCGCTCCCGCTCCCTCCAAGCCCAACATCATCCCCATTAATGTCCTCCGAAAACACGCTCCTCCTCAACGGGCTCGCCGGACTCCCCTGGCCTCCAAGCAACCTCGCATTCAGATAATCCCCCGCAAACCCCTCCTGCGTCGCCGTCGGCGGTGACACCGCCGCGGGGCTCTCCACCAGCCCCCGATCCGTCACCCCGGGCGGCACCAGCCCCGCGGGCGTCCCGTTGGTGCTCAGCGCGCTCACCCGCTCCCCCCTCCGGTCGCCGTCCCCGTACCCGCCGATGGACGAAACGGTCGTGTCGCTGATCTGCCGCAGGTGCGCGCGGTCCCGCTCCGAGATGTTGGATATGCCCGAGAGGACGGCGCCGCGCGTCGTCGTCGTCGAGGCGATGGGCGAGGCGTTGGTCGAGGTGGCCGACGTGGGCGGCTCGCGGCCGAGGGCGTCCGAGTCGGGGCGGTAGAAGACGGGGGATTCGTCTTGCGGGATCGGTGGCGGGGTGGGGAGGAAGGCTCGTCCTGCTCCTGGAGGGGAAGTGGGGTTGGCGTGGTCGGTTTGGTGGGTTGTTGAGTAGAGGGTGGTGTTGTTC
>FJWA01003506.1_pt1 | contig 10737 bp, 8 predicted proteins | sample 1011891 | NCBI WGS metagenome assembly FJWA01 (sample SAMEA3912450, study PRJEB9761) | metagenome | biome: forest; material: soil | place: USA | collected 2011-06-22 | depth 0.1 m
CCGTGAGGACCCCGCCGACGCCGGCCCCACCCGCGCCCCAATCGGCGAGATGTACCAAATCATCGATGGCGAAATCGTGCTCGACCACCGCTCCCTGCAGGTTGACCGCCACGCCCGCGCCCGCGAAGAGGCCGGCGAGCTAGTCGAGGTCGAAGAAAACGACTTCACCAACCACACCACCTCGGCCACCTACCTCCGGCGCAACCTCAAGCCGCAGCAGTGGACCGACGACGAGACGACCCTCTTCTACCAGGCCCTGCAGGCCTTCGGCACCGACTTCGACACCATCTCCCGCATGTTCAAGGGCAAGACCCGCAAGCACATCAAGCTCAAGTTCAACCGCGAGGAGCGCGTCAACCCGCAGCGCATCACCGCCGCCCTGGTCGGNCAAAAGACCGTCTCCATCGACATGGACCAGTACCAGCGCGCCACGGGCCAGGAGTACGAGACGGCCGAGGCCATCTACGCCGAGCAGAAGCGCGCCGAGGAGGAGTTCGAGGCCCGCCAGAAGGCCCTCGAGGACGAGAAGGCCGAGGAGGTCCGCCGCAAGAAGGAGGAGGTGCTGGCCCAGCTGAACAGCGCCGTCGACGGTGAAGGCGGCGGAAAGAAAGGCGGGAAGCGCGGCAGGAAGCGCAAGGCTGCTACCATGGGGCTGTGAATCGGCCTGTCTCTTTTCTCTTTTCTGGTCTTTTCCATTTTCCTTGCATTTCGGTTTTCATTTTCCACCTGGACGCGCCGTCTCGCAGTTTTCGCGCTGAATCAGGCGCCATGCTGGTGGCGATGGCGGGGTGTGCGAGTTGGCATCGACGGCAGCAGGCCAACAAAGCCATTCGCCCGGTCCCAATTCCACCGAGGGAGGTTGACGACGACCTCTCTCTCACGCCTCACCACTAACGGATTATTTTGATACCCTTTTTTTCTTCGTCTTCTTCTCTCCATCGTCAAAAGGAAAGGGACCAAGACCGTCGCTCGGACCAGGGCAGGAAGGAGGAGCAGGCAGCGCCAGCAGCAGAACGGAGGGTTTACCGAGAGAGGAGCAAACAAAACAGCATCCCATCATACCTGTGTATCCATGCCTGATCTGATGAATGTCGTGCTACACTGTCTGTACCCTGACTATAACGACAACATCCATCCAGGCAGGCGGGCAGTCCAAAATCCCATCACCAGCAAAACTTTGAACCCAAACCCACAATAGTCAGAGAAGCTCGTGGATTTGCTAGTTATTGCTAAAACCTCCATCGGCCTGATATCGATTTCAGTTTTCCCCCGCCAAACAAAACAGCGCCTCCAACTCCTCCCATGAATCCACCACCACGGACAAGTCCAGCAGCAGTAGGAAGAGCAGAGCCAAAATGGTATTTCTTCCTTCCGTTTCCCATTCTCCAGCTCAATCCCACGAAAGACCATCCCTCCATGTCCATAGTATCGCCCCCAGCGCAAGAAGCTATCAACACGGCCATCAAGACCAGCCCAGCCTAGCCTAGCCGCAGTTCATCCATCAATCTGCCAACTACCGCCACCCACTTGCAAAGAGGAGGAGGTGTTGAGGAGGTGTTGAGGAGGGATATAAAAAAAAAACGGGTGGGTGTACTCTGGTGAGTGGATGTATAGTGTGCGTAGTTTCATCGTCAATAACAACGGAACGGACTGCATTTCTGTATGCTCATGCAAACCGTCGTCATTCCTTCAGCCCGCCCGCCCGCCGCCTCGCCCGTCGCCCATGAGAACCAGGCCCCTAGCTCAAATGTCTAGCCCAAATTCCCATTATCGCAACCCAGATCCCCACGAGAGAGAGAGAAAGAAAAATTTGTTGGAGGTCGGAAATCATCGTCCTAAACCCCTCTGCCAGGAACTCCGAAAAGATATCGAGTTCACAGAAACAAATCACTGATCGTCGTCGTCGTCGGGCTGGTCGAACAGAAAGTTCGCCGCCAGCTCCTCGTTCTTGTCGCAGGCGAAGTAGGCCTGGATCGCTTGGTCTTGTGTGAAGCCCAGACGGGTGAGCCTCTCAATGGCATCGCGTTCCTCCTCGGTCACGGCGATCTGGTGCGCCCCAGGGGGCAGCGGAGCGTCGTCGTCGCCGCCCGACTCGCTAAGCAGGGAGAGGAACTCATCCGGGTATTGGGCGATCGTCTGGGCGAGCTGAGGGTTGCTGGCGCCGAGCTGCTGGAGAATGGGCTCGAGCATCTGGGGTTGTTGTTGCACCACTTGGCGGAACTGCTGGAATTGGGCGTTGTTACGGAGAAACTCGAGGTTCCCGAGGCCCTCCGCGGCGGCTGCGGCAGCCGCGCCTGCACCCGCGCCCGCACCGCCAGCACCGCGCGCGCCAGAGCCGCGGCCTTGCTGGGCGGCCAGGTCGAACAGGTTCACGTTCCCGTCATCATCGCCACCACCGGCCGCGGGNGCGGCGGAGGCGGCGGCGGCGGGGGCAGCAGCAGCCGGGGGAGCCTGGCGAGCCGCAGCAGCGGGTTGTTGGAGATGCTCGGGGATGCCCTGGATATACAGTAGTTAGCCACCTGGCATTGGAAGCAAAGCCATCTTGTGCTCTCCNCAAGACAGAACCTACACCCAGAAGATACTCCACAGCACGCTCGGGATTGTAAAAGGCAGCCCGCATGGCAGCATCGATCTGTGGCCGTTCAAATCCCATGGCCTCCATATTGGCAATCGCCTCGGCACGCTGCTCGCCCATGGCCAGGGCATTGGCATCGCTGGCACCGGGATCCGCCGCGGCAGTACGGTTCGGGGTCGGTGTAGCGGGAGCGGCGGCGGCGGCAGCACCTGAAGTCTGGACCGGAGCGGCCGGGGGCGCCGGGGTAGCGGCTTGTGCGGGCGCGGGGGTGGCAGGGACTGCGGCGGACGAGGATGCCTCGGGCACTGGGGCGGGCTTTGGTTCCTTGGGCTGCATCCGACGTTGTTAGCCCATTGGCAGTGGCGCAGACCATCAGCTTCGCAGCGTACCTTGTTCACGACACAGACGACGAATCCCTTCTCCTCGATCTTGTAAGACTCGACCGTGTCCTCATCCTTGAGGATTTTGCCTGTGGTGCCGGGTCAGATCGCGTTGTTGGGACGCACAGCATGTTGCGAGCGGGTTGCGTACCAGAGTAGATGAGCTTCTGCAGCTTGGGATCCCAACCCCGCTCTTCCGAAATGCGCTGCTTGACGGCAGAGACCTAATGCCCGTCAGCTTCTCTCGCTCTGAGATATGAGACAGAAAGAGGAGCAGCGCTGGACAGAGACGTCGCGGGCCGCCGTCGCCGCCGAGAACGCAGCTGGAATACCAGGCAACCATGGTGGCGGGGCGACGAGGCGCAAATCGAGTCCAGGCAGCATGAAGAGGGGTAAGACCTACGAGATCGGTCGGCTCGAGCTCGAGCACGAACTTTTGCTGCTTGAGATCCTGAATGGGGGGGCAATGGCGCATCAGCAATCGGCAACATGCATGGCGACCGGCAAAATGCGATGGAGGGAGAGGGTGCTGGGCTGGAGTGAGTTTGCGCGGGGTGCGGGCGTCGGGCAAGAGCTTGTCAGCAGCTCAGGCCGGTTCCCAAACCTGACATACCTTGAACGTCACCTTCATGGCGGGCAATCTGGTGGGGTCGACGCTGGTTTGCTGGAAATGGGCCCGGTGGGAGGTTCGTGATGGCAGGGAGCCGGTGGTTTTGCGAATTTGCGGTGCCCGGAGCTGCTGTGTTGATGTGTGGAGGATTGGTCTGTGGCAAAAGGGAACGCAGCAGAGAGTTGTGCTGGTGATAAAACCAGGCGGAAGGTCGGGTTTGGAGCAAAGAGTGGAGAATTGGGGCACGCGGCACACTGTCGCCTGGCAGCTGGGTCACCCCGCTTTTCCTACCTCCACAGCCAAGCTAACCCTATTTGCTTCGTGTCAATGCCTGCCCAGCGCCCAGCGCCCAGCACCCAGCAGAACACCGTCATTGCCAGTCAGTCATGCAGTCCACAACACCAACGAGTCAGACACACACAATCGGCACCACAGCACAGCACAGCACGGCATACAAGTCACGAGGGAGAAAAGAGGGAGCAATGGGGAGTGTGAGGTGGTGAAACCCCTCCATTCTCCGTCCCCATCTCTCTCCTCGTCACTCGGTTGCTCCCATGTTTTGCTGTTTCTCTTCTTTGCATGTGATGCACGCTCTGCTCCCCACTGCTGAAACACTGGAACGCAATAACTGCTGGCTGCTAGCCGCTGCTGGCAAGTTTGACAATGGAAGCTTGTTTATTCTGAGGTTAGCCAATCGGTAAACCGCATCCTCTCTTGCCCTCACCACAAGATGAGAGGCCGTTTTACCCCCAACGCCACGCTAATGTATCAATCAATCGTCTCTGGTATCGTTCCCCAAAGCCACAAGAGAAAAAGCCGCCGGGTATCCAACCAACCACTGCCCAAACCGCAGACGCTCATGCATCATCAGCCAGCAGCCTTCGGTCACATCAATCATTAGATCATTACCACAACCCCCTTTCGCCATCCATGACATGACAGGCCATGCCGTCACACGCCAACACTTCACAAGTCACACCGATGCCTACGGCTCAGCGTGCGACAAATCATTATCACTGCCGCCACCACCACTGCTCAGGGCCTGAGACCTGCGGCTCCTGCGGCTATTGTAGCCAGCCAGGCTGAGCCGCATGCCGGCGGTGAGGATCCAGTCCGGGATGGGCGGCGTCATCTTGCGCTCCCCATCCGCCCGCGCAGCAGGAGAAGAAGCAGAAGCAGTCGCCTCGGGCTCCTTCGCCGCGACGGGCGACGCCTCCTCTTCCTCCTCCTCGGGGATCTCGGCCTTCGTCGACCCGCTCTCCTCCCGCCGGTGGAAGAACGACTCGACCGACTCGTTCTGGCTGAGCGGGCTCGGCACCCCCGGCAGGCTCTCGCTGCGCAGGCGGCTTCTGCTGTGGATGCTGCGGATGCTCTGGCGGTCCGAGATGACCTTGCCGGCGTTGGGCGCCGCAAATACGATGGTGCCCGGCGTAGCCGCCGGCGGCGGTGTGGGCGAATCGGACCGGAAGAGCGGGTGGATGTGCGCCTCGCTGTGCGACTGGTGCTGCGTGAAGCCCGTCCGCAGCGACTGGATCGTGCCCGTCGACCCAGGCCTGGGGCTGTAGCTCCGCGTCCGCCGCCGGCTGCGCGGCGGCGGCTCAAGAACGCTGTCCAATGCGGTGGCCGGGCTGGGGCTCCTGCTGATCGGGGGGCTCGCAGGGATGGTCTCGAGCACTCGAGAGCCCGGCGGCGAGGACGACTGCAGGACAGTCTTTCGGTTGTCTGGGTCGACGGCCGATGTGTCCCAGGCATCGAATCCCTCTTCTGTCGAGCGCGAGCGGGCTTCCTGAGGACGAGCCAGGTCGAGAGAGGAAGGCCAATGCAATGACGGCCGGCTGACGGACAGCAAACGCGTCCTGGAAGTGATGGGCCGGATGGCGCTAGAGAGAGACAACCGGAGCGAGCTCATCGTCTGTGTTGCGGTGCGTCCGCCGCTTGATCCGCGAGACGCGGGGCTGAGTGTCAGGCTTCCGCGGCTCTTGGTCCAGATCCGAGTCGTCGTGCCGCGGTAAGGGCCCTTTTCGGTCCGAGAGTTGCCCTCCTCGGGGTGGGCTGGTGGTGGCCCAAATGTCTTCCCGGTGAGAAAATGGAAGACGAAGAATATAGCTTGTGTTGCAAAGGCAAGGCCCGAGGCCACTGCGGCTCCTCCTAAAAAGCCACCGGCTCTCCAACCTAGAATGGTGCTCGCCGAATCACCGACAACCCGGCTGAGGCAGACGATATTGGCCACCGAAAGACCCGCGGTAATTGTACAGAAAATCAAGCCCACGGCTAACCAAAGACGCCTGGAGGATCGTATCCGAGCATTTGGGGGCCCTGGTGCCATGTGGGCGATACTGAGCAAGGGAATGGCGACAAGGACGACGGCCTCGAAAGACGCAGCATGGATTGCCGTCACGCCCAGTGGAGAGAGGCGGTCAACTGGCGCTCGAGAAAGGATGATGTGGATGGTCAAGATGGCCGTGGTTGGGATGCATGCAACCGCGCCCAGCACGGCCGGGATTGTGCGGGGGACCGCCATAATCGTGCCAGGGATGCCAGAACGCCAGAACCCAGAATCTGGTGAGCCGAGATGGAAGGTGAGACAGCGTCAGTCGAACCGAGGGTGGTGAAACAGGTTTTACCAGCTGCTGTTGGTGCTCAAGGCGGATGGCAAACGGAGCCTGCGGCCCGCCGTCTGGGATGTCGTTCGAACACCAGCAAAAGACACCAGGTCTCCTCCCCGGAAACACCCCACCGGAGTATCTTTTTTTTTGGGCGAAAACGCGTGGGCTCTTCAAGAGCCACGGATAGGTGCAAGCGGCCTGCGTGCACCCTGCGGCCTCCCGTCGACTTGGAGGGTTTTGGTCGATGGCAAGGTGGGAATCGCGTCGCTCCAGTAGATAGATGTGAAGGAGAAACCGCCCAAAGTGTTCCCAATGACGGGGCCAAAAGGCGAGAATGAAGTTCCCCGGTCGATAGCTCCTCTTGCTGCGGGGCTGCGCCGAGGTCAAGCGGGATGTGGTTGAATAGCCGCGTTCATGCGACTTGGTCACTGGATCTGGCACCAAGACAAGACAACAAGCAGTCCAGTGTTGCCGTCTTGTCAGTCCAAACCCGGTGCAGGCTCCGCAAGCGATTGGGTGGGGTTTCGCGGCGACTTCGGTATTGCCGGAAGGGTTGGGTGATGGGGGCCAGACAAGAGAGGGAGACTGAAAGAAAAAAAAAAGAGTTAAGCTTGTGTGATGTGGCCTTCGAGTTGTTGCCAGGCGTGTGGGCTGTGTGTGGGTGTGGGTGTGGGTGTTCGAATGCTTCGAAGGCCGCTTCTTTGGGCCTCGGCACTCGCACAAATGAAGGATATCTCGCTGCCGGCGTTGGCGATGGATGAACGAGTTGACGTGAAAAGAAACCCAAACCTGGAGAATTTGCCCAACCGCGGTCTGGAGGAGGGCTCGGCCGGGTAAATATGTAGCTGCCCGTCCGCCATGACCCGGAAGCAGGCGGGACGCGTCCAGATCGCGTGGGGCCACGCTGGGGGCCCTTTTGTTGTCGACGGTACCCTGCCTGACTGTGCCCTGCCTGCCCTGCAGCATGTGGTGCCGTGGTGCAGGGCTTCCTGGACGGCGTGGCAATGGAGGGGGGTGTGGAAGGTTGGAACGACTGCCCTGCCTTGCCCTGGCCTGCCCTGCCTGCCCTGGCCCAATCTGGACAGGGATCAACCCCTGCTCGCTAGCTTGATCGTGTCCCGCTCGGGCCCGATCCAGAGACATGGGGGACGCGGTCGAGGCGGGTCAAGCGAGGGAGCTTGGCCAGAAAGAAGCAAGAACCTGAAAGATCCGTCCGATCTGAACCCGATCCACCACCGCGTGTTTGGACGGCGATGTCTCACTTCACGGCTCCCTGCTCATGTTGGTCTGGGGTGCGTCTTGTGTGTCTGAGATTTTGACAGCCACGGAAATGTTTGCGCTGCCAAACTTGTGATATCCTCGGCCCCAACGAGAAACTCGGGACTGTTGGTTCCAGACAGACCTCCGCTCTTCACACTTCAGGGTCCAGCTTCCAAACAATCAACAGTCCATTCCANTCAGCCCTACAGATGTACTGCAGCACCACCAACCGGACCCTGAGCCCCGTGTAGGACCCCTCTCGCCCTGATCCCGACTGTTCAGGTCGCCTGTACCTCGTTCCGATATTCTCGGCCGGCGAGTTACGCATCCTGGATCCTCGCGGCTAGGCGCCTCGTATGGGGGGCTTGACTACCGGAATACAGATAGACAATGCAACCCCCGATCGAGGCCGGCGGCCAACACGATAGACTATGTATGCACGATTCCTCGCAGCAAAAGCCAACACGACAACAGAGCCGCATTATCGACCGCGCGNCAAGGACGCGGCATGCCACACGCGAGTTGGGAGTGTGAGTGGGCATCGCAGCAGGCAATCGGACTACTGCATAGTCCTTCGTATGCAGNAANCAGNTGGCCATCTGTGGCGTGCCATCCTTGGATGTGTATCCCGTATCAGGTCGACCAAGGCGCCCGAGTTAAACCGCAACCAGAAATGGGAACATCAAGATGGCTGACTCGGCGCCCCGTTGCTCCTCCGGTACGAAGTCGGCCCAGCCCGCCCCAAGGGACGCCAGACCAAAACCGCTTAGTACATAACATAGTACGTACGATTACTCACGTTATGGTGGACATGCCACCTACCGGTTTTGGGGGTTATTTCGCTCCCGGCGCGTTGCAACTTGGCCTGGACGCGCTCAATAGTCTCTTTGTGGACTGCGTGCTTCCCGAAGGGCTCCCTATGGGGCGGGCGCCTTGTGGGGATTCCCAGCGGGCAACATCCTCGGNACGTGCTTGAAAGTAGAAAAGAGCATCTCTTTTCTTTCTTCAGGAGCCCCGGGTTTGAGATGCAAAATTTCCAGTTGCCTGGGTGCCTGACAACCTGAAAACAAGCAGTCCCGCCACAGACTTGAGACAAGCTAACAGTGCGGCCCAGCGAAACGTGAAACAAAACAACTGTGCGCTGCCCGCTCCCAGCCTAGCGCCGGCTACCTGACGCAGGTACCGGGCTTGCCGGCTGCAGGGCTTTGCGGCCCCACATTGGCGAACTGCCACCTGCTGGGATAGACGCTAAGATTACTATGTAGGTAGTGTCGACGTCAGGGGACCCAGGCTCGCCAGGGCCGATCCAACGGTGCTCGGGACAGGGAACGTTAGCTGGAAGATAGCCGACCGGCCACGTTGCTGNCCCTCTCTCTCTCGTGACCAAACAGCGGCAGTTTCAAAGCGATGGAGTGGGGGTCCGTCCTCCCGAACCCCTACTTCAGGGACTGCGCAGTAATTGCACAGTATCACTGCTTGCTTGCGCAAGAGAGGTCGACCGCGAAACACGATACGAAGTAACTATCTCCATTGAAGAAGCAGCAAACGTGGTAGGAAGCGCGTCAGTCAGCCACAACATGCCCGCTCCCGCCTTCATTCGCCAATCCCGTCATCCTCCACACTCTGAGCCGCAACGCCGAGTCCGAGTGCGGAACCCACCGAAACCCAAATCTCCCATTTCAAGTTCTTTTCCTTGTCCTGCCCACTGCCCCGGACAGCCTTGCCGAGGCGGACACATGGAAACCACGAGAAAGGCGCGCGGATCCTTCCTTTGCACGGCCGCCGGCGTTTTCCACGCAGAGATTTCCTCGCTGCTGCGCGTCAGACGGGGCCGGACAGACGCGCCAGACCCTGATGACGCTCATTTCCCGGGCATGCAGCGGGTCGGCAGCAATGTTCCCTCAGCTGATGACGACAGGCGGAAGCTTCTCGCTTCTCCTTCTCCCTCTGGCTGCCTGCCTGACTCCCTGCCTGACTCCCTGCCTGCCTGCCTGAGGCATTATTTGGCTGGTATCCGCAGGATTGCCGTCCTCTGTAAGGATGCTCCACTCCCCTTCCAACTTTCTTCATCCGGGGGCCGTCCCGGCTGCTTCCGGACTTGATGATCAGGTCCTTGGTTCTTCGTATTTCCTATCAGCGTCACATCACAGCCGGGAGAGCGATCTTGGATGAGATCTATTGCGTGCTGCGTCAAGCAATATAACCGGGCTCGGCCATTCGCTTCCAAGCCGATCCACNCATACACGAACCGATCTTTGATGATACCCCCGCCCTGTGTCTGTCGGAGCAGTTCGCAGATGGGTCTTTGCCGAGGAACTCCCAAATTCGGCAGTCCTGTGCTCAAATCACCAGACGGAAACAGTTCGGATGAAGATCGACTCCCGGGCCGCGGGTGTTCCTGTAGATCGTAGATCCAGACAAGGGACCCCTCCACACAACGTCACCCAGGACTCAGGAGTTACACACCACCACATTCACTGGCCTCAAACCACGGGTATCATTTCCGTAAAGCATCCTCTCTTGACATCACCTCGTATATTCGCGGCGGTACCCTTGGTAGGGTCACGCTGCAAACCACAATCCAACCCCTAACAGGCGCCCATCCCCCCGCCCCCCATTCCAGTGATCCCACAAACGGCAAAAGTCTTCTAGGCCGACGGGAGTATCTCCCCTCCTTCGTCTTGTTTTTCTCGGACACGGACACGCCAACACACAGGCGCATACAGACATCGGATTCTGGCTCACCCCATACTGTGGACCAGTCTGTTTTTGTGGGGCTGGGGCTGGGGGTATGGTTCCATCTTTGACTTGAGGTACTATGCGGAAACCTGTAGGGCCGGTGATCTCTTTGGGTATGGGGGATAGTTAGGGAATAATGCTGCTGGTTGGTGTGGAAATGTTGCTTCTGGTTCGAAATTAGTATCGGCACACCTTCAGGTCAAAGCATTCAGTCCCCGAGGCGTGTTCCGAGGCGACACGTTGAAAGACCGGTAGGCCGTGTCAACTGCTCGCTGCAATGTTGGTGATGGGAGCGAGCTTCGAGTCTGATTGTGGAAAGAGGATTCGGAAACAATGAGCGGTTACAATATCTATGGCTGATTTGGTGCTGGGCTTACTTGACTTGGCTTGGAAAGAAAAAGAAGAAAAAACCTCTCGCCAGGTGCCTTCGATGGATAGGTCGGACCCTCGAGGTGACAAAACGGAAATGATGCCTGGCTGTTTTTATCCTTTTTGTTTGTTTTGGAGAATCCAAATACAAAAAGCTCGCCGACCAACCCTACTCGCCGGTCGAGTAGAGGTGGTCGG
>FJWA01003726.1_pt1 | contig 10724 bp, 8 predicted proteins | sample 1011891 | NCBI WGS metagenome assembly FJWA01 (sample SAMEA3912450, study PRJEB9761) | metagenome | biome: forest; material: soil | place: USA | collected 2011-06-22 | depth 0.1 m
GAGGAGGAGGAGGAGGAAGGGGGTGTTGAGCTTGGGGAGGGCGCCGGGACTGTGCATGCCCGGGACGAGGAGGGTGGGGAGGCAGTCAATGGGGATGGGGAGGCAGAGGGAGAGGGGGAGGGAGAGGTTAAGAGGGCGAGGAGGGAGTAGCTGTCCGAGACGTCTCCCCATCCTGGCAGAGGGAGGGAGGCACTGCATGTTAAACCCTAACCCCTGGAAACACATGCTGGCTGGCTGGCCCAAAGCTTGGCGCGGGTGTCGGGCCAGCCAAAAACAACAAAAACGGCGGATCCAGCCACACGCGATTTGGTCTCTGTGAATCCCTCCCATTTCCGCGTTGTGCCGATTTCGACGTGCGGTGTCGATTTTGCAGTCGCATGAACAACCCGTCATCATCTTGCGACGCGGAAAACGTTGCAGAGGTGGTGGTGAGTAAGTGCTGGTGTGTTTGTTCCACGCCACGCATCAGGGGCAACCTGCCCGTCGCAAGAGGCGAAGTATGCACAGCACTTACAGTGCCTACCGAAATGCTCCCGTTCTAAATGCTCCATAAAACTGACCCGGCCCATTTTAGAATGTCCAAAGTCTCGTGGAACCGCGTAGGTCAAGGCCCTCGGGCGCATCCTCGACCACGCTCTCGCGGGCTGCGCGTCCGGGTACGCCCCGTGCTGGCCGTCGTCCTGGCCGCGTTCTTCACATTATGGCTGGTGCTACCCTACGACAATACCATACGGCTAGCGTTCCGGTTCAACTGGAAGAGGTTCAAGGCTGCGTGGCTCTCACCCGCACCCAGCGAGCGATGGGTCTATGGGCGCCCCCAGTTTCCCATTGACGTGGGCCGCGATGTCGTGGTCATCGTGAAGACGGGCTTTGGCACCAGGGAGAGGGTCCCGGCTTGGCTCGACGCGCTCGGCGCGGGGAACGAGTTCCGCGACATCATGGTCATTGCCGATTCTGACGGCCGCATTGACTACGCCGATGAGTATCACGACGAGGGACTCGTGGTGTACGACGCCGTGGGGCATTCCCTCCGTCTTCACCTGCGTGCCCACAGCGAGCATCCGAGGGTGAAGAAGTACCACCAGCTGGCTGAGGCCCTCTACAAGGGCGAGGAGGCGCTGGCCCTTGACTACTCCAGGACCTTTGGGTGGGAGTTGGACGCGATGAAGGTATGTCGGCTGCTGCCGGGCACGTGGCGTGCCGACCGCTGACGGACACTCGCCAGTTCATTTCGGGCCTCGAGATGACGTATCAAAAGTACCCCGACAAGCGTTGGTACCTCCTGGTGGACGACGACACCTTTGTCGTCCAGCCCTCGCTCAAGCCGCTTCTCGAGCACCTCGACCCGGAGCAGCCGCACTACCTTGGAAACGCCGTCGGCGATTTCAGGGCCCGTTTTGCCCACGGAGGCTCTGCCGTCGTCCTCTCGCACGCAGCCATGCGCCCCCTCATCGAGTACCAGCAGAGTCTCTCGTCCATCTACGTCGACTCCCTGGACGAGACATGGGGCGACCGACTGCTGGCCAAGGCCCTGCTCAAGCTCGGCATCTACCTCGACGAGACCTACAGCCACTTGTTCAACGGCGAGCCGCCCCTGCTCAGCAAGATCCGCGCCGACAGGCTCTGCTCGCCGGTGCTGTCTTTCCACAAGCTCCCGTCGCCTTCGGCCATGAGGGAAGTCGGCGACCATTTCAGGAACGTCACGGGCCCAGTGACGTGGAACGACCTATGGGAGATACACGGGTACACGCCGCCCTGGAGGCAAGCGGAAGCGGCGTCCCACGTCGATTGGGACCACGTCGGCGCCTTGGACGAGTCCACGCTCTCGATTCGGGGCGTCAAGACGGCCGAGGCTTGCAAGAAGGAGTGCGACCGCCGATCCCGAGCGTGTCTGGCCTGGTCGTGGAACCCCGAGACCCAATTCTGCCATATCAGCTCCTGGATGATCGTGGGCACGCAGGCGACGGGCCACGTTTCCGGCGTGAATCTTCCGCGAGCCAGGTATCTGGAAACCAAGTGCGTCCGGTTTTGATGTTCCTTTTGGCGGGAAAGCTTCAAGCTCAGGCCGCCCGGGGCTCGGTACGTCGCGTCCGGGGCAGACGGACAGACGGAAAGACGGGGAGCCGTGTCAGCCAAATACCGGGGTTGGGCCGCGCCGTCTGCGGTCAGCCTGTGCCGCAGCCTGGGCGTCACATGCTGGCGAATGCTTGCAAAGACTCCAGGGACGNGGCGACGCGGCCTCGCGGCCTCGCTGTTGCCCACGCTCGCAGGCGGGTAAACGCAACGAGTTCCAGATGTCGTGGAGGACGGTCTCCTGGGCTAAAGTCCGCCACGGCCCACTCAGCAGGCGGCAGTACCCTCTGCAAGTAACAGCCCGTGGAATAATTATCGTCAGAACGCTCTGTCCAAGCACGGTTAAGAGTATTTGACCCTGGTCTGGACGCGTCCTGATACAAGTCCATCTGTACTTCTTTGCGTTTGCTGAGGACCTAAAATCTGGCCGCGGNAGATGNCGGCTCGGGTTCAATGATGCTTGACAATTGGTGCCAAGCCCTGCTTGAGTCCGACCCGCTGCGGAACGGATGGGGCGTTGAAATTCCCATTCATGCTCATACCACGAACCCAGCAACAAGCTTGATCCCTCGCCCGCAGTCACTCTCAAAAAGTCAAATACAGAAAACACTATCTCTACAGAATACTCGGCTGTATTTTCGAATCGTGTTATTTCAATATGTCGATGAACCCAAGACCCGCCGCGAGCGCCGGGATTCGTGGTTGAGAGCCAAAAGGGACGACGACAGGTCTTTGGAAGTATCCATCATCAAGAAACGGAGCTGATGATGACGGGACCAATAATCACCAGGCAGCGATGCTACAGTCCCCTCGACTCTGACGCCATGACCTCGGATGTTCTGCGCCTTCGAGGAAGTGTACTTTGTACGGAGTTGAGACAGGAGCGGGTCCGATGCTCCGCCCCGGCCCCGGCAAGTTGGGCACTTTTTAAGTCAAATACCCCCTGTCGAACCTACCGCGCGACCTCCACCGTTCTTCCTCTGCCTCGTCTTCTTGTTTATCGCCGCATGCACAAACACACGCACACACGCCGGCGAGATGCGTGCTCCTCTCAAGATATGCGTCGTCATCGGGGCAATTGTCCTGGCGACACTTGTTGGATGCGTGATATCGCGACTGCTCTTCTTTAAATCCATCTTCTTCCAGCATGCCGGCATCGCCCTGACCCAACCGCAAGTCGCGGCCGCAGCCTCGACGCTCGCCGATGAGCGCACCCAGCACATCCCCAAGATCATCCATCAGATCTTCCACAACTGGCACCAGCCGGGCAATGACACGCTGCCGTCGCACTGGGCCGCCGTGCGTCAGCAATGCGTTGATCTGAATCCGGATTTCGAGTTTCGAGTGCGCCGTTCCCCTTGCTTCGTGTGCTGACAAGGCTGTTGCTGACCCTCGGCCGCTCCAGCTCTGGTCCGAGAAGGCCTCGCGAGACTTTATCGAAACCGAATACCCCTGGTTCCTGCACGCCTACGATCACTACAAGTATCCGGTGCAGCGCGTCGACGCAGCCCGGTACTTCCTGATGCTGCATTACGGCGGCATCTACATGGACCTGGACAATGTAGGTCACAGGCTCGACCAGCGCCGCATCCGTCTTTAGAAGAGAGCTGACACGGCGTCGTATTTCTAGGGCTGCAAAACCGATCTCACGCCCCTGCTCTACTATCCCGCCTGGGTCACCGACGGCGGCCGCGGCGCATTGAGCAACAACATCCTCGGCGCGAGGCCGAACCATCCGTTCTGGACCCACATGACAATGTCGCTGCTCCCCTACAACTGGAACTGGCCTCTACCCTACGTCACTATCATGTACTCGAGCGGCCAGTGGTTCCTGACGGCCATCTGGCAGGAGTACCACGCCCTGCTGCCCAAGCCCGACGCCAACCCGCAGCACGAACACCGGCTCTACCGCATCATGATGGACATGGCGCCCGGCGCCGACGAGTGGACCTTCTTCTCGTGGCTAGACGGGGGTGGCGGTACCTGGAACAACTGGGACAACACGCTGTTCGGGGGCATTGGCGACCACCTGTTGTTATTCTTCATCATCCTGTTTGGCGCCATTGCGTTGATAGGCTGGCTGGGCTTGCGGTGCGTCCGCAGGCACCGGAAGGGCTATTCCCGGTTGAAGAGCCGTCCTGCCGCCGTGGTTTAGGGAACCACGGCAGGCAGCGATTCCGCCGGCACAACGCAACGATTGCCATTCGTGGCAGATAACAGGACGCGATCTTGCCAACATCTTGGACCCTGGACGACGTCTAAGTCACCTCTTCAGGGGCTCGCCGGAAGTAAGGAATCCTGGCACAAGCGGCACGATCTCTGCCGGCATCTCCTCAGGGATCAGTGCCGACTCCATGCGGCCCGCATCTGATGCAACGCTCGCGACCTGCAGATGCGGGCCATCAACTCAAACCGCACACCTTGACGGGCCATGCCGCCGCTCATCAGCAACGCCTCTGCACAAGCATCTGATGGAGCCGGAGCCTGTACCTGGTTGATCATTCCTTGGAGAGCAGGGGATGAAGGCGCATATCCGTCTCGCACGCCGTGTCTCTGACCGTCGCACGCCTTTGGGCATCGTCCCGCTCCTCGCTCAGGCCGAGTTTCACTCTCGACGATCACCACGGCCCACTGCAGGCCCAGTGGACAGTTGTCGGTTTATGACGGAGAAAATTAATGATAATCACGACGGAAAGGAGTCACGAAACTTGTATAGCATGTCAAATTCCAAGCAAATAGTCTAGTCTCGCCGACGTACCACCAAACCAAGAGATTCAAAAAAGGAAAGTCCAAAACCCACACCCCTCTCCGTGTCCTCCCTTATTTCGGAGTCCACGGCCTCGGCCCGGGTGGCGTATACGTATCGAACGGGATATAGATGTTGAAAAAGATGCCCTTGTCATCATACTTGTACCCCGTGTTGAAATCAAAGTTCTGATCCGGCACCGCCGTCCCGGACCCGCCNGCCACCTCGATCTGCGCACAGCTGGGGTACCACTCGGCGCCGCGCGCCGGGTTCTCGTCGCCGCGCGTGTCCGCCATGTGCAGCGCCAGCAGCTCCTGCCGCACCAGGTACTTGCCCGGCGCCAGCTGCGCGGGCAGCGAGAACTCGGCCTTGCCGCCCGCCGCGATCATCTTGTTGGTCGCCCAGATGCCGTCCGCGAAGCCCTCCTCGGCGAGCTTGGACCAGATGGGCCCGGCGCCGTTGCCCGTCGTGTAGGGCGCGATGTAGGTCAGGATGGCGCCCTTGTGGGAGGGGTCCAGGATGTCGTTGGGGTCGGTCGGCACGAAGTGGAACCAGCGGAAGGCGAGCTTGTCGCCCGGCGCGGCCTTGACGAAGTTGGCCACGGGGGTGCCGCCGGCCAGGTTGCAGATGATGTTGGGGGACTTGATGTCCTTGACTGGGTTGTTGGAGGGGAGCGGCGGGCTGCGGATGTAGTTGAAGGTGCCGTTGCCTTGGTCCTTGTCGTTGACGAAGATGTTGAAGACGCTCGCGTGGCCCGACACAGTGCTGGCGAGCGCCAGGGCGAGGGTGGTGAGTGTGAGCAGCATTGCGGTTTGGTTGGTTGGTTTTGGCTTGGTGGAAGGGAGATGTGCGATGGAAGGGGGTGGCTCAATGATGGCCGAGGAGAAGGTATGTCAGATATGGAATGGAACAGGGTTTGTGGAATGTACGACTATGAGGTCTGTCTTATACTCGACGGATGCCCAGTGCTTCTGGGCCGGAGACAGTTGGACTTTCATTGTGTCTTCCTTCTCGGCCGTGATAGCCACCTCGTCGACCCGTGGCTTGAGCGTTCGGCCGGCGCGGTGGTATCCTCAGGGGAGCGCTGTGTTTGCGCGCGTGATTGGCGTCATCGGCGGTCCTGATCCTCCGCGTCGTCGCCCTGACGCGGGGCCGACTTTTTGATGTTTCAAATCCCGACATGGGATGAGGGGAGGGAGGAATGGAAGGATCGGCAGATGTTTCAAAACATGAGATGGGACGGGCGGAGGGATCGGCATGACCCCCGATGCAGCCCTGATGTGAGGCCTGCGAGCCGGCCGGCAACCTGGCCGGCGACCGGCCGAGATCTGAGTGGGACCCGGCCCCGCCAAACCGGGGTAACCTGAAAACTGCGGAGGCCGGGGCCGGGGCCGGGGCCGGAAATGGAGGATGCCGGCGAAACTCGGAACACGACGAATGGCAGCGCACTGTGGTCGGTCACATCGAAATTTAGGACCTTAAGGTGCTGCTGCGGTTATGTCCACACCAAAGCCGTCCCGCTCCGCGTACCGGGCGTTCACCTTCAGAGCTTCTCTCGTTTGAAACCTCTGGGCCCTGCTTGTTACCTAGAGGTACCTAGAGAGCCACCACATGGAAATGTATCGAGTCTGCCTACATTCAAGTTGACAACTGCATTGCTTCCAAGGCATAGCTAAAAGCTTGGAGCCCTCTCAGCAAGAGCCCGTCTCCAACGGAAAATTCACGCGATATATTTTCCCGGCCAAGCTGCGCGTTGTCACGTTGGTACTAGCATGCAAGAGAGAGTCATTACACGGGAGGGGCCAAACAGGGCATGTTTGGGTACCTAAGGTACCTACCTTACGGCTACAATGAACGGGTATCGCGGTGTTGATGCCCCAACGCTAATTGACGGCGACAACTCACGCGATTACTCTGTCGGCACGGATGCTATCAGGGGGGTTACACTCGGATAGTGGCTGACGTGGTGCAATTCGGGCTGGACGTGGGGGATGTCATGTCACGCTTCGCTCGGGCGGCTTTTACGAGTACGGACCGGATCACGCCCGCCCCAGATGGAGGTTCACGGTGGATATGAGTTTGATTCTTTCGTCCGGAAAAACTGATGGGTGGCCGGGGAGGGAAGGGGTTGTCGTTGCGATCCCCGAGGATAAGTACCTACCCGGGTACATAGTACCTATTTAGCGTGTGTGAGCTTTACTCGCAGAGATGTGGACAGCTACCTATAAACGGAGACAACCCGACCTCGCGTCCAGGCTTCGCATCCGTATTCGGAGGGATGCCGGATCCAGAGCATTCTCCGTTCGTTCGAGAGACAACTACAGTACTAGTCGCAGAGATGGAGCTGTGTCATCCGTCCAACACGTCGGTGCATTCAAGTTGCTACCAGGCACAGTCAGTCAACAGTGTGTCAACCTGTATGTTGTTGAGCCCCTGTTACCTCCAAAGCGCCCTTGCTTCCAACCTCCGCCGCACAATTGTTGTTTCGACGAATGGCGGAGGACCTGAACAACCCCTCTTACCCGTCTACCGTTGGTCTTTAGAGTAAACGGCACCACTTAGGTAGGTAGGTATCCAGCCTCTCCGGAATCAAACCCAGGTGTCGGCGAAACGACTCGAGTCCGCCAGGACAGGTCGCCGAGGGGATGACCAATGGATTCAGGTTGCAAACCGCGAGGACGAGAGAATGCACTAGAAAACTCTTTGAGTTCTGCTCGGCGACGCACTGCATACGGTCTAGAGTCAGGCGATGTGCGGCGGTTGGAGTGCGTCCCGAATTCCCGCGAGGCCGACTCGACTCTGGCTTCAGTCTTGTGTGTGGGTCACTCAGCCTGGTCCCGGGCGCCCCGGCACCTTGCGGTAGCTTGCCACACTTTCCCCCGCATGGATTTCCCAGATTGCCTGAGAAAGGGCGTTGACCGTTGAGCTAAGACGGTGACGGCCTTGCGAGGGCGGTGATTCCTTCCCCTTTCAGATCTTGGTTGGAACGAGCGAGCTTGGCGATCTCCACGTGGACTCGCCAGGGCGACAGGGTCTTGCTGCCTGACTGCCTGCTCTTTCTTTTTTCCATACTCTCCAGTCTCTCCACTTCTCGTTCCCATCCAGCTGGTTCACTTGATAGGTACCTAGCCAAGAGGTGAGCCAAGACTCTCAACCACGCAAAACTACCGAGCCGTCTGCAAGTCGGTATTGCAAGAATAAGCGAACCATCTCGATATTGTAGCATCCTTGGCCTTGGGTCGTCGTTGACGATGGAAATCGAAAAGATGTTCATCACCCACCCGCTCGGGGAAGCCGCCCTGTGCAAACCTTGGGTCGCATCATTTTGCCTGAATTCGCCACTGGCATGGGTGCCACTTGGGATGCCATCAAGGTCACCCTGTGGTGAAACGGGCGGTTACATCCCCCCACAAACCGTCCCCGCCGCACCGGACAGAGCCTCCCGCATCGCCGAAACGGGATGCCAACCGATGGCCGACCCATCGCTTTCCCGGGAATCGTCATCGCTGCCGTCCGCTGATCGATCAGGTCGGCCAATCATCTCGGAGCCTCCACACCTGAGCCTCACACCTCCGGCGCAGCGAGATTATCACCCGAGCTCCAGGAGCAGTCCACAGGTCGGGAACAAGGCCGGAAGTCCTTCACCTCCACGAATCCACGTCTCTCGGTTGTCTCCCAGGAGGGCGCTAGGAAGCCCTCTGACACACCAATCGGATCCATCGACCCCCAAATCCCACAACAACGGCCTTGTTCTGCCGTTCACGACAACAATTCCGGACACGATGCCGTCGGTTATGGCTTGTCGCCGGTGCATGTCCAGCCGGACGCGCGTTTCTGCCCGTGCCGACCTGCCGACCCTCGCAAGCCACCGTTGCTCCGCTTCCCCTGATGGAGGGTGTGCTGCATGTTGCTCGGACGAGGACCATGAGTCCACGACTGAGGGTCACAAGGGCAGGATCATGATCGTGCCGGGCATATCTGGGACTCTATCACTCTATAAAGATCACCATGTTTCCCCCTTACTCCTCAGTCTCGAACCTGTCTTTGAACCATCACCTTAGGACCCGCACCAGTTCATCCCTAGTCCTACTCAGAGAGAAGCGCTGCCGACATGTCCAAGGTTTCAACTCTCCTCGCCTCCCTGACGGGCGCGGCCCTGGTCGCGGCTCACGGTCATGTCGGCAACATCATTGTCAACGGCGTCTACTACAAGAACTACGACCCCACATCAGACTTCTACATGACCAACCCGCCAACGGTCATCGGCTGGGCGACGACCCAACAAGACAACGGCTTCGTCGAGCCCAACAACTTCGGCACCGCAGANATCATCTGCCACAGGAATGGCGTAAACGGCGGCGGTCATGCCACCGTTGCCGCTGGAGACAAGATCAGCCTCGTCTGGGACCCCGTGTGGCCCGATAGCCACATCGGCCCNGTCATCGACTACCTCGCGGCCTGCAATGGCGACTGCGAGACCGTCGACAAGACAACCCTCAAGTTCTTCAAGATCGACGGCGCCGGCTACGACGCGGCGGCCGGCCTATGGGCCGCCCAAAAGCTCATCGCCAACGGCAACAGCTGGCTCGTCCAGATCCCCTCGGACCTCAAGGCCGGCAACTACGTGCTCCGCCACGAGATCATCGCCCTGCACGGTGCCCAGAGCGCCAACGGTGCCCAGGCCTACCCGCAGTGCGTCAACCTCAAGGTGACCGGCTCCGGCACCAATGTGCCGAGCGGTATTGCTGGCACCTCGCTGTACACCGCCACCGACCCGGGCATCCTCTTCAACCCCTACGTCAGCAGCCCTGTGTACACGGTCCCGGGCCCCGCCCTCATTGCCGGTGCCGCCAGCTCCATCGCCCAGAGCGTATCGACCGCTACCGCCACCTCGTCGGCCACGCTCCCCGGCAGCGCCGCCACCACCTCATCAACNGTCAAGACCACGACTTCGTCTACCTCTTCGTCGACCGTCAAGGCCACCACCACCACTTCGTCGACCGTCAAGACTACTACTACCACNAGCAAGACCACCGCGACCAGCACCACTCTCAAGACCAGCACCGTTGCCACTCCCTCCACGACTGCAGCTCCCGTTGGCGGTGCCCAGACCAAGTACGGCCAGTGCGGCGGCAGCGGCTGGTCCGGCCCGACCGCCTGCGCCTCGGGCTCCAGCTGCACGGTGCTCAACGCCTATTACGCTCAGTGCGTCTAAGGAGGCGGTTGAGAAGGGTAGTGCATGATGTAATGAGTGATGATGAGCGGGCCGAGCTGGGGTTTCGGCGGCTGGGGCTTTCCCGACGGGCTCGATGAGCTCTGGCACCTTTAGTGTACATAAGTAGTTTGGGCACACGTGGTCCCGCGTCCGTATTAAGTCCGTGACTTTACTCGAGTCTTTGCTCCGTGACGTCGGTGGATATGTGTGCTTTGGACTTCGCTGCTGCATGTAGTGTCACAGCACAGCGTCACCAGGCACTCCAACAGCCCGTTCCCTTGTCTCCTCTCCCTCTCGACTTCGAATCCACAAATGATCAGCAAGAGGACCACCCGAAGCTAACCCAAACCCTGTTGTTCTATATACGCACCGCCTCCTCCTCTTCTTAGCTACATGCCACTTGGTCTGCCTAGCGACGACGCACACTCGTCCTAAACTATCCGTACATCAAGACCCCCAAGCCTGGGGACATTCATCATACCAATTCGTGAGCGGGGAATCACTTTGCCAAAAGAAAGACAGAAACAAAAAGAGAAAGAGAGGGAGAGAGGAACACGCAGCCGCCAAACGAGAAACGCTCCCCACCCCACCACACCACACCACACCACACCAAACCATACTTCCCTATGTCAGACAAGGCAAACAAGCCAGATCAAACATCCAAACACTTTTTGCCCCCGGCCTCACCAA
>FJWA01004162.1_pt1 | contig 10712 bp, 13 predicted proteins | sample 1011891 | NCBI WGS metagenome assembly FJWA01 (sample SAMEA3912450, study PRJEB9761) | metagenome | biome: forest; material: soil | place: USA | collected 2011-06-22 | depth 0.1 m
CGTGAAAAGTCACGTGACTGCGGCGCCACCGATCCAAGCGCCACCCGCCGGTCTGAAGCCCCAAGGCCAGCCCCGCAGCACTCCCACAATTATTAGGTAACCAGGATAATCCGCAGAAATCGCCGCCCCGGGAAGACCTCAGTCGCAGACTCTTTTCCTCCGCCTCCAACAACCCCTTCGTGAGATAGTTATTTTCGCGACGACAATCATCGAAAATGGGCAAGGTTCACGGAAGGTGAGAACATCCGGCTCGATTGTGCACTTTTGTACCGATCGAACAAAATCGCTGACATTTCTATTCACACAGTTTGGCTCGTGCCGGTATGTCGTCCACCACTCCCCGACAACGACCCCCGCAGCGACCGTCGATGCGAGACGCGAGATTTGGAAGAGGTTTTCGGAACGGACTCTGACCGGTACACACAGGAAAGGTCAAGTCTCAGACCCCCAAGGTCGAGAAGCAGGAGAAGAAGAAGACTCCGTATGTCCACCCTCACAACGACCGCGAAACGGCGACGGAAGAGAGCGACGGATTTCTAACAGGCGGATAGTAAGGGCCGTGCGAAGAAGAGACTCACGTACACCCGCCGTTTCGTCAACATCACGTTGACCGGCGGCAAGCGCAAGGTTGGTTTGCTCCTCGCGCCACGGGGCCGAGGAACAGGCGAGGCTGACATGTCGTCCCGTACAGATGAACCCCAACCCCGGCACCACCTAAATCACCCGCGATTCACCAAATTCGGCAACCCGTGGAGGCATGTTGATGAGGATGTTGACCGTGCTGCGGGGCGCCTCGGTCGGGGACGGCGGGGACAGGACCTGGTGATGCCGGCGGTTTCGGCCGGCAAAGGGCGGACTCTGGCATTGCGGAAATCACCAGGTGGCAGTCATGATGACTCTGGCTTTATGGCATGGCACGTCAATTCGGACTCTGGGAACGGGAAACGGTTTCGTGGCATTTTTGCGATGCGTCGTCTGTACATTCAAAGGACGCTCGATAGAGAACATCTCGGCATTCTCTGCAGTCCGTGGTCCCCGTCGTCGCCATGGTGGAGATGGCTTTGGTTTCCGGGAGCCCTGGTAAGGGAGGGAACTTTCTGCTGTGTGCTCCCCACGACGGCTTGCTTGTCAGTGCTGCTATGTGCATCTCACCCACTTTGCTCAAGGGATCACTTCCGTGCCTGGGCGCAGTTCTGTTGATGTCCGCTCTCACCCCTCCGCTTGGAATCTGTATGGCCATTCAACAGTAAATAGATGAGCCAGCATAAGTGTTGGCCGGCCAAGTCTCCTGGCTGCTCGATCCGCCCAGCGAGCTTGTCCAGCTCCTCGCCGAGGAGAAACAGTGGCCACGAGGTGAAAGCGCCCAGTTCGTCGAGGAGTACACAGAGGACCCAGGCCAGGTCTCTGTCCTCGAGGGTCAATATCTGGTTATAACCCCTGAATGCCGCCTAAAGGAGCTCGGTCAGAAACCAGACAGGTAGACAGGTCGGCGGACGCGGTACTCAGGCGGTACTCACCTCCCACATCCAGGAACAACGCCAGCGCATGGAAATATCACTACGGTAGAGCCAGAACATGGTCTTCGCCGCCTCCCAGTCGAATGGCCCGGTCAGGAGCCGTTTCGGGATCGCCGTTGACGGTTGGAGTTCCATGTACTTTACTGTCTTATACAGGCCCACGTGCAGGGAGCTCATTCTGGGTGACGGGTTACTGCTGGAGAGGAAGTCGAGGCATTCACGCTTGAAAGTGTCCCAATCCTTTTCGAAGCGGGCTGGCAAGTCGGATGGGAGGAGGGAGGCGGGGGCGGGAAAGAGTTCTCGCTCCGCAGGGTGCATGATGAGTTCGGCAAACCTCCCGGGGCCGCCGTTTCTCCGGCACCAGATCTGCTGTGCCTCGAGGATGACATGCATGTTGGCCCACGGGCAGGCGAGCACGGCGCCCTAGCGGAGTTGGGAGCGCAAAGTCAGTTTGGGGTGGGTTCTCGGTCGATTTTGGGTTGCATCAAGGGGCGCGAACCTGGAAGTCGGGGTTGCCGGGCATCTGTTTGGTATACTCTCTCGTTTTCGAGTACGAGCCGCGCTGAGAATTGATCAAGTTTGCAGTGTGGCCAAGCAAGGCATCCCAGGTGGGAGCAAACGCGGCCCCGAGCAGCTCGGTCAGGAAGGACGGGGTGGAAAAGCGGTAGCCCAGCCGCAGGCTGCTGCGCAGAAAGTTGAGGCTCCCGGACAGGAAGATGATGCGTTCGAGAACCTCGGTCGGCAGTTCCTCGATGGGCGCGGCGGGCTTTCTCGACTGAAAGGGCCTGCGGCGCGAGCCGTCGTTGCCGACACGAGTGCTGCCGCCGCCGTCATCACCCCGCGATCGCTTCACCCCTCGCTGTGTGGCCGGGGGACTCGGTTTTTGCTTTGGACCACCCTTTCCTTTGACCCTGATGGGCGTCAACTTCATCAGGGAAGCTGCCGGGGGCCAGATCTGCCGGAGCCGTTGAGACACCTCGGGTGTAACCTCAAATCTCAAAGTTGAGGTGATAGTGTCGACGGACAAATCGACTTTGGGAGTCGAAGAGCCGAGGGCAGCCTATATGACGTGGTGGTTTTGGCAGCGGGCGCGTCAGGACTGCGGCTCCTATGGCAAACTTGCTGACAGTTGTTGCGGGCGTGGTCGTTGCCGTTCTTGTTGTCTTCAAGATCCTAAGTTGAGGATTTGAGGTTGAGAAACGAATTCAGGGTCGAGAAACGGCTAACGACGGGAGTCTCTAGGGACATCCCTATCCCACTAGACGCACGCCTGTTACCAACTGCAATGCTGTATTCGATTNATGACCCGGGTGTGTCCACATCCAGTGCGGGTCCTGATGTTGCCGGACCCATAATTCAGTTTTCCAACTTTTTGACTTTNGAGACTTCGCAGTTCTGATGATGCGACGACTTCAAGACTTGGAGCGCCGGAGTGACCCAGCCCCTCGAGCCCACGCGTCCATGCGCCCACAATGACTCCGGCTTTGAAGCCCGCAGCGCCGTCGGGGAGGCTGCTGCGATTCCTGCGCGCCCAGTCCGAGGGCATTGGCTTTGCCGAGTGCGCCTCGCGCCTGTCGACGTCGACGGCCCCGCCGACTCGCCCGCCGACTGCCCGCTTGTCGACTCGCCGCCATGCCTGCACTACCTGCGCTCCGAGGCCTACGACGAGGGCAATGACGACGGCGACGACGACGAAACCTTCCTTATTAATAACACGCCGCCGCGAACCCTCACTCCACGCCGCAGTCTTCGGCCTCGATGCGATTCTCCCAAGGGCGGCGCTGAAGGCCAAGCGGCCCACCACAGCGCCAGGCACCACTTCCAAGAGCGTCGCGCTCACTCCCACCGCCGGCGGCCTTCGATATGCTTCCTCGGGGCAGCCACCCAGGGAGGATTGCAACAAGTTGACGTGGCAGGAGTGGATTTTCGGGCCCGACCAGAAGAAGGACAGCGAGCCGCTCAAGGAGGGTGACCTCCTGGTGCGCCTGGAGGAGGAGTCCGGGTCAATCTTCAAACGCAGGTCGCTGACTGCGAAGGCTGCCTTGGACCCGAGGCTGAGGTGCACCGAGGTGGACGAGAATGGAAAGGTCATTACGGTGGACGGCGAGCTCAAGAAGAGCGAGCTGATTGCCAAGGTACGCCGCAACCCTAGGCCTGCCCGGCGTGGCACCAATTGTTGACAGTGTGGCTCGGCAGTATGGCCTCCTCCCGCGCGATCTCCGCAAGATCGACTCGTCGAATCTCCCCCACATTCTCGTCCGCCCGTCCGCCATCCTTCTCAACCTGCTTCACCTCAAGGTCCTCATCAAGCACAACCGCGTCCTGCTGTTTGACGTCTTCGGCTCCACCTCGTCCTACCCGCAGTCGGCCTTCATGTACGATCTGCAAGGAAAGCTACAGCAGAAGCAGACCGCCGGGATAAACAGCTTGCCTTACGAGTTCCGAGCCCTCGAGGCTGTTCTGATGTCGGTCACGACCGAGCTGGAGGCCGACTTTGAGGCGGTCCGAGATCCCGTCATCCGCATTCTCAGCGAGCTCGAGGATGACATCGATCGAGAGAAACTCAGGATCCTTTTGGTGCTGTCAAAGAGGGTCAGCACTTTTGAGCAGAAGGCCAAGCTGGTCCGCGACGCCATCGAAGAGCTGCTGGAGGCCGACGACGACCTGGCCGACATGTACCTAACCGAAAAGACACACGACCTGATCAGGGGCGAAGACGACCACACCGAGGTCGAGCTCCTCTTGGAATCCTATACCAAGATCTGTGATGAAGTGGTCCAGGAAGCGAGCAATCTCGTGTCAAGCATCAGGAATACCGAGGAAATGTATGGCCAGCCCAAACCTGCTTCATCACTCGACCGGCCACCCCTGGCTCTGATGCTAACCAACGGTGACTGCTAGTATGCGGGCAATTCTCGACGCCAATCGCAACTCGCTCATGCTGCTCGAGCTCAAGTTCAGCGTCGGCACTCTCGGGCTGGCCATGGGCACCTTCCTGGCCGGCCTCTACGGCATGAACCTCGAGAACTTCATCGAGGAGACGTACTGGGGTTTTGGCGCCGTGACTGGCATCTCGACCATCTTTTCCATACTCGTCTGCTGGTACGGCCTGATCAAGCTCCGGAAGGTGCAGAGGGTTAAGATGAACGGCGGTGGTCTACGCAGCCAGAGCCACTGGTTCCGCGAAGACGGCACAGACGGCCTCCTTGATCCCAGCAACCGCGAGCGGTTGAGGAGGATCAACATGATGAAGAACGCCAAGCAGACGCGGACCAAGAAGTGGCCCTTTGGGTGATTCGTCCGGCTGACTTGGGCGCGCGTGTACGAGTTGAAGAAGGGGAAGTAGAACCGTCATTTTTGGGCGCCCTGCGGCGCAAGGGCATGTATCGGATAGACTGGCGTTCAACGGCGTGGGCGTGCTCTTGGGTAGCCGCAACTCTCTGCTTGCTGTTTGCAACGGCGGTGCGTCTTGTTCATGTACAACAGCACATATCGACGACGCTTTTCTCTTCTCTGCCTCTTTGCTCGCAACAGGGCACTGCTTGATGTTCTTGGTACGATCCTGAGTGTTAGGTTCATCCCGCAGCGAGTTTGCAGCTGTCTTCGGACCAACGAAGCAATGCTCGCCCGACTAAAAGCATGTCAAGACGATGTTCTACTTCAACCTTCCCTCGCCCCAGTCTCACAAGCCAGAACCAATTTCGCCGGACAAGGCCACGGTGCCAGCAGGCGAAACACTCGTTGCTCTCTCCTCGCCGGGCCGTCAACTTCATCCCGAATACTCCGCTCTGCTCTTTGGGCCGGGTATTGTTTACCACACCCCGCCACAACCCCCTGACGTTTCTGAGAGGAGAGTCCTTCATCGCCGCGCTTATTCTCGGCTGCGCTGTGTGGTACTGCATCTTGAGAGTCCATTCAAGCTCCCACAAGCCGTTCATCCCCTCCCCACTTGAGGAGCGCCTTTCGGAACACTGACGCGTGGCCTTCTCCTCAGCCACGGGAGTCCGCCACCAGTTGTCAGACGTTCTCACCTCTGCGAACCCCAGTTGGAGGCCCACCATGCTGCCTCTCGTCGCCCGGAGCATGGACCGCGAGGAAGGGCACTTGGACCGGCTAAGCCAAGGCGGGCGCAGTATGAGTCCAAAAATTCACAAAGTTCCCAGCTGGGTTGTGACGAGCCATCGATCCCTCTCGCCGAGGTGAGGCGAATACGTAAAGGTCTCGGCACACTCGGCTCCTTCCACGGCAGCTGTGGCGATGGGGGCTCTCATTCATTTCCATGAAGGCATCACAGACAGGCAAAGTACCAAAGTGAGGAGGGGTATCGACAGCCGCCACGGCAAGCACAGCGAGACCAACAGAGTGAACTCCCTCTCAAGCGCCCACACCATGACCCAACAACCTCACCCTTGACTCACATGGCCAGGGACGAGCAGGTAAGATGAACACAGAGTCCACCAAAACGGCGAACTGGAGTGACCTCGCCGCCAACCCCCCTCTCATGCGGACAACAAGCAAAAGGCGCCCCCGTTCAAAGTACCGTTTGTGAAGGCCGACGCCGGGTCTGGACCCCCCCCCACCGCAGGCAGAGAGAGGCAGGATGCACAGCCGCAGGCAGGAAACGGTGACGAACCTTTTCCGCATCCATCTCGCCGGAGATTCCTCTCCTCAACTCACGGGGATCGGAGACCTCGCCGAAGTGACCTCCCCGAGCCATCCGGGGAGGACAGAGAGGGAGAGACCCACCACCCACCTACCCACCACAACCCACAGCAACAGACAAGACGGGCCGACAAGGGGCAAAGGGAGACGGTGGCGAGACGGACGATCAACAATGATGTGAGGCGTGGGCACCACCCAACCGGGGCGCCAGCCCACACATCCTGCCTGTCTCATGACTTGCTAATTTAATTCAACAAAATGAAAAAAGGAGAGGAAGCACGTGAGACGGCGTGGCGTGTTGGACGACCTCGACTACATGGTAAGTGAACCCAGAGCTGTGTGAAGCAGGGACCAGGAATGGCATGGCGTGGCAGGCAAACGAACAGGCACAGCATGCAAGATGTCTCCAGACTCCTCCTGGTGATAACGTGATGTGAGCGGCNCCCCGGCCAACGGAAAACCCACACCGGCCGTTCCAGAAAACGGAAAACGCAGACAAAAGACAGCNTGAGAAGCGGAGGGCTGGACTGACTGGGGTTGTTAGTCGGGTTGGGTCTGATGGTGTTGGCCGCCGAGAATTGCGTGTGCATCTTGCAGCGGCTCCCTCCCCTCCCGATGACTCACTCGGGAGGCGACGGACGAAACTAGACCCGCCGCGTCCGCTGCGCCGACCCCACGGAGTATGGCAGGCGNGGTCCGTCGCTCGGCAACGACCCATTTGCGCGAGGTCGCTCGTCTTAGTTTTTTGACCTTCTTCTTCAGGGGGGATGTCCACGGTGACATGACTCGGTAGACTCAACCTACAGGCGGAAGCGATCATCTGATCTAGGCAGTCAGACAGGTTCAGCGGCATGACGAACGACAACAAACCAGGGGCAAAAAAAAACAACCCTGTTTTGTCAGCGGCTTTCTGTNNAANACGGCACAACTTCCCTTCCATGACTCCAGGCTGAACGGAGGCAGGCCGAACGGAGTCAGAGGGGATGTCCCTGAACAAGCAGTTTCACCCGTCGAGGCCGCTTCAGGCCCAGACTTAGGTTTGCTTCCGTGCGGCTGGTCTCGTTGACTCGCTCGCGCGGCCTAAGGCCGAGTTCGCACCGCGCGGAATCGCGTCAACCCCAGACGACACGACGAGAAGGAGGGGGGTTGCAAGAAACTTTGCTCGGTGCAACTAGCGTCAAAATAGTTTGCCTGTTGCTCTGCCTAACAGTAGCGTGGTATCTTGTGTGTGTGTGTGTGTGTGTGTGTGTGTGTGTGTCTGCGGGCTAGTAGTTCGGAAGGGATACCTGATCGGAAATCCGGGTTCCGTCCGTCTCGTCCAGGTTTCCTCGGGGGACCCGGAGGTCTCTCTGTCTCTCCCTGTCTCGTTCCTGGCGGAAAACCCTTTGAGGTATTCCCGTTAAAACTCCGTGTGATGCAAAGAAGCCTCAGGCATGGAAGAGGAGAGAAAGGCTGGCGTTGGCGGTCGGCATCGGCAGCTCGTCCAGCTTCTCTCTCCCTTCTATGCCTCGCCCCGTCCATTATGCTCCAGATAGATTCCCAATTCCCTCCTCGGCGCCCACACGTATGTGGGATCGCCGAGACCAAACCGAAAGCAACGCAAAAGAAGGACAAAAGCAAAGAATTCCACCCCCACTCACTCATCGTACATAAGGACAACCACACCTTCGCCACGCAGCGAATTTGACCAGGATTCCGCCTTCGCCTTCTCCCCCTTTCCCCTTTCCCACCCAATGCCGATTCCCCGGGATCCAGGACCATGCAGAAATAGAACGTAGGGTGCTTTTTGCCCGTTTTCCTTGGTCACCATCTAAGCCGTCTATGACCTAGATGTCCCCAAGGCTGGTGGTATCAGGAACTCAAAAAGTGCCATCGCCTTCCGTCACCCCTCCCGAAATGGTACGATACAAGGAAACAGTAGTATCACAAGGATGGTTGGTGTTGCTTAGAAAGCTTGTTGATATGTGTATGTTTGTGCGTGTGTGCAATGTCGAGGTTTAAAACAAATATTAGGTGTCTTCAACTGTCGGGAGCGATGCGCCAGCAGGATATTAGTTGAGGATCCCTTCCCACATTCCCGGGCCGCCGATCCCTCCCACGGCGGGGTGGAGCGCCGAGATCCGGGGTGCGCGAGCCGCCTCGGTCGAGCAGCAGACTCGCTTGTAGCTGCCTGCCCGGACGGGCATCTGGTGGGCGTGGTCCGAAACACCGGCCCGGCTGTGGACCATGGTCTCCGTCCAGGCACTGCCGCAGTGGTAATGCCCAGCGAGCATCCCGCGGACGTCGTCCTGAACCGAGCTCGACCTGCCCCGCTTGGATCCCGCCTTGGACTGAATCGCGGGCCGGCTGGCGCCGGAGCGATGCAGCTCTTGCAGAGCCCGTGCGGCATCGTCCATCTCCCGTTCCCGGCGTGCCAGAGGCGTTTCCATCGACATCTCGCAGAGCTCCTTCCCGGATGGGACAGCATAGGACTCGGGAGATGCCGACAGATATGCGTCCTCGAAGTCCTCGGGGACCGAAGAAATGGTTGGTCGCACGCTCAACCTGTCACCGCCCAGCTTCGCATAGCGGTACCGCGCCAGAACATCCAATTTGGACGACGGCGCGCTAACCGAGGAAGCGGACGAGACGGAAGAGGAACGTGAAACCCGGGACGAATCCGACACCATTGATTCGGGCGAGGACGCAGCCGAGACGGAATTGGCAAGAGATGAACGACGAGTGAGGTAGGCCATCGGGGAGGATGTCGCGGGCGGCGACCACCGATCCACCGACTGGGCCGCGACTGACGCAGATGCTTGAGCCATGGCGAAGCCCATGGATGAGCTCCTCCCCACGAGACCAGACAGAGCACCCGCTGCAGGAGTGCTGAATCCGCTCGTAGGTGGGGTCAAGCGCGGCGTGGGGAGGAGGCCGAGGGCGGGAGCCAGACGACCAGGAGTGTACGCCATGGACGGCACGGGCTCCATCACGATGGGCAGGCCGTGGGTCGGTCTTGAAACCTCGCCATCGAACCCAAACCCACCTACACGCTCCGCGGGAGGCGTGTAGAGGGACCTGGGAGGAAGTTCTTGGGCGGGAGTCGAGGCGGGCGACCAGGGAGCCACGTATTCCAGATTCTCCAGGTCAGGAGACAAGCTGAGGACGATGCGACGAAACTCGTGGCACTGTCTCTCGTATAGCTCCTGACCGGCGCCGCCAGGAGACGGAGGCTGGGTCGGGGTGAACTTGGACACGCAGTCGGCCCAGCGCTTGTAGATCTCCTCGGTGACATGGAGCTTCCAGTTGACAGCCAGGAGGAAAGCCATCTCATTCTGGTTGATCTCGAGGGTGTCGAGGCCAGAGATCTTGCTCCAGGCACGGGCCGAGTAGTTGCGATCTTGGAGGTACTTGGACGCCAGGATCAGGGCAGCGAGGAACATGCGACGGCCGCACTGGATTGCCTGGCTGGAACGGCAGTCGTCAGGCTGCTCGGTGGTAAAGTCAAAAGCCGGAACATGCGACTTGATCAGGATCAGGTAGTAGAGAGCCACCTGCAGGGTGGAATAGCTGGTCCGGGAGCGGCGCAGCGTCTCCTGGATGAAGGTGCGTAGCGGCAGCACCGCATTGCCACCGGCATCATTGCGAGGGGGCACCGATGAGGTGGGCCAGATAGCCTCGACAATATGGGTCGACGTATCTAGAGGGAGCGACATTGAGTACATGTCCTGGATGACGGGCGGGGGTTGTCCTTACCAACGAGGTTCTCGACGAAGCTGAGCTTGCGGTCGGACTGCCGCACGAGCGAAGGCGGGCGTCCGGTGCGCGAAGTCGCCGAGGCCGAAGTACGCCGGGGATTCTTGCGCAGCTCGGTAGGGAGCTCGGGTTGCGTATGCGGCTGGACTAGGGAACTGGCCCAAGGGTCGCGCAGCTTGATGGCCGAGTCGTAAGAGCTGCCAAGCGAGCTGACCGAGGACTGCGAGGAGGTCGGGAAGTAATACGAGTCGCACGAGTCGGAGTAGGAGGACGGGGCGGTCGAGACGGAGTCGTCGGAGTGTTGAGACGAGACGTCGGACCAGAACGAGGAGGCGGAGGAGGAAGCCGAAGCAGCTAGCGACAGGCTGTAGGGCGCATTGCGGGAGAGGGAGGAAGCGGGTTCGTAGATGTCGCGCATCATGGTGATGGGTTAAGGAGGATAGAGGCGCGTCCAATGAATTCCAGTTGCCGTCGCGCGGGGTCTACCGAGGGGGTGGTGCTGAATAGATCGTGAACCTATCGATATGCGAGCTCTGCAACAAGCCACAATGGTTGTCGCGGAGCTGTGAATGCCGAAGAGGAGGGCAAGCTTCTAGAGCAGGGCGCGAGAAGCCAGCTTTGCACGAGTGATCAGACCGGTAGACGGGGCGGAGACGGCAACTGGGGTCAACACAATGCTCTCAAGAGGCATCGTGTAATGTCTTTCGGTGGGATGGGCGGAAGAGTGGTGTGGAAGTTTATATGGCGGCTAGTACCCTACCATATGGCGAGACGGGGGCGGGCGGCGGAATCTTTGAG
>FJWA01003796.1_pt1 | contig 10711 bp, 9 predicted proteins | sample 1011891 | NCBI WGS metagenome assembly FJWA01 (sample SAMEA3912450, study PRJEB9761) | metagenome | biome: forest; material: soil | place: USA | collected 2011-06-22 | depth 0.1 m
CCCTGTTCAGCGCATCCATGAGGTCGGAGCCGGGGCCAACGCGATGACGAATGCCGGGTTCCTTCTTCNGGGTTTGCGAAGCTGCCGGATCCGATGGGGTGATGGGGTCCCACAGTTCCTCGCGGCCATACATCCTCAGCTCTGCTTCGGGTGGCGGCCCGTCGTAGAAAATCGGCGCCTGGGTGTCCTCCAGCTCGGGCGCCCTCAAGGGCTCAAACTGGGACTTGTACGGCCTGAATGTCTTGACTGGCAGATCCACACCTTGGTCTGAGGTTGAAAATGTGCTCCCCGTTGACTTGTTGGGCACCTTGCGGTTCGTGATGGGGTCAATGGTAAAACCTGCATCGGAGCTTGCCCGAGGGGTCGAGGCTGCTCTCTCTTCGCCGGTGGCTGAGCGATTGGTTCGTTGTTCGCGTTGGCACGATTGGCCGCCAAACAGGAGATGCTCCAGGGGGGTTCTTTCGGCGTCCTCGATATTTTGGCCCGGCCGGATGCCGTCCGGATTTTCTGGGGTCTGTCTTGGGGACGCATCCATGTCAACATATCGTCCTGCTGCTTGACCCGTCCTGCGATCTGGGGACCAGTAGTTGTCGACTACCCGCTTCAGCGTCGATTTAACATCCTCGGTGAGAGTGTGCTTGTCGTGCGATGGCCGCCGGTAGAGGTTTTCGCAGTACTTGTTGTATCCATTCGGCTGACGGCGAGTGTAGGCGTCGTGGCGGAAATAAGGGTCCAAATACGAAGACAGGCGACCGAACCGGTAGCTTCTTGCCTGCTGCCCCCGGTGGTGGGATATGGGGCCACTCGCGAAGGCGCTGAGCGCCACAGGGGCGAGAACTTTGGGGTGGCGGCCGCGGCGGGCGAAGGTGGAAGCAGCGCTCAACGACATGGTGATGGCGGAGTAGGGTAGCGTGACATGCCACTGGCGCGAGCTGTTGCTACCTGGGGTTCTTGTCCGTGTCAGCAGATGCGAGAACCAAGCCCGGGGTAAAGTCCACGGATGGGTGGGGATGGGATGTGTGTGGGTGCGTCGAGGAAGGGCAGACGACATCGGGCACGGAGCACATGAAGACCCCGTGCTGGGCTGCAGAGAGCTTACATGATGAAGGCGGCTGGTGCTCAAGACTGATGTCATCGAGGATCAAGGAGGGCGTGCGCGAGGAGATGGAGATGCCGACATGCGGAGTTTGGAAGTCGGATTTCTTCGACAACGGCACACGATGGCCACGGACGATGGAGACGAGGGCGGACGGGTGCAGACAAGTAATCACAGCATGTCTGAGAGAAAAGCGGGTGTCTTTAGGTATTCAAGATGAAGGGTCGTGGAACTGTGGAACTTCCAAGGTCGGAATGCCATGTCTGGCATGATCGCCCTCCCAATGTACAAAGTGGGCCGCGCGCGAGAGCCAACCGGCACTCCTTCAGTGTCTCTGATTCGCCGGCTGCGGCTAATACGGCGTGGGAGACCCTGAGAGACAGTGGAACCGTTGGGGTCGCCAGCCACTGACGGTGCGGAGGGAGAGGGGAGGTTCCGCGACGGATGCGGGGTAGTGAGATAACCCTGACAACTCCGGGTCGGGACTCATCTCCTCGGGACATCGTATTCAATGCCTGTCTCATCATGTGCTGCGTGTCCGAACAAGGAGAGAAGAGGAGTGGGAGCCGAAGCATAAAAATAAAATGGAAACCTTGTGTAGCAGTGGCAGGAAGGAGGAGGAGCTGGCACAGGGCATGGCGGGGGCGGGCGCTGCACGCGAACTGACCCAGCAGACGCAGCAGACCCGACCAAACCGACTTGGGATGGGTTCCTGGACATTAGTGAAGCCGACAGAGACTGCCTAGGCCAAGCACAATGGAAAGCAACGGTACGCTGAGATGCCGCGGAACAAACGACACCCCGACCTGCCATCTCGTGATTCGAGGTTGTTGCTGTGCTTGTCGTTCAGGGGTTGGGTTTCAGCACACCTTTGTCCCACTATGATGTCATGCTTGGCAACCCCCCGCGCTCTTTCAGGGGTCCGCGAACCCCGGACGCCCGTTTCTCGAACCGCCAGACTCCGCGCCTGCGATCCCGCGACTGGTTGCGTTGGGACACGGGGCAAGTCCAAACTGGGGATGTTGGGCGACGGGTTTGAGACTATGAAGTTGCCGAATCCAGATAATTTTTGTTCCAACACACACCAACCTGGCACTCGAGGCGCAGTNAAGTGGCCCGTTGTTGGAGATTACAGAATAATGCATGTGTAACAGACAGTACCGTATCCAGGCGTCAAGGTAATTTACGTTCAACGACCGGATCCCACACCCCGCATCACGTGCCGGGCGGCCCTGGAAGCGCAGCGGCGAGTGCCCCACCACAGCGCGTTATGCCGCATCAGTCACGCCGACGGGAGCTGTGGCAGGGAGCGACAAAAACTCCAGAAGGCTGCCGGCTTGCGCAGACGAGCTCCTTAAGCGCGCGCAAACCCAACTGCAACAGCAGTGCCTGTGGCGAAGCGTTGCCTGCAGCTTTAAATGGCCACAGCTGTCGACACCTATTTCCTGCAGTGCCTTTTGTGTATGTGCCTCGTGTCCTCGTCTCCTTGACGTCCTGCTTCGCGACGAAACTAACAGCTCGGTGCAACAGAGATCCTTTCGCTGCCTTCTTGCTGCCGACCTTAGATACTGCTTTGGATACACCACGAAACGCTACGGACCGCGAGCTACGGCCATGTTTGCACCCAAGACCAAGGTGGCCCACGGGGCGGGCTTCGGCGCTGGCTTTGGCGGCTTCTCGACCTCCTCGACGACCCTCTCCTACCTCACCCCTCCCCCGGACTTTTCCGCCATCCCGCACGAGGTCGTCGTTCCTTTCAAGAACCTGCTCAAAAAGGCCAGCACAACAAAAGAGAAGGCGCTGCAAGACATTCTCGCCTATGTCCAGGGACTCGGGCCAGACGGGCAGCTGGACGAGTCTGTGGTCGACACATATGTGCGTTGGCGCCACCGCCGCAGCAAGAACCTGGATGCAGTTCTGACTATCTGCAGATTGAGCTCTATCCCAGGCTATCCATCGACGACTCGGCCCGGGTTCGAGAGCTCTCCCACCAGCTGCTCTTCCATCTCCTCCAGACGGCCAAGAAGCGCTTGGCAAAGAAACTGCCGCTTTATGTTGGACCATGGCTCGCCGGGACTTTCGACAGGGACAAGCGCGTCGTGCGGGCCGCCAGCGATGCCCTCGCCTCGTTTCTGCAGACGAAGGAAAAGGAGGAGGCTTTCTGGAAGGCCACGCAGGCTCGTGCCCTCCAATTCGCCACGGAAGCCATCAAGGAGACACCAGATACCCTAAGCGACGAAAGATCGACGACGAAACAAGACTCGGATGCGAAATACCACCGCGTGGTCGGCGCCAGCTTGTCTCTGGCATTGAATCTCTTGAAGAGGGGGGACGTGGCCGCGCTTCAGGATGGCTTCTCAAGCTATTTGAGCGTGGACGCCCTTTGGGCTATGTCAACAGTAGACGATGGGTTTGTGCGCAGGGCATACTACCAGTTTGTCCACACCCTTCTGGAGACTCAGCCCGAGGTCTTGAAGGCGCGGCTGCCGCAGCTCGGAAAGTCCCTTGTCGCGGACGGCTTGAAAAAGACCCAGGTCGGGTCATCGACAGACCTCCTCGCGGCTTTAGCCTCTCTAACAAGGCTCTTCCCTCAGGTGTGGGGCTCGCAAAAGCATCCGCTGCAGCGGCTCCAGCAATTTGTCTCCCAGGGCTCACAAGGCGGTGCTGAGGGATACTGGCGGGCCCTGGATCAGCTTCTCCAGACCCTGCCTGAGAAATCGCCCCCCGTCGAAGCCGTATCCAACTTTTTGGGATCGATGCGGAAGGGAATTGCCGACAGACTCGAGTCCCGCACCGGTCGGCAACAGGCTTTCCAGACCTACGCAAGGGTGTTTGAAGTATTCCTTGCCCATTCGCCTCTGTCAGCAAACTTTCTCGACGAGAACCTCTCCGGTCTCACGAGGCAATATCTCCATCCCAGCACCGAGTCAACGTTGCCCTCGCCACAGCGGCCCGACTCCCTCGCAGAGGTTTGGTTGATCGTGGCCCAGCATTCAGACGACGAAACCCGCGGGGCGGTGGCTGAGGAATGGCAAAAGCTGCAAACCGCCTTCCTTGCTCGTATGTCCAACTCGCTCCCTGAAGTCTCTGAAGGCTACCGGAAGTCACAAACGGCCATTTCTTCCGAGGGCGAGCGCTGGTTTTCCTTTGCAGCCAAGATCCTGTGCCGGGATGGCGAGAGCGATTCCCCCCTCACACGCGCGCTCGCCACAACTTCAGCCGAAGCTTTGCGTGGCGCCGTCGACCTCCTAACCAGGAGAAACTTCAAGCCCTTTGGGGCTGCCTCGGTCGTTCAGTCGGCGTTTAGGCACTGCCCTCGCCTCTGTGCCGAAAACGACCTGTTGGCCTTGATCTTCCCTCCTGAGCACGCCGAGACCTACGATCTCATCGTCGCCTCCCCGTCCCTCCCCTATCTCGTCTCTGACCTCAACACCATATCAGGTGGGACCGCGACCCGCTTTGGGAAGATCTGGACGTCCCTCGTTGAGGCGGCACTTCGCCTTCCCGACCGCTCAGCCACAGTTTCTAGCGTCAGAGTGCTCGTCGGGGTGCCTGGCGTTGCCGCGGATGCTCAACAGCTTACAGCTCTCCAGAGTTTCCTTGTCTCGGCTTGGAAAGAACACGCCAAGGGTGGAAGCTCGTCGACACTGAGGGATCTCTGCGAGGCTACCCTATCCTACGACATCTTGGCCGGTGGATCGTTACAAGCCGTTGTGGCCGATATCATCTCTGGCCTGGAAACTCCAGAAACATCCCAGTTCGCTATCGTTGCTCTGGAGCTGGTTCTCAAAAGGAGCCCCGAGCTTATATCAGCAAACCACGATCTCCATGTGCGGCTGCTTACTGGTTTGCTCGCCCTGACGGAGATTTCAGAGCCAGGTCTGTCCCAGAAAGCCACGAGCTTGAGATTGATGCTCGACGAACAGCCCAACGGTCAGAATCCTATTGCCAGGATTCTGGAGAACCATCTCGGGGAAGCAGGACCTTCCTCCCTTGAGGTTGACACCTTGGTTCAACAGGCGCTGGCAACTCTGAACTCAGGGGATGCACCAGCGGAGGACGTTTTCCCCAGCTCAACTGTCTGGATGAACGAGCTTTCCAACTTTCTTACGCTCCCTCCGAATCCAACTTTGTCGTTGACGAGCAGCATGGGGGGCGCATACTTTCTGATACAAGGGAACCCGAACGCAAGATTGCCGCCAGCAAGCCGAGACAGCACCGGTCGCTCCGTTCCCGCCAGAATGGCGCTGTTTACCGCCAAACTTCTCTCGTCGGGGGTCCAGTTTTCTTCGTTACCACCAGATTTCCAACTCGAACTTGTTTATCTTGTGTGTCTTACCGGAGCTATTGCCGGAGACCAGCTCTCTGCGGCCCAGAGCGGTGGTTTATGGCGCGATGGCCCAGAGGCAGAAGCCGACGTCCAAGAATTCTGCGACCTGAGTTCGGCTGCGGTCCGCGCCATTGTTAAAGCCTGCGGAAACTGGTCCGACTGGGATATGGCTGGCGACTCCTTGGTCGAGCGTCTCATCAACTTCATGCTCCACGAGGCCGTCGGTTTCAGCCCCGCCGCGTTCTACACAGCAAAGTCGCTCAGCTCGCTCCTTCAACTGCTCGTCCAGATTCACGGCGGGCCACCGGCCAAGCTCGAGGCATGGTTGGCCAAGCTGGGGGTCATGAGAGCCGCGCCAAATACCACCCTGATAACTGCTGCATTTTTGACCGGATTTGGCGAGGCACTCGCTCCTTCAAAAGTGGTTGCAACACTCTGCACACGTCTCATCAGCGAGATGCCAGGTTTCTCCACGGTTTCCAAGTCAAACCCCCGTGCCCTTCCGTTTCTGGTCCTGCTCAACCTCTGCATGGACGTCTATGATACCGGGGAGCTACCCGTCGAGACACGGAAACAAGTTTTGGCCCTCCAGCAGTTCACGCGATGGGCGGACGTCCCGGAGGAACTAGGATATCAGGCTGCTGCTGAGACCTGCAAGGCCATCAGGCGGATCATCCCCGGCACGCAAAGTACCTACGGTGAATACTGGGTGAAGTCGATCGACTATTGCATCTGGCTGTGGAACAGAGCCGCAAGTGATAAGCCCGACGAGCGTTCGCCGTACATATACGCGTCGCTGAAGTTGATGCAGGGACTCCACTCTGTGGAGGATCCTAACGACGACCTGGAGGAAGCTCTGGCAGGCCGCAGGGAGGCCGAATCAGCAGCACTGATTTCGCTTCTCAGCATCCCGCGTGAGGCCGGTGCGAGCCTGCCCAGCCAGCTCGTGGATGCGCTCCTTGCTCGATCCGTGAGCAAGATTCCCAACGTCCAGCTCGCGGATCTTGGGGACATCTATGAGGCGGTTGCGTCCGAGTCCTGGGAGATCCAAAAGGCGGCGTTTGGCCTCCTCCACAAAGCTCTGCCCGCCGCGCAGGAGGATATCAACCTTTCTGTGGTGATGGACAAGAAAGGTAAGAACCCTTTTTGATCTGCCAGAAATTAAACTGACATTGGTACAGCCGCTAATCTCCCGGATGAGCTTCTCTCGCTGCTCCTGAACGCGCCGAACCCGGACGACTACACCGACGAGGATCTCTCTCAGTTCCCGGTCGCCATCCGGTCGTATTTGCTTGCGTGGCACCTTGTGTTTGACGCGTACACCAAGGCATCTTTCCGGGTCCGTAGCGACTACACAGACAACCTCAGGAGTGGCAAACACCTCGACCCCCTGCTTCGATTCTTAGTCGACGTCCTAGGGCATGCTCTCGCTCGCGCTCTTGACCTCGACAGGGAAGGATTCACGGCCGAGCATATCCGCTCCTACAGCGTCGACCTTGCCGACTCTGAGCCGGCGGAGCGGAGCATGAACTGGCTCCTGATCCACCTCTTCTACCTCATCCTCAAGTACATCCCCGGCCTGTTCAAGATGTGGTACTTGGACTGCTCTTCCAAGCAAACCAAGAACACGGTGCAGGTCTGGATGCAGAGGTTCTTCTCTCCGCTCATCATCTCGGATGCCTTGGACGAAGTGGTGGAGTGGTCCTCGCAGCAGGAGCAGGGCGATGCCGACACACAGGAGGTCATTGTCAAGGTCAGCAAGACGTCGCGGGAGATCACGGCGGGATATCCCGTCGACGACGACGCCGCTACCATCTCCCTGCACGTGCCAAAGTCGTACCCGTTGGACCCCGTGGATGTGGTCAGCGTCAAGCGGGTGGCCGTCAAGGAGGACAAGTGGCAGTCATGGCTGAAGGCGACCAAGGCCGTGATCATGTTTGGCGTAAGCCTACACCCCCTGCCAACCTTATGTACTGTTCCAGTGTGTGCTAACCACCCATGCCCTGCAGAACTGCAGCCTGGTCGACGGCCTGATGGCCTTCCGCCGCAACATCTCGCTCGCCCTCAAGGGCCAGGAGGAATGTGCCATCTGCTACTCGATCATTGCGCAGGACAAGACCCTTCCGGACAAGAAGTGCGGCACGTGCAACCACTACTTTCACCGCGTGTGTCTGTACAAGTGGTTCCAAAACAGCGGGCGGAATACGTGCCCGCTGTGCCGGAATGCTATTGACTATTTGGGGGCGGATACAAAGAGGAGGAGGCCGGAGCATGAGTGAGGTGAGGTGGGTGTTGGGGCTGGGTTTCGGGGTTGTGGGCGGCTTGCTGCATAAAAAGCGCCGGAATCGTCTTGTCGTGCGTCCTGAATGGCCTTCTGGGGAAGAACGATTTGGAGTCCAGGATTTACAGGTGTTTCATGGGTTGGACGTACATATAGAACATTGCTCTGTGCTGGTTGTCCAACGGTTGATCGGCCCATCATCTTCCATCTCACTCTACCGTTCTGGTGTGCGTTTCCGTCTGCCCAGAACGGGTTGCCAAATCAAGAGGGCCTTGATTTCCGCCGCACTTTGCCAAGTTTGAGGACACACAGTTCAGTCGGTTAAGTATGGTCTTGCAGCTTCGAAACGAACTTGACCCTAGAAATGAGATTAAATACCAATAGAATAGCAAACCCAACTCCCAAATAATCGGCCAAGAAAACTGGAAAAACAATCGTAGTGCCCGTGCCCAACCAGCCCGTCATAGTCGTGGTCGCAGTGCCCGTCATCTTCGACATGAGGGGTAGTCATCATTCCCCTTCCTGCCGACCCCGACCTCGTGCAGAGACCTTCTGCCCGGTCGCCTGCCTCAGCTGGCCTTCGACCATTTTCCCCACCATCCCCTCCCCAGAGCCCCACGCGCCATTCAGCTCAACCCATCTCTCACCCTCCCGCGCCTGAAAGACGGGCAAAGACCTCAGATCCGGCCTACCCTTTGCCTGATTCACCATCAACACCTTCATAACAACCGGAAGCTCACGATCCCCCACCAAGCTTCTTAGAAACCCATCCAAGACAAACTCCCAGTCCCGTTGCATCTCACGCCGATCCAAATACAACACCGAATCCAACACTACAAACACCGTCATTCCCTCGGGCACCTCCCTCAACAACGCATGAAACGCCGAACATAGCTCAGGCAGATACCACTCCTCCAGGTTCTGCACAATCTGCTCGCTCCACACAAACTCCAGCCCCCACCGCTTCATCTCCGGATCCATGTCCACCAACCGCATGAGCAACTGCAGAATCAGCGAGCGCACCATCCCGACAGGGCCGTGCCACGCATCCCGCGGACGGCAGTGCAGGCCGCAGAAGAAGTGCAGGACGATGGCGGTGCGCTCAAAGACGGCCGCCGTGCCGGCTATCAGCTTGGCGCTGAAGAGGGAGGCGGCGGAGAGGGGTTTGTCGGCGGCCTGGAGGGCTGCGTCCACGTAGAGGAGGGCGTGTGAGTCCGAGTTGAGCCAGCGGGTGAATTGGCGGCGGGTGAGGAGGGATTGGACTTGGGATTGGTCTTTTGGGGGGCAGCTTGGGCTGCCTTCTGTGGCAAAGGCGTTGGCCAGGTCTTTGGCTGGGTGCTTGAAGACCATGTCGAAGTGCGCGACTCGGCGGGGACCGGGAAAGGGAGCGGGGGCGAGAATGTCGCAGAGCGCTGGGAAGTCGAGGAGGCCCTCGCGGGGCTGCGCTTGGAGCAGTTGGTTCTCGAGGATGGCGATTCGGGCTTCCATTTCTGTTGTGGATGGGCGGTGGTTAATAGTCGTGCGGGATACAGGACGATTGTGGAACTCACCTTGTTTCTTTTGCAAGAGAATCTCCAGGAGGCTGGTTCGGTTGGTTTCCTGGCGCTGCTGGATCACACGTTCCCGCGTCGCAATCATCGTTTGTCTCCTGCCCGCCATCTTTTGCTTCTCCTTTTCCGAAAACTTTTCCAATTGTCCCAGCCCGGCCACGACCAAAGCTCGTAACTCGTCGTATTGCTCGTCAATCTTGACGTTTAACCGCCCCATGTCGGCGCTGAGGTGAGACACGTCGTCCCTGATCTTGCTGCCAAACCTGTCGACGCCCTCGGTGACCCGGGTCCCAACCCTCTCAACGGTGGCGGCGCACGTTTCGATGTTGGTTCTCATCTGCTCGGTGTTGTGCTTGGTGGCCAACACGTCTTGGTGGGTGGCCACCATCTCTCGGTGGACCATGACAGTTCTGAGACCAGTGGCGCGGGACATGATTTCGGTGTCTTCAATGGCTCGGTCTCGGGCGAAGTTGAGCGCTTCGCGGAACTTGTCGGTTTGCTCCTCCAACTTCTTCAAGACTTTCTCGGGGCTGGTGGGTGCTGCGTCGTGACGTCTTTTGAACCTCGAGGCCACTTTGTCCCCTGACAAGCAGCAGCAACGTGGACGCTGGGTTAGCACACCACCAGCGGTCGTTCAAGAATGCCATTAGGCAAGCTTACAGGGTGATTTATCCTCAGATGCTAGCCACACGGCTATGTCGTGGATGGCATCGACGACGGACTGATAGAGTTCGTCGACACAGTCGTTCAGTGATTGATTGGTTCGAAAGCTCCGTCGTTCGGGGTGTGCCTGAACGAGGGTGTCTTGAAGGGCAGCGAAGGTGTCATATATTCTTTGCCTCTTGTCCGCTGAGGCCTCGGCCAGCTGCGGAAAGGTCAGTTGGTTCCAGACACACGCGCGCGGCGGGTCAGGGGACTCAGGGCCATGTCAGAGGCCCAACAACACGCACCTTGAACACGAGCGCAAGGCCGGCTTTTACCACGCCCTAAGATGAATTAAAGTTAGCCAAAAACCATTATTCCTTAAATAGGAACTGTTTCTGGCCGTATACGCACCAGTCCGTATTCATCGGGTATGAAGGCCATCCAAGCTTCGGCGGCTTGTTGTCTTTGCCCCATCTTGTGCCACAGAGAATGCCAGAGTCCCTTCTTGGCGGTTTTGAACTGCCTTTCCATGTGGCCAATTTCTTCGGACAGGCTATCCCACATGCAGTCATGGTTGGATTCCGGCAGTTGGAGGCCTAGGATGTTGGGTATGTAGAACCTGAGAGCGGCTTCAAGGTCTCTGTAGGTGTCGAGGTAAAAGAGCAGTTAGCCTGTTGTTTACCGCTCGTGACTGGCTCTCGTGGCCTTCCATACAAGTACGGCCGAAACGGGCCATATCGCCGCGTCTCGACGTCGAGCTGCGACCGCCCTCCAAGACCGTGGTGTATCTGGCCACCATGGGCGGTGAT
>FJWA01004097.1_pt1 | contig 10703 bp, 7 predicted proteins | sample 1011891 | NCBI WGS metagenome assembly FJWA01 (sample SAMEA3912450, study PRJEB9761) | metagenome | biome: forest; material: soil | place: USA | collected 2011-06-22 | depth 0.1 m
GTTCGGGGAGGTAGAGGGCTTCGCCTTTGTGGGCGGCCAGGAGGTGGAGGGGGATGTAGAAGAGGGAGTGTATCGACTGTTTATGTCAGGGGAAAGGTGTTAGTTGGTTGGTGATGGTTTGGGTGGGGTTTTGTGCTTGGGACGTACGGCGAACATGACGGAGCTTTGGGCGAGTGCGTAGCCGGGTTTCGCTAGGTCCGTTGGGTTGCTAAATGCCACCGCTGAGAGGGACAAGCCGATTATTGATGCGGCCATGAGGGAGAAGACGGCCGCTAGAACCAGCTGAGGTAGCCATTGTGTGATGTGTGGTCCTCGGGAGCTCTGGCTTTCGGTTCGGCTTTCGGTCTGACTTTCGGTGTAAGAAGCCGACGAGGGCATGTCCGCTTGGGAGTCGAGTAGACGCGCTGCGTCGGGCGGGCGAGGAGAGGTCCGTAGCAATTTGACAAGGTGAAAAACAGGCCCAAAAGCTTCTGCTTGAAGGTGAGCGATGTCAGAGACCAGACGAAGCTCGCCCTGTTGGTTGAAGTTGGTGTCATGGTGGTCATAGTCGGGCGGCGAGGGCCAGCCCAGACGCCCCCAAATGCAGGGCAAGCAGGCACGAAAAATGACCAGCAACAGGTCCAAACGGCATTCTTCGACATGGCGGCGGGGGGTTGGGTGCTTTAAGGATTGGGGGCTGGGGATCAAGCTTCTCAGGAATGTTGAGCAGGAAACGGGCCAGGAATGGAGAGTTTGGCGGAGTGCCACCAGAGACATTTCAAGAAAGCCGCCTTCATTCCGTGATAATTAACGAATGGCAAGATACGCAACGGCTACCAAACGAATTCAAGGCGCAAAGTAGGCCGGGGCCCGAAGCAAAACCAGAAGAAAAGAGAGCAACAATGACTTGCAATCCAGCCGCGCCCCGACCACGTGTACCAAACCGCCTACAGGTCCTCGCCCACTCTGGCACGCTTGTCGCCAGCCCATCCGTCACGCTCAAAGTAGCGGAAGACGAGATGGTAGTCGTCAAACTCGTGGACAATGCGGTCCTTGCGACGGTATCCCTTGACGGCGTCCATCTGCTCCTTCTGGCTCACTCCCTTGGCGACTTGGAGCGTCGTGTCTTCGTCCGCCGGCTTGCTCTTGGCCTCAAAGAACGTCACGGTAAAACGACCGGGCTTGAAGATGTTGACAACTTGCTCGATGATGTCGGAAGCCTGGCGCCCGTTCTGGCCGCTCGGAACGTTGGTTTCGAAAGACGCATACGAGCAGATGGGCTCAGGGGTCACATGCACGGTCCAGTAGTGCGCGGGCTTGATGCTGCTCTTGTCGGTATCAGTGGCGGGTGCGGGGACAACGCCGTTGGCGGAATATCCGCAGGGCGAGAAGAGGTAAGCGTCGATGCGCGCATCCGGGTAGTCCGAGGTCGGGTAGAGTTGGGCGAGGCCGCAAGTGTCGGAAACGACGGTGCCAAGAGCGTGGCCCTCGGTCGTGGCGGCTTCGACCGCAGTCAGGTCCGACTCGGCTTCTTGGTTCCCCGAGATATCGGACTCGCCACAGTTGGCGAAGACGTCGACAGTCGAGTCGATGTCGCCCAAGCTGTCCTGGGCCACCCGGCGCGCTTCCTGAACCTGAGCAGGCACCCGCTCACTGGCGACCGCACTCGCCTGTTCCAGGTAAAACTGCTTCGCATTCTCGGGATCGAGATCCATCATCAGAATCTCGAGCGTCTCGTCGGTCTGGCCATCGACAGCGCCGCCGAGTGGCGATACTATTATGCCAGTCGGGATCTTGGGGCTGCCAGTGGGGCTGCCGCCGTTGCTCCCAATGGGAGTCAGGGGCGGCGTGATGGTGGCATTGGTGGGGGACGTCATGTACAGGTACCAATGGTCGGCATTCATACGTCCGACCATGTACGCGCTGCCATTTTCGAACGTGTCGTCCAGGAACTTGACCTCCTCCTTCCAGCTCGAGTGGGGACCGGGCTGGCGGTCGGGGAAGAGGAAGTTCTTGCGGCTGTAGAAGACGCGGTGCGGCGTAGCGGCGACACGAATGTCATCCAACGACGCAGCGTTGTGGAAGGGGAGGCCGGCGTCCACAGCGGCGATGCGGAGGAGACGGCGCAACCCCAGGAGAAGCGTCGTCGTACCGCACGTCTTGAGGATGATCTTGTGCGGGAAGACGAACATGCTCGACTCGGACAGCAGGTAGGCGTCGACGTGGTCCGACTTGACAATCGACAGAACCTTGCAGTTGACCATGTCCAGCATCCCCTCCCAGGTGGACGGGCTGACCGCCTTCAGGCCATCTTCCTTGGCGCCTGCCGGCAGGGCATTCGGGCTCGGCGCGAACCAGACCTCGAGGAGCTTTTCGGGGCCTTCAAAGGCGTTGGTGGAGTCCAAGTCCGCAGCGACCTCGTGATTGATAGTCAGTTGGAGGCTTCCCGGAGCGGGCGAGAAGGTGTAGTTGGCGGGAATCTCGAGGTTAACCATGGTCAACCGGGGAACCGTGTCGGGGTGTGCTGTCGGTGATGAAAGCGTCCGCGGGACACTAGCTGCCGCTCAAACGAACCTTGCGGCGTCCGTTTGAGAGAGTAGGCCCACAGGAAGTGGTTCCTTGAAAATGCTGGCGGAGCCAGCTGCAGTGCGCAAGTGTGGAAGTCGAACGTCGCCAAGGGGACGTTAGGGAGGGCGACCACGGACGGGGAAGTTGAAGAGCTTGGTGAGCGGTATTTTGGGCTTGCGCTTGGAGTGAGCCGTGGTTGCGGGTGCGTCGACAACGTGTGGTGTGTATCGGCAGGGCAGGCGGTCGAGGCAGGCGGTAGAGGAGTCTTAATAGTCGTCGAGCAAGCGGTGGGCAGGCAGAGCAAAGGCCAAGGTGGTGTTTGTTATCTGGGTCTGGGGAGGCGAGTTAGGACGTTGGAGGACAACGGGGCGCCAGAGACGAACTTGGTGGGCTTGGAGAGAAAGCGCAGGAGGTCAATTGCGGTCATTTACCGGAGAGGAAAAAATCAGGTCAAAGTGAGGCCCAGATCCAGTGCGATAAACTGGTACAATGCGTGGGCGGAGAAGTCGGGTTTAGGGGGTTCCCGGCATCGCAGAGGCGGGGTCTGGTGCAGGGTGCGGCCTGGCGAGGGGTTCTCGATTCTTTTGTTGGAGGGTCGATATGTGTAGCACGAGATCTTCGGGAAAAGACCTCACCGGGATGCCTCGTTCGCGAATACACGGGATTCGTGGAGGACAATGATTATTGTCGAGGGTACCAATATCCAACAGTATTTGGAGAATTTAACAGACGAGAGACCGCAGCAACAAGCAAACAAGACCTCAGGACGGCGACGGATGAAATCTCACGAGCCCAAATATTCGAGAAGTTTTGGCGGGGCATGAAATTTTGTTGCCAAGCGCGTAGCGGGGTTTCTGCAGGGTGCCGCTCGCGGAACCTGGATCGTATCGTGACACTTTGTGACCAGGGCAGTGAGCGGTTTGCCGCGTCTCGAATACGGTCCAGGGCGGGCCAACTGCGCAAGACAAGATTTCCGAAATAGTACGCGACTGGTAATGAAGGTTGAGAGGTCATAGACATCATTTGCATCGGCGTATTTGTAAATGCTGCAGCTTTTTGGCTGTCCAATGTGCCCTTGGTGCATGTGTAATGTTACACAGTAACATTACACCCTGACTTTGATGGCAGGGATACAAGCTTTGGCTGCCCCGCCATTGGGCAGCCCTCACCAAACAATGGAAGGCGGCCAGGCACTGAAGCGGAAGCTTCCGGGCCTTGGCCAACGTCAAGAGGTCATCGGCGCTCGGTTCCTGGCATGAACACCCCAATCGAATCTGCAGTCGAGTGTCTTGAGGATGGAAGAGGCTCTCGCCAGCTGCGAAACATCATCCGTAAAAAATGTATGCTGAAGCATCGATTGCGAGGAATCGAGCAGGCCAGGCGTGATGGGCAGCTGGGCAAAAGAGATGTGCACAGCAGTGGTCGACATGCCGTTAGGCGACGGCATCCCCGGACCGCTGCCCCCGTCTCTTCGCACGCGTTTGGCTGCTTCCTTGCCGTCCTCGCTTGCTGACGAGGGATTTGGGAACTTGCAAACCTCAAGTTGGCGGTTGCACTCGAACGGGCCAGNCGGGAGATACCGGACGCCTGACTGTTGTTGTCCTTCCCATGATATGATGTGGCCGAATAACGGCCGAATCTCACAGCAGAAAAAACTGGTGATACAATCGATGTATCACAGAGAATTCCGAGCCACCAGAACTCGTTGGGCTCAAATGAAGTGATGAATTATGCCACAACTTGGGCCGCGTTGTGGTCTGCTTGTAGTCTGTTACGCACCCTGCGGCTGCGCTGCAGCCACGACATCGGCCGTAATGGTGCTGAATATGGGCGCGAGTGAGCAGTCCTTGTATTTGTGCACCAAAGGGGCGGTGTCCCGCGTCTCGTTGCCGTCAGTGGGCGCGTCGGACGGTGTTGAAATATCCTGCCCGTTGACCAAAGTGCCCTCGGGATACCGTGGCCTCGTCCCGGCTTCGATCAGTACCAGAAACTGGGGATCAATGGGGACACGCCCCAGAAACGGGACGTTGTAGTCCTTGGCCATGACCTCCCCGCCGCCGCTCATGAAGATATTGGTGCATTCGCTGCAGTTCGGGCACACGAATCCGCTCATGTTTTCGACCACACCAAGCACGCGGATGGCCGTCTTGGTGCAGAAATTGAGCTCCTTCCTAACGTCGGCCGTGGCCACCGCTTGGGGTGTCGTCACGACGACGGCGCCCGCAAGTTGTTCCGGGCGTGCCTTTTGCAACAGCGTCTCGGCCAGCGAAATGTGCTCGTCACTCGTCCCCGGGGGTGTGTCGATCAACAAGTAGTCCAGCTCGTCCCAGAACACATCTGACAGAAACTGCCGTACCATGGCGGTTTTCTTTGGCCCGCGCCAGACAACGGCGTCGCCTCGTCGAGGCAGGAGGAACCCAAGACTCATCACTCGCAGCGAACCGATGCCCGCAGACTGGTCGGCTTCGTGCACGGTGATGGGCATCCATCCGCCGGGGGCCTGTGTCACTTTCGCGTCTTCGATGCCGAACATGCGCGGGATGGAGGGGCCGGTGAGATCGACATCGAGGACGCCGACCGAGTGGCCGGCGAGAGACAGTGACAGAGCTATTTGTGTCGTGACAGAGGATTTGCCGACGCCTCCTTTGCCCGAGAGTATCTGTGCAGTTTGATGGTCAGCTTGTGGGCGTGGGCGTGGGCGAGGCGCGATACCGCAGCAGACAGAGGTCGCGGGGCGTGGGCATGGAGGGGCGGGAGGCATGCTCACCAGCACAATGTGCTTGATCTTGGAGAGCGACATGGTGTTGCGCAAGAGGGCCAATTTCGTGTATCGGTCTCACTTTGTTGGATTTTGAGGTCAACAACGCTGTCCGTCAGGGCGGTTGAAGGTGCGCTCTCTTAACTGCAGGCATGGCATGGCGGTTGGCGAAGCTTTGCCAGGCGGATTGCGGATTATGAACGAGTTCAACAATCAGCCCCTCCATCGGCCTGAATCGGCGTTGCTTTATCAGCGTCGAAGGTGGAGAGGCCCACGGCGCAGACCCAAGGCGCGCCACATGCATGTGCCAGAGACCCAGAGACCCTGCACAACCCTGGAACTCCCGCGGAGATGACAGCCATCGACGGATATAAAACATTATTGTAATGTAGAACTGGGAGATTTCCTCGAGTAATTCTTGTGAATTTGGACTTCAGGGCCTATCAGCGCCTTGTTCCATGCCAAGACGGTATCCAAAATTACACCCCTGCCACTGTCAACTCCCTGTCTGCCGCGAGAAGCCCGGCCCAGGGTTCCGGACAGTGCGGATACATAGCGCAGAAGGTCATCTTCCACCAAATTGTGGCTCACTTCACTCCCGTTCTTCGTCATTGGCTTCCTCCTTTTCAGGAATCCAAAAGGAGGGAAAACGCGAATGCATCCGCGTCCGTCAACAGCACCGACACTGGCTGAGACAATATCCGACCCGTGTTGGCGCAGGCTCCCCGTATGCAGGGGCGATTACGGTATCGGGGCTAGGTTGCATCCAAGACAAACCGGCCCTGCGCCGCCTTGGGCCGCCCGCTGCAGCGCTGCAGCACGCACTCGAAGTCGAAGCTGCTCGTGCGACACCACCATCCGACGTCGATACGCCTAAGCCAACGTCATCCCATCCTCCGACTCGCCCGGCCATCGGCTGCCAGACCACCCCGACACCGGAATCGTCTGCCTGGCTTGAGAACGACGCCGATTGGTCTCTCTCCCCTGCGTTCGCACTCCTCTAGCTCGACCTTCCGCCCCCGAACGATGCCGAGCTCGTGGCTGCAGCTCTGGTCCGCAACATGACAAGCGTCGCAACACACGATGGACGATCCGTGGGGCTCACCATGGGCCGTGACAGACTCAGACAAGGACCCGAAGCTTGCCTCGCCCGCCAAGCCCGACCTTGCTCCTCCGCCGCGCGCCTTTCTCTCCGCTTCCAGCTCCCCTCGAATCCCGGCCGTTCCGGAACCGTCGCCATGGGGAGGTGACGACGCCGGCTTTGGGGAATGGGCAACAACTTCCGAGACCCCTTTGGCGCATTCGGTGTGGGCCGGAGGATGGGGGGGTTCCAGTCCGAACCTGCTGCCAACCCCGCGAGACGACCTTCTCAACACGACGAGCCCTATCACATGGCCCAGCAACGTCGCCACCCCAAAGCCGGCCAACGGCTCCTCCGCATTCCGACACCCGTCGCCGGACCCGTGGGCGACCGGGTTCTCCTCCCGACGGCCTTCGAATGACGGCGTCTCCACCCCTCGCCTCGTCGTGGAAGCTGCTTCACCTGTCGATTCCCCCGCTGAACCGGACACGCTGGGAAAGAAAGATGCGCTTGCGGACGACGGTCCAGCTTGGCAGACATCAGCGGCAGGCGAAACAACCGAGCGCCCGGCGACAAAGGAGTCCGGCGCTGCTGCAGTCAAGTCGGAAGATGAGGATCCCGTTCAAGAACCCACAGCGTTGGCGGCAATCCCTAGCGTCGACATACGGGTGAGCGTTGAGTCGGCCCCTCAAGCTCACGAATACCAGTCTTCAACCCCCTCCAACGACAACACGGATCACGAAGACGAGCGCCAGGATTCGCCGATTAGCTCCATTGACGAGGAACCTCAGTCACTGCGACCTGGCTTGAGAAAGCCTCCTGGAAAAGTCCAAGAGCTTGTCAATAGGTTTGACGGCATTGCCAGGGCGGCAAGCGAGGAGCCCGTCGTGATCTCACGTAGCCGGAGCAAGAGTCCAATGAGTGTAGGAAATCGCGACGGCTCCGACGACACTGCCGACTTTGGGGATTTTGAAGACGCCGAGGAAGTTGAGCCGCCGCTGGCTCCTCAAACAACAGCCACAGAATCGCGCGAGCCCGCAGCAGAATACTTGGGCGCGGCCGACATACCCGCAGCGTTGCTGCCACCGGCAGCCGACCACAGATCCAGAAGCACATCGCCAATCGCCATGTTTGGGCCTCTGAATTTCAGTGTGGATTTGAGCCCGCTCGCTGAGCTGTTCCCAACGCTCCCAGAACTTTCCAGCGATGCCGCCATGGATCGCGACGTGCCGGATCATATCATCAAGGACAGTTTTACCCAGATCTCGGAGCGCAAAACTTGGTATCGAGTCTCCCGGTTGGGTTCATCGCGAAGGCATAACGCCGGCGACGACGACAGTTACAGACGGGTGGCTTGGCCCTCGTCGAGAGTCCACGACGAGACCACCAAGATCGTCCGCCGCTGGATGGAGGAAGACTCTATCGCAGGACGTGTCGCGCTTGGTGGCGGAATATCCAAGACACAAAAGAACATGTTTGGCTGGGATTCCTCTGTCGAACCGGTTGCCCTCGATGCTGTGTTTGGGAAGAAGAAACCACACTCGAGAGCTTCATCTCTTCAGCCTCTACAGCCACCCCGTCTTTCTCTAGACGCCATCGATGGGCCCACAAAGCAGCCCTTACCTGGCCTTGTGTTACATCGCCCGTCAGGCAGCGCCGGGCCGGCTATCGCTTCATTCGGTTGGAGCAGCACTTCGGTTGCATCGACAGGACAGACACGCCCGACAAATTCGTTGCGTGGCCCACCCGACGCAAACGCGGCGCCCTCGAACGCCGATATCTCAACACCCCACGTTTCGAGCGCGTCTGGACCACCCGCCTTCCCCACGCCAGCGATCAGTACGGCAGGTTTGGTTCAGGGAGGAAACGTTCCCGACGAGGATGACGAGTGGGGTGAGCTGGTGTCTTCGCCCGTCGCCTCCCAATTCATCGAAACGCGTTCCGCGGTGCAACAATCCCTCACGGCCCCCATCTCGGCCGAATCGGGACCCCAGAGTAACGGCGCGGTCGGTGTCGCACACTCGCCTTTACAAGCCCCAGGTGGCCCCTGGGGCGCGGCGGACTTTTCGGTATTTGAATCGGCTCCCGCCAGGCTGGATGTCCAAGCGCCAGCGCCCCCAGCCCCCAGCTTGGTGGAGTCCTCGGCTATGGGGCCTCCCGCCCCTAATAAGCCGGGAGCCGCCGTCGCCGCTCCCTCGGGACGAACGATAAAGCAGAGGTCTAGCCCGGCCCCAGTACCAATCGGGACGTCAACGGCCTCGTCATCAACCGGCGATCCACAACATCAAGACGACGAGACAGCGCGACGCATTCTCGCCAATCTCCCCGACCTCTCGTACATGCTGCGTTGAGACCTTGGACACGATACTGCTAGAACATACCGCGTTGTGGTGTGCTGTATCTATTCCAACGTGTAAAAAGAATTTGGTCTTGTTTTGAGCATAGTCCATCGGCGTTGTGGTTAGGCTCTGGCCGAGTCTCTGTTTCTTATGTGTATATTTCATCAAGCGGCATCTTTCTGGGCGGTGTGGGGAATACGAGCACGCGATCTCTCACTCAAGTCGGTCCTAACCATCTTCACATGGCCGGTAAGGCTGATGAGGCTCGCGACAAACGTGGGGCTCATTGAACCTAAATGACGCTATATTCACCTGACAACCATGTGTCCCGGCATCAGACGGGGTCTCGCTCACTCTTCGGGGTCCCCGGAATCTCCATTCCCGGAAACCTGTTCCTCTGCGCATGCCAAGCTCGGAGTCGCGAGAAGCGCGATTACTCCAGCTCAAAGAACGGAGGAGTGGGCCATGACCTCCTCTCCACATCGACCCCAATGCCGGTGCAAAAGCCGGGATGTGGCCGACTCCGCACCCCCGCAGTTCGAGGGTGGCACTCCGTCAGCCAAGACGCCCCGCGGACCGGCCAGACCCTGCAGAAGTCCGGTGCGGCCGCGTATCAGAGACCTCAGGTTTCCAAGCCGACACCTGCTGCCGGAGACGGGGGCGTTCGTCGCGCTATACTGACTCCGGTTGGGAGTCTCTTGGGTTCGGCCCATGGCATGGCCGAGTGCTAGTGAGTTCGCTCTCCCCGCATAGCATCAGAGTCGGGCGGATACCCCGGCGTCACGGCCGGAATGCGAGGGCCAAGTATCGAGGAGATATAAACCTCCGAGATCTGACATTGTTCCGCCAGTCTTGTCTGCCTTTCGGTACCGACCCTCCAACGGTCTAACACAACAATGGCACTCATCAACCTTTTGGTTTCGCCGTGGGCGCCGGTCGCTCTGCTGGTTGCGGCCGTGCTTTACTACGTGTATCCGTATTTCGTGACGTACGGGGACCTCCGACAGATCCCGGCCCCATTCTTCGCCAAGTTCACCAACTGGTGGCTTCTTCTCGTGTGTCGCCGTGGCGATCGGTACTCGACGGTCGACGAGCTGCACAAGAAGCTAGGCCCGGTGGTGCGCATCCAACCCAACCATGTCAGCCTCTTCGATGACGAGGCCATCAGCCTCGTGTACGGGCACGGGAATGGTTTCTTGAAGGCGTGAGTCCTCCTTACCAGAGCAGAAGCGCGACGTTGGCACTGACAACGCCTCGCAGGGACTTCTACGATGCCTTCGTCAGCATCCAGAGGGGTCTGTTCAACACGCGTGACCGCCACGAGCACGCACGCAAGCGCAAGGTCGTGTCCCACACCTTCTCGGTCAAGTCGGTCGCCGAGCTCGAGCCGTACATCCACAGCAACCTCGAGCTGTTCGTCCGCCAGCTGGACAACCTGATCGCCCGGTCCAACACGCCCGACCGCGCGGCGCACCTCGACTGCCTGAACTGGTTCAACTACCTCGCCTTCGACGTCATCGGCGATCTCGCATTCGGCGCCCCCTTCGGCATGCTCTCCTCCGGTGCCGACATGGCCGAGGTGCGCTCCTCCCCGGACGCGCCGCCCGTCTACGCGCCCGCCATCGAGATCCTCAACCGCCGCGGCGAGGTCTCGGCCACCCTCGGCATCCTCCCCGCGCTCAAGCCCTTCGCCAAGTACTTTCCCGACCCCTTCTTCACCCAGGGCCTCGCGGCCGTCGAGAGTCTCGCCGGCATCGCCATCGCGCGCGTCAAGTCCCGTCTCGAGAACCCGCCCCCGACCCAGCGCAAGGACCTCCTCCAGCGCCTGATCGACGCCCGCGACGACAAGGGCGAGCCGCTCGGCCGCCAGGAACTCACCGCCGAGGCCCTGACCCAACTCATCGCCGGCAGCGACACCACCTCCAACTCGTCCTGCGCCCTGCTCTTCCACGCCACCCGCACCCCCGGCGTGCTGGAC
>FJWA01003905.1_pt1 | contig 10700 bp, 15 predicted proteins | sample 1011891 | NCBI WGS metagenome assembly FJWA01 (sample SAMEA3912450, study PRJEB9761) | metagenome | biome: forest; material: soil | place: USA | collected 2011-06-22 | depth 0.1 m
GTGTGTGGGTGTGTGCTATGGTTTCGGGGCGGGGCGTACCAGGTTGGTGGTGTAGTCGTGTGCGGCGAGGGTGCCGACGAGGTTGCGCCCGTCGGTGGTGATGATGCACACCTTTTCTGGAGGCACGGGCGGGTGTGTTAGCGTCGGGAGGAGGCGAGGGCAGGGAGAAGAGAATGGGCCAGGCTTCTTACTCTCGAAATAGGCGTTCAGCGACATTGTGGTGTATGTGTTGTTGGCCGTGACGAGTCCCAAGGATAGAGGTGCGAGTTGTCGCCGCTGGCTGGCCAAGAGCACAATGGCTAAGAACAGCTGTGTCACGGCCTTGTCGCTGGGTTTGCTGGTCGGGCGAGACAAGGGGACATTTAAGGCGCTTCTTAACCAGAGGTCGCGGGCGGTTGGGAAGTTGGGTGTTGTCTCCNACCTTCAAAGCTTCATGCAGCTTCGGAGCTTCATTGATGCATGCAAATGCAATGCGGCTTGGCTTGATCGGCCTATCGTGGTGGGTAGGGTATGTGATTATCGGGTTATGCATCCAAACGTATCTATGCTATTCTCGGGANTGCACNCCCTGGCCNCCCNCCTGACCCCTGAGCCTCTTGCTGACTTGTCAACACAAGTGATTCTGAGCCTCGGCATGCATGGTGAGCAGAAGGATGTCAACATGTTGAAACCACCAATCGAGTGTCAAAAATGCATCCTTTGAAGTCAGACGCGAGACGAGATCTGATGATCAACAAAACGANATCAATGGGCTCACAGCTGACCATGCTCGAGTGATTGCTCCCCAGGTTTGCGTCGTCACCTAAATCCGGAACAATGAGGCTCGGCGCCAATCCCTTGGGTAAACAACAACTACTTCGCGGAGAAGGCAGTCCCAAGAAAACCTTGATATGGTCCCGCATGCCGGATCTTGGCTCGGCGAGGGACGGGAGGGGCGGGCGGCCTGGAGCAACCCCGCGAAGGCATGCTATCTCCGAGTTTTTGAGCGAGGTTGAGGGCTGGTCCTCGGCCTCAACAAACTCCGAAGCGGAACACACAATCTCCTCCGTGCTAAAGGGTTCGATTAAATGGGCTCGAGGGGCCTTGTTTGGCCGAATTCCCGGTCTCGTTGGATGCCCAGGACACGGCCGTCCCGGCTCCGGAGCGGGGCAATTACACGAGGCCATTATCTGTCGTCATTCTTGGCTGTTGCGAGCAGCATCAGTNTGCGCTCGCATCGAACAACAACCCGGCTGCTTCGTTTCGTATCCACCACCGGAACATATTCCAACATGTTGAAGTCGAACCGGCTTAAGCAGGTCTTCGCCGAAGCCAGGCGCCCTGCCATGGGGTTCTGGCAGATGCTTCCCGGAGCCAACGTCTCGAGGGTCCTTGCCAGATCTGGCGCCGACTGGGTCATGGTGGACTGNGAGCATGGCAATATCGACGGTAGGGAGTCAGCCTGCATCAGACCCAGCTCCGGGGTCCTACATCCCACCCTGGGTCAGCGAACTTTGTTAATGATGGCCTCGCAGATGCTGCCATGCACGAGGCAGTTCCCGCTATTGCCGCTCTGGGTGTTTCCCCAATTGTTCGAATACCAGACCTCCAGCCATGGATGGTGAAACGTGAGTTCCCGAGTAGCGCTCTGGCCAGCAACACGGGGTGCTGACCCTGCAGCAGGTGCCTTGGATACCGGGGCTCATGGGGTACGACGGCTGTCTTGATTCTTGTGTCTCGAGTACCGGTAGACTTGATTGACCTGTCATCAGATCTTGGTACCACTCATTCGAACCGTTGGGGAGGTCAAGGGGGTGGTCGCTGCGGCCAAATTCCCACCCGAGGGACGGCGGGGGTTCGGTTCACCAATCTCCGTGCAGAACTTCGACCCCGGGTTGACCATGACGGGCTATTTGCAGGAAGCAAACGACAGCCTCCTGACCATGGTGCAGATCGAGACCCGGGAAGCGCTGGAAGCCGTCGAGCAAATTGCNCCGCTTGTTGATGTGGTTTTCGTTGGCCCGTTCGACCTGGGCAACAACATTGGCCATCCGATACTCGGCAGCCACATGGACCCCGAGCTGGACGAAGCCATCGACCGTATTCTAAGAGCCGCTGTGGCGGCGGGAAAGAAGTGCGGTATCTACTGCAGCTCAGGAGAGCAGGCGAAGCAGTATGCGGACAAGGGCTTCCACATGATCAATGTCGCAACCGACTACACAACTCTAGGCGCCGCCATGGGGAATGAGCTCTCTGCTGCGTTAGGCAAAGGGGCGGAAGTCAAGGGCCGTTCATATTAGGCGTGTAACTAGGTAGGTAGGTTTCCTCGAGGGATCATGGCTGAGCCGCGAGGCACGTGTTGGCTTCCGCGGCAATGCGATGCTGTCACTTCTCAACAGCGTCCATCTTGGCCATCACCTCATCCACAGTGAGTCGGTGCATCAGCCTTGCAGCTTTGGAGGACAGCTTTGGGTCTTCTTCGGGTGACTGGGCCTTGCTGATGTGGATCTTGTCACGGTTTGAGTATGGGGGAGGAGGTGGACGCCAGAACAGGCTGGTGGCGGAACACTCACCACAGGGACGTCGAATTCGTACAAGTCGCGCCACGCCTTCGACTCCGGCTTGATTATGTCGACCTCCTTGAAAGCAAACGGGCGCCTGTCCCAAACATCCGACAGCACGGATCTCGCCTGCGTGCACAAGCCGCAATTCTCCCGACTGAAGAGGGTTATCCGGCAGGATTGAAGCAGCCGACCGGTAACACGCATGGTATTAAAATGCAATGGACCGTTGCGTGACGGAGTAACCGGCGCTTTCGAGTGTTGAATTCGGGCAAGAGAAAAATAAACGATGAGCCATTCAAACGGAGCTGTCTTCGGATGTTCCAGTGTTTCCGATCTCCCCCTGTAACTTGGCGTTAATCGGCGATCGGCTATAGGGGGCTAGGCCATACAGGGGGCTAGCTCCGGCTCCGAGGTGCTGCAACCCTGGCTGGCAATCCCAGGTTCCCCGCCCCCACCTTCTCCAGGCCGTCGAGGATGCGAAGCTTCCATCATCTTCGAGAGAGCTCCCACCCGCCGAGTTTGCCCGTTTGTTAGCTTCCGGCGACCTCTTACATTGATTGTTATTCTCCAATCGGCGTTATCCGGGCTGAACCACGGAACCGCCGTGCAATATCCCCAAAGCGAGCCTAATCTGAGAAGCTTTTCGCCCCTCGGTCCGGTGCTGCGTCACTGTCCCTGTCGTCGGCCAACGACGACGACACATCAACGCACGTCGAGGCACATCGAAGCTCGTCAAGGCATCCCAACCCGAGAACCCGCCATGGCGCAGAAGTGTGTCCACCAGGGCTGCGGCAAGATTTATACAGACGAGGAGGAGGTCTGCCGTTACCACCCCGGCCCGCCAGTCTTCCACGAGGGACAGAAAGGTATGGTCTTTACGTGGTTCTCCAGCTCTAGAGTCCAGCCATCCAGACGGTCGTACTCGCTGCAGCCGGCCGCCCANTTCCCGATCACACACCACTGGGTTTGCCAAGCTAACCACGAGTTCCCTCGCGCAGGATGGACGTGTTGCAAGCCCCGTGTCCTCACCTTTGAGGAGTTCATGACCATAGAGCCCTGCACCGAGGGCAAGCACAGCACCACGGATCTGCCGCCCAAGGTCGAGAAAAAGGAAGCAAATCCGGCCCTCCTTGCCGCCTCGAATCTCCCTCCGCCCCCGCCCCGTGCGCCCGTCGTGGCACCCCAGCACATACCCACCCCGCCTCCGCCGCCCCCAGAATCCGAGGATGACGACGATGCGGTCGAGATTCCCGATGGCAGTATCTGCCGGCGCAAGGGCTGCGGTGCCACCTACAAGAAGGGATCCAGCAGGGACGGGGAGACGTGCGTCTACCACCCCGGCGCTCCCCTCTTCCACGAGGGCAGCAAGGGCTACACCTGCTGCAAGCGCCGCGTGCTCGAGTTTGACCAGTTTATGAAGATCGAGGGCTGCAAGACCAAGAGTCGGCACTTATTTGTGGGGAGCGGGAAGAAGGACGATGCGGGAAAGGACGGCTCAGGGGGCGAAGAGCTGCTGGAGACGGTCAGGTGAGTCCGCNCGCGTTTCCTGAATGTGCCCCTTGGCAGCTGCCCCAACGAATATGTGCCCGCGGCCAAGCACCAGCCAAGCTGGGCTGTGCCTGCGAATACCCTAGTGGCTCGCGAAATATGCCCCTCGGTACCGGACATGTTACTCATCTCATCTTTCTCCGCCTCGCAGGAACGACTTCTACCAGACCCCGACGGCCGTGATCGCGTCCTTTTTTCTCAAGAAGATCGACAAGGAGGCCGCCAAGATCGAGTTCCAGGATCGAGAGTTGGTCCTAGACTTGCCAACGACGGACACGCCGGTGCCAAAGCGNTACAAGGCACATGTACCGCTCTATGGCTCCATAGATCCCGCCAAGTCGACCTTCAAGATCTTGGGCACCAAGCTCGAGGTGTCCCTGGCCAAGGCTGACGGCAGCTCTTGGCCGGTACTGCGCAGCGACGATCGTCTAACGGGCGAAATCCTCCAAATTGGCCGAGCCGGAAGGGCCTAGANATGGAAGGAGAAAAAGGAAGGAGACAGGGATCCGATGTTTGCTGCTCACTTTCACACTCTGTCCCTCCTGTCAAGTGAAGCCTCCGTTGCTGAGACGGGAAAGCCGGCCAAGAGACGGGTGACGAAAAGCCGAAGCTTGAGTCCCCGTACCAATGCCGGAAGGCCGCATCACGAAGCAAGAAAACTGCGGTTGCGGCTCTTGGGTCATTAGACGCGGTGGGGATCTGATAAAGGGACGGCACGGGACGGGCGAGACGAGACGAAAAAAGACCGAGATGTGGCTGGGACGGGCTCGCAGAACTGCACCAGACAATGGGCAAAAGGCAAATGCCGATATGCACCATAGCTTAAACGCGTGCTTCGATTCGACTGGTGTGCAACCCAATCCTCTCGTCGAGCCGCCTTGGGTGCCGTTCTTGGCTGTGGCCGACGACGGAGATCACTCTTGGCCCTCGTTAAAACCACCCCTTCTGTCTCAGTCTGGCTCTCCATCCCACTCCATGAGTCCTCGGCTCTGTCTCGGGTATCCATTTCTCTGACTCAGTCTCTGCTGTAACGGTCTCACCACAGCTGACTTCGTAGTCACTTTTCTCTTCTCACATCCTAGGTGGGCAGCAAATTTTCGTTCCAGCCCCCGGATCAGCCCTTGAGCGGCGAGGCTTCAAGACATTGACGATTTCAGCGATCGGCCAGTTCCTGGTACTGCGGTTCCCGACGCTTCCATGCTGAGTCTGAGATGCCGCAAGAGTGAGACAAGCACGCAAGATATCACAGCCCTCTAAGCCACAAAAGTGGACACCGGTGGCCAAAACAATCCCATCTACACGTGTAGCCGCCGTTTGCGGTTTACAAACCCCATGACATTCTTCCTCTGCTGTTATCACAAGCGAATCGGATGCCCCTGCCCAGCCCTCGGGAGACTAACCCAAGATCCGACAGATCGACGGGCCCGCCGCGCGGGAATCTAACACGCCGAGACGCAGCTGGCCGATCTATCTACATAGTATCTCCGTGCGTGGGTGGTTTACACAGATCGCGGAAGAAACCCTCCCTGTTGTAGAAACATTAAATTGCCAAGATCTGTCGAGGAACCAAACTTGCTCTCGCCAACGACAAACCCTCTGTCGTGCTCTGTGGGCTGGGGACGCCCTCCGCGTTGTATTCCCATGCCCTGCCTGCCGTGTGTCCCACTTCCCGTCGTAAACGGAACCAGACATAAACTCCACAGTGGATGAATGGAGCTGGGATACGAAAAGAAGGCTCATTGGCGATCACCCCAAAATAAAGCCAAAACGTACCTACTTGATATCCACACACACACATTCATGACAGGGTTTGTGTAGCCTTATCGTGGAAAAAGCACTGCATAAAAGGAAAAGAAAAGAAAAGGAGACAAGCTATGCAAAACTGCGTACGCTGTGTGACTTCTGACTGTGCCTTGGTCCAAGAAGCGGAGCCGGCCTCCCCACGTTCCCGGTGTGGGCTTGGTCAAACAGTTTGTGAGAACACAATGCATGACGACGGCTGCTGTGACACTGAGCTAAGACACAAAGAGAGACTTCCGGTCTCATTGCTCGGTGTGGCGATGTCGAGATGATGTAAGTCGGGTGTTGAACAAGAAGAGGCAAGTGGATATCATGGGAGGATGAGATGTTATGGGACAGAATACGAATTGTATGTGAGACCGAGGGCTGAGAGACAATGTTGCTGTCTTGCAGAAGCCAAACTACCGCAGGACCCACCAACCAGCTCCGTGACGCTCAATGTTTCGGACTCGCCGACAAAACCAATGGATAGAACGCCTCTAGAACCACCTACAAACCCAAGCAAAGCATCTACCACCCATCATACCGAAGAATCGTTCCTACTGCCCCCCGAATTCGTCCCTGGTAGCGGCGCTATCCTCACGACAGGCGACCTTGGCCTGGACGGCGGCGTCGTCGTACTGGGCGCCCCAGGGGCCAAGTTTCTCGGGGTCTCAGCAGCACCAGCAGCACCAGTACCACCAGCTGACGGGCCCGGGGCACCGTCGGTGTCGCTGCTGTCACCATTGACGACCGCCATGGTCTTCCTAAAGGCAATAATGACATGCCCTTCGCCCCTACCAACGACCACGCCGTGGCCGGGCCTAATCCCGCCTGGCTCGTCGGCAAACTTCATGATGGGTGCGCCGCCGGGCGTGAAGCCGAGAAACTTGGCCGAGATTTCCGAGTCTTCCTTCTCGCTGTCGTCGGCGCGGAGGGTTTGTCTGCGGCACTCCAGTCAACCTACACGGTGTTCTGACGTGGCAGTTGTGTAAATTTCCAAAAGAAAGACAACATACTCTCTGCTCATCGGCAGGCCGCCCGCCTCAAGCCGGCCGTTGGGACTGCTCCCGCGGCTCCTGGATCGCACTTGTCGGGCGCGCTTGCGCACCGCGCCGTGGACGGCATGCCCGATGCCCGCAACCACAAGCACGGGCGTGCCCAGCGCCAGCGCCCACGGTCTAGAAACACGGCATATTCAGCACATTTGATATCCTCTCACACATGCCGCAGAGTGACTCACGGATTATTCCTCCCCCGCAGGCCGTTGAACACGGAGAGGATGATGCCAAAGATGGCGATCAGCGAGCCGACCTGCATCATGGTCCACGTGGACCAGTAGAGCGGCATGAGGTCCTCACCGTCGCAAAATTGCAGCGCCATGAGCGCGTACACCTCCATGACGACCGCCACGACCGACACGGCGGCGCAGGCCCCGCAGATGCCCACGCACCGGACCATCGTGCGCTTGTACTCGCGCGACCCGGGCTCCAGGCCGCGGATCCGGATCGACTCGAGGTCACTGGTGGGTGGGTAGGTGGAGTTCATGTCAGTCTCCCAGAGGCCGCGAGAGGAAAAGGGACGGGACAAGGGAGAGAAACGAACCCGCTGTATTTCCATGACGACAGGAACAGCATGCCTATGACGGTCACAAACAGAAGCCAGTAGATGCAGTCAAAGGCCTTGCGGTCCAGGTGGGAAGCGAAGCCGGCATAGTGCTCACACCGCTCCGGATCGATGGGGTCAAACCCGCCGGCCATCCTAAACTGGAGAGAGACCGCGAAGGAGAAAGTGAATGGATGCTAGCCAAGGGCGTTTGTCAAGCTAGTTCCTCACAAGACTAGAGCAAATCCCCCGGTGGCGTCGAGACCCTGTCGTGGACACGCTCTTGGGTCCCGGGGACAGGGGAGATGGGAGTCTCAGGATGTTTTATATCGCGGAGCGGGACGGGTCGTTGTGCGACGATATGTAAGGAGAAGAATGATGAAAGCGCAAGGCAGCATGGCTTGACAGGGCTCCCGCATCTCACTGGCATATCGATTCCGCAGACGCAGCCGCAGCCACATCCGAGACCCCCGGTACCCCAAGGTTGATGGAGGCATGGAGAAACAAGCTGAGAACTGCCTGACCCAGACAAGGGGGGCACCGGCGAATACCCGTTGCCAAGGGGGGGTGATGACGACGGGGAAAAGGCTCATGTGGAACGGGGGGTCTCTGATCCACCACGGCATCGTGACGGTGATATGGACGGTCGAAGGCGTGGAAACCCGCAGAAGAGCGCCTTGCACAGCAATCGAGATGATGAATGGTCTTGGATCCCATCTGGGCGGTTTGGCATGCACAGAGTAGATTGATATTTGATCCACACTGCTTGGCTTGGCGGCCACGGCGGAGCGCGGCAGAGCCAGCGCCCCCGGGCGATCACTTGCGACAGCGGTAAGCAACTTTGTTGGGCCAAGAGTTGGCCGGGTCCAGATAGTGACGATCAGTGTTTCCGCAAACTGACCTGTCGGTGCAGCGCGCCAAGACGTTGCTGTCCCACGTCGAGCACTGCCCTGGCCGCATCACCGTCATCCACCGCCGCCGCCTCCCCCCCACGTCCACCGGAATGCCTAATCAGGCCGCGATCTAGTTCATGCCCGGCATGAGATCGACGGCATCGAGGATCATGGACCTTGACAGGATGTATTCTCGGAGCCACATGAAGTCCTCCCCCTCCTCTTCGCCGTAGCGGTGCTGCTCGGAGAAACCGAAAGCGCAGGCGATTTTGTCGAGGGCGGCTCGCTCGTCCTCGTAGAGCCACCGATGGCGCAGCGGTGTGCCTAACGCCCAAGTCACGCGCTTCATCTGGTCGTTGGCCGTGAAATGAGCCACCATTCCGATGGTGGCCGTGAAACCCACGTAGCAGATGGCGCCGGCAAACAGAAATCCGGTTGCGACCTTGGGCTCCAGGGCATGCTGCATCAGCGCCAGCTGGGTGGCGCCAAAGTAAACGGCCAAGGGCGTGCCGGCAACGGCGATTCCAGGAACAAGCGCTTTCTTGAGGATCTTGGACCGTAAAAATGCTTTTGACGAGTAGGTTTGCTCCAGGATGCCAATGGCAGCATCCAGATCCTTGGCCTCGATCGCGGCATCCAGCGCCGCGTCGGCAACTGCCACGTCGACTGCGCTGTCTGCCTTGTTCGGGTTGCGCTCGACGTACTTGATGGAGCCCGACACCATCTTGGGCTTGGGCTTGCTCGCATAGAGGTTGAGAATCTGGGGCAAGCTCTCGGGCCTGCCAAGGCGGGCTTGGAGCTTGACATACTCCTCGAGGATGTCCCGCGTGATGACAACGGCCGGTTGAGTGACGATGGCGTATGCCGCATCCGACACCTTGTCTATCGCCTCCTGCGACCGAGAGATGGGGCTTCTCTGGGGACGGGCGGCATCCCCGGCCTTGGGATCCGCGCCGCCTAGTCCCAGCAGGTGCGAAGCTGGTCCGCGGGTTTCGGCGACGGCGTCTTCGGCGGCGCGGCGCTCTCCCGCATCTGCTGGCGCGGGCCTCACATCGAGCTGGGCGATTGCGCGCAGAGCTGAGAGGGTAATGGCCTCGGACGGAATGCCAGCAGGCCCTTCCAGGACGGCCCTGAGGACGCGGTCGACGGCAGCAGCAACTGCTATCGGGTCGATGCCGGGCGTCTGAGAAGTTGCTGTCCCGGTCGTCTTGCCAAACCTGCTTTGCGGCGATTCCGGAGTTGGGGGGCTCTGTGCTCGTTTGGCCTTGAGGAACAGTGGCGATGTTGTGAAGGAGCGGGCAGCGATGGGCCAGGCGAGGTTTGCGCGGGTGACAGAGGGTCTCCCGGATGGCAAGGCCCCCAGTGGGCGCTTAGAAGACCTCGCGGACCTCGCAGACTGTCCCCACAGCTTTCCAGAGACCAGTTCGGAGGCCTGGCAAAGGCGCAGGCCAGAGGTTGGTGGATACGGGCGACGCAGCATGGCTGGCGACCGTGGCTGTGGCTCTCGGGCCTGTCGTTTCTCCTCTCTTCGGTCCTCGATCCTCGATCCTCGATCCTCGGACCTCCACCCTTCGAAGCCTCAAGCCTTCACACCTTCAAGTCGAGGCTTTTCACTCAATGCCAACCCAGGCTTGCGAATTGATGATGGAAGCGCGCGAGGCCAGAGGGGCCAACCAAATCAGCCGAAAATGACAAAAGATAACGGGCCTCGTAGATGGGTTGGATATTAAAAACACTAGCGGGTCGAAGTGAATAATATGGCAAGGTCAGATGAATCAAGATGTCGAAGACAGCCCATGAGCTCAACTGAGATGCAGTGCAAGAATACAGCGGCGCAGATCCTTGCATGCACTCAGTGGCCCCGATTGCTCAATTGAGCAAAAACCCGCCTGGCTGCATGCGCTGAGCCAGGACAATAATTTGCAGAAAAGGGGGCGCGCGCACTTCCAGGCTGCTGCGTAAAGTCTTGGCGCCAAGTCCAGGTTCCCCACCGCAGGACGCACCCAAGCCACAGCCCCCAGCAGTGACGCAGCAACCCTCCAGCGACTGAAAGAGAATCTTGACCTTCCTTTCCTCTCACATCCTCCCTCGGTCAGCTTCCAGCATCCGCACAGGGACGGCGCCTAATTACAAACTTGACCCTGCATACACTGCGGTTGCTGCAGTGTACTCGTGCCGGGCGTTGTCCCACCGAACAATCGGTCATTCCTCATCAACCGCCGATCGCCCGACCACGACCGACCAAGATCGGCCAAGGCCAAGGTCAAGGCCAACTCACCCCGAAGCTCAAGCACAAGCACGTCCTCGACAGCGACCTCGACCTCATCTCCCG
>FJWA01003503.1_pt1 | contig 10686 bp, 8 predicted proteins | sample 1011891 | NCBI WGS metagenome assembly FJWA01 (sample SAMEA3912450, study PRJEB9761) | metagenome | biome: forest; material: soil | place: USA | collected 2011-06-22 | depth 0.1 m
GGCTCGCACGTCGAGGGGCACCTCGAGCTGCACAACATCTACCTCGGCCCAGACAACCAGTACCGCAACAAGCGCAGCACCAAGCGGCTCACCAGCACGGGCTACCACTCGGACGTGTCATACGAGCGCCAGACCCCCGGCATCACCATCCTCACGCTTCTGTCAGTGCCGCCTACAGGCGGCGACACCGGCTGGGCATCGCAGACGGCCGCATACGCTCGCCTCTCCCCGCCGATCAAGGCGCTGCTCGAGGGCCTGCGGGCGGAACACAGCGGTTTCCCACAGGCGGAGAATGCGAGGCGGGACGGTAAGTTTGTGCGGCGCGAGCCCGTTACGACCGAGCACCCCATTGTGAGGGTGCATCCGGCAACAGGACAGAAGGCGCTGTTTGTGAATCCGGGCTTCACGAAGCGGATCGTGGGCCTGCGGGATGAGGAATCAGAGGCGCTGTTGAAGCTGCTTTTTACCGTGAGTTCTGGCCCTCTCTCTGCCCTCGCCGTCGCCTCGATCTTTTTCTCGCTGTGGCACCAGTCCCCCCAGATAGCCGCGTTACTGATATGGGCTGATATGTTTGTGCAGCATATCACGCAGGGTCAAGANTTCCAAGTACGTCTGCGGTGGGAGGAGGGAACGGTTGCTCTTTGGGACAACCGCGTGACGGCGCACACCGCCATCTCGGACTACAACGTCCACAACCCCCAAGAAGGTCTGCGCCATGGCTTCCGCATTACGACGCTCGCCGAGCGCCCGACTGGAGTGAACGGGTTGGAATCTGTTTGGGAGTAGTGTTAGTGTCTTGGCCACGCAATCTTCTGTCGTGTAGGACAACCCGAGCATCCAATCACAATGTCTTAAGTTCCGAATCATCCGACTCAACTTAACAATGGGAATCAGGTGCTAGATCAGTGAGCGCCCAGTTCGGCCCATCTCCAGCTCTTTCTTTCATGATTCTTTTCTCTCGTCAGTTAGTTTAACAGAACAAGGGCTTCTCAACAACCCGGCCTCCAAGTCTATGCTCTTATAGAAATAGGGTGTTGTGATTGCCAGGTGAGCATGTCTGGGAGTGGAAACGAACCTGTCGGTTGTTCGCCGCCCGTGGTTCGATGGGTTCGAAGGGCAAGCCAAAGGGGCAATTGATTCGCTTTCGAGGGAGGCATTGTATCTCCGAAGATGAATGGACCAGGCGGGCACCGGCTCCGCTGTCTGACAAGTTGCCACGGATGACGGCGGTCAGCGGAGCGCTGCATTTCCGGAGGGTCCCAAACAGACAGGGATGAGCGTGATACACGCAGAGACGGAGGAGGAGCAACCCAACGTTGTTTTGTTTTGGCCGACACCAAGAGTCAGCCTGATTGGATCTAATACACATTGTACAACCACTAACGCCCAGACGCCAATGCTATGCAGTGCTTCAGACGCACACAATGCTCGATGCAAGGAAACAACACAACCACGTATCAGGTTAGAACCTGATTCCAGTCAGCGGACCAGCCAGAGAGAGCACAGACGGGAAGGACGGTCAACAAACCTGATCTCGTAACTTCCAGCTCTTGTCATGTACCGCACCCACTTCACACTCGAGTAGTTGCTCTTCTCAAACACCTTGAGGTACCTCACGAGGAGGCCGGAACTTGTGAACATGAGCAGGCTAAAGTTGAGGCTCAGGGGCGGGCGGCTCCAGGCCTTTTGGTTGGTCATGCTCGTCAACTCGGCCTCGGCGCTCAGGACGAACTCGCTCTGGCCGGTGAAGCGGCCGATCTTCCAGACAATATTGTTCTCGGACGGCTCGTACTTGGCCTTGCCCTGGGTGCAACGCTCCGTGATCCTAGCAGTGTTGAGCGGCGTGGGGATGCGAACGACGACATTGGTGGCGAAGAGCTTGGACCCAAAGTTTGCGCGCACGCCGATGCTGTACTCGACCTTTGTCTTGCCGACCTCGTTGACAATGGCGTGGACCTTGAAAGGCAGGTTGACATTNTCGGTGGCGCGGTAGCGCATCAGTTCGAACTCGCCGTCCGGGGGGACGAAGCTGATGATGCGGTCGCTGTCAAACTTGCCAAGCTTGACGCACTGGTGGAACTGGCAGTCCTCGAGCGTGACGCTCCCGGCGGCCGCCTTGGTCGCCTTGCTCCCCATCCTGTTGCCGCTTGGGAGGCTTAGCATGCCGTCGTTGTCGAGCAGCAGGCGGTCGTTCAGGCCGAACTTGCACTCGGGGGTGCCGCTGAGGTACGCGCGCATGATGATCTGGCCGGTGACGTCGGCGCGCAGCACGGCGCCGGTCGCGCTCATGAGCAGGTTCACGTCCTCGATGACATCGACAAACGCCTCGTTCTTGCGGTACTTGACGTCGGCCTTGCGCCACGACAGCGCGCCCGTGGCCTGCATTGTGATCTTTGCCGAGTCCTCGACGGCGCGCTCCGACTTGACGCCCTCGGTCGTGATGTACATCTTGAGCGTGTCCGTCTCGGTGTTTTGAGGATAGCCGAAATCGATAATTTCTGCGGGCGCGAGGCCGTCAGCAGCATGCCTGAGAGGCGCTAATCGGGAGACGAACCATCCAGGAGCTCGTAGACCAGGACAAAGTTGTTCTTAACAGCTTCCTCGTCGAACTTGCCAAAGTAGCCGCGGCCGAGCTGGATCAGGCGGTACAGGAACTCGAAGACCAGGGCGGCATTGGCATTGCTCTTGGTAATGGCGACCAGATAGATGTTCTCGTGCTTGACATGGCTGAAGGTGGTGCTGCCGAGGGTCAGGATGGGCGAGCGCACCTGGGCGTTGCTGATGACCTGGATGCGGAAGACATCGGCGAGGCGCGGGCGACAGTCGTTGCGGAACGCCCTGAAGATCAGGTTCTCGCCCTTTTGATTGAAGATCAGGATGCCCGACAACATCGTGGCGGATGTCGCGTCGTGGCGGTCGAGGGGCTGTCGAGGGGCAGTCGAGGGGCGGTCGAGGCGCGGCCGAGGGGTAGGTTGAAGGGGTGAAGCGGCGGCGCGATGGATAATGGAGCGGAGCGGGTGTGGAGGAGGTCCAAACCGGGCAGAATTCCGGCCCGGAAATTGGGGTCCAGTTGTGGCTCGGGCGGTGACGCGTCGCCAGGTGATGCCGGCTGCCCGCCTGATCCCGGCCTCCATTGTGAAATGTGAATCGCGGAAGCGACTGCAAAGGAAACGAGGCGTTCCATCTTGGTAGGAATTGCATGCAACATTTACATCCCGATCTCGAACCGAAGCAAGGCTTCAGTTCGTCCGATTCCATACACGACTTGGAAGTCTCTAGCCTTTCCGGCAGCGCTGCCCGTTTGCAATGGTTGCCAGTGCTCAAGTCATGGTCGACGTCAAATGGAGAGCTACGCGTTCTTGGTGACTGTCCAGAAATTCGTGTTTCGTCTACTTGAATGGTATCATGGTTTCCTTCCACCACGAACGGAACTGCATATATTAGAATATCTTCAATCTAGCGGGTTGCTGTCGTATCTTGCTTTGTTTCGCAGCGCGGGCTCTTCGCCCGCGCCAACGCAAAGCGCCACAGATTACCTCTGATGTTTTTAGGATGCGTCTTGCCCTCAGACATCCCCGCCAGAGGCCTTCACGTGTGTATGCTCTGCCTTTTCCGAGGCAGGCCGTCTTTTGAGCACCGCCTCCTTGCTTCTCTGGCTCACAAACGTCGCTTCCACCTTGTGGACGACGGCCTCGCGAATGTTGTCCTCGTTTCGGCTCATCCACACCGGCCAGCCCGAGCTGGAGAGGGGCCACAGTGGGCGGTTCTGGGCTGATTCCATCCACTGGCTGCTGTGGGGCTTGGGACGGCTGGCAATGATATCCATCTCGGCGGCAATCTGAGCGCAGTACATCTCGAGCGGGAGATCGTTGACGTCCTGCCCGAACGGGTTCTCAATCTCGCGCCCGATGAACAAGATGCCCAGGATGATGTAGGCCGCAACAACAGTTGCCGGGATGGTGATCCACCGTTCGCCAACTGTGCTGAGCAGCTGGAAAGGCAGGAGCAAAATGTAGACCCAGGTGATCTGGGCGATGGCGATCGAGTAGGCAATGGGAAGTGGCGTGTTGAGCACGCGTTCGGTGCCTACGAGCACGTCGTTCAGCACGGCGATGTTGGTGTAAAGGGTGTTCTGGTGCATGACGACGGGCAGCCGACCGGAGAGGGCGAGCTCGTCTGCGTAGCTCCCCATGTACGACAGGAGCTCGAGCGGCAGGTTTCCGAGGGGCCGTCCGGCCTTCTTGACAGCCTTGCGCGGGTTGCTCTCGGCGAACGAGACGCCCAGGTACTCGCCCACGCTCTTGAAGAAGCCGTTGCGCTTGAAGGTACGCTGGGCATTGGCGTGATCCTCTAGGGTCGCGGCCTGGGCGAAGGTGCTGAGGTGGGAAACCAGGCTCGAGATGTCGTCGTAGCATGTATAAGGCTCGAACCGGAGCCGATGCTTGAGCGCCACCGAGAATGCCACGACGAGGTTCATGGCCGTGAGCCTCTCGAGCACGTCCTTCTTCCTGTATTCCTCCCGTTGACCTTCAGGAATATCCTTCCGCTCGATCGCGTGAACCCACAAGACACGCCCAATGTTTTGACTCGCCAGGATCATCTGTGCCCAGTACCGACGCCCCTCGGCGTAGCGCTCGTACGCGGTCGAGCTCCGGAAGGACAGGCCCAAACCCACGACGAAACCGAGAACGGTGAGAAGGACACTGCCAATGGCGACTAGGCACGGGGGAGTTTGTTAGCCCGGAAACCATCGAACTGAGGCATGGCGGGGACGCCGAGGTTGACGTACTTGGCTTGACCAACACGTGGATGCATGTGATCCACGACGCCCACGCCGCAACGGCCAGGAGTGGGAGGACCAGCTTGGGCAGGATGCTTCCGTGCATCTGGAGGAAGATGGGCCATTTCGAATGCTTCTGGATGTCTCGGGGACCAGTCTGCAGCCAAAGTCAGCGGCTGTGCGCTTTTGGGCGTGGGAAAAGCCCAGGGGGTGCATACAAAGTAGTCGTCAAGGTCGAGAGACGTGTTCTTGCGACTGAAAGGGTTTGGAGTCGCAAAGAGACGCGGCGACGTCAGGGACGCGATTTCCTCCAAGACGGGGCTCGGGGGGTTGTTGCCGTTGGGTTTTTGGTCCTGGCCGTTGACTGGGACGGCGTCCGCGGGGCCGTGGTGGCCGCCGCCGCCGCCCGAGGCTGCTGGAGGAGGGGGAGGAGCTCCGCCCCCGGCTTGACCGCCGTCATCGGCCATGATGTCGTGTGCCTGTTGTTGATGGTGCAGCTGGGTCGCGGGATTCCTGCCTGAGCACACCACACGCGAAGAAGACAGTCCAAGAGTGGAAGAAGAAGAGGAGGAGGAGGAGGCGGAGGAGGAAGAAGCGCCACTGAGGCAACTGCAGAGTCTTGGTGCCTTTCTCTCAAAGAGGTCGGCACGAGGTCAGCAGGCAGTCGCCTCAAAGAAAAAAACGAGGGAAAAGCATGTTGGCTTTGTGAGCTCTTTCATGTCCTGGCCGCGTTCCCCTGCCAAGTCGCAGGGGTCCTTTCACGGTACAGAGTAAGATTTCCAGGGGTGGGCAGTGCTGTGCCGCGACGTTCTGGGCTCTGGGCCCCTCTCAGCATTCGTTGAAACCAACCCTGTCCGGCCGGGATGCGGCGAGTTTTTGCGGAGCAATTGGTGCTGACGCCCAGACAGTCAGATGTCAGACAGAGCGCAGCCGCTGGGACCGCGTCGCGCCAAATTTGGGACATGCTCTCGTTCTCCGCCGTCCCTGATGAGCTGAGAGACGCAGATACGCCCTGCGGCGATTGGGCCAACCCGCCTTGGCCTGCATCAACACGAAACCGCGAGCGGTGGTCAGCCTTTGACGTGCTGCCACGCGACGACGACAACCGCCACTCGCCACTTTCGGTCGCTCGTGGCGGCAGAGGATCGGCGGCAGAGGAGCGGCACCAGCCGCGCCAAGATCCAGCCAAGGGTTCCAAGCCTCCAAGCGTCCACCCGATCCACTTGTCTCATCTCATGTTCGTGTTTCTCAGGGATGGACGGTGGAGTCGCACCACGGCAGGCAGCAGGATCGAGAAACCATTCGTTCTGAAATGGGATGTATTTTCCTGTTGGAGACTCGGGCGGACCATTTTGGCAAGCTCCTTGACAGCATGTTGCATCCTTGTCGACATCTGTTCTGCCCAGCAGTGTCCTCTCTCCCGAGGTGTGGAAGAGCACGGGACTGCCACCGACATCACCTTCCAAGCTGCGGTTACCAGTAGCTACCGCATATGCAGGTTGGTTATGTACAAAAGGGGTATGCGGACCAATTATGGACACACGTCCGATCGCCGGTCGGGATGATGCCCTTTTGTTTTGTTGACACCCCCCCTGCATCTTGCATCCGACGCACTCCCATCACAGTCTGGTCCCATCATCGCACAAAGACACATGGAGTCTCGGGTCTTGCATCAACGCATACATGGTTCATTTCTATCCGCTTCCGAGGAACACATTGTCCCCGCCTCGAAAGGAGGGAGCAGCTTTTGAGCACCAGGCCCACAGACCGCCAGCTAATACTGGAAACGCCACCTCGTGTCCTCGTCGCCGCTCCAGTCTACCAAATCCCCCACTTCCTTGACCTCAGGAGTGATGGCGTCCCGTCGCGCGTTCTCCCGCTTGAGCAGGAAGTACAGCAGCGAAGAAACGACAACCTCGGCAAGCAGGTACCCGAGCGCGAAGCCGTGGCCGACAAAGTATCGAGGACCATCGGTGGATCGATATAGCTGAGTGCCCAGCACGGCCCCAAGGTTGCCGATGCTGATTTGCATGGCGTTGGCAACAGCCCGCTTGGTCTGCCCAGAGACATTGATGGCGGGCCACGACAAGGCCAATGCAGTCGCCGGGTAGATGCCGCCCGCAGCAAAGAAAGTACCGAGGTACGAGACACCCGGCCGGTTTGCCTGGTCCGAGTTTGACAGTAGGATGATGTATCCGATGGCGGCGAACAGCGCCGATCCGATCAGGGGGACGGCGCGTTGCCCTATCCTTTCCGAGAGTGATGCCACGCCGACCGTCGTCATGAAGGCAAAGGCATATGGCGGGATCGTCAGGAGCTGGGCACTGGCGGCCGTGTACCCGAGATCTTTGATGATCGTTGGCTGCGGCAGGACCGTCAGTCGTCGTCTGTGTCCGGGGACACAATCTGCATCACATCGAGGGACGTACCAGGAACAGCGAAAATGTATACAGCGGCAGACTCATGGTGTGAAAGCTCAACCCGTAAAGCCAGCATTTCGGATCACGGATTGCCTTGGCGACGTTGGCCCAGCTGAAACGCTCGTCGTGGGTGGCGTCGCTGTCCGAGGCGAGACGCTTGTGGATGAAGCTGCGCTCTGTGTCCGTGAGGAACTTGGCCGTTTCGGGGTAGTCGTGGATAAACCAGTATGCGCCGAAGGCAACCAGGACCGTGGCTATCCCTTCCTGCGATCTGGTCAGTCAACCGTGCGGCATCAAGACGACGCAAAACGTACAAGAATGAAGATCCAGCGCCAGCCCCTCTCCCACACAACACCGGCCATGTGTCCAATCCCCTGTGAAGACGAGGGTCAGCTAGCTCACTTTTACCAGATCACCAGCGAGGAGGTGCTCACGTAGGCCAAGATGCCGCCAAAGGACCCCGCGAGGGCGGCAGCACCGAAGAACAACGAGATGCGGAACTGCCTTTCCCGCCTCTTGTACCACATCGAGAAGTAGTACACGACGCCGGGGAAGAGACCGGACTCGGCAACACCCAGGAAGAAACGGGCGACAAAAAATCCAGACAGGTCCTGGACGACACCCATGAGCGTAGCGACGATTCCCCACGCGATGGTCAGCGTTGGGAGCCAGAACCGCGGAGTTGTTCTCTTGAGGATAATGTTGCAGGGAACCTGAGAGGATCGTCGTCAGCATACCGGAGATTGAGTGATGGAAAGGGGTCAGTTCTCACCTCAAAGAGAACATAGCCGATGAAGTAGAGCGTGAGCCCAGTCAAGTACTGGTTTCCTGTCATGTGGAGGTCGTCCGCAAGACCCTCGATCCTCGCGTTCCCCACATTCGATCGGTCCAAAAACGACAGCAAGTATAGGATTCCAACAGCGGGCAGCAGCCGCCAGTCGATTTTGCGAAGCAGCGCTTTCTCGTTCACCGTGCCGGCCTCGACTTCGCCCACCTCGGACCCCGAAACCGGATCAGACTCATCCTTGGATCTCCTTTCTAGACCTCCCGGGACGGAGTCATGGCCAAGCTTTTCCGTGGGCTCGGCCATGTTGCGCAAGGTTCGAGACAGGAGACGTTGTGTGGTGGGTGCTCAGTTGCAGAAGTCGACAACACGCCAGGAGTCCAGGACTGCCGCACGCCGAGAGTGACAGACAATCTGGAATCTCAAAAGCGTCAAATTGGCGATAACCAACAGAATCCGAGTGAGCACGGCACAAAGCTGGGACATGATCATCCTCGTCGAGATGCCTCCGACCTTTAATGGGCCACAAGCTCACACACGGCCATGAGACCCCTGAACGCAGAGTCAGCAATGGTTTCATCGTTTCGATTCCCCGGTAGGCGTTTGTGTCAATTCCATGCTGATGGGTCATGGCCACATTGCCGCTAGAATTGCGACATGAGGTTCGCTCCACATCATTGGGTAGCTGCCCCCACGTTACCAACTAGAGGACCCGGGTTGTGCAGGGAATGAATCACGACATCGACGCGGCCCTGTTCTGGTAACGCATTTCACGGCATTGGGACGCAAGTCCTCGCAAATGCCGATCCAGCTCGCACGAAGTCGGTCACGTTAACGTTGGGGTTGTCCTTGATACCCAGAGAGCACTCGTTTTAAGTCCGTGGGGGCGGGGGAGTGCGTGGGTCCTTTGCAGTTGGTCCGCAACACAATCGCAGAGCAAAAGAGCTGCAGAGTCCATCTTTGGTCCGGGGTTTCCACCAAGTATGGCGCAATTTGAACTCAAGATGTTGTGAGTCCCACTACGGCGTGTTGACCTGGTAGTTACCAGTCAGGAAGTGGTCACACGCAGCCATTATCGACCTGTGGAACGCGCGCCACGAATAGCCTGGAACTCAAGGGGATCGAATACTTGACAAACATTTCGATGTTCTGACTCTCAAAAATAAGCAAAGGGAATAGTACGTGGGATGTGCGTCCGGGGCCCGCGTCGTCAACCCAACCCCTGACATCGCAACTTGGAACGTGTTGTTAGATGGTCAGGGCGCCGGCGTAGCAGGAGTCTTCTCCTCGATGGGCTGCTGGGGGCTTCCAGCCTCCACGGACCGATTCTCGCCAGCCAATGTGACACTCTCCGCGTTTGGGTCTTCTTTTTGGTGGCTGTCATTGTCTTCTTTCTGCCCAGCAGCCCTCGAGCCACCGTTCTCACCTTGAGTACCAGCGGGCTCGTCCTTCTCGGTCGCTCCGCGGCTATCCGCAGCTTGGGCGTCGGGACTGGAGTTGGTGGCTGTGGCAGGAACAGCCCCAAGATCGGATTCACCGCTGATGGCCGGCCCGCCGCTCGCGACTGGTGCGGGTATATCACCCACGGGCGGGACAGCCGAAGTCATTGACCTCGTGGAGGGCGTGCCGTTTGGAGCTCTTTCGGTTGGCTGCTCCGCCCCGGCCCCTCTTGGACTGTCAGCGACCGCCTGCCGATGATCAACGCCCATCCCGTTGGTAGGGTGCTGCATGTCGACCTGCGAGGCCGGGGGTATCTGGGACTGGAACGCGGGTCCCTGGGCATAGGGTGGCTGCCCTTGCCATTGGGGTTGCGGAAGTGGCGCGCCATAGCCTTGGGGGAACGCGTTCGGAGGAGAATACGGCGCAGCGTAAAGAGTAGGGGCTGGAGGCTGGCCTGGCACACCGAACTGGGGAGAAATTGTTGGGACAGTCGAGTTACTCCTTGGGAGGTTCGCCCACGGCTGGGCTTGTGGGACTGCGGTGTTCCACGCTGCAACAGGCTGTTGCTGCCCGACTGCTTGGGGGAATGGAGGAGCGCCCTGCATGGGAGCCCCTCCCGAACCCCAAGATTGCTGTTGGGTTGGGATATTCCACTGAGCCGGGGGTTGCTGCCAGCCTCCTGGTGGTTGACCGTAAACTGGATTAGGTGGTGTGCCGGGATGAACCGAAGGGTTCGGCACGGGAGGTGTCCAGTGGTGGGCTGGCTGGCCGGCCACGGGTGGGAACGGGTGGGGCCCTACGTGCTGAGTCGGCTGAATCCCGCCTCCGTGCTCAGGCGGTACGCCTGTTACATGCTGAGGGTAGGCAATCTGTCCGGGCGAGAGGACTGGGGCGGCTGAAGTTTGTGCGCCCCAAGTCTGACCCTGTCCAGCCCATTGTTGTTGGTGAGGCTGCCCTCCCCATGCCGGTTGACCGGAAACTGGCTGTGGTTGTTGGGGGGGTTGCCCTCCCCATCCCGGTTGACCGGAAACTGGCTGTGGTTGTTGGGGGGGTTGCCCTCCCCATCCCGGTTGACCGGAAACCGGCCGTGATTGTTGAGGAGGTTGCCCGCCCCATGCCGGCTGGCCAAAGACAGGTTGGGATTGCGGAGGAGGCTGCCCGCCCCATGACGGTTGACCGGAAACTGCTTGGGGTTGTTGGGGAGGCTGCCCGCTCCATGACAGTTGGCTGGAGACTGGCTGGTGTTGTTGGGGGGTTTGCCC
>FJWA01000339.1_pt1 | contig 10680 bp, 5 predicted proteins | sample 1011891 | NCBI WGS metagenome assembly FJWA01 (sample SAMEA3912450, study PRJEB9761) | metagenome | biome: forest; material: soil | place: USA | collected 2011-06-22 | depth 0.1 m
CAGGCGGGCGCCGGCACCGTGGCGACTATGGTGCTGGGGCGGTCCGTGGTCGGGATGGCGGTCGGCGCGGCCAGCTTCGCCGTGCCGCTGTACATTGCCGAGCTGGCGCCTGCCGGGTTCCGAGGGCGGCTGGTTACCATGAACGTCATCTTCATCACGCTGGGCCAGGTGGTCGCCTACGTCGTGGGCTGGGGGCTCGGGGAGTTTGGGAAGGCGGGGAGCGCGTGGCGGTGGATGGTTGGGCTGGGGGCTGCGCCGGCTGTTGTGCAGGCCGTGGTGATGGCTGCGATGCCTGAGACGCCACGGTGGTTGGTTATGGTTGGGAGGGCGGGGGACGCGAGGAGGGTTGTTGAGAGGGTGTTGGGCAGAGAGGCGGAGGCGAGGGAGGTGGAGGCGACGGTGAAGGGAATCGAGATTGAGGTGCGGGAGGAGGGTGAGGGCAGGAGGGGAGGTGGGAGGGCTGGGTGGAAGCACTCGGCCCGCGAGTTGTCTGGCTCGAGAAAGAATCGGAGGGCGTTGGCCATTGCTTGTTTGCTTCAGGGGCTGCAACAGTTGTGTGGATTTGTGAGTGGTGCAAGGAAGGACTATTCCGCCCGGGACGGTGCTAATCTTCTCGGCGCTCACACACAGAACTCGCTCATGTACTTCTCGGCTACGATCTTCACGATGTTAGGCTTCCCGATTCCGACGCTGACCTCGCTGGTCGTGGCCGTGACCAATTTTGCCTTCACCCTCGCCGCGCTTTTCTTGATCGACCGTGTCGGAAGGAGGCGCATCCTCCTCTGGTCGATCCCGTTCATGGTTGTGGGCCTCTTGCTTGCCGCATATGGCTTTTCCTTCATCAAGCTCGCCTCGCCCGAGTCGGCGGGAAATAACACCTCTCCCGGCCAGGGCGCAGCAGTCACCATCTTGGTCAGCATCATGGTGTACGTTGCGGGTTATGCCCTGGGCCTCGGCAACGTGCCGTGGATGCAGAGCGAGCTGTTTGCGCTCAACGTGCGGTCCCTCGGCAGCGGCATTGCCACGGCAACCAACTGGGGGGCAAACTTTGTCATTGGACTGACGTTCCTGCTCCTGATGGATGCGCTCACGCCCTCGTGGACCTTTGTGNTGTACGCGGTGATATGCGTCGCCGGGTATGGGCTGATCTGGCGGTTCTACCCGGAAACGGCAGGGCTGAGCCTAGAAGAGGCGGCGAGCCTTCTGGAAGACGATGACTGGGGCGTGCGCTGAAGCTGGTGAGATAGCGCGTGCATATCGGTGGATCCATCCCTGCAGGATCGGTGGGTTCACCTTCGCTAGAGTCAGGCTTTTCATGCTCCCAGGTCTGCTTCCTCGGTGATCAACGGCAATTCGCGGCTGGCCAGTGCTCGGGTACCTAACCTAGGTTGGTAGGTCGGCTGGCCGCCGCCCTGTTTGGGCAGCAATGGAAAATAAAAAGTACGGAGGTGCTCTATTAAAAATCAAAAACGAAGAAATTTCCCCACGGCGGGCGAGGGTCCACCCGGGCGGACACGCCGCTCGGTGGTTTTTCGAGATGTGCCGGGACGAGCCACCAAGCGAAGCGGCAGATCACCTTTTTGTGTGATTGGCCGATGCAAGCCATGTGCGATCGTGGCTGCGCTGCGGGATTACGTCAAACCACACCAGCAAGGCGCGGACTTAACAAGAGTCAGCCGGAGTCGCGTTTTGGACTGAAATCCGAGTCATAGCCGTCTCGGCCGCCCGGGGACGCCCATCGAGGCGAAATCCCACGGTGAACCAGGAAACCTGCATATCGCTACGACGCCATGATGAGTAATTACACTGCAGAGCCCTTACTCGTGCTAAATCCCAGCTGGGGCCGGCAAACGTATCTGGCCTATCTTGATCTCAAGGTAACGATGCCCATCCTCCGGCAAGTCTCCTCCTGATCTGAGGTTGCGCTCCACTACACGTGTAGGGGCTTGGTCGGCGGGAGGGATGGAGTCGCCGATGGGGGCTTGGCAAAGAGCAAGCGGAGTTTCGAGACGCCCGTCAGGCCGGAATCCATGATGGAAACGAATGAAATCTTGTGCAAATCCACGAAATCCCCCAGGCACGGGTCGGCACCAGCGCTGTCAACGCCGAGATGGTCGTGGTCATGGACAGGAAGCGCTGCGGGGCCCATCTTGACATGCAGGGTAGCAGGGGGTAGCGCTGCTGCAGGAGGGCAGGCCCATTGGTGCAAATTGGTCATCATGAAAGCGCGAATGCCGAAGCCGCATCATTGGGTCCGGGAAGGACCACCTTAGTGCCGCTTTGGGTCCGCTTGGCATGGGCAACGGTCGAGACGGACTCCAGTTTTCTCTTGTCCGTGGCAAGGAAGTCCATGGACCTCTGCCAACCGCGGCTCTGCCAATATGTGTCGAGGATGCATTTCTCCTAGTGCCATGACAGAGAACATCCGGCTTCCTTTATTAGGGGGGCCAGCCCCCCGGGGGAGGCGAATTCCACACTTCGTCTGCATTGGATCTCTTCTACCGCTCTCGGGACGAACTCGCTGACCAGTGTTCGTTCGTTTACTTTACTTACACTTATTTACATATATCATCTTGGTCTTGGTTTCTTCGTCCTGCCTGGCTGTGTGCTGTGCTTGTTGATATCGGATCCAATACTCCGTTGACCACGCGCCCTACACTACGGGATACCAGAAGCCAAAACACGTCGAACAAACCCAATGGTTCACGACAGCGTCGACGTCGCCCTCGAGGCGGCCGAGCGCGATGCCGCCCCGCGCCGCGGTGAGCGCCGCAGCGACGAGATCGAGCGGGTGGCCTCGGCATCCTCCGTGTCGAGCACATCCTCGGGCGCGTCTCAGAGGGGCGGGTACGGGATGCACCGCGTCGAGACACAACGGGACCTGGAGCGCCACCAGACGGAGCTGAGCCGCATCAACACCGCGCGGAGTCAGCACAGCGGAACTGTTGGCAAAGACCCCAGGAGCAGGGAGGGGAGGAAGCCGCTGCCCAGCTTCGGCGCTGGCAAGCCATACCCTCCGCTGCTGCCCCACCAGGAAGACTACGTCGTCGAGTTTGATGGGCCGGATGACCCTCTCCATGCCCAGAACTGGCCGATCAAGAAGAAGTATGTTTGCCATTGTTGTTGTTTGTTTACACTCCCCCTGGCCCCCCATGCCTCTTGCTAACATGACGGACCCAGGCTCGCCACGGCTGCCATGCTCGGCTTCACGACCATGACCTCTGCCTTTGGTTCGAGTATTTTCTCCGCAGCAACCGCGGCTGTCGGTGTCGAGTTCGGCGTATCGTCTGAAGTCTCCCTCCTCGGTGTCTCCTTCTACGTCCTCGGCTTCGCTACCGGGCCGACCCTCTGGGCTCCGTTCTCCGAGCTTAAGGGCCGCCGCCTGCCGCTCGTTATCGCCATGTTCGGCTTTTCCATCTTCAATATCTCGAACGCTGTCGCCAAAGATCTCCAGACCGTCCTCATAACCCGCTTCTTCGCCGGCTTCTTTGGCGCCTGCCCGCTGGCCGTCGTCGCGGCTGTGTTCTCCGACATGTTCGACAACCGCACTCGCGGAATCGCCATCACCGTCTTTTCCATGACCGTCTTCACTGGCCCGCTGCTTGCTCCCTTTATCGGCGGCTTCATTGTCGAGTCTTACCTCGGTTGGCGCTGGACCTCGTACATCGTCTCCTTCATGGGCTTTCTGTCGTTTGTCCTCGACCTACTCTTCCTCCGCGAGACCTACCCGCCCACAATCCTGGTCGCAAAGGCCTCCGAGCTCCGCCGCCGCACCCTCAACTGGGGCATTCACGCCAAGCAAGAGGAGATCGAGATCGATATCCGCGAGCTCATCACCAAGAACTTCTCTCGCCCGATGCGCCTGCTCTTCACGGAGCCCATCGTCCTGCTCCTCTCTCTCTACATGGCCTTCATCTACGGCCTGCTCTACCTCTTCTTGACCGCCTACCCCTTCGTCTTCCAGGGCGTGCACCACATGACTGCGGGTGTCGCTGGCCTGACATTCTTCGGCATGATCGCGGGCCAGATCATCGCGGGCATCACCGTCCTCCTCCAGCAGCCCTGGTACCAGCGCAAGCTGGCCGCCAACAACGGCGTGCCCATCCCCGAGTGGCGCCTGCCCTCCGTCATTGCGGGCGGCGTGGCCTTCGCCGGCGGGCTCTTTTGGTTCGGGTGGTCGGGCTATCGCAGTGACATCCACTGGATCGTGCCGACGCTCTCGGGCCTGCTGACGGGCTTCGGCCTCGCCTCCATCTTCCTGCAGTCGCTCAACTACCTGGTCGACGCCTACCTCATGTTTGCGGCCTCGGCCATCGCCGGCAACACCTTCATGCGCTCGCTCGCCGGAGCCAGCTTCCCGCTCTTCTCCCGCTACATGTTTGACGGCATGGGCATTGAGTGGGCCTCGACCCTGCTGGGGTGCGTCGCCGCCGCTCTCGTGCCCATCCCCATCATCTTTTACCTGTACGGCCACAAGATCCGCGCCAGGAGCTCTGTCGCCCCGACCTTCCCGTCAAAGGGCCCAGCCCCGCCTACGGCTGTTTCCGAGGAGGAGGTCTCGGGTGAGAAGCACATCATTGAGAGGTCGGCGGATGCGGCCGTGCCGAGGTTGGATAGGGACGCTAGGAGTGCTGTCTGAGTGTAATAATGGAAGGGGAGTTGACAAGATTCGGGTGTTGAATGCGGAGGAAGAACGAGGAGGGGTTGAGAGGGAGGTTTTTGTTTTGTTTGAGCACTGGCGTTCAGGTCTAGAGGGAAAAAAGGATGCATGGCAGGGGAGGATAAATACCCCAGGTATACAGACAGATTTGTCCCATTTTATAATGTCTCAGCCCAGGAGATAGACAGTTGAATTAATAATCTTCAAAAAGACTCTCGACACCTGGTTCTCATATGGGCAAGCGTGTTCTGTTGCATCATGAACTTCAAGTTACGTAGTTTGTACAGCGCCGCCGCCCTAGATCGTCTAGGAACAAGATCAAAGGTGCTCAGAAATGAATAGTACTAAGCCGACAGCTCCAACTAAGTCCACCACCTAACAGCGCCTGGCCGATACAATCCAAGTATACTTCATACAGTCCCTTCATCCCCGTCAAAGCTCGAAAAATGCCCTCGAATAAACCAATCAAACGCTCAGCTTTTGTACCATAATGCGCCCAAAATCCCAAACAAAACAAATTTCCCATAGGTGGAGGGCTCTCAACCCATACACCGCATACACATCCCTACATCGGCCAGCGGGTGTTGCTGGAACAGTCCTTTCCGCTTCGCCACCCTNCCTCCCGCTATGTCCGATGCGGCGAGACTTGCTCTGGCCTTGTGTCTTCTGCCCCGCCGACACATGTTCAGTATGTGTATCAAGGACGCCGGGGACCCGTAGAGCCGCCACCTTGCGCCGCTCATCTCTCATCGGCTCCCCAGGCAGTAGCGCACGAACCGAGATTGCGTCGACGGCTCATGGCAATCTTGGCTGCCCCCGAGGCCTTTGATGAAGCAACTACCCGAGTTGCCCAGGAACTTGGCAAGACCTAAGCCTCCTACAGCGTCTAGGCGCGAGTAGTCCGCCGCGACGGTCTTATCCCTGGCCGTCAAGTTTGGATGCTTCTAGCTCGGCCACAGGATGCGAGAAGATACCAGTCCATCTCGGTGTGGTGCTTCCTGAAGGGGTTTCTCAAGCCTGCGCCGAGCTGAGCCGGGGTCGCCATCACAAGATATGGACGTCGCACCCAGGCCGTCTCGCAAGTCGTGCGCGCCAGTCGGACAAGACCGCTGGCAGCAAGAGACTTGAGAGCGTCTGTAGATCGCACCAAAGTTCTCGGCTCCGACACGGATCCCCGCCGTGGGGGAAGCGAAACCACTCCCCACATACGTCCGTGCTAGACCCGTGCTCGGCGCGGAAATGGTGGGGGCACCTCGACTTCATTGGCGCTTCCAAGTCACCCTTCGTGCTCACGGAGTGGGATGACGGCAAGCTGGCACCTGTCAGTGATGAACGGGGTTAATATGCAGCAAAGACACTTACCCTGTTTTCCAGGCCATAGACCAGCCGCTGACCCTCGGAATCCCATCCCAGGCATGGGATAGCATCTTCTGTGTCGGTGCCAGAGTTGGGGCTCTGCCAACCCGGTTGCGGCACCCAGCTTGCTTTTGGCATCGCGTGGTCGCCAATTGTCCATACCAAGATCCTATCGTGCGTCGCCACGGCTATGCACGTCCCATCCGGGCTCAACGAGAGGTTGTTAACCGCGAAGGGCGGCGGCATAGTGATGGAGAATTTCGGCTTGTTTTCGGCGCTGCGAACGTTCCAGATAAGAATCGCACCATCTTCTCCCCCAGAGATCAACAATCTCTCGTCGTCGGTAGGTTCCGATTGCAAAGGTTGCCACTTGAGGCTGGTAACACCGCCGTCATGAGCCGGGATCGAGCGNCGCTTGCCAAACTCGTCCCAAATCTGCACGCCAGACAGGTCAGCAAGCCGCGTGCATCTTGAAAAGGATATTTTACCTGCGGAAAACTCACATCAATGTAGCCCTTGTCGCTGGCAGTCGCGACCAGCCTCGACCGCCAATCGAACTCGACGAGGGTAAAGCGCTCATCCTTGGCTGTGTGGAACTCTTTGCCCTGCACAATACCCTGCTCCGTGCATCGGAAGGAGGCCAGCAAGTCGCCGCCGCATAAGAGGAACTCGGTCTCGCTGATCCATGTCGCGTCCAGGTTGTCGGTGCGGAGGTCGTGATCGAGAACATACGACATGGAGTTGACCATGGACGGCGACGAGATGTGAATCAGGGTGCCCACGTTCCCGAGACCCTTGCTCACATCGGGGCTGATGGCGAGGAGGAAGCTATTGTTGGGGCTCCAGCACAGGTTGGTGACTGGCGAGTCGAGGCCGTCGAAGCGGTGCATGCTCGTCCCGTCGACGGACCAAATGCTGACGCGCGACTTGTTGCCGAGCTCGGTGCCCAGGGCGATGAGATCGCCGCTCGAGCTCCATGCCAGGGCCGAGACGGTGGCATTCCGGGGTAGGTCCTCCTCGACGATGCTGAGGAACGATCGGCTGGCGGNTTCCACGTGACTCGCCTCCGAGTCTGGGGCGGATCCGCAAGGCAGGGTCCAAATGCGGGCTAGCGCATCTGTGCCGGCGGTCGCCAAGATGGCTGGGTCCCGAGGGTTCCACTCGCAGAGGAGCACGATAGGGTTTTCGCCAGCCTCTGCTGCGGATTCGTCGGCGCCAAGGCGCAGAAACACGGTGCCCTGTGTCAGATCGCGCACCTTTTCAACCTGCGTGCCGCGTGAAGGCCCCTCGGTACGCAGGAGCGGGGATTCGGCCTGCTCGCCCTCGAGCGGTGACGGGTAGGCGTGGTTGTTGTCCGGGTGGTGGTGGTCAATGTCCATTGGCGTCGTGGCTGAATCGGCCCCATTTTCGTAGCCGTTGCTGAGCCGCTGTCGCTTTGCGGGGGATCCATGCGACAATTCGCGGTGATGCTGCCGGTCGACCGCGCGCTTCCGCGGGTTTTCGAGCTCCTCATGATCCGGCTCGGCTTCCGAATCCTCCTCGTCGTCCTCGTCCTCGTCCAGCACCTCGGGCTGGAATTTCAGCGGCCCAAACACCCCTCGTGGAGTCGCCTCGGCCGTTGCCGGCACATCACGGGGCGCCTGCAAGGAAAATGTCAGTATCCCGGCACTAGCGCCTCCCNTGGGGCCCCCAAGCCACCNCCAGCACACATCCGCCAATTCCATGCCGGGTGCAACCCCAACAGGAATGGAGCGCAGCCCCCAGAAAATCGAAGGGGGAAAATCAGGGCGAGCGAGAAACAGCCCCACAGGTTCCGTACCTTTTTGGCAGCGGCAAACTGTCGTTGGTAGTCTTCATAGACGAGGCCTTTGTTCAACAGCGACACCAGCGCATACGTGTTGACGTGGGAGGCGAANTCAAACTGCCTGTGAGGCTGGTGGACCCTCCACTCCTTTTGCAGTTTGGCGGCCGTCTCTCGATAATCTGCAGCACGATGGGTGGTCAGTCGTCGTCGTCTCACCTCACCCGGCCGGTTTCAACGCGCCGGAGCAAGCGGCGGGCGGGCAGGGCGGCGGGCAGCCGAGGGACAGCAGAGAAAAAGAGAGAGAAAAANAAGTAAAAACAGCGCGGCGCGGCGGCGCACATACTTGATTCGAGCAGATACCTGCATTTCGAGTGAAGAAGGCAGAGTCAGCAATGAGGCCGCCTCATGTCGGCGCCGTGTTCGTTGGCCGGGTCGGTGTCGAGGCCCGGAGCGGGTGGAAAACAACGAACCTCCAGACAAGAAAGTTGACCCTGTCCGTGTCAAGTAGCTCCTTCATTGTCGGTGCGCGGGCGTCCGGCAATGGGTGGCGACCAGGGATGCAAGTCTCAATGTTGGCAATATTGATGGCGGAGCGCGCAGAGGGCCGCCCGGATCGATGAGCACGTCGTTGTCGGGGCGATTTTGGGCGTGGATTCGGTGTTGAAGGGTGAAAATGAACCTCGAAAGCGCCCACGGCCGAGATTTGGAGATTGCGGCCAGCGTTCGGACCACGAGCCCAGTGCGGGTTTGTCAAGCGTGAGGACTGAGGCATGGGTCCCACCACCACCAGCCCAAGTGGTCCCTGCCGCTTGTTTAGGCGGGCGACTAAAATCGCGGCACGGACGCTAAACCCTTCGGGGCGCCAGCCTCAGCCAAGCAGCCAAAAGATCAAACGGCGGCTGCCCTGCATCGCCGGGGAGGGTGGCGTGGCGACCGGGGGGGGAACCAGAGACACGACAGGGCCACAAGGGCGATGGGCTCCGATCGATGGGTGGACTGCTTGTTTAGGAACTGAAGGTAATTAAGGTAGGTAGTGTACCGGCAAACTCCAGAATATTCCGTTTCAAAGTAGGTCCAGAATACACGGTTCAAAATTCGGATTGTTCGAAAAATGTTTAAGTCATTGTCGGTACAATGTATTTACCTCCGCGCCAGAAACACTCTTGTGGAGCGCTGACCGATCCATATGGCCTGCGGACTGCGTGAGGATGCAGGTCAGGTTTGGTGCTGCATGCCATTTCGGTCTAGCATGGGGGTGGTCGGCTGGCGCAAGGTTGGAAGATCGACCGCCGTCCGTGGCTTCCAGGTTGTTTTCCGAAGGGTTGACATGACGAGATTTTACACTGCCACACCACACATTGTAATTTTTCANTCATGCGGGACTGGACTGTATTGGGTAAATAGTTGACAGCCCTGATGCGATGACTCGGCTCTCTTTATTTGATAAGCCCGGACGCGNGGTGAACAGTGACATCGCCCACAACAGGCAATCTTCGTCCCGAGTCGCTGCGACCACCCGACCGCCGACCCGTTGTTCGGGGCTTTCTGCTCGATATGGGCATGCCTGCCAGATTGCCGTCCAATGTTACCGTCACCACGGATGTTTCAGCCAGCAACAGCAATCCCCCCCCCCACACTCCAATCCGCGCACGAATCGCCACCGCCAGCACGGCCAGGGGAACCGACCTTTTTGACATTCAATAAATACTGAATCACCACCCAAGGCAGGCTTGCCGACGTGGGTAGGCACGCAGCTTTTTTCTTGTGTGTCCAGGTCACCTTGCACGGTTGTGGAGGACACGAAGCGACAACAAAACCGGAGGGGCCTCGTTTGAGGGTACAACGGGAGCAGTGGGGATCTGGTACTGGAATTACCTCCAGGTGCTTGTACGGAGTACACGTATTCTGTACGCTCTGTACCACCCGGACAGCACGCAGTACCGGTACCAAGCCCAAGAAGCGGACCCCCTCCACATCCGGTACATCTCTGACATGCCGCCTTGCAAGTACGGGATCTCAGCCGGGGTTCTGCTGCCTGCATGCACGGTGTGCTGCAGTGTTTCTTCGCACCCAACCTCGACATTGACGGAACGGGCGGGGATTATCCGTTGGGCACTATGCGAGATGAGGGGCGCGCCGCGAAAATGCACGACCGAGACGGTATGTAGGTCGCGCTGTCTCTGGGAGTCGCTGCAGACAATCAAGGGCCTGAGAGCGACGAAGGAAACAATGCCATCCTTCCGATCAAATGATCTGGGCCTGGGTCCAATCATCGCCAGCGACGCCAGTGGTGCATGGTGTCTGGGGTCGCACACTGGCAGGGTAGGGAGTGGCCATGTTTCAGGGGGGAAGACCCAGAGAGCGGCTACCAGAGCCCGCGCCAGCAGGGCGTACCCGCATCGAAGGCTGTGGAAGCGTTCAAGGGATACATCCACAGTAAAGGCGGTGTGGCTCGAGGGGAATATTCGGTCCATGAGGCGTCGAGACATCGCAAAGAAAGTCGATGGTGCCCGACTCCGTCTTCACGTAGTAATATCGTGCAGCCGAGCCGGGGAGACCAGCTTTGCCAGGTGCCACAAGGGGCGTGGACACAGAGTGATTTGACGTTCCCGCCTTGAGACGGGATGCTTACATAGTACTTGATCCAACGTTCACCATGGGGATCTGTGTCACCTTGCCGCACCCCAGTCCAGAGGCTGCCTGGCACATGCTTAAAGATGGCGCGGGTCTGCCACAGTGGGAGGAGGCCCTGAGACCTCCATCCTAGGCCCACGAACGGGTTGCACCAACACACCTGGTGTGTGTCAACTTCCAACCGTCAAGATTCGTAGATACCGGAACGCTACATAGTACTCCGTAT
>FJWA01009354.1_pt1 | contig 10678 bp, 5 predicted proteins | sample 1011891 | NCBI WGS metagenome assembly FJWA01 (sample SAMEA3912450, study PRJEB9761) | metagenome | biome: forest; material: soil | place: USA | collected 2011-06-22 | depth 0.1 m
TTTTTTCTTCTTCTTCTTTTAGAAGTAATTTTTGAGAAGATGGAAGCTTGATGTCGTCGCTGTCGAAGAGAGTGATTGTGATGAGGAGGAAAGACTGATGAAGGCGAGGGAAGAAACAGGCAGACAACTGGAAGGAACGAGTGTCGACTTGCCGATGGCTCGTTGCAGTGGCAGCTGGCAAGATGAACCAAGGGATGCAACAGGCTCCGAGTTCAGGCAGCCGGTCACTCAATGAACAACAACAAACTCAAGCTCCGGAATGAACCAACCAAGTCCCAAGCATAGAAATATTCCTTTCCTCATGTAACACAGGACAGGCTCGTGAAGGGATGCTGGGACGAGACGGTGGATGAACAGGCCATTGTTCATCCAGCAAAAACTAGCATTCATCGCCATCACTAGATGGGATGGTTCATAATGCCAACACATAAGATAGACAGCGGTCACATCGGCGAATTGCACCCTCGGAGGGCATATATATTCTAGGCTTGACGCCTCTCCCAGCACCACTCATTGTTGATTATGGCTTGAAAGAAAGCTAAAAACGCAAGGCTGTGGGGTTTGAGTGTGTTTGTGTCTCAACCATTCTGCCTTAGAGGCCAATCAGCACGGCGGGCCGATGACAAGGACGATTGAACGCCATACCTTGAGTACTGCCAGTCCTTGTCCTCCCGGCCTGCCCCGTCCGCCTGGAACACGCCCCCCCTCTTATCTGCCTTTCCGTCCCATCCCATGCTTCCGAGCGAAGATTCTTGTCCAGTCGGAAAGGTCACTGCAGAGGTTGCTCCGTCGTCATATCGCAGGTAGATCGTTTCGTTGACCGCCGCGGGCATACGGGTTTTGAGTGGCCATGGGGTCAGTGTTTTCGACGCTGTACCGCTGATTGAGTCCATACATCAGTGAAACGAATCCTCCGCTCTCTGTCTTCTCCGCCCCCTGCCATCAATCTTTTCTGCAAAGAGCTCCTTGCCCGAGTTTCCAAACCTCTCGGGAAACAACTCCTTGACCGTAGGTGCGGTGCCCTTGATGGCAATGCCTTGCTCGTTGCCGTGTTGACTAGCCATGCCGCGTATGTTGAAGCCTGACCCAACTGCGGTGGGCCGGGGCGTGATGCGGTCGGCGAGACTTGCTGGAGGTGTGTGTCAATGAATAGATCGGGTGTTAGGGCTGATGATACGGTGTTGGTTTTTCGTGAGCGTTGTAAAGCTAGAGCACTTGCGCTAGCCTCGCCTTCAGAGAAAGAGGCAGGACATACCGCTTGTCAGGACTGTTGTGTCGTTTATCTGGTCCATCTGCGCCCTGCTGCCCGTGGACGAGCCGACTCTGGTGGGGAAGAGCTCTTTTGTCTTGGTCTTGGCCACAGACGGGAAGAGCTCCTTGGCGCTGTTATCTCGTGTTAGACGCTCTTTGATTGACCGCCCCTTTTCCCGGCTACGTAGCGCCGCAGCTGCCCGGGCATCTTCGTCGAGGGCCATCTCCGCATCCCCGTCGCGATCCCTGGCAGGCGAAGCCGACCGGTCGCGCAAGCCTCCACCCCCAGGTGTCCTTCCTGGAAAGAGCTCCTTCTCGCGGTTTCGTTGGCTTATTCGTCTGCCATCGGAGGAGCTTGTTTGCCGTGCCGATGCTGGTGCTGGTGCGTCGTCGTAAAGGCTCACGTCAAATGTCTCTGGCTCATCATCCTCGCGGGAATACCTCCTCCTCTCATCTCGCCTGTCTCTCCGGTACCGGTCGTCGTCTCGATCTCGGTACTTGCCCCTTCCGAACTCGCCCCTGCGCCGCCGCTCCTCCGGGTCGTACTCGGGGTTTAGCAGATAAAACCGGCTGCGCTCCGAGGCCTTCTCGGCCTTTTTGTCGGTAACGACAGCAAAGCGGACTCGCAACGTGCACTGGGGCTTTTGCGAAAATGTCTTGGCGGGGATCTCCTCGAGAGGCGGCAGCTGCGTGGCATCGGCAATCTCTATGGCTGCGAGCCCAACGAGCGCCTCCTGTGCTGCGGAGTCGGATTTGAAGACGAAGTTGGCAGAGGCGTCGTCGATCCACTCGATTCGGCCGAGTTGGCTCGTGCTGTAGTGTTCTGCCAGATAGCCCTTGACGTCGTCTGGCTTGAAGGTGTCGAGGCCCCGGATGTGCACCTTGTACGGCACGACTGTGTTTTTATCTGATATTTCGCCATCGTCTTGGTCGTCGATCTGCTCGTCCACCTCGCCGGGTTCCTGCGACGCGAGGCTTGTCAGCGCCTTGCATTGGGCGGGCCAGGGAGAGAGCCGCCAATTCGAACCTGTTCCTCTCCAGTAATGATATCATGGGTGTATGCCTGGGGAATTGCGGAAATCGGTGCGCCGTGGACGTCATCGACGTCCATTTCAATGTCGAGATCCATGGTCGGAGGGGCTGTGGCGCGGTGCCCTGAGATTCTTTGGTCGGGGTTTTGCGGTTTGAAGTTCGTTTCGGAAGGAACGTAGCAATTGGGTTGTTTGCCGTTTCTTCAAGGCAATGATTGTTTGGAGGTGAGGAGCAAGGCGAAGCGTGCAACCGCAGGCCAATTCAACGGATGGTTGGGCCGCAGCACACACGATGTCCGGGGTTGGCAAGGCTGAAGCCGGTGGCGGCGCGGCGATGGGGTTTCGGTGTTGAAGGGGATCCGCAGCGAGCTCACCAGCGGTCTCCACTTTTGGGCTCAAAGTCCATCAGCTTGCCAAGTCCAGAACAGAGTTGCCAAGAGGTCCCTGAACCCACCAGCTCTCGGCTCGGGTCGCTTTGAACATCAACAATTGCGTCACCCGAGATTGGCTTTCGCTCCTCTGTATAGTCTTGGACTTTGAAACGACAGAAGCTGAATCTGGTATTCTGTGGATTGTAGGAGGGATGGTGTGGTCGGTGGGAATTCCCGCTAGCGACCACACTAAATACTGGAAATCAGGCCTGTGCCGTGGTTCCTTCTTCAACTTGGAGATTCAATAATTAACATCAGATGCATCCGCCGTCAACGTGACAGCCTTCCGACACTTTTCATCACTGCGAACTCCCACCATCACCGACGCCGCTGCCATTTCGCCTCCCAAAATTACCCGAACCAAACTCCAAAATTTCAAAACACCAAATCCTCACGAGCCATTTCCTGGAGAGATATGGCACACCGAGCAGTAGATGCTCCCCGGCCCGCGCTCGCCCATTCCGATCTGCCGTCACCCTTGGACGACGGGTGGTCGACCCTGGGATTCCCGTTGAAGGCCACGATGGACGAGCACTTTGGCGGAGGGTGCTCGTTGCGGCAGGGCCCGGTGTCGACCCTTTTACGGGATCCTGTCGCGAAGGAGGCGAGGAGAGGCGTTGTGCGGAGGGCGCATATTTGTATTTATATACATATGTAGTGGTCTCGAGATTACCGGGGCAACAACCCAATTCCCCGCCAAACCAACATGCGCGACCCGCACTGTGCTTCTTTTGCAGAAGAGGAACTGGAGATCCTTCCGTCCCACCAACCGAGCATATCTCAAGTCGGATTACTTTCCTAGGTGGCACAGTCTAGGTCAAGTGATGCCCGGAATAGGGGTTGACCCTCGGTCTCATTCCGCGCGTCCAACTGACGCCGAACACGAGCCAGCGGACCGTCGCACTGCTTCCCCGACCGAAGCCCTTGTGTGACCCGAGTAGCCCCTGCGATTGGCCATAGGAGAACCGACGTCACACCGGGGAAGGAAGTGATCTCGGTCTGGCAAACGTCAAAACTCGCGGGGTTTACCGTCGGATGAGAGTGTTCTTCATCGTCGTCACAAACAACTCGCCTTTCCTATGGGACGTCCGACACCTGTCTGGCAGAACAACAACTATCATCTTGACCCCAAGCTATCCTGAACGTATTTAAGATAACAGCCCAAGCGACAGACAGCCAAATAGACCGAGTAGCTTTTCCCTGATGGAAACTAGCAACATCATTCCGCCTTGCACGGGACACAAAAAAAGCACAAGACGCTGAAGGTATTCAACACCAAAGGTGATAAGAGAGGAGAAAACAACCAAAGCAAAGAGCCCATGGCAACTAAGATCTCCAAAAAGATAAGCCAACCCAAAAAAATATCCCAAGACAGGGCCCCCAACGCTGTATCGTTAATACGCCGCCGTGTTGTGTCCGTCAAACGCCGCAATATCGCCCCTTCAACCCCAAACCCCCAAGTCTATAACAGTTAAAACCCCACGCGCGCGGTATATGAGCACAGTCTATCTCGTGTGTTCGTCTCGCATATTCCCTGCAACGGTCGCCGTCTGCATGCTTTGCTCACGCAGTCTTGATATCCCGCCTCCTCAGCTCGACAATCGCCCCCTGCGGCGGCGGCGCGGGACACGTCCTCTTGACCCTGGCCTGCTCCTCCGGTTCCGCGCCCGAGGACGCACCCACTGCCGCCGCCGCAGCCGCCGCCGCGGTGGTCGAGCTAAAGCTATTGGACCTCGACATCTCCGTCAGCGGCCTCTTGAGCCCCGCGGCCGGCAGCGCCGTGGTGATGTCCCCCGCGGCGGGGCGGTCCTCGTCGTCGACGGCCATGTCGCCGTCGAACGGGTCCGTGTCCAGCAGCGCGTCATACGCCCAGCAGTTCTCAAGCCCCTCCATGAACACGGGCGAGTGGCGCAGCATGTGCCACGAGATGGTGTGCTGGCGCATGGTGATGTACAGCGAGTCGATGACGCCGTTAGCGTCCACCACGGCGCAGTGGCGGCTGAGGAACGCGTGGTCATACAGGCCGCCGCCGCCCTCAGCCATCTCGGCGGCCCTCGTCAGGACGTCGGCGTCGAGCAGGCGCAGCATGGGCAGGCCCTGCAGGGTCTCGGCGTCGCACAGCTTGGCCTGCAGCGGCATCCACTCCCGCCCGCGCAGGAAGCAGCCGAAGGCCTTCTCTACGGCGGTGCGGAACGAGAGCGCGTCGCGCCCCTGCACCGCCACCATCCGGTGCAGGCCGCGCGAGAGGCACCGCTGGTACGCGTTGGTGTTGCGCTCGAAGGGCATGGGCACAAAGGCATGGGGCAGCAGGGAGATGTGCACCGTCCACGCGCCCGTGGACCGGGCAGAGGCCGCCGGTGGGCGCAGGGCTCGCGGCGAGGGGTGGTGAGGGTTGCGGGGGTTGGAGTGGTGAGGCGCTGCAGAGCGTGTGCCGTCGCGCCCGGAGCCGTCGCCATGCCCGCGGTGGTTGGGGTTGCTGCTGCTGTTGATGAGGTAGTTCGCGGCGAGGTTGGTGGTGGGGCCGCTCGTCGGCGATCGGTACCGCGTGAGGTAGTGGCTGTCCGACTGAGCGGCCCCGGCCCCTAAAGGGCCTAAAGGGACGTTTGGGCGGGAGGTGTCCGAGGTCGATCTTCTTCGTGGCGGGTGGGCGGCGAGGCTTGCTGACATTCGCAGTTCCTCCTCCTCCTCCAGCGTTTCCGTCAGGTTCTCGATGCGCTCTTCCAGGCTGAGGTCGGCGTCCCGGAGCTCGAGTTGCCCCTCGTGTAGCCTCTCGAGCTGCTCGTTGTGGTCCCTGAGCTTGTCGTACACCTGGCGGAGCTGCTCGTCGTGTTGCTGTGTCCTCTGCTCGGCCTGCTCGATGGACCGCCAGGTCATGCTGACGTTGCGGTAGGCACCCTTGATCTGCTCACTGAACTCGTCCCGGCTCTTTTCCAAGTGCTCCTCCACCTCGTTCAGCCTGCTGACGACGCTGTCCAGGACGTCCTCGTGCCCCTTGGAGAGCTGGCCCTCCAGATCCTGAAGCTTCTTCTTCAGGTATTCGAGCTCCTGCTTCTGGTCTGTCGAGACCTCGGGCTCCTTGTTGTGGAAGCAGGCCAGATGGCCGCATGCGCAGGTGGCGCCGGGGATGCCCGTGTTCAGCGAGAAGCAGACGCAGGCACACCGCTGGCCCTTGATCTCGGGCAGGAGCAGGATGTACCGACAGTGGCCCTTGGGCATCTTGGTCTCGTCCGTCTGGCCGTTTGGCGGGGACGGAGAAGCCGAATGTAGCGACATTTTCGATGTCAGAAAAGTTTGAGGATACTGCCTAAAAGCGACAAGTAGCCTACGGCGCTCCAGAGAGCCGCAGGGTTTTCGTGGGGGGCGCGACCGAGGCACCGAGTGATGGATGAGTGAGAGGCGGCGTCCCGAGGTAAGCAAGGGATGAATGGTGTGACTCGATAGGGAGAGAGCGTTGACGACCGACGACAGCCACCTATCGGAAATCACACATGGCAGTCAGGAGTTGGACTGGCTGGGATATATCCATGGAGCAGCGGACGGAAGTTGGTCGTGGACGTCGACGGTCAACCCCAGAGAGTTTTGTGAAAAGAGTCAGAAGCGTCCTAGGTCGAGACTAGCGGCGGGGAGGGGGTTTTTGTGGGAGATGCGCCCCGTGGTCAGGATGACGGAGAGGCTCTGTGCCAACAGATATGTTGTGCTACCAAGGGCCGGCGGACCAGGGGGCGGGAGACAGGCCGATGGTGGATGTTATCAGGCGCCAATATGGGATGCGAATCGGGAGCCGAAACAGGGCAAACAAGGGAGGGCGAGGAGCAGCAGCCAACTGATAAACACCATCCAGGCACAGGCCGGTCGGCACGCGGGGTTGGTTGGCGTGACGGGGGAAGCGGGCTCGGTGAAATTCTGGCGCAACGCCCCAGATCTGGCGGTATGGTATCTGATACCGAGTGTGCAGATCGGGTCTGCTGGGCTCGCCGATAGGCAGGGAGGACAGGGAGGCAGGGAAGAAAGTGTCCGTATCCCCAGACCGGTCTGATATGCCACAGGCGGTAGTGCGGCAGCGCGGCAGTGCGGTTGCTTCCCGTCGGAGCGTGGAGATAACGTTTAGTGTTTTGCGGGCGATGGAGAATGGGCGCTCCCGATAACGGTTCCGGGCGGGCTAGTTTGACAGCGTTTGCGGGGGAGAAGAGGAGTGCTGGAGACGGGGGAAAAGCAAATGCCAGGTCCGGGACGGACAAGAGATGGACGGCATGCAGCACGGCGAGACAGGACAGAAAAACAGCTCCGGCGCGCGCTTGCTGGGTGAAGGTGGTGGACTGGACGGGGAGAAAAGAGGGCGGGCAGAGGTCGACGAGGGTTGACAAGGTCGAGAGATAGCGGCGCCGCATGCTGGGCCTCTGCAGTGAGCGAGATAAATTGGCTGTCGACGGGCCCAGCAGGTACCGCGGCCGTCCCAACCGCCTCCCGCGCGCGTGGCAGCGGGTCGCCCCCAATAACGAGGTACGGCGACTCCGCGGGTCCAGCTCCCGGGTGGGGAGGTCCCATGCTATGGGGCACGACGCTGCCCCTCCACGGCCACCAAGTCGCGGTACTTGCACCCCCGTCCTTCGCAGTTGATTGCGCCAGGTGACGTGACAATTGTCTTCTGCAAGCCCGGGCCGTACCAAATGCCTTGCCTGACACCCGCCGTCCCGCCGCCGCGCATTACTTGGACAGCAGCTCGACAACATTGCAGCGGACCAAGCACCAGCATTCTGTCATTTGGCTCAGAAGTTCGGAATACAAACCTGGCCGCCCGGCCGCGAGGCGGTCTGTCTGGTCGCGGCGCGAAGTGGGTATTCCGCCGTGGTACCGTCGTATGCCATGTGTAATACATTGCGGACCAAGTGGGAACGGGTGAGCGCATTTGGTGATTTGGTGAAAACCCTTTTCGCAAGCGTGGGTGGGAAGTGGGACGTGGAGATGCTGTGGTGTGTGGGCGCGGGCGGAGCGGAGCTCCCAACCGTCGCCCGTGGGCCGCAACGGACCTGGAGCTGGAGTGACAGCTTCAGAAATTTTGCCTGTTCCCCAGATCCTCGCCCAAACATCGCCCACCAAGGAAGGGGTCCCCTCCCCTCTGCCCGTTGGCTGGACCCACTCCGCCCGTGGTTTGTCGCTCGCGACGAACTGTGGGTCGGGGGCATCTTTTTTATCAGAGAAGGGCCGTGTTGACAGGGGTCTGGAGTGGGTCCCAAGGAATGCCACATGGACCATCAGACAAGCCTGTGGGGGTCCAAGAGATAAGGATTTGGTGCCTGAGGCCGCAGCAGCGCATTCCCCTTCCAAACGCCGAGGCAGGCTCCGGAGCTGGGGTCCGTTCCCCGCTTCGTCTTGAACCTGCTGCCATGCCAGGCCCGAGCAAGCACAGCACAAACAAAAAGGGCATTTCACCACCATCACCATGCATGGTTCCAGAAGCCCGGGGCGAAGACCAGAGTCCGATTTCCCGCATCAAGACCCCCCCTCGGCCCCTCCTGAATTTCGGCGGCATGGAACTGTTCCCATTCGGCCGCCATGCGAGCGCCGCCGCCCAGCTCCCAGCTCCCAAGGTTCCATTCTCCCAGATCGCGAAGGAAATAAAATGCCCGGCCTGACCGGCCTCCCGGTCTCCCTCCCTCGACCCCTCGGCCCTTCGACACCATACCTGTCCTTTTTGACGACAGGAGCACCTGCAAGATAAGGCCGTGTTCGGGATCAGGAACCCGCGCGCAATCGCGCCCGTATCTCACGAGCGTTTCGCCCTTCGACGCCTCCGTGTCACGGACCAAGACCCCAAGACCAGGCCATGCGCTGCTGCGCGGACCAGGCACATCCGCTCTCCAGGTCTTGCACAGCCGGCGACGTTATTGGTCTTGTTCCCTCTCGACCGCTATCGCGCGCTCATCCTTCCTCTGCCGGTTGCACAGCTGCTGTCGCAATCCTGATGTCGGTTGATGTGCCGGCACGCTGTCGCACCGCATTCCAGGCCCGAGCAATCGTGAGACGGACAGATATCTGCTGCCAACCCTACGCCCCGGCCTCGTACGATCGGCGTCGTCCCAATCCGCCGGAACAAGTGTCGAATGGCTGCCGTCAGCGTTACACCCGGCTCCAGGCGGGTGTGGCAGTCTCGGCGGGCGATAAGGTTGGCTTCGCGACAGGGCTCTCAGCAGATATCGGCAGGCAGATGATTCAAGCCACTCGTCTCGCACAAACACCCCTTCCCCCCTGTTGCTGATCGGGTACCGCAGCACCAAGCACACCCAACAACCGCGACACCACCTGCGGCGCGGGCCTATATCGCGATAAGAGGCCGGCATGGTAACAGAGTAGCGGTGACTCGCAACAGGCCGAGGCACCTCTTGTCATTCCTGCCAGATGCAGGAGAGAGGCCCGAGAGGCCGGTATCTCGGGTATGGCAATGCGCGCGCACGCCTTCGGCCAAACAGATAACGTGCTGGCGCGGCCTGCCCGCAAACGGTTTCGTGATTTGCGAGGCTTTGGTCGTCATCGGCCACCCCCCGAGCACCCGGCCCAACCGGCGTAGCGGGCCAATCGCAGCGTTATCTGCGCACGCGTGAATGCTGCGACACGGGACGAGGGGTGAAGCTGCAATGCCCCCGGATGATACCCACATCATGCCATTTGAGAGTGCTCCATGCAGACGGGACCGTGTCAGCGTAGAGCAATATCTTTTCCCCGGACGAGCTGCACGGCAAACACGGGCGCCCCATATTGCACAGGACAGAATACACCTGTAGTTCCGGATCGGGACGACCGTATCCACGACCACAGGCTCTCTCGTTCTCGTCTCGTCGTCGGCAAATCGTCCAACAGGGGCAAGATATCACGTTAGTTGACATCAACTCTGGCCGTGTTTGCGTTTGTTCGCACCCTGAGGTGGCTGAGATACCTGTGCGGCGTCGCTATCAGGGCCCCCAGGCCCCCAAATCTCACCGGCAAAACGGATGTCTTCCGAGTCGGGCCTTATCAAGCGTGGCGCATCCGTGGATCGAGATCGCGAGTCTCGAGATGAAGGGAAGCACGCTTTCGTCGGTGAGTCTCAATCTTCGACGTTGCCAACCTTGAAAGTGTGCGTGTGCAGCCATCGTTGTGGTGGAGCCAAACGGGAATTCAGCCTCGACGGGTGCATCCCGCCGCCGCCGCCGCCTCGCCTTGGCGGGTGCTGCGTTCGGTCCGCCCATTAGGTAATGGAACTGGTCCCCTGTCGTGGGGTGTTGGAATTCGACAAATCGCGTCGGGCAGAGTTGCCACATGCTCGCCCGATATGGACCATGGTCCAGATCCAACGGCTTTGAGCTCGGCTTTGGTGAAACGCGAGGCACGGCCGTCGACGAGATCAGGTCCGGAGCACACGGAGAAGAAAAAACATTACCTAGGGATGGTTAGCACACTGTATTGCGGTATTTCGTGCTCAACGACGACACGGCGGGTCCTGTTCACCCAGAGTCGCGGGATGCCCTCATCGTGTCCACGGACCACGTTCATCATCAACGTTATCTCGACCCGAGCCAGCCGCCACAAGCGCGGATCAAGATCTCGAAGACGCACGTGAAGAAAAAAAGCAAGCCCTGGTGGCGGTGATCCGAGGTATGCGGGCGACGATCGAGTCGGAATGCGTCCCGGACCAGGGGGCAGAGAGCAAGCGACCCCTCTTGGAGAGAGATCTTGATGGGGGGGGGGGTGATAACAGATAACAGCCCAGCATGGACTTCTCGCAGACAGGCACCAACCCAACACCGTCGGCCACCCCCATCAGCAAGTCAGTATGTCCACAGTAACCATCCACCTCCCNAATAAGACAAAGTGTCGTGTGACATCCCTTGGGCATCTGTGCCCCCAGCCAGCCACCACAACCTTGAACCTGAATCAGCGCTTGCCCTATCCCAACACGTCATCATCCCATCCAGCCCAACTAACAACACA
>FJWA01004161.1_pt1 | contig 10670 bp, 8 predicted proteins | sample 1011891 | NCBI WGS metagenome assembly FJWA01 (sample SAMEA3912450, study PRJEB9761) | metagenome | biome: forest; material: soil | place: USA | collected 2011-06-22 | depth 0.1 m
AGCAGCGCAAGAAGTACCAAGAAGGGGTTCAAAACTCTCCTCCATATGCCAAGGCTCTGGGCGCGGTGGGCTTGGATGGGTTCCTCGACATGGGACAAAGGGGGACTCGGGAGAAGCCCTTGGCTTTCCTGTTCCGACTTGGTGAGTGGAGTGATGGGAGATGATATGTCAACGCTGTATCGCGGGTCCATCTTTTCGAGAAGCGGACTGTTTGGAATCGGAATGTTGCCCACCCACAGGATGAGATACGGCCAGAAAAAAGAGAACCAACACTTGCCCGTCGCCGATCAGTCCCGTCCAGGGAGGTCATCGTGACACGGGACAAAGGAGGGCATTTTGTCACGTCAGCACCTCGGTGTTTTCCACGGCATAACCCTTGGATGGAACTGTCAAGGGAGAGACAAAGAGAGCCCGCACTGTGCCGGCTTGTCTTAGCTTGCTATGAGAACACAGTGCGAAAAGTAAATGGTCGGACCTGGACTGTGCACTTGATTCCCTCTTCTGTGTCTGAATGGGCACCCACAGTTTGAGTTGAGAGCGAAGTTGACATATTTATTTGTCACAGCCAACGGCGGACGTCGGAGACTTCCGGAGTTGACCCAAATTCCGTCATTGCAGAAGGAAGGGAGTGAGCAAACCTCAATCACAACGCTCAGATCATGGGTGAGCTTCATTCCTCACCACCGAAATCTCAGGAGGCCCGAGTTAATCAATTTTACAAAACATGAGCGTAGGTCAGCGTTTCTCGATACCCCTTTTGTCCATTTTTGATGACAACCTTCTTTTGATGTTTAGGTACAGTCCATCACATCTTCGCCATACCGTCACGGCCCATGCCGACAATCAACACCCGTCTCACAGTAGGAAGACAAACCAAACCGCCTCCCCTTTTACTTGTTGTTTGGCTTTCTCGAGTCCGGCTCATTGGGGTACGGGACTTCATCCTTTCCAACCTCGCCGATGGTGATGCTCGACGACCCCGTGCTTCCATATCCCTCAGTCGCAAGAATCTGGTAATCGTGCGTACCCAGTTTCAGCCCGCTCTTTGTCCAGGCGTCAAAGTGGTTGCCAATCGTGATATTGCCTCCCACACGCTTGGACGTCCGCACGGACCAGAACTGGTAGAAGGTCGCCGTCCCGACGATCGAGGGCTGGTTGACACGCTGGGTCTGGTAGATGTCGTAGGTGCCGCCGTCACTCTGGATGCTGCCCTTCTTCTGGGCCCCGCTGCTGGGGTTGTAGGAGCCGTAACTCTCAACGATGTAGTACTCGATCAGGGGGTCCTTGGTCCACCCGTAGAGGGAGAGGTACGAGTTGACGCTGGCGCCGCTCCACGTGCCATTGTAGTGGACCGTCTTGGGTCCGCCGGGGTTCCAGCCCTTGCCGCCGACCCAGTTGCCCACGTTGGTCCACTTGGAGCTGTAAGACCCGTTCACGAGGTTGTTGTACGTGACGCTGCCTTTGCCATCCGACCAGAAGGAGTAGAAGTAGCCGCTGTGGAAGCCGTTGCCTTCAGGCGAGCCTGCTGACACTGCCTGGCTGTCTCGAGCCGCGTGATTGATCTTGCTGCCGAAGTCGAGGGACCTTCCGAACATCTGCTCATCCAGAGGGACGGCGGCCGCGAGAACCGCGGTGAGGAGGAGAGACTTGAGCATGGTGATAGTGACTGGCGGACTTTGGCAGAAATGGTGGTTCCCGAGCTATCACCCCAAATACAAAACATGGACGGCGAGAGGTCGTGCTTTTATCCTTGCTCTCCTGCTGCCCCGTAAACGGGCTTAGGCTTGACTAATTACATGTCAATTTGGGCGACCGGATTTAGGGAAAATCGTCGGGGGAAACTCGGCAGCCGATTCGCCGTCGCATGACAAGAGGTGGTGCATCGAGGTCAACCCCAGTCCGTTAATCCGGGTGCCACCTCCCAGTGCACCAGCGGCTTCCCGGCTTGCCCCTATAGCCTTTCAGAAAAGTAGGTTTCGGCCTCATAGGGAACCGGAGCTGCGTCTTGGCTCATAACGCCTTCATTTCTCTGCTGGTGATATGCCATGGAGCCGAGAGTGCATGCGTCGGCAGGTGATTAACGGGGTGGCTTGAGTTCCCATTTTACCAGCGGCTAAACCCTTCGATTGGACAAGATTCAGTGATCATGTCTTCTCGACGCAAGATCACGACAGAAATAACCTCCGGGTAAAGTGGGAGGTAAGCAGGTACGTGGAGCCGTGCCGTGGGGTTTGGAAATCCGGGGTATGGGGAAGGATCGGAATTCGAAGAACAGCCATCCCCTGACCCGCGGGAGGGAGCAGGTACCGATTTTGGCTAATCTCATCATGGCTTCCGTGCCAGGTGGCGGTAGAGATTGTCACGAGGTCATCCGCGTCGAGAAGCCTTGTCCTGATGTCCTCTGAGAGTTTGAGTGCGCCCATCCGGCCAGTGAAGGCGCCGGAGAGACATCGGGCATCTGGCAAAGAGGCAGCTAGTTGAGGTTGGATGTTGCAGAAAGTCGAATGAGAAGCAGTAGCACCGAAGATAACTAGGTAGTTTATGCTGTCAAGGGTGAGCAAAGCAAACCCGTAGAGTACCTGATTGATTTATAATAGACCTGGTTGAAGAAAAAAGGGAATTAGAAGAATTAAATGAAGCGTTGCCAAAGTCGAGGTTTGAACTGATGATCGTCCCGATGCGAGCACCGTTTCAGAGAAGGCACGTTGAGAGCTTTGAAGGTTTGAACACAAGTTCCTTTAAACTCCCAGAACCAGGCCACTTAGGCCGGCGAGGTTGGGACGAGCCCGCTCAACCAAATCGCACTGTTCGACGGAGGGTCCAAGGTGCTTGCAAAGAGAGTTTTCTGAGAGCAACAACGGCACAAAGGACCAACAAAAGTGTTAAATGGTTGATCGAATCCATGATTTTGATCAATTGATCAATTGCCCCGAAAATCCCAACTCCATTAACTCACGTGCGCACGCGCTGCACCCGGGCCAAGCTGGGCGCGCCTAAGCCACCAATTTCAGTGACAAACAAGCAAGATGGCCTCCCGCCTCCCACCTCCGCTCGCCTTGCTGCGTCGTCCAAAGTCCGCCTACCAAAGCACCTACACCCGATGAGCAAGACCAGATAATGGACAATTCGGACTCCAGACCAAAGCTGGAGACGACCCCTTCCCCATCCACAGAGGAAGAAAAACTGGAGCCTGTGATGGAAGTTGTGCTTGACTCCGAGGGCGATCTCTCTCTCCTCGTCGGCGCAGAGCTTCCCGGGGCAGAGCCACTCCATTTCCAAGTTTGTTCCGCGGCGTTGCGCCGTGCTTCCCCGGTATGGAAGGCCATGCTCTCTGGCCCCTGGGCGGAAGCGGCCGCAGCCCAGGACGCGGATGATTGGACCATCGACCTTCCAGAGGATAACCCGGAGGCATTGGAGACGCTTCTTTCCATTCTCCATGGAAGCTTTGACTCGGTGCCAAAGGTTATCTCTCTTGATTTTTAATGGCATTCTGGTTGTCGCCGACAAGTACGAGTTGATCCACCTTCTTCGGCCCTTTGCCGACCGGTGGGCGGAAGCCCTCAAACGTTCATATCCCGCGGTTTGCCATGAGGGTATTGCTCCGTTGCTAGGCTCCACAGGAAGTTCTACCCTCAGGAGAATTCACGCAGCGCGGGAACTTGGCGATGATGGCGTGGTTGCTGCTGAAATCACCAATTTCGCCTTCAAGTGCTCGCACGACGGAACGAGCTTCAAGCACGGTATTACGGGTGAACCGCTTGAGTTTGGCAATCACTTTGGGCCGCCCGACCTTGAACGTAAGCAACACGGCCTATATCCAGACCTATCGAGTCGCAATCCTTCTTGTCCGCTTGTCGCCGTGTCCGCTTGCCGCCGACCATGGCTAACGTTTCGCCGACAGAATGGGTATCCAAACTCCGTCACTCCCTCATCCAGAGGCTTCTCGACTTCTACCACGCAGAGATCAGACGCCGGAAGCCACCCAAAATAGGCTGCGTCCGCCGTCACTCTCCTCACACAGCAGCCCAATGCGACACTCTTGTTCTCGGCGGCATGCTGCGCCATCTTTGGCACGCCGAGACTGGCCTTCTCCCAAAGAAGGCTCCCAGGTACTCCGGCAGCGTACATGACCTGATGGCCACTTTCTCATCAGGTTTCGACAAACTGCCTTGCCGCAACAACAACCACAAGGGTTGCAGTCCTGCCAAGAAGTATGCGGTCCTCGAGGCGTGGCTGGAGGCGAGACGAGAGCGATGTCAGAAAATATTGCCGCCGCATTACAAGGAGCGCATGGCCGCACATCGCGAAAGATCAGGGCTCCCACCAACGGCGGATGTGCTTATGTACGGGTAATAGCTTTCGGATACGTCTTACTCGGGCCTGCCCGAGCGGCGGAGGAGGGCTGGGTTGCGGACTAGCGGTCGGGTGTCTTAGGTGGCTGGTGCTGTTAATCAGCTGGTTAGCAAGAGAATCGGAAGGGACTAGAGTCCCAAAGACGGAGTGGTACTTGATCAAGAATTGAAGGCTTGGGCCGCGGGCCATGGTCACAGCAGGATGGACCGACGGGGTGGTCGGCGACTCGGCCGAACAGATTATCGGTTTCTGGTGAACGGACCTGTGGGCTACGACGTGCTTTGCAAACAGAGCTCGAGGTTCCTCAAGGAGCAGTAGGGGGCCGAGGAGTACATCAGAAATAGGAAGCGAGAGCCACAGCAGAGTGCGTGTGCAGTCCAGGATCCGCCGAGCCGCACTTGAGCTGCAGGCCACCGAGATTGCCCCAGAGAACATTGGATGGCCGAATTGACCGAGAAAGGTGTCTGGCAGCCCGGGCCACGTCAGAGCATCAGCGCAAGCGATTCACACCGGCGCAAACCCACCAGGAGATTTCAAAATCCGTAATAATGATTCATGATGGCGGGACGGACCTGGACCTGTGTTCGGGCTGAACATGAATGTCCGAGGAACCAGCGGTCAAATCCCATCCCCAGCACGAAACAGGGAACAAGCGCGAAGTGCGGGCGTGGTTAGGGGGGCGGAGCGAGTGAGGGAGTGATGGGTCCCAGCGGCGCAGCTCAAACCTTAAAAGGCTCCTGTCAACGGTCCCGGGCATTTGGATCGCTGTGCCTTGCGCTGTTGCCCCCTGGCTCATCATCAATTCTCAATGCCGGGTCTGGTTTGTTTGACACCCGACACAACTTGACAACGTCAATAACACCGAACCACCAGCACTCCAGCAGTCACGGATCGGATCCCTGATCGCGTCAGCGGACAAAAGATGGCCCGAGGGAATGGAGGGTCGCAAGCTGAGCCGCCGGTCCAGTTGGACAACAGGGGTACCCCCACCCCGCTAGGCTCAGGCTGCTTGCAGCGTTGATATTAAGCGGCGGTCGTGTGGAGCAGTGGCCCAGGACGAACGACGATATTGACCGTCGAGCCGATGCCAGCAGAGCGCGACGAGACAAGGTTATGAAGGCATACACCGTCCACTACATATCTGCTTNGACCGCAGACCGTGAACTCCCAGTTCAATACGCGGCTTCGACCTCGGCCTCGATCAACAGAGCCTTGTGTTCGGTGCCAAACCCAACCCCCCCTGGATCGGACATGCTTGGCGGGTGCGGCTGACTCCAATATCGCTAGGAACCTTGCTAGCGGCACCGATGATCATGGTGTCCTCTGGCTTGGCAAGTCGCGAAACGGCATGGTCTGCGGTGGCTTGATGGGGTGCATGGCGAGGAGGATGCGATGGGTGCCCAAAAAATATTTGGGGCCCGTTAAAGTGCAGCCGTTGCCCTGGTCGTCGTGCCTTTCCGTCTCCGATTCTATTCTCGTCCCTTTACGCGGTCCTCTCCGTCCAAAGTCACCCTCAACGGCCAAGACCGACCGACAGGTCCGACAACGATGGTCTCCATGAGTCTCCGCCGCCTGCTTGCCGTCTCGGCCTGGCTTCCCGCCGTATCGGCGGCCGGCCTCGGTGCTGAACAGCCGATCCCAGGCGGCCCTGTTCAGACGGCCGCTCCCAACCTCAAGGANGCCGCGTCNCAGGCCACCCCGCGCGCCGTCACTCAGCACCCGCACGCCCGCGGCCTGCTACAGAAGCGTGATACGAGGACGTGTGGTTACGTCGACGGGAACTCCAGTCAGTGCTCGATCGCGACTCCATTCCCGTGCAACTCGGACTGACCCTGCGTAGTGTCGGCGTATGTCTGCGCTAACTCGGCCGCACAATGTCTGTACAACACGGATGCCTCTGCTGTAGGCTGCTGCTTGACGACGTCGTGTAACATCTACACCGCCTGCCTACCCTACTCCTCGTCTGCCGCCACGGCGACAGTGGATCTGGACAGGACGCGGTATTGGTACGCCGAGCTCTCTCCGACGTCATCCCCGTTGCGACCCGTGAAAGCTAACAGGCGCAGCTCCGACTCGGCCTCGCCATACTGTGCCGTGCTGTCGTACGCCGATCCCACCAACTCCCTNTCTGGCTACACCGTCCCTACCTGTGACAGCGTGTCGACGACGTACAAGTTCTACTTCAGTCCGACTAGTGCCAATTCTCCCACAACGCGCTCCTCGAGCTCGAGCAGCCGCTCCAGCCTGGCTCTGACGAGGTCCGACGCGTCCTCCACGGGCGACGCGGATGGGACCCAGTCTACTTCCGCCACCAGCTCAACCGCGGCTCCGGGTCCTGTCACTTCCTCCGGGTCGTCTGCCCCAGTTGGGGCCATCGTTGGCGGTGTTGTCGGTGGTGTCGGTACGTTTGAACCCGAGAGTGTGCTCTGATACTCCAGTCCAGGAGCCTAACAAGACTTGCAGCCGCCCTCGGCTTGATCGGTCTCGGCATCTTCTTCCTCGTCCGCCGCAAGAACCAATCCCCAACTACTCCTCCTCCTCCACCTGCGGCTGCTGCTGCCGCTGCCCCACCCCCCGGCCCGGCACCTGCGCCCTTCAACTCTCCCCTCCCAGGACCCTACTCGAACCAGAAGCCCCCGTTCGACATGGGCCTCGCTCCCGGCGCCGCCCCCGTCTTCGACCCCCGCTACAGCGTCGCGCCCTCGATGAGCAGCCCCACCACCGTGTCGCCAGCAGGCAGCCCCATGCCGGGCTATCCCGCGCTAGGCATCGCCACGCCGCCTCCCCAGGGCTACTCGCCGCCGCCTCCCCAGGGCTATGCGCCGCAGGGATATGCGCCGCAGGGCTACGCGCCGCCTCCGCAGTACGCGCCGCAAAACACCCAGTTTGCTCCCTACCCGGGCCAGCAGACGCAGCCGCCCCCGCAGCAGCAATACCACTCCGTGGCGGAGCTGCCTGCGCAGCGTGGGGATGGACAACTGCACGAGATGTCTTAGCGGGGTTGTGGATGAGAGGGTGGTTCGATTTAGTTCAATTCCAGCGTACATGTTCTCAGTAGGATCGTTCTTGGGGCGTTTAGATTTGGGAATGGGATGTAATTGGGCGGTGCACGATGGGCTTGGGTGCCGGTGGTAGTATCCTGTATCCCGTCACGCCAACTCGTCTAAATTGGATCTCTTTGATAATCCATATCCTACTTGCAATGGGTCCGTCTCGTTCTAGTCCTTGATAACAAACCTCGCTTACAACCTGGCCTTGAAACACGGGCTTCTTGCTCACCCAGAACTAGGTCCAACGACTTTCTTTCGACTCCAGACAGCTTACTCGATACTAAATTTGTCGAGCAGGACAGCCGGAACTTGGTTTTTGGTTGAACTCGTCTGTGGACTGCCACCGCTCAACATCTTGACTGAACCTGCCTCGTGGATATGCAGCTAAGGCCGTCTTGCATACGGGTAAAGTGCCCGCACTATAATTAGCTGAGAAGAAAACCCTCTGCAATGGCGATAACGAGCATGGAAGATGAGATAGCTGCCCCTCGGCGGCTCTTCGCCTTCGACTTGTTTTTCTCCAGAACCACACCCTAATCCATCCACCAAGTTCAATCTTGCCGACGGTGCCGGCCCCGTGGCCCAGATGTCCTGATGCTACTACGACTAAGCACGCTCGTTGCCTCTGTGTCGGGCAGGTATCACTCATGGTCCTCGCAGAAAATGTCAGTCTCTTCTCTCAACGACAGAAAAGGGGGCGATACTCGGCGGTTCCTTCCAGTCAACGCGAGGTGTTGGCGGGCAGTGAAGAAGTGAATGGAGATCGGCTCGTCTCGAGGGAGAATGAGCGAGAGGCGAGGAGATTGGGAAAGCGTTGAGGGGAGCCCCAGTGCCGCCCATTCCCTCACTTATCGAGAGCTGCCATGGAGAGCTGAGTTGATCCTCACTTGACCACATCGCGCCATCTGATCAATCGATGAGAGGACGGATGCTGGGCTATTTTTGGCTACTCTTCGACGACGTTTCGAGAAGGCCAGCAGATTCATGTCACTCGAGCAGTTCGATCACGGCCAATCCTCCAAGGCTTTCTTCGACGTGCTCGCCGTCGTTGATTTCGACGTTCCATCACACGGCTCAGAAGACCTCGTCAGCAGCGTGGGAATGCACATCTGATTCGCAAAGGATATTGCCATCCATCCCGTCGACCCTAGTCCCGATATGCTTGTCGTGGATGCACGTCGATATTAACTGACGGCTCGTTTGGGCAGCCGAAACTCGAGGCGAGGGTCGGCTCCCGGTTGTGAGACCCAACTGCCGAACGTCTCTTCAGGCTGAAATGACAAGCGACCCAACGCCCTGGTCCTCACTCTATTGACTCGGGCCCACAAGGAAAATAAACCAGGAACCCGGAATATCGACGGCGTGTTTTGTTTGAACTTGGAGAGACATCCAGAGTCTCAGAATCGTCGTCAAGCAGTAGTGGCACAAGCACCAGGTCTAAGCCATTGCACTGGCCCCCTCGACTTACACGAGCGGTTGCCTAGCTAGGAAGGTGAGCAGGACACCTCCCTTCGCAACCAGAACCTGACAGCTTGGCGCCGGTCCGATAACTGGGCAGTCAGCAGGATGTCTGTCACACGTCTGGGAGCCCGAGCCCTGCTCACTGCGTTCCAGCTCCTTCTCCCACCCAGGGCTCTCGAGACTGGACCCCCGTGCGGCCACGCACACATGCCACTTTCTGCTCCTGTCTGTGTAACCATGCCCACCGTCTCACCCACCCCTCGCACTGCCTCCCAACCGCTGCCATGACCGCGTAGCTAAGGTAGCCACACTGTAGCGGACCTCAATTGCTGCGCGGATGGCTCCCGGCTGTTGATGACACACACATTCGCTTCTGCACGGGAGCGCTTCCCCTTTACGAGTCGCGGCTCGTTCCCGCTGCCATGCCGCCACGGCTTGCATTGGACATGCCGCGGTTTCATGGCAGGATTTCGAATTCCCCGACCGCGGCCGCGAGGCCACGGCCCGAGGACTTTTGATACGACCTTCCACGTCCACATCGCTAGGCTGACTCGCACTAACACACTATGCTGTCCCCTGCGCCTCCGGTCGCCGCTCTGACATGGCTCACAGCGCGCGGGGGCCACACACGGGGTTACCCACCGACTGCATCACGGGCTGCCTGGAGCACGCAAACCCCCAACGACGGAGCCAAGCCAATCTCGGTAGGTGAGGTCGTCGGAAAGGGTGCAGGCCGGTCTGATAGTGTGCCTGTCGTGGAGGGACTGTTGCATTCTTTCCGATTATCTGGAGCATGACCTTCCCTGCTACCGGTGGTGGCACAGGTGGTTCAGTGAGTACTGTGGCCTCCTTAAGGGGAAGGTCGAGATATCGACCAGGGGAACACTGCTTCAGTCGAGGGAGATAAATACGGGCTTCCTCTCGTCCTCCTGTCGAGATGCCAAACCACACTCCTCCGCATCCAGAGAGCCGAATCCAAACTTCCACTTATTTGTTTTTATCAACCCCTTGTCCAGCTTCGCCATGCAGCTCCTCGCCTGGGCCGCTCTTCTCCCGCTCGCCCTTGCGGCACCAGTCATCCAGCCGCGGGCAGCCCAGCTCATCCCGGGCAACTACATCGTCAAGCTCAAGGACGGTTCGACCGAGACCAGCCTCCAGAACGCCATCAAGCACCTGAAGTCGACGCAGGCCAAGCATGTTTACCGCTCTGGCCGCTTCAAGGGCTTCGCCGCCGCTCTCAGCCCGCAGGTGCTGGATGCCGTGAGCAAGCTGCCCGAGGTACGCCGATTTACCCTCCGCCCTGTGGGATGATACATACTGACGGCTGCGGCAGGTTGAGTACATTGAGCAGGATGCCGTAGTGACGGCTAGCGACTACGTTTCCCAAGACAACGTCCCCTGGGGTCTGGCGCGCATCTCGCACCACACGACGGGCGCCACCTCGTATGTCTACGACGCGACGGCCGGCGAAGGCACCTGCTCGTACATTATCGACACGGGCATTTACGTGAACCACACCGTACGTCATGTTTCGTGTGCTCCCCCTTTTCCATGCCCCCTTTTCTTCCCCCTTTCTCCACCCCTGCACCGAAACCAAACTAAAACACCCACACCAGCAATTCGGCGGCCGCGCCACCTGGCTCGCCAACTTCATCGACACCTCCAACACCGACGGCGCGGGCCACGGCACGCACGTGGCCGGCACCATCGGCGGGTCAACCTACGGCGTGGCCAAGAAGACGCAGCTGTTCGCCGTCAAGGTGCTCGACGCCAACGGCGCCGTCGTGGTGGCATCGGCCAAGGCGG
>FJWA01003814.1_pt1 | contig 10663 bp, 9 predicted proteins | sample 1011891 | NCBI WGS metagenome assembly FJWA01 (sample SAMEA3912450, study PRJEB9761) | metagenome | biome: forest; material: soil | place: USA | collected 2011-06-22 | depth 0.1 m
GGGTGGGGTCGGCCGGGGTGACGGGGGAGACGGGGCCGCCGCGAGGATGGCCGTTGATGCCGGAGTAGTAGTCGCGGTAGTAGTTGGCCGGGCTCGGCAGGGCGCTGCTCACCGGGGAGAGGCTGAACTGGCCGCTGTGACGCTTGGAAAACTCGGGGGTTGGCAGGGCGGGGATGTAGTCGCTGTTGATGGACAGGCCTCTCCCGCGCGGCGAGAGGATGTCGCCCGCGCGTGATCGCGTTTTGGACATGATGGAGGACCCGTCGTCGGTGGTGGATTGAGACGCCCTGCTGAGGGTAGGGTTAAGGATCGCGAGAGCCATGGCCCGCACCTCCTGCAGCGCAAATTCTCTCTGGAAGCTGGACACAATCTCGGAGAGCTCGGGAACGTGGTTCACGTCGGAGAGCGGGGCCTTGACCTTCTCCTTCCACACGGCGTACCACGCTGCCTGGATGCTGATGAACTTGCCGAGACAGATGTTGCCGATCTTAGCCGTCATGGCGGAGAGCTTGGGAAGCTCCTTCTTGAGCGTCTCGTTGAGCGCCTCGTACTCCTCGACGAGCTCCGCGAGCTGCTTGTCGACCTTCTTGCCGTTGCCCTTCAGCGCCATGTACTTTTCGTAGTCAAGGCGCCGCTTGACTCGCTTCTTCATGGCGAGAGAAGGGTTGCCGTAGCACCGGATGACTTGCTCGAACGGCTCGATAACGTGTTTTCGAACATCTGCCAGCTTTGCACCAGGTTAGCGTGACGGTCGGGGCGGGATAAGGGGCGGGAAGACCAAAGGCTTACATGTTTCTCCAGGACGATTTTCTCCATGTCTCGCATCGATACGTTGAACTGCACCCATTTGCTCTCAAGGTGAGCGTAGTCACGCGACGGCTGGAGGCGCATGACGAGCTCCATCGAGGAGAGATACTGGAGGAACTCGTGGACGTACGTCGCAACGCTCCGCGTGTAATACTCAACGTCGCGTAGGACGACCTGGAGCCGCAAGTAGTCGTCCCCGAACTGCTGCTGGAGCTTTTGATACTCGTCGTCTTCGGCCGTCTTGGTGACCGACACCTGCAGTTTGTCGACACGCTTGCCAAATGCCCTTGCCAACCCGGCTCGGACATCTGACTCCTTGCGCTTCCTGTTGCTGACGATTTGCCCCACCAGCTCAAAATTCTTCTTGGTCTTGTTGATGTCGTCGATTGCCTCCATCACCGCCGTCCTCGCGCTGACAAGGGCCTCGCGGTCCGGATGGTCCTCGGGGGTGTACTTGAGCAGATGAGTAATGATGTCGGGGTACTTGGTGATGCGCTGCATGGGCTTGATGAGGAGCGAATCCAGGTTCCAGGCACTGGTCAGCTCCTTGGCTACCTCATTGCACTCGCTGAGCCAGAGCATGACGGTCTTGTCTTCCTGGATCTGCACGAGTCGTTTGGACGAGTTGTCGCTGGACCTCAGATAGACCTCATGCACTGCCTTCAGCTGCTCGATGTTTCTCGCAAACGCCGGGCCGAGGGAGGTGAGGCGATCCTTTTCGTCGTCCCGTTCCGGCTTGTTCGTAGAAACGACTGAGTTCAGAGTCGCCGAGTCGGAATCTTTGACATCCGCGCCAGGGAGCGGCGATCTCCTCCCCTTCGGCGTGTAAACGGCCGACGCAGCTTCCTTAAACTCGACAAGAAGCACGGCGTGGAAGGCAATAATTTCGTCCGTGTTCCTGAAGATCAGCTTGACTGTCTTGCTGTCCAGGTTCGGGCACGCCTCGGCAGTGCCCTTGTAAATCTCCTCGACGACAGTCAAGTCTCGGACGAAGGCGTCCTCGGTGTCGATGAGTTCTCGAATGACCAATTGCCTCTGCCGGAGCCGTTTCTGCTCTTCCTGCTCCTTCTCTGTCAGTGGCGTCTGCCCCTCGTAGAGTGTCTCGCCCAGCGAAACCATCGAAGGCTCCATATCGAGGCGGAGCTGCGAAATAGACTGCGGCGGCGATACGGTTCCAGATAGGTCACCGTTCCCGTCGTGGCTGTATTGGCTGTACGCGTAGCTGTCTGGCCGACTCTCTGCCAAGTACAGAGACCGCTCTCGCTGATACTCGCGCTCGGACGGAGGGGGAGGGGGGGCTTCGCGTTCCGGCTGGGGCGCTGCCCTTCCCGATTCCAATTCGCTGTCCGGCGTAAGGCATTCCGTAGCTTCAGGCTCGGGCAGATGTTGTTGGCTCGCCGGCAACTCGGACAGCATAAAAGAGGGCGAGGCGTCAGGTTTCTCCACCGGCGACGTCTCCGGACTTTGAGCAAGGTCACCCACGCTTGACGCACAGGTGCTAAGATCGCCAGTGGAATGCATGACTCTAAAGGAGGCCCCGTCGTCCTGCGTGTCAACTTCATGAGAGTGCGGTGTAGAACTTGGGTGGCCAGCATCACGATCTTCGCTGCCGAATGAGAAGTCGGTCCATGAAGAATGTTGGCTTGACCGATTCCCGGGTGCGAGCAGCCCAGGCACGGTCAAACTGTGTGACGGGTCCGGCGTTTTCTGATCTTCCGCCGAGGACAGGTGGCCATCGAGCGGCGTGCTGGGATCCGAAGATGCAAAGACTGAATCACGCAAAACGGCAACATGATCGCGGAGGCGCGGTCCGATGTAGAAATCCTCAGCGCGATCCAGGTCATCGATCTCAACCTGGGGTTCAGTCCCAAAGTGGGGATCCCTCAGGTGATGCGGAGGCTCCGAAGCGACATTCTCAGGGGGGCGGCTGGCGGGAGGCTCATCTGCTTGACGCAGGTCGGAATGGGGTATGGTTGCACGAGGCAGCTCCTTGTGAAACGGCTGGAAATCATTCTCGGGACCCAAGATTGTGATGGTAGTTTCGTAACTGTCGGAGAAAGTGTACGGCCGGGGTACATACTCGTCATCCTCGGCCGGTGGAGGAATGATGGCAGGCACCGGCTCGGGCTCAAAGGTTGTGCGGGTTGGCGTGAGCTCGGGAGACGATTGCGGCTTGGGGACTGACGTGTCGAGAGAAATCTTGATAGAGACGCTGTCGTCCTCGTCGCCCTCGTCATCGAATGGGGACCGATACGACGCTCTCTTGCGAAGTGCCGGGGCGGCGGGCTGTTCGAAGAGTTGCGGCTGCTCAAGTGCTGCTGGCTCTTGGGCTGCTTGAATTCCCAGAGACTCATCAATCTCCGCTGTACCCTCATGCCTCGGAGGCTCGGTCTGCACCTCGGTATCAAACTCGGTGACCACGCTGGTCATGGAGACGGCGGAGAGGGGGATCTGGTCATGGTCCAGCCCTGGAGACCCGGAATTGGGGAAGCTGCCTGGTATCTCCAACCTGAGGGAGCCGGGAGGAGCACGGAATTCCTCTGCTGGTGGTTGAGGCGTAGGCAAGTCTTCAGCCGCCTCCCATGGTTCCTCTATCCTGGGATCCTCCTGTGTAATCTCCGTCTCGGAGGGCCGACTCATGTCGCGGGATGGCCGAGGAGTCGCCGTAGCAGCGGCGGCGGCATTGGCAAGGGCTGCCGCCGTCGCCGCCTCGGCCTCGATCTTGGCCCTCGCTACTGCAACCAGCTCTTTCTTTCTCCTCTCAGCAGCCGCTTGCCTTGCTTCTCTTGCCTGGTTGTCGCGGATGGATTTGCTGTAGGCAAGCTTGATGGTTTCCCGGCGTTGGGCAAAGTCTATTGCGCCCACAGACACCTTGCGCCTCCGGGGAGTCGACTCCTCGGGTTTCTGAGGGGCCCGTTGGGATTGTCTCAGCGGCGAAACTCCCCTCTCCACTACTCGCATTCTCGAAGCCGTNGTGGTGGCATTGGCCACCGACGGCCGGGGCCGAGAGCTTCGCAGGCTAGGAGACAGCTTCGCGGGTGGCACCGACACGTAGGCATTGAGCCGGCTGCCGGATTGGGTCGAGATATTTGAAGGGGGAGGCTTGCGAGAGGAGCTGGGGGTGCTGTGACCTGACGGTGGCTTTGCTTGCTCCGCGGCATTCCCCGTAGGGGTTTTTGTTCGTGAAACATGCTGTCGGGAAGTTCTGCCGCTCGCCGTGGAGTATTTGTTGAAAGTAGAGGGAGAGTTGGAGCGTGTTGATACGGGACTGCCGCGGCTCGAGGCGTCATTCATTCTCCTAGTCAGTCTCGGAAGCCGCGAGGTGGGGGAAGCCGGACACGTGGGTGATATAGGGGAGACGACGTCGTGCCTGGCTGCGCCATAATCGGAACGACTCAAGGTTGATTTGGTTCCGGAGAGATCACTGCGGACCCGGGAGTGGTGGGCTTTTGGTATCCTAGACACATTGTGCTCCGTGCTCCGTTGCCCGGCCGAGTCGGCGGCACGGTACCAGTCAGTCGGTGACGAAGGCTCGATGTCTGGATCCGAAAGGCTTCTCATCTGCGACCGCGCAGGGTTGATGAGGAGGCTCGACTCGGAAGTCCTCCTCTGCCGAGTGGTCTCGATGCCAAACCCCGGTGTGACGGCGTCGTTCAGATCTGGGAGGATCTCGCCAAACAAAAGACCGGCTTGGCGCGGAGGAGGAGATCGAGGGTTCGGTATCTCGGCGCCTGTCGTAGGTTTGGNTGCCTGTGGTGGTGTCGGCGCGGCGGCGCGGGGCCTGGATATCCTGCTCGCAAACGACTGCGAGTTGGCGGGAGCCTGGTCTTCGGCAGCAAACTTGGGCAGCCGCTGGGTTGTGCTCCGGGCGCCGGAGCTTTTGCTTGTGTCGCGCCCTGTGTCTCGTTCTCGTGCTGCCATCGTCCTTGGTGCGCCATGGGATGTTGCACCGCTCGCAGCACTGGGTGGCCTCGACTTGACGGTGCTCGAAGCCGTGTCTCGGGCAGATGCTCTCGGAGCGGGTTTTCGGGTGGCTGAAGCGGATTGCGATGCCGACTGGTCGAATTTCTTCTTGAGATCTCTCACGCTCGGCGGCACGGCGGCTCCAGCGGCGGGAGCTGCGCCGTAGCCGTTCCCTGCCGCTGCTGACGCCCGCCCCGCGCCATTTCCCAAATTTTCAGATCGGCCGTCAACAGGGTTCGAGACGGACCGCTGGCTCGGCCGGAGGGCGCCGCGGTGGATGACTGGGATGGCGGGGTGTTTCGGGGTGGTCCCATTTCCGTTGGACCGCAGCGAGGGCGGCTGCCGGGTGGTGGTGGTCAACACGGCCGAGGCCATCGAGTCCTTCACGGGCAGAGAGGCATTCCCAGCACCTGCGGTNGGCGGTACGGTGCGGTGGCTGCGGTAGAAGTCGGCGGGGTCTACCGTGTCGTCGGGAGAATCTGGAGAGAGGGCGGGAGCGAGAGCATTGGCGGAGAAGGCGTGCAGATTTGCGGCGGCGGCGTAGTGGCCGGCGGGGGTTTGCGGGCTCGTGATGTGGTCGTAGCGGCGGTCGTGGTGGTCGTGGTGGTCGTGGTGGTCAGGGTATGGCTGCTGCTGGTGCTGTGGTGGTGAGCGCGGCGGGTGCTGGCGGCGGTCGAGGTGGGGGTGGTTGAGCAGCGGGCCGGAGCGCGAAACAGGCTCGTCTCGGAGACTGCCATGGTCCATGGTGGTGTCGCAGGGCTCGTCCGAGTCGTCCCTCGTCCTCGTCCCATCACTCGCGGGCCTGGGCAGCTCCGGTCGGGCTGGCTGCTGCTGCTACTGCCTGTACTGTGCACACGCCTCTGGCTCTGGAGCGGACGGGATTTGCGGGCGCCCGAGATCGTCGATGTTCCATGCGGGTAACGGGGGGGTGGTGGGAGAGAAGGGCGCCGGGCTGGACGTCGGGGCCTGTCGACGACGGTGATGCGCTGGCAAGCACGAGGACGGGATTGGTTGGGTTGGGACTGCAGAGACCAACTGGGAACAGCCCTGGGCGAAGAAACGGCCCTCCACTTCCCAACAGAGGCACCACTCGCCGCGCTGGCTCGGCAGCGCCCTGAAGGAGCCGGGCTGCAGGCCGCGGGGCTCCACCCATCCACCACCAACCCGGCGCCGCCAAGCTGCTCGCCTCTCCGCCCTCTGGTTCACAGGCTCAGACAGGCCAACCCGTCAAACAGCGAGCGCGCCATCCTCGGTCCTGACGTTGACGTTGGCCAACGTTAGCGGCCGTTAATCAGACTACCAAGGGCCTTATATCTGCTAGTGCATCCGTCATTCCATCCCTCCGTCGTCTATCCGTCCATAGTACGGTGTTTTCGGTAACGTTATCGCCCTGCGATGCGACGTGGTTGGGTTTCTGGTGCGTCCAACTCGCCGTCCACCGGAGCCGGGCAGACCAGCCGCCGATGGGGCTCTCTGTCAGAAAGCTTGAGGAACCCGACCTCACTGCAATCTCATCAATATCCTGTTTACACTACACAGGATGGAGGGTCCAGGGGTCCGAGCTTCCGTCCGATGCAATGGCGGGATGCAGCACGAAACGAAAAGTTGCACGCAGCCGACTGCACCCAGCCAGCGGAGATCAAGGTTGCAACTGGATGTGGGTGCCGCCAGGGTCCAGGGCACGACATCCTGAAGCGTGCGGGAAGTTGGAGGGTCGACCAGAACGGGCCCCGAATCCGCCCAGAAGCAACAACTCCAAGTAACGGCCCGGATCTGGCCCTGGAATGATGCCTGTCAAGGCTCTCTCGTTTCGAACCTGTTGTTGCTTTTTTCTCTTGTTTTCTGCATCTCATCCCCGGCCTGCACCCCTCCCTCCCGCTTCGGGCGACAGGGGCAGCCTGGTCGCCCGGACAGGCGGACAGGGGCGGCTTTACATAACTTTTGAGATGCAACCAACCGAAGGATCAGACGGCAGCGTTTGCTTTTGCAACTTTGCAACCTTCACCACGGCATCAAATGCTTATCGGTGCGAGGAGGAGGGTCGGATTGCTGCTGCCGAGAGAGCATGAACTCGGCACCCAATCCCTCCGGACGGAACAAATAATTAGAAGATGGTGTCTTCGTGTTCTGGTTTCTCGGGTCTGTTCCTGGCCCACTTTTGCTCAGGGTCGACAAGAAGGCCGAACGCGCGATGGGGATTTTGTTGGCAGCGAATCACGAGCGAATCATGCGTGTTGCTGCTCCGAAGGCATGAATCATGAATCCAACAAGCCCAGCCTGTGTGTCTGCCCAAATGCGCCTCTCAGCGAGCCAACGATCCCGCCCCAGGTTCTCAAGGCCCCAGGTTCCCCAGAAAACTGCTGATTCGCTAGCCTCAACAACGGCAAACAGATCCGCCATTGGCGTTCGCGGGAATGCGGTCGGGCAGGGTGGCTTGACCCCCAAGGAAACCACAGCAAAGGATAACTGACCAACGTGAGGCGCCGTAGCATTTGCGTGTCGCAAACCGTTTGAGGCTGTCAGCCATCCCGAGCCCATCCCCTCCCTCGGCCGATCCTCGACGCGCCGACGCGCCGTCACACGAGCTCCGTGGGGCGTCCAGCCCAGTGCGCCCGAGTGCCACTGCAGGAACTGCAGCCGACGGTGTTTGGTGCTTGCAGGTTGTGTGCCGCTGCAGCACTCTCCTCGGACCTGGTGCTCGTTGCAGACCGACCGACCGCCACAGACCCAATCGCCACACACCCAATCGCCCATCCTGGATCCCGCCCCCGTATCCCGTCGTGTCCATCGGAGGAATTGGAGGAATTGACGGATGAAAAGAGCCTGCCGGGATTCCAATTCATTTCATCCCGCGCAGCCAGCCCAATCACCCGCCAGCACATGTCGGCCCGCTGCTGATAGGGCCTTCGTTTCGTGCCTTGGGTCGCCATCCACCATCGGCCATCGGCCATCAGGGGCAGTCGACATCTCATTCGAGAGATTGGGGATGCATCGACGGGGATTTGCCAGCTCAGGAACATTTGGGGGTCACGTCGTTGACAACTGGCGTCGTGGACTGAGACGACTCCAAGTCGGTCAAGCAACGCAACGCTGCAGTGGGGCCCAGCCATGGATCCTCCTCCCGACCCGGCGTCCCGGAAGAGGACCCGCAGCCGGAGCCGGAGCCGAAATGCCGCGCTAGGTCACCACCGCGACGTCTCCGCTGACCGGCCGGCCAAGCACGCCAAAGGCGGGCAAGAGCCACGCGGTACCGTTGTGAAGCATGCCCTGCTCGCACAGTATTATCCCGAGATCCAGACGCTGCGCCAGTATGCCCTGGCCAAACTGCCCGCTTCGTCGCGCCTCCGCCGCAGGAAGATCGCGTCCGTGGGACTGGTCAGGTCTGCCGCCGAGAAGGCCCCGACCGAGGACGAGACCACTCTGGGAGATCTCCTGGACTCGACCATTGTTGCCTGTCGCTACCATGCCGAGGCCGCGGACGACCACCGCTGGGAACAGTGGCTCGGCTTCTCTCAGAAAGGTGACGAGTCGTATGTGACACTCTCGGACGGGCTCAAGGGGTCCATGTATTCGCAGGCCGAGGTAAGACAATGAGATGTGATACGTGCAGGGGGTACTGGGTCACAAAACTTACACGTTGACGCAACGAAGCTTGTCGACTTTGTCGTCTGGCTCCTGTTTTCCAGGGAACCCACCGGATCCTGGCCGAAACACCTCCTCTGCGATGGCTTCCGACGCCAGACCGGCCCAAGCCACCGCGCCGATTCTGCATCGGCGTCGGCGATTCCGGGCTTGTGCTTGGTCTATCCCAACCAGCACCTTCAGGCCCTCAAGGCGCCTCCTTGGCCTCAGCTACTCCTGCTGCTCGGGAAAGAAGGGGAGCGTATTATGCTCGACCTCCTGGTGGACTGCGCGATATTCGGATCTGTAAAGGCCGGCAAGGGAAACCTTTACCAGCTTGGCGGCATTCCGGTCTCAGAGCTCGAGCCTTTATCACAGGCGGGTGACAAAGAAAGCTCCACGACGCCCGACGCTGCCACGGCAAACGTGGAGCTCCGTCCCTCAGAGATATCCTTTGTCAGGAGCCGAATGCTCTACGCCCGAGCCGCTCTCAATGCCCGAGGCTTCGTCCACTTTGGGCTGCGTCATATTCGTACGTCTACCCCTTTCCCATGTCAATAGCACAACGCTAAGTGGACTTCTTAGACGTTTTGAATCGCTTCCCTGCCAAGGACCAAACGGTTGCTGAGGCCGATCAGCATGATCGCAGTGCTGTGCACATCTTGATGTACATGTTCCCTCGGCAATTCGGCCTTCACAATGTGTTTGTCTCGACGGTTAATCGCCGACAGACGGTTCAGAAGTTTCAGGATTACACCCTTCGTGACGAGGAAATAGCAAGAAAATTCCCAGCACCAGCGGATGGCAAAAAGCCTGCCAATCATGTCCCGAAAAGACTCAGGGGCAAGGTCATGCACTTGGCTAGGCGGCTTCAGGTTCTTCATAAACGGTGCTCCTATGCGGAAATGCTGCACCATTACTGTCCGGTAAGTAATTTGGAGTGGGCTTGAAAACACGTCGCTGATGTGTATCCAGGCGCTCGGACAAGCTGGTCGCCAGAGAAAAGCCCACTCGTCCCCGACTAAGCCACTGCCGCCGTCGTCCAGGCCACCAGCCAAATCTCACAAGGCCGGAAAGAAGGCCAGGCCTCCCGCTGCGTCCGCCCCCGATCTCCAATACACATCCATCACCGAGCTCGCCACGCCTGTCTCCAGCGTCTCGGCTTTTTGCCAGGCTGTTCTGGCGAAGGTCATCCCTGACGAATTTTGGGGCGAAGGTTCTACCCAAGAGCAGAACAAAAGGTGTTTTCTGAAGCAGATCCATCACTTCATCAACCTTCGGCGATTTGAGAGCATGTGTCTCCACGAGGTAATGCAGGGGATGAAGGTAGGGACAACCGCATCGCCCCCCTCGGGCTCACGCCGACGCTGACCGCTCAGCAGATAAGTGATGTGGGATGGCTCGCGCCTCCTAGACTGGGAGACCAAAAGAGCTCCCAGTCTGACACACGCAAGCGGACCGAGATTTTCTACGAGTTTCTCTATTATTTGTTTGATTCATTTTTGATACCCCTGATTCGCAGTAATTTTTATGTCACCGAGTCCAGCGTCGACCGGTACCGTCTCTTTTTCTTCCGCCACGACGTCTGGCGCTATGTGGCCGAGCCGGCCATGGCTGTCCTAAAAACAAACATGTTCGAGGAAGTCAAAACCGAGGACGCCCTTCGGATTTTACAATCCCGTCGGCTCGGCTATTCCCAAGTGCGCTTGCTCCCCAAGCAGAGCAAGATGCGCCCCATTATGAACCTGCGCCGGCGCACGCTTCTCCAGGGGGACAGGAAGCTACTTGGCCCCAGCATCAACACCATTTTGGGCCCGGTCAGCTCGGTACTCAAGCTCGAGAAGGTGAGAGCCGCCCCTCCGAAGCATCAGGGAGCCGTCCCACTGACATGCGACAGTATCGGAATCCGGACCGTCTGGGCTCGTCGCTGTTCTCAGTTGGAGACATTTACCAGCGAATCAAAGCCTTCAAGAGCGAACTCGGCGAGGGCCAGCACAAGTTTTACTTCGCAAAGGTCGACGTCCAAGCCGCCTTCGACACAATCCCTCAGGATGCCATGATCGAGTTGCTGAAGCGTATCCCTCGGCAATCACACTACAAGATGTCAAAACACGCCGAGGTTGCCTTGCTCGAGTCAACTTCGAGCAACAAAGCGGATGCTAAAGCAACCAAGCGGTGGCACACGGTCGCCAAAGCCGACGACGACAGCAGGACCTTCCTGGAGCGGATCGAATCCTCCCTCGCAGCCAAAAAGAAAAACACCATCTTCATC
>FJWA01004114.1_pt1 | contig 10659 bp, 8 predicted proteins | sample 1011891 | NCBI WGS metagenome assembly FJWA01 (sample SAMEA3912450, study PRJEB9761) | metagenome | biome: forest; material: soil | place: USA | collected 2011-06-22 | depth 0.1 m
GCCCGTGATGAGATGACTCACATGAAGATGGTGGACGACTTCGCTGCCGAGCTGGCCCGCCTGGCGAACCGCGCGGTTCTCAAGGCGCGTCAGGAGAATGGCATGTGAGGTTTTGCGTTGGAACGGCGTTTTTCGAGAGAAAAAACAGGCTACAAATANANANAAGACGGTNGTACTTTATGGTAAACTCGGGTTTTTTTGGCTTCGCCGACGGCTTTCTTTGGCACTGTCATTCCCAGCAGATTCGTTAGAACGGGGACTTTGGTTCAGAAATCTCTGTTGGAGGGTCTGAATCATTTCGTTAGAATATACGAGACAAATATTAGGCATCGCCTAAGCCAAGAGTGTTAGATCGGCGATTGACTCGTGGTCAGACAGAGAGCTAGGAAACTACCGCCACCGCCGGCCCCTCCACTGCACCACTGCAGTCGGGATCATGGAAACGCCGACGATCATGCCTGTTGCAATTCCCGCCGACGCCCTCAACCCGACTTGTTGAATCATCTCACTAAACCAAAACGGTCCCAAAAACCCCCATGTCTGCCGTACAAAGTTGATAAAGACGCCGATGGCAGCCGCGTCGGATGGGAAGCAGTCGATGGCATACGTCGTCATAACCGTGGTGACGATCTGGTTGCCGCCCGCCGCGATGGCCATGCCCACTTCCGGCGTGATGTTCCAGGTGTTGCCGGCACGGTCGATCTGAACGAGGTACACCACGATGCCGCAGATGGCGAGCAGCTGCCCGGGGTAGCCGAGCCAGAGGCGGAACTCGGGCTGTGGTGCGGGGGTGGTCTTGCCCTCCCTCTGAGTGTCGCTGTCACTGCTTGTGCCGCTGTTGCTGCCGTTGCCTCCCTTCCCGTGCCTCCGCCACATCCACCAGTCGCTCATGAAGCCGCCGACCTGCTCCCCAATCACAGATCCGATGATGATGCTGATGTTTTGAAGTCCCACCTGCTGCGAGTTGAAGCCGAACAGTTCGGGGAACAGTTGGCCGGTCTCGACGGAGAAGACGATGTTGGCCCACAGGAAGATCATGGCGTAGCCGACGGCCGGGATTGCCACGCAGGGGCGAGTGATCAAGGTCAGGGGCTGGACAAACTCCCACAGCCGAAGGGGAGACGGGTCAATGCGGCCAAATGACAACAGGCTCATGGGAAATGATGGTTTGGCAACCGACGGCGAACACTCAGACGGTGTTCGGCTGCGGAGGTAGAGCGTTTCGCGGCCAAGGAGGAAGTACAGGATGAACTGCACGCCGTTGGTCTACAGGTGTGGTCTTGTTAGAAATTGAGCACCCGGAAGGCTAGGCAGATATTGGAGCGTTACTCATCACTTACAATGGCCAGGATCCAGTAAATCCATCGGTACCCAACCCGGACTGCGACGAAGCCGAAGATGAAGGGCGCAAGCGGGACACCCAGAGTCACCATCATGGTCCAGATACCCATGTACCTCGCCCTCTCCTTCTTGAAGAAGGTCTCAGCCACGACGCCACTCCCAAGGGCGGACGGCGGGGAGACGAAAAAGGCCGTGATGGCCCGGCAGAGCCCCATGGTGGCGTATGTGGGGCTGACAGCGCACCCGATGTTGCCGATCAAGCTGCAGATGAGCGAGATTAAGAAGATGGGCCGCCGCCCAAACCGCTGAGCCAGGGGCCGCCAGAAGAGAGGAGCACCGCCCAGGACCGCGATCTGGAGAGACAGCATGTACGACGCTCTGTGGATCGAGACGTCGAGGTCCGCCGCGATCTCGGCAAACACGGACTGGACGGCCGCGGCCGTGAACGTGCCCATCATGGCGTTGAAGGAGATCATGGCGAGGTTGACGAGTTTCTGCGCGGGTCAGCGGGTGCCGCTGGGCGGAGCAGGGAGAGGCCGCCGGCCACATACCCTCCTCCTCGGCCAGTTGTACGGATCACTGTCGCTCATGTCCGGCATGGGCTCGAGATCCAACGTGCCATGGCGTTGCAACAGGAACTGCCGGTGCTCCTCGCTGAGGGCATACACTTGCGCCGACTCCTACTCTCCTCGTTAGTTCGAGTAATTACACTCATCCCTGGGCGGCGTGCGATGAGCCACTCACTGCGTGTTCGACATTTTGCGTATTATCGCCCGGCCCTTTTTCCATCTTGTCGGATTATGGATACGCCTCACTGCGGAGAGTATTTCTGGCGAGTTCGAAAGAGAAAACAACGGGAGCACGCCAGGTCAGGCTTTTTAACCACCCCATAGTGATCGTCTTCTCCGCACTCCCCCCAGACGTGCCCCATATCCAGCGCCCCAGATGTCTCAGGTCGGGAGTTCCTGGTGGCGTCCCAGGTGAGATCCGCGACGACGGGGGACGGAGCCCACCACCTCGAAGCATTAGGCCGTTTCGGGTGTCAAAACCAGGATCAGGAGCGAAGTAGAAGCAAGCATCCGCCAAGGGAGCCGGTGCGATATCTGCCGCGGCGGATCCCTGTGGGGGCAAGAGACATCGTCGAGTCAACTGGAGCTCGAAGGTGGGACCCATATGGAACGGTGGGCCAAGGTGGCGACAGAAGAAGGGATGGGATTGGATGAACAACTTTTTCATGGAGCCTTCGAAACCAGAGCCCCGGAACAAAGCCGGCTAGAATTTTGGCAAGGTCCGGCAACGTACGAATACGGGCAAGTCTCTCACCACGGCTACGAATATCGGCATCTGGGAGTCTGAATGGGCTCCAGGTCATCAGCCTTACAAAGAATTAGCCATTAATCAACCAATCAAAGTTACCAGGAAGAAGGTTCTTCCCCGAAAAGCATATCTAATCTACACGGGACCAAATGGCCGAATGGGACCTGGTGAGGTCATGGGGGGGCTGAGACCAAGGTTGGGTGTCCTGCTGATGGCCCGCCGGATTTCGGCGTCGTCCTCCTCCTTCTCGTCCAGGTCCATGCTGGGCAGCCTGACGGCGCGGTCTAGGGCCACGGGCAAGTCGCGATGGCGCCCTCGCAGCATCACTAGGATGAGCACGAACTTGCTGCCGCCGTGCCAGCCGCCACTGAAGCTGTACGACGCCGTCGGGAGGCCCATGGTCACGCCGTTATTGGCATAAGCCGACACAATCTCGAATAGGATGTTGAACAGGCTGTAGGCAGCCGGGTCTTGGAGCGTGTGCGACGTCTCGATGATGGTGATGAGGAAGAAGGCGAAGGCGATCCACCACACGTCATGCGACAGCTGGCTGCGCACATGGTGGGCAACGAGATCCTGCTCCCCAGGTGGGGGTTGGTCCGCCAGAGAGTGCAAGCTGGCCGTGCTGCTGCTGGCCGAGGAGCCCGGGCTGGGCTGCATGACGATGGGGGCAGTGTTGGCCTTCCGTTGGCGTCGAGGGGCCGGGGCCACGCCAACACCCTGGAACCCGGTCATGCGGCGCTGCAGCTGCCGACCGAGGATAGCGGTCCCCTCCCGGCCGATGCCGACGATCTTATCGATGCCGCCTCTGGATGCCTGCGACAGCCGGGAGAGCCGGGACGCCTGCGAGACAGCGGATAACGGGGTCAGGGGTGGCTGCATTGAGTGCATTCCCAGGGGCCCAAGCCCACCCACTGCCCCCGCCCCTACCCCTGGGGATAGAAACAGGCCCCCAGCGCCGGGCGTTTTCTCGTCGTCCTTCTTGCCGTTGTCATCGGCCCCATTGGGCTCGTCCCCGGCGTATATTCCCAGGGAACGCTCCTCGTACACGTTGGAGCCACGGACCGTGATCGACGTCGGGTAGGCCGAGGCATACATCTTGACCAGCCACAGCACCTGCAGGCCAAAATACACGGCCGAGATCGGGACGACGGCAAAGCCGCCAGACAAAATGGCTGCGACGATTAGCACTACAGGGTACCTCGAGTAGATGGCAACACGCAACGGGTGAGGAGAGAGGGGTTCACTTACACACTGACTGAAACAAGCCGTCCATGACGCGAGGACCCGGCGGGATGCTCTCGATTATTGGGTTGCCGATGTTCAGAAGAAAGAACATGCCCCAGTCAACCAACAGAAAAGCGCCGAGCCAGAGGGTCAGCATCCAGGTCGGCTTGCCGGGGAACATGTTGATGTACACGCGGCGCGGATACTGCAGAATGAACTCGAACGTCTCCTTCCACACCGCGTGGTTTTCGTCCTTGGTCGAGAACTTGAGCAGCTTCGACAGCACCCAGATGATGAAGCGCAAGAAGATGGGCGACGCCTGGCTGCCGGCTAGCGTGAGCAGCGTGACGACGATCAAGACGAAGTAATAGCCCGACTGGAACACTGTCATCCCCGCGTCTAGCAGCGTCATGCCGCCGTTCGTAAAGGCCGAGACAGACAGGAAGATGCCAGCCCACCACGAGTTCTGGTTGTTGATTGCCGAGATCTCGGGCGCGTTGACCGCCATCCACGCGCCCAGGGAGATGGCGCCCAGCAGCTGCCACAGGATAAAGTAGGCGGCCACCGTCACAACCAGCACCTCGACCGCCCGGTACTCAACGCCGCCAAGGTACTCGCGCTCCTTCAGGGTGAGGTTGAAGAACTCGCCGTTCCTCCCGATGTTCCTCCTCTTTTCCTCGAGGAAGTTGCGCACCTCGGCGCTGCGGTCATCGTCGGGGCCGGCGGGCTTGAGGTTGACCGCCTGGCGAGGCAGCTCGAGGAAGGCGACATTCCGCGCGCGGCTGGCGCCGGCGGTTTGTGCCAGTGGGACGCTTTCCGAAACCGGGGCAAGGCCCGCCTCGACATCGTGCTCTTCCCCTTGTCTCTCTGGCTGCGGAGACGGTTGTCTGGCGTGGATGCGGGTCCCCAGGCCTGGAAGCTGGTTGTCATCGCTCTTTGGCTGGGTCTTGGTCACCGACCGGAGCCGCGCCAGGGTGAGGAGCTCTGTGATGCCCGTCGACAGCCCGATCGAAGATCCCATCTTTAACTTCCTCAGGCGCTCCGCCTTGACAATGGCGCGGAATCGCTTCTCGAAGATGTGCCTCCGGAAGAGGACAGTCCACAGCGAGATTAGAATGGGGTGGCCGAGCAACATGGCGATGAACAAGACGATCTGCTGGCCTGTGGACATCTGGCTGACATTGACCGTGTTCATGCCCGTGGACGTGAGCGCCGACATGCTGAGGTACAGACTGTCGAGAAAGTCGATTTGCAGGCTCGAGGGCGAACCGCTGCCCCAGAAGACGAGGGCAAAGAATAAGCATGAGATGATGAAATAGGCATAGTGAACAGTGATAAAGTTGATCGGGGGGAGATACGGCTTGGTCTTGGCCGCCCAGTCGGCCAGGCGGCCTTCCGAGTACCGCTTGCGTAGGTCGTCGAGCCAATTCATGGCGATAGTGGTGACAAAAAAGCCCGTCGGAGTTGGCGATCTGTCTTGAGACGGGAACTGAGCCTGAAAGTACGAACGTGAAGGCCCCCGATGCCTTCAAGTACTGCCACCGTAGGTCAGACCACGTTCCTGGCACCGCGCCGCAGCACCAGGCTCCAACAGCAGAGCATTGCTTATCCAGCTCGCCAACTTTAGTCTTGGAGGAAATCCCCCGCGATCCAGCCCTGTGCATGTGCCGAGCAACCCGCCCCGGAACCTCTGCACACCATCCTTGGCGATCGGGCGCGGGTTCCGTTTTTAACAACCAACTGCCGTGGGAATGCTGAGCCGCGTGCTTATCACTGGAACCTCGCAACTCTTGCTGCTGCTGTGCCGGAAGACTTGTCCTGTTTGCTCCGGGCTGCGGCGCAGGCGTGGGTGGTGAAACGACACTGCCTCGCCGTGGCACAGACCGGGGGCTTCGGTCTAGACTCTGGCTCCCAACATCAGCGGGATTTGCGCCGCAGGCCATCGCGCCCAGTACCACGTGTGAGCTCCGAGTTGGGTCAACGGGAAGCGTTCCAGTGCGTCGGAAGGGACTTCGGAGCACGGTGCTGCAAGTTTGCTGGGTTGGGTTTCCGACTGATCGACTGATGTCAAGTATTTCACGTCTGAGTACCCCACGTGCGGCGGCAATAGAGTGGATTACATAGAAGTAAATATAGACAAGAACAGAAGCCCCCAATTAACCAAGCCCATCTCCCACCTAAGCCGAGAGGTTGGCGTGGCGGCGCTTGTTCATGCCACGGGCCTTCTTGGTCTTGTTGGTCAGGGCCTCAGCGACGCCATCGTAAGCAGGGTGCGTGGTGAAGTCTTCGAACCACAGCAGAGGAGCGCCCTGGCCAGGGAAGACCGAAGGCACCCAGGAAAACGGGTCGTAGAAATCCCAGAGGGTGACACCGATGCAGCCGCAGACCTGGACGCAAGCGCCAACGATCTAGTACAAGGTCAGCACGAGCCGGAACAAAGGGGCATGGCGGAGGACTCACGTTCTTGTAGCCAGCACGCTGCAGGGCAAGGTTGTCGGCGGTGGCCGGGGTCTCGAGGCGGATATCGAGCTCGGTCAGGGCGACCTCGACACCGAGCTTGGTGAAGCCGCGGATGGCGTCGATATGCTGGTCGAGAGTGGGGAGGCTCTCGGCGACCAAGTGGGACTGCAGGCCGACGCCATCGATCCGGATGCCCTCCTTGCGCAGGGACTTGACAATGTTCTGGGCCGCCACAGTCTTGGCGCTGGGGGACTCCAGGTTGTAGTCATTGTAGTACAACTTGGCCTTGGGGTCGATCTGGGAGGCGGTCTTGAAGGCCAGCTTGATGTAGTCAGGGCCGAGGGTGTTGTAGAAGACGGATTCGCGGTAGGTGCCGTCATCGTTCAGGGCCTCGTTGACGACGTCCCAGGCGTAGCACTGGCCCTTCCAGTGGCCCATGACGTTGGTGATGTGGTCGACGATGATGGTCTGGAGCTCCTCGGGGGTCCACGTGGTTGCCTCGACCCACGGGGCGAGCTGGCTGTGCCAGACAAGGGCGTGGCAGCGCAGGTACTTGCCGTTCTTGCGCGCCAGCGACGTGACGATCTCGCCCTCGGTGTAGTTGAAGTTGCCGCGGGTGGGCTCGACGAAGGTCCACTGCGAGCGTGGTTAGCGAGAGATGCCGTGTCAACCCAGGTCACCAGAGTTACCTTCTGGCCGTTGCAGGGGGTGGTCTGGCCGAACTCGCCCGAGTCCCACATGATCTCGTCATACTGGGGGTAGACAGCCTCGAAGCCGGCGCGCTCGCGCTGGCCGGGTGAGTCGGTGGCGGAGCCGAAGTACTTCAGACCGGCCTTGCGGGCGAGGACGTTGAGCCCGGTCTTGTCGTTGTTGGCCGAGGCCAGGCCGAGCGAGGCCAAGAAAAAGAGCGACGAGGTGAGCATCTTGGCTGGCGTGGAGGTCTAGCGAGCGACTGATGATGGATGAACATGGGACAGCAACGGCCGGAGCAGGCGGTCTTTAACCACCTGGGCCGCTGGAACAGGGCAGCGGTCCGCAATCCCATTCCCAGGGATTCTCAGGGGATCTCCGCCGGCCAGATCCGGATGTTGTCGTCGATGCAACATGGCTCCGGCGGGATGCGACTCCGCTCCATATTCCGGGGTTGTCGGGCCCTTTGCCAAGGCGCGAGTTGCGTGACGGGGGCTCAGTGAGGCGGGCCGTGGACCGGGTTGTTGGTTGGGGGTGCCGTGTTCTGGTGGATTCTGTTTGGTCCGCGGTCCTAGGCCTGCTCGAGGCCTGGTTGTGGTCGTCGTGGTCGTCCGGGCTGCTGGAGCTGGGCTAATTTCGGCCACGCGGGAACCAGCACTGGGCAATTCAGCCGGCAGAGGTAGTGGCAGGCCAAGCCTTCCAAGGGCCTTCCATAGCTTCCAACAGGCGGCACCGGATAAAACGGGGTCGCATTCTGCCGAGTGGGTGGGGGGTGGGATCGGGCGTGTCTGGGTGCCAGGATCCACCAGCTCGTCTGTCTCGCAGCAGGTGATTGCTTTTGTGAGCCGTCGGCCTGATATTACCGTAACCTGAGCTGCAGGACCAATTGCGTTGAGTGGAGTGTGTGCGTGCTCCGGCCGCAATCCACAGTTACACACATGGTGGTTGTGGTAGAACCTGAAGGTGGTGTGGTCGAGATGTGGCGTTGGCGGCTGAGCCTTTGCGTCGATCGGGTCTCGGGCGATGCAAAACACGCTGCGACCGTTGAACGGGAGACGGCGTGACGCGGCAGCGAAGCAGAGAACAGGCACACACACACCATTCACCAATCTTGGATGCGGGGAAAGCCCACAAAAATTGGAGACGGCAACTCCGCATCACGCAGGAAATAGCCAGCAATTGGTTTGCTAATAAAAGGGCGAGCACGGAGATGCCATCCCAGAACATTAGATCCAAAGCGTCCAGAAGGATCAGTTCCTGCTGAACATGGTTTGTATCTTGCCAAATAATGCGGGTTAGGGTTAATTCTTCAATCGCATCATCGCAGCTCGTCGCGACTTCGCGTAACACGAACACAACGTCTTTCTTTTCTCCTTTGTTTTTTAAAAAGAAAAAATGGAAGCAGTTATTGTAGTGGTATAACCAGCCCTGATCCATCCTGCTTCCAACTTCCGCCGAACCATCATACGAGGTCGTCTAGACTCTGCCCATCACATCCTGCACACCAAGTCCAACGCGCTGCGCGTGAGATTCATGCAGCACAACATGATGGATTCACGCAGAAAAAAAGGGCCCGCTTCTCCGCACCAAGTCAGGTCAGCCATGCCAGGCTGTGTTCCAGGCGGTCATGACGACAGACGACACAGCGGAGACCGCCAACGGGCCCGGCTGATGCTGTCAAGAAACGCCGTTCCAGTCTTTCTGTGTTTTATCCTTTCCGGCTATCGAGCTGGACCCTCTTGGCCGGAGTACGAATACCGAACCGGGTACGGCACTCGCCCCAGCTGAGCTGAGCTGGCGTACAAAGGATCCACTGATCCCGCAATGGACCAACGACATCTCGTGATCGACTCGACCCACCTGCTGACCCTCGGCGACACCGACGGCTACCTGCAGGCCGCCCTCGACGACATCGTCGCCAACTTCCCCCCGCGCAGCCGGTATCCGCAAGAAACCCTCCAGGGACTGTGGAGTGGCCCAACTGGCGTGGCCTACCTGCTGCTGCACGTCTCGTCCCTGAGGCCTGACCTGACCGTCGCCGGACAACCCGCCGAGCACTGGGCCCGCGCCTACATCGCCCCGGGCTCGCGCGGCCACAACCTCCGTCTCGGCTCTCACGGGTGCGGTATCGCCGATGAGAAGCTGGCCTCCGAGGCCGTACTCTGCGCCGCGACTGGGGACCTGCACCATGTCCGACAGTTCATCTCGTCCGTCTCGCAGCTCCTGGCCGTCGACGACTACCCGGACGAGCTCCTCTATGGCCGTGCCGGGATGCTCTACCTGCTGCGCATGGTCCGCCGCTGGGTGCCCGCCAGCAGCGATCTCGTCGACCCGGCCATCGCCGAAATCTCAAACACCATCATGAACCGCGGGCCGCTGTGGACGTGGCGCGGCCGCCGCTATCTCGGCGCTGTCCACGGGGACGTGGGCATTTTATCCCAGCTCGTGCTCACATCGCCATCCCTGGCGCCCCGGCTGACGTCCGTCGCCGAGAAGCTGCTGGAAATGCAGCTGGCCGACGGCAACTGGCCCAGCTCCGAGGAGAGCGGCTTGGCCGGGAAGGGCCTGGTGCAGTTCTGTCACGGCGCCCCGGGCTTTGTTCTGTCGCTGCTGGCCTTGCGCACGCACTTTCCAGAGCTGCGCGCCCGGTTTGATGCCTCCATCAGCCGCGGGCGGGGGTGTATCTGGAGCCAGGGGCTGCTCAAGAAGGAGCCGAGCCTGTGTCACGGGATATTCGGGAATGCCTTGTAATGAAGACGCCCCCGTTTTGAAGTCTTCTCGTATTTGATATACTGATAGGCAAGCATAGGGCGCTCGCCTCCGGGCCAGAGCGGGAACACTTCCTCGCTGTGGCCACCCCGGAGAATGTCAACCACATGAAGAGCTCGGATCCGTCCGTCTTCGTCCGCGCCGATTATGGGCGGTCGTATTCGGCATCATGTAGCTATGCGCCTTCGGCCGTCTGGACGTGGCTTGTGTGGCGAGACGAGGAGCCTAGCATGCTGGCCTATAACGAGGTCTGAGTGCTTTGAAGCTGGGAGGACAGCGATCACTGGGATATCTGAGAGTAAACGTTTCTGTCTTTTCGTTGATAATCCTTGCTTGTATTTGTGATCACTTTTGCTGGCGGTCATCTTGGTGACATGTCGTAATAGTAATTACCGTAGGATAATAACCAACCCGGGTTAAGAATCATGTATTCGGGACTTGATTGAATGATTGCTGCAATGTTATTTAAGCAGGAAAAGTCAGGCATAGATAGGGGCGCGTTACTTGTACTGGTTCTATAACATACCCTGACCTCTGTCGATGCTCAAGTATTCTGTACTTCTCAATATTACTTTCTTACGAGTGCACCGCCGCCCTGGTTTAGGCGGCCGTAAAACCGTGGTTCTAACAACATGCGGTTACTGAAGCTAGCTACTGTAGCTGCGCTGGCATCAGATGGCAGGTAGTCAGGTAGAATCAGAGGTACTCAATGTACCGGTGTCGCGCTCTCTGACATATATAATGATCCGTCTCCATCATCACAGCAACTCTCCTTAACGCTTAACAACTATCACTTAGCATTTGTTACCAAACTTAAGCTCGTAAGACGACTTTGCTATTATTATTATTATTATT
>FJWA01003439.1_pt1 | contig 10650 bp, 12 predicted proteins | sample 1011891 | NCBI WGS metagenome assembly FJWA01 (sample SAMEA3912450, study PRJEB9761) | metagenome | biome: forest; material: soil | place: USA | collected 2011-06-22 | depth 0.1 m
GGCATGACAAGGTCAATGATTCTATCTACGTCCCCTCGGACGCCGTCGGCATGATTATCGGCAAAGGTGGCGAGACAATCCGGGAGATGCAGAACACGACGGGATGCAAGATCAACGTGTCGCAATCATCAGGCCCCGGTGAAACCGACCGGGAGATTGGCCTCGTGGGCAGTCACGACTCGATCGCCATGGCCAAGCGCGCCATTGAGGATAAGGTGGATGCTGCGGTATGTCCCCCAAGCCTGCAGGACCTGTGAAAGGCGCCCATACTGACGAGTCTACAGAGGCAGAAGTCTGCCGGCGGCGGCGGCGGCGGCGGGCGTGGTCGTGGCCCGCCCCGTGACTATGACAATCCGAGCTATGGCCAGCCCTCTAACACCAGCAGCGCCCCTCAGAACGTGCCCTCCGGTGGCGCGGCGCCCCCTGCGGCCGGAATCGCCGGCCAGCCTGATCCGTATGCCATGTGTGAGTGTCTCCCCCGGCGTGTACGGCGCGTACCGTATCGTATCTCCGGTGACTAACTCGAGGCAACAGACGGTGGCTACGAGAACTACATTGCACTCTGGTGGCAATCCCAGCTTGCCGCCCAGCAGGCCCAGGGAGGTGCCCCCCAGGCTCCCGGGACCTCGTAAGGCCGCCGTGCACCCAGGCTCGCTGATGCGCTTGATGTTGACCCGCCCATTCAACTCGTTGATGCGTCTGATGCGTCTTGACCTTATCGCCGTCACTCCTCTCGATGCCGACCTTGACCCTGCGCCTTGAATCGCTCTCTGCATGACGGCACGCTCCATGATAACAGGGCAGGGCATATCTGAGATCCGTCCGGTCCGCTGCGACGTCCAGCCGGACTTGTTACATGACTGTACCAGTACGCGCGGATAACACTTTCCATATTTTCTTTCTTTCGGCTCTCTGGCGGATTTTGCGAGGCATCTGCCTAGGAAGTTATCGTCCTCTCCCCATCGTCGTCAAACCCATGGGTTTGGCCGCTTGGTTCCCGGTCATTTCCACACAACACGACCTTGCACAACCGTCTTTCCCGGCAAGACCTGAAGGCGAGACTATAGCTTGGCTGCTTGACCCGGTTGCCATGCAACTTCTGTGCCCCATCTCTGGGGGGGTGCTGGCAAACATAAGGTGGGCCGTGCTTTGCATTGATGCACTTGACGGCGTGGCCCACGCATTTCGGCTATCTTTTGCTGCCCTGCACGATCCACCGGCGCTGCTCCGCAGGCCATTGATCACTCGCGCCGTTGGCAACCGAATCTCTGAAGCTGCCCCCGCCTGCCATGCACATGGACCCCTCAGACGTCCGGCCGGGCTTGCGATCCGTCCGATGACTGGCATGATATGCTCCTGGTATGACATGAGGCTTTGAAACCGCCCAACGGATCATCATCGCTAATCTGGCCAGAGGCACTCTCTCATTGGTTGCGAGATCGTTGCGGAATGCTGATTTGATTGCCTTCTGGACATGACGACGGGTGTCCCCGTCCCTCTTTCTGCTCGCCGTCTGATGCACCCGGCCTAGTCATTGTGGCCGGTGTGGGACCCGGGCTCGAATAATCTGGTGGCAGGTACTGTGTAAATTAGGACAAAACGACGTAGTAGCGGGCGTTAATATCATCATTCCTTGACTTCTGGTTGTGTGGCTCGCGAGGTGCACTGCCTGTGGTTCCTGCCGATACTGAAGCAGCATCCTTCAAGTTGACTCTGACATGAACTGACAGCCCCCAAGCTGCACCCTGACAGCTCGCACTCGGCCAGACTGCGACCTGTCCGTCTGCCTGGCAGCTTCGTCTCAACGGCGACCTCGGGCTGATGATAGGCCGACGGACAGTTGGATGGCTGATGACGCGAGATGCTTCTCACGGCTCGGGCGGCCGCACCAACCGCCCTTGCAGATGTTGATGCGGCACCTGTTGGGGGTTTGGATGTTGGACCGCCTCTTGGGTCCCGAAAGGCCCAACTTGGAACTTGCCTCGGCTCAAGTCAAGAAGTCATCGGGTCAGGTACCCCGCCAGGCAACATGAAGACGCAGAGGGCTTCCGGTGTACTGTGTAACGTCAACTATTACGACAGCAGCCTATTGGAGGAAGCACCGCGTGGCGGTGCGTTTGCGCGGACTGCGGTTGATCCGAACATGGCGTCGGACTGGATGCACCCTCGTCACCGCCAGCCGGTTGCTGCGGAACATGGCCATGAGGACAGCAGGGATGCGAATCCTGGTCGCTTGGCGTGCTCGGAATTCGGCCTGGACCGAGGACCCCTTGATTACTCAACCTTGTCCGAACCATCAGAGGCAGGGCGCGGCGGACGACCAGTCCGTCCTACAAAGTCGGAGGGCCCTGCGGGTTGCGAGAGTGAAGTGCTGCTTCGTCTCAAGGTAGGTACCAGGCGACGACACCATGGCGTCCAACGCGGCGACAAGTCCGGCAGGGAAGCCCCTCGCGTTCATGACGCAGCTCTCCCCTTGCGTCTACTTCTACCGTCCTACCGCACCCCCAGCGCAGGCAATACCATCCCAGAAGCCCGCCCCGAAGCTGATCGTCCTCGCGTCGTGGATGGGCGCCCGCGAGCCGCACATCGCAAAGTACCTCGTCCAGTACCAAGCCCTCTTCCCGAGCTCCCCAATCTTGCTCTTGCGCGCCGAGCCCCGGCACTTCCTCCGGCCCCGCGGCACCGCCCACGAATTCGCCCCCGCCGTGCCCGTCGTCCGCTCCATCTTCCCCGAGCTGCTCGGGGGGGCGGCCACCGCCGACAACGACAAGCAGACTACACCCCCGCAACGACCAGAGATCTTGATCCACGCCTGGTCCAACGGCGGCGTGTCAGCCCTCCTCAGCCTCCGCCGGGCCCTCCTCGGCGCCACCCCGGCCCCGCTCCCGCCGTACACGCTCGTGCTGGACTCGACGCCGGGCAGGTTCCGCTACCGCGCGGCGTACCTCGCCTTCACGACGGGGCTGACGGGGATTGCCAAGTGGCTCGTCGCGCCCGTGATGCACCTCGTGTGCGCGTGGTACTGGCTCAAGCATGTGCTCGTCGGGCGCGGGAGGACGGGGCCGTTGGAGGGCCTGCGGACGGCGCTCAACGACGCGGCGTCGCGGCGGAGCGAGGTGCGCCGGGCCTATGTCTATGGCGAGCGCGATCGGTTGGTGCACTGGAGGGATGTGGAGGGGCATGCGGCCGAGGCCGAGGCGAGGGGGTTTAGCGTCAGGACGGAGAAGTTTGACGGCGGGGAGCACGTCGCGCATGCGAGGGTGGATCCGCAGAGGTATTGGCGGGTTGTGAGGGAGACGTGGGAAGGGCTAGGCTAGAGTGTAGACGAATAGAGAGAGAGATGCGGTAGATACCCGAGATGTTTTTGGGTCGTATGTTTGTAGGTTTCGGGGGATGGTATATACATATGCAACTGGTACAGGACTATTCCGGCAATCTCTGGCTCTTACAAGATGTCCGTCCAGTATCGGGCACCCACCCGGCGGATCAGCTGCGCGCAACCCCCCTATATCAGGCGCGTCCCCCCCCCACAGCAGCCGCATGTCCATTATCATTATCCTCGTAACTCGTCTCGGTCGTAGCCTCGTCACGCCAATCCCTATGCCCTTAAAGATGCCCTGGGGCTGGACCTCTCCAACCAAAGCCGCCAAATCACATGCGTTCCTGCTCCTCTCGCGTTGCTGAACCCAAACTCGAAGGCTTCCGGTGCCAACTAAAAGGTGTCGCGCGGCAAAACATGACCCCGGCCTGTGCGTCTATGTGCCCGGTATCCTAATGCTAGCAGCCGTCGACTCTTTAAAGCACAGGTGGAAGGTTGGGTATCTCTTATTGTGGCGGGGAGGGGGGTGTTGCGGTTGGCGGAGAGATCGAGGACAGACGGGAAAGATGGGGAGTAACGGCGCTCGCGGGCAACTCGCTCGGTGTGCGGGAGAGGGTCCATCATGATGTCCGCTGCTTCTTGCTCTTGTGCCTGCCGCTGTCTTGATCATGATCCTGGTCAGCGGCTTCCGTCTTCTGCCGGGCCCATGCGCTGAACTCGAGGGCCTCCAGTGCGTCGTCCGTACCACCAGCGTAACCCTCGTCGGCCTCCAGCTCGGCCGCGCAGGCGTCGCACTCCTGGTCGTGCTCCTTGTCGTCCACCAGGGTCCCTTCCTTGCACATGCCAAACGTCCCGTTGTTCTTGGCCTCGAGGCAGCTGAGTTCTTGGGTGAGGTCGTCCCAGGTGAACTTGTCGGAGCATTGCGGGCACGTCCCCTTGAAGACGACGAGCCGGCACATGGTGGGGTTGGGCCGGGGATGGCCCGCGTGGGTCGCCGGGTCGACGGGTCGACAGGTCGGAGGGGAAAGACGAGAGGCTATTCGGGTGGCGCAAATCCGCGGAACCCCCAGTCCGGGTCTGTCGGCGCGATGTTGAACTCTCTGCAGCGAGGAAAGAAGCACGGGAAAATGTCAGCGCGCCCGTCCTGGGGTCTCGTGAGAATGCAGCTTCGAGGTTCGTCGTGGGCGATAGGCCGAGCCCCTTCTTTCGATGAACACTAGCAACCCCACTCGGTGGGTTTTGGCTGTTGGCCTTGCCAAGCGCATCGAGAGGATATTTCGTGGCGGGGTCTGGGAGAGGGAGGGCATGGACTGGGGACAGGAACAGCTCACGCTGTTCCCCGTCGTACACACTGTACTGCATGTACGTAAACTTGGGACTCACCTCGACTACAGTAGTTGTCCGGAGCCTCTGTGCCTGGCCTGTCTGGGCTGGGCTGGACCGGCTCACGACGCTCAAGCCTCAGGGGCGAGCTCAACTGGATCTGGCCGTTCAACGGTCGGATTGGACGGGGTCTCTCTGCCCCCACGCACTGTCGATCCGAGTTCCAAAATGCCGTTGGGGAGGATCCTGGACTGTGATGGCAATGGAGATGGCGATGGCGATGGCGATGACAACGAACCGGCTGGTGCTGTCGCTACACCAAGGCGTCAATGGCGCCAGGGCATCGTGACGGCCGGAGACCACGCCGTGCGAGGGCCGAAGTGCGGATAGCCGAGACGAGCAGAGTTGGCTGGACGTTTTATCGGCTGGCTGCAGGGCCTGCCCCGAATCACACTGCTGCCCGCATGGGCGCCACATAACGTTGCAGTGGTGCGGGGCCCGCTCGGCAATCTTTTGCATCATCGGATGCATGGCACTGGGCGGCGGTCGCATAACGTTATCGCCGTGCTGCATGGATGTCTCAGGCCTGGACCCTCAACAACCGACGAGAAGAGGGCATGCTGTGCATCGCGCTAGAGCCGTTTGGCAGCGCAGCGAGCATGCTTCCGGCTGCCTGCGTCGAGCGAGGGACGGGACTGGACAAGTCTTCCAGATAGAACGCACGTCGCCTCTGCTGCAGGTCTGCAGGTCTGCAGGTGATTCGGATGCTCGGTTGGCCACGCAACCCCCCCGTCTCGCTCAGTTCGCCAACCACAAGGCCCATCCAACTTCAGCGTTCATTCTTGACGCCCGCGACGGATGCCGAAATGCTGGGCAACGAGCAACGGCAGCAAGTGGAAGACTGTTGGAAATTGCAGAACAATTACCCCGCATCGAACCATGCCGAATCAGAACACGGAAAACCCCACTCTCGCAGGGATCTGCCTAGGTTCCAGGCCCTCGATGGGCCTTGGCCACGGCCGGCTTGCAACCACTCATCGCGAAGTGCAACCACCGTGACAGGAGTGTGCGTCTTCGGCGTTGCTGAGATTGCGATTCCTGAACCGATATCCTGAACCGATATCCTACTTCCAAACAAATCATGTATTGAACGGCTGAGAGGCATGCTGGCCCCTATTGGTTTAAAAGAATGAGAAGAGAAAAGGGAAAGACGGAGAGAAGAGAGGAGGTTGGTGTGTGTGGCATGTTTGGGCCCGGAATACAAAATACTCCCAAGCAGTACTGTACTATTGTACGGTCTGTAATTACAAGTGCGGTGTGGAGTACCTAGGGCCCAGGCCCAGGCCCCGCCCCACCTTCTCTTCTCGCCGGGCAGTTCTACCCTACTTGCCGACTCCCTGCACATGGAACATGTCATCCAGGAACTGGTCGTGCCCTCAGCCACGGCCGTGTCTACACCATGTCACCCACATTCTGCATCAAATCCAGCACGCCCTTCCGTGCCGCGTAAATGTGCTTTGCTATGTACTCAGTAGGACCTACCTTACACAGTATCGATCCCTGTGCCGCCCTCTGCATGCTATCTTCAGTTGAGTCGGGTGATGCCCGCTTGGATTCCACAGCCACGTTTAAAAGTCCCTTCCAAACAGAGTCGGAGAGCACGTCGTTGATATTGACGCGAGGTTCACAGTTCCCCTTTGCCTATGGGTGCCTCAGCATTTGGATCAGAAAAGATCCAACTGTTTGGCATGTTTGCGTGAGTCGCATCCGCTACGCTTTGGTTGGAGCAAGCTCTCCAGCCGGTGGATAAACTGAAGATGGGGACACTCACGGTGTATGTAATCTGGGGTTGGTGACTGGTGCGTCGTCTTGCCGTCCTTGGGCTAGCCTGTCTATGGCTTCGCCATACTTCCGACCAAACTGGGGCCGCAGGTTCTCATGCTCTTTTCCGACGCGTTACGGATTTACCAACATTTTGAACGGGTGGCAACTGTAACTCAGCTTATCGCCTACAATCCCTATGGCCTAGATATCGACCGAGTGGTTATAAGGCAGCAGTTCACGCTCCGGAACGAGATAGGTGATGGTGCCTCCGTTACGCGGTCGGCGCTAGCTTGTCACAGATGTGGTGAAGCCCTTGCTCCGGTTCCCGACGAGATTCCGGACGAGTTCTTCCGCATGTACCAAGACGACGTTCGTCCGAAGAAGAAGGCAAAGGGGAACCAAAAGTAGGGGTTTTTTCATCATTAGTTCGGCATGAAACATTCACTGCCTCAATGCTCTCAGCTCTAAGCGCGTTCACCGCAATATGATCCAATGAGCTTAATAGCAACATATAAAGCATGGACCGCGGCTGTATGACGCAGACGTTGACGTATTAAGGGTGGCCATGGCGTCACAATCAGGTCCCTGGCAACCATAGCAAATCCAGGCTAGTTGTGCGTCACTTACTGTCACCAGGGCTCATCCCCTGAGCAGGATCTTTCGAACTCGGGTCCGCACTATGATGCTTTTGGGCGGAGACCTGAAAGGTTGCATTTCCTGATGATCCTGTCGCTCGAGTCATAGTTTGCCGCCTAAGTGCAATTCATTGCCACAAGTATGACGTGAACGTGCACATCGACGATCTCAACATCCATGTCCCTTCTGGCTATTAAGTAGATATGTGTTGGGCTCCATGAAAAGAACGTCTCTTTCCCTTGCATGTGTAGTTTCATCTTGGCAAACTTCGAATTGCTTTACCATGGCTTCAACGAATAGCGGCGAGTTTCACGCCAAGGTACCCGCGTCGAAACCCCACGCCAGCAAATGGGTAGGGAGCCTCCTCAGTTTACAATACGCACAACAGAACCCAGTTCAAGTGCTGATGTATTTCCCTTGCAGCACAAACCCGGTAACGAACAGGGCAATGATGCAGTGCGAGAGTTCCACGCTGAGGTGCATCCCAAAGGAGAGGCGCCCCCGGAGCACACTTTCAAGCCTAATCCTACCGGTGAATTTCCTCGACAAGATTTAAGTCCAGGGGCGGATCCATCCGGTTACACAGAACCGCTCGACATGGTTGGGGCGACCTCGAAGGACCTGCATACGGGACTCGGTTTGCCTCTTCAAGGGCTAGAGGGCCGTGAGGTGAACCCTCAGCTGCCTGGAAAAAAGAGCACGCATGAGCGGGCCCACGTGAGGGGACGAAAGAAAGAAGAGACTGGGCTAGTAGGAGTTGGAGTGGAGCCGAAGAAGGATCCCGTGAGAAGTAGGGGTTTGGATCTGCCCGAAGGGGTGGAAAAGGGAACCCGTGGAAAGCATTCTGCGGACTGGCCTGTCGCAGAGGAGAGGTTTCCNGCGACGGCTAATGAAGTCGCTGCTGAGCGGCACTGAGGTAGCGCTCCCAAATTGTACGACAGACCAAAAGCATCACGAAGTTAGTATGTAACTGCCTATGTTAGCACAAAACGGCCCGGTGGTAGATTGAAGAGAAACGCGAGGCACTAACGGCTGGCAGCCACCCTTGTCAGGGGCAGCAGCCATCACACTTTGTCTGGATGAGATCGTCAACACACGCCTCTACGTACACCAGCTGTGTTGGTGGTTTAGTAAGACGAATGAGGAGCCACCTGTCTAATATCAGCAGGACATACGAACACGATCACTCGGCGTTACGCATTCTCCGCGAAGCATAGAGTCACTTCGGAGTTTGTTGCCCTCGCCCCGGCTTGCCCAATTACCCGACAGCACTCTCGATCCGGTTTCTAATCGAAGGTCTAATCCAGCCCGCCTACCTCAACGTGGCGATGAAAGNTACATCAATCCCATGTCAGCATTGTCCTGCAGCGCCCAGCTTCTTCAACCCAGCGCGGGCGGCGGTTTTCTCAAGACTCCCAAGGTTTTCCTCGGTGTAGACTCAACAACAGTGCCTTGTGTCTACGCTCGCAAGGTGCAACGAAAACAATCCCTGTCACAGATAGCTGGTAAAACTTCCACTGTATGAAGCGGTTCGAAGAGGGAGAGGCTTCCCGTTCCGCTGGGAAGAGCGGCGGTGTGACACATGCTACGTTGCATTGTAGAACATATGGTTCCGAAAGACCTGTGAACTCGTCCAGGCGGCCCGTGGCAAGGCCGGGAGCCGAAGAGCAGCTCAAGGAGGTGATTCAGGGAGACGGAAGATAGAAACAGGCTTTTTGTCGGAAGGGCTGGTCGAATTAGGTACCAAGTAGCTATCTATTTCAGGGTGGAAGGGAGGTGGGGGATGTTTTACCGGATTATGGTCGGCTTTTCGGGAGGCAGGGGAGATCGATTTTTGAGATGCCTTATTAGAGTACTCAGTACATTGATCTCAAGGCATTGAGGTGACTTGCTAGCAAACCGAAAGTCAACGTCTTCAAAGATTTAACTAAGGCTTCCCTTCAACATTGCGCAGCAACAAAAGGTGAACATTCTCCAGAGAATCGTGTCAACAGTATGTCATTTAGATGAATCTTTAATACAATGCGTTTACATTGGTCTTTCACCCGAGAAGCTCAGCACGCCTCCACTGCAGCGATCCCGAGTNGGATTTTCTCTTTGGCCAGAGCACTTGAACCCCGAAACATTAAGGGCGACGATGAGCTAATAAAAGACCAAGTTGAANTGCCAAGTCTAAACAAGTGAGAGCCATCACGCATCTAATAAGTCTACAGCTCGATCGGCATCTGCAACAGTATCTTCGTGCCGATCTACTTTCCGATGGATCTACATGTAATTATTCTAGCTTTGGCGACTGACGCTCGTTCAAGTTCTCAAGTTATTCTCGAAGACTTGAGTTGTAGAATACTTTTGTGAAGAAGAGAGTAGAGGAGGTCAAATAAAGTAATAGGTAATTACCTACCTAGGTAGAGGTACCTTGAGATAGTTATTGGCTCTAAATTCAATCCCCGACGCAAGCAAGAATCGAATTTCAAGTTTCGTTTCCCGCTGACCAAGGGACGCAAGGAAGAAGGGACCAAGGAAGAAGCCACATCAATTNGTGTTTTGATGGTCGACTCGCAAAGCCTTGCCAGGCAAGGCCCAGGGGAAACGCGGATCGGCAAACAGTAGCAGGGGCATCGCCTCTGCACAGCTCTTGAGCGATGATCCATTTGCTGCCCCAAACAGGCAGCCTGTGCGGTTCTCGTTGAAGATTGGTTCTTGGCGTGGACGATGCCAGCGCCCCAGGGTGCCCCAGCCCGCCCAGCCATGCCCAGGGGTCCGCCCAGCCATGCTTCACGAGGCTGNCTTCCGCGCTTGCGCGGGGTCTGGGCATCGCAAGGATCCACGCTTGCAACTTGGCACATATGACCCTGGAGCCCGGTCCCTGCGGCTGACTTCCAACTGGAGGATCGGGACTTTTTGAGAACTGAGCAATTTCCACGCTGGCGGGGCTAGCGAAGGGCTGAACAGAGTCTCGGTTGAGCCGCCTCGGGGTTGGATCCATTTTTGCCCCGACTCAGGGGCAAGACAGGCGCCCCATGGCCGCAGGGCACAAGATACATAATGTTTAAATACCTTGAGGGCCCGGCTTTCGGGGCCTGAGGGCTTGCTTGCAGAAGAGAGGCTCAGTCACTCGTTTGGATTCCCACTCCTTATTGTCCTCCGTCCTACGATTGGCTTGCTGGGTCGTTCACTCTTTCACGACCCACCATGTCGTTCACTCGTCTCGCTGCGGCTTTGCTGCCCGCTGCCGTCCTCGGCTCCGGGATTCTCTTCGCTGACGACAACCGGATGGTGCAGCAGGACGGACTTATCCGCTACCCCATCATCCCCCAAGAGGGAGGTTCCCTTTTCGGCAAGCACTCCAATGTCACCAAGAGACAGATTGGCACCGACAGCCAGATCCAGCGCTCCGGAACTCTCTACACCATCGAGCTCACCCTGGGCACTCCGGGACAAGTAGTCCCCGTTCAGTTCGACACCGGGTCGTCGGAGCTTTGGGTCAACCCTGTTTGTTCCAAGTCGACAACTCCCGACTTTTGCNNTGCCCAGNNTCGCTTCACCTT
>FJWA01009817.1_pt1 | contig 10646 bp, 10 predicted proteins | sample 1011891 | NCBI WGS metagenome assembly FJWA01 (sample SAMEA3912450, study PRJEB9761) | metagenome | biome: forest; material: soil | place: USA | collected 2011-06-22 | depth 0.1 m
GTTGAGCAGCACCTGGCGGATCCGCACCCTGTCACCCTTGACCCATGCCGGCACGTCCTCCTCCACCACGTAGTTGAGCTCGAGGCGCTTGGAGATCGCCATGGTAGAGACGAGTTCATTCACGTCCTCGATCAGGGAGCGAGCGTGGAACCACTCGTAGCTCAGCTTCATCATGCCGGCGTCCACCTTGGAGAGGTCGAGGATGTCGTTGATGATCATGAGCAAACTGCTGGCGCTCGTCTGGATCGTGTTTGTGTAGTCCCGCTGCTCCTCGTTGAGAGTGGTGTCCTGGAGGAAGCTAACCATGCCAGAGATGCCGATGAGCGGTGTCCGGATCTCGTGCGACATGTTGCTGAGGAACCGTCCTTTGGAATCCATGGCCTCCTTCAGCTTGGTCTCGAGGAGCTTGAGGTCGTTGATGTCTGTGGCCGACCCAAAGTACGAACTCTCGCCGTTGCCAAAGTCGACATTGTCAATTTCGACACACCGGATCAGGTGCCATCGGTACTCGCCGCTCTTGGAGCGCAGCCGGATCTCGGTCGTGTACGAAAGCCGCCCGCTGCTGTCCGTAGACGCCTTAATTATCCCTTTCCTCGCGAGCTCGGTGAGGTTAGCAGTCGGGAGATCGTAGGTGGAACCATCGTTGCTAACGACGCCACTGCTGCTGGAGCTGCTGTTTCGCGAAAGCACGTGGTTGGGGCCTCTGGTGATGCTGCCATCAGGCACGGCCAAGTGCTTTCCGGCCTGGTGGCCGGCGGACGAGTCGGCCGAAGCAGAATGACCGCCGTGGCCCTTCGAATCACCGTGGGAGCCAGGAGCGGACTGCCCGCTAACGGGGATTCGACACTTTGCCAGGTCATCCGGATGCACATAGCCCATGAAACCGACTCCGAGGACGTTATTGAAGTCTTGGCCTGTGTAGGAAAGCCACTGCTCGTTCGCAAATGTGACTCCCTCGTCCTCGGTAGCCGTGAATATGATTTGCGGTATCAGATTAGCAAGCAGCCGATGCTTTGCCTCGGACGCCTCGGTCCGTTCCTGCCTTGCCGCCTTGACCTCTGCAATGTGCTGATCGTGAATGTCCATGTAAGAGCCCAGGAACTGCAGGATGACGCCTCGCTTGTCCTTGGACGCGACGGCTCGAGCAAAGAAATATCGATATGCGCCGTCAAACCGCCTGATTCGCACCGTTCTCGAGAACTGCTCGCCAGTCCGGACGGACTGGCTCCAGGCACGGAGATAATCCTCTCTGTCGTCGGCATGTATGCTGCCCCAAGGGTCGGTGGCCAGGTCGCTCGGGGTTTGCCCACGGTATGTAAGGAAGCGGCTATTGACCCACACAACTTCGCCTGTCTGAGGCAGGGCTACAAAAACGTGAGCGGGCAACGAGTCAAGGATGAGGCCCTTCAGCTTGTCCGACGGCGGCGTCATATCGGTGTAGATCATGGACCCTGTTCGAGTTGGCACTGCCGCAGGGTGCGGGACCCCTCTTCCAATCGTCGAGCTAGGCGGGAGAGACTGAAACGTTGACGCAAAGTCGGCGCCGTACGAGTGCAGTCGGGTGTGGTGGTGGGATATCGAGCTCGGGGTACCCACCATCTTCTTCTGACTCTCAGCCTGGGCGGCCGTAACACTGCCCTTCTCGCTCAACGCTTGGTCGATCCTGTCTCGTGACGGGGGTCGTCGCTGCTGAGAACTCGTCGCGAGGGAATCTTCCAAGTCTGGGCGAATAGACTCAGTGCTCCTTCTGGGCCCAACCACGGCTGGACCGGTGGCCGAGGCTGGGTCATGATGCTGCTGCGCCTTGCCCAGCGATAGGCGCAGCGATGACCGCTTCTCGCTGACCGGGGACTCCCGCGAGTTTCTTCTCATCCGTGTCCCGGTGGAAGCTGGACTTTTGGGAATCGATGTGAAGTAGCTGTCGGCAGCGACGGGGGCCGGGCTCGAGGTAGGCGGGCGCCTGTCCATGACAGACTTGAGGGATGACAGTTCCCAGCCAGGGGTCCCACCAGGAGACCCAGCGGTGCTTCGAGAAGGAGCCGAATAATCACTCGGGCTAGTCATGCTGCCGGCGCGGGAGTCTCGGGAAGCGTTGTCCTCAGCGGGCAGGTATGCCAACGAAGCCAATGCAGTTGGATCAGCCAACGGCCGCCCATCAGGTCCAAGGGCGCCAAAGCCGGCTGTCTGTGGCCTGCGCTTCTGCAGGCCGTTCAGCTCGGTCTCGAGATTTGTATAGTGACGACATAGAGAGAAGGACGTGGCGAGATGAGGAGCGAGGTGTTCCAGGGAGTGGCGCAGATTTGAGGGATATGGGATGGTTTGGCTGAGAATGGATAGAATGGCGATCGGCGCGTGTTTCTCCTTGACGGGGGGCTCCGGCGAAAAGCTCGCGGCCGCCGCGGGGTCTCCGGCCTTTCGCGCCGACATCTTCTGCTCCATGAGCGACGGATCGAGCTTGAAGGACGGATTGGGCTTCGACAACAGGACGTGGGACAGGGGAATGTGCAGCACTGTCCAGGAATTGTCGACGCCAATCGCCTCTAGCGGCATCATGGTTGAATAGTCCGTGGGCGCGGATCCTGGATCGAAGGAACCCTCGTCGACCATGGCATCGGTAAAGAAGGGATTCTCGGTCGGGTCGGCCCTTACGGCGGGCGAAGGGGCTGGGGATTGCGACCACGGAGACGGCGGAGCCTGTTCGTACTCCTCGTACTTCGGAGTAGGCGGCTTCGTGGCTTCGTCCCCGGTCCCGTATGGGCGTGTAGGTTCTCTGATGGCGGCATTGCTAAGAAGCGATGAGCGCTTCGACAGCGAATCCGACCGTGGCCTGCCCGTCCTCTTACGGGGCACCTCGGGAGACTTGCCCGCGGCGGCGGCGCGAGTATCCGAGGGCCGTTTATCATCTGATGCCTCTTGGTTGAGGCTGAGGTAGGGGTACGACCTGGTCAGAGCAACCACGCGGCCTCGGTCCAATATTCGGAGAACACCGTTGTGGTCGATCAAGGGGTCAGCTTCGTAGTCGAGTGCCTGCAGCACATTCAGCACTTTTCCGTGTCCCTCCCTCGGCGCCATGAACGGCGTCTCCCAACTTGGGATTTCCGGCCCCGCGTCCTGCCCATCGTGGTGCTCCTGGGCGTGTCGGTGAGGGCTGATCGGGTTGCTGTCGTCGTATTTGCCGGGGTCAGTGTCGGGGGTGGCCGGTGGGTGGTGAGACTTACTCCTCGAGAGATGAGGAGGGCGGCGGAAAGTGGCAGAGAGTGGACGGTCGTTTGCGGCTGTGGGTCGTCTTTCTTCATATGATGTAAACGAATGTCTACTCAGAAGCCCGGGCCGTGCTAGTCCTGCTTGTCCAGGGAGCTCGGGAGGCTGGAAGGAGCCCGCGGAAGTGGAAGCGTCGTCATGGCTGCTCGGGTTGAGGCTCGATCCTCTCGCTAGATACCCAAGACTCAAGTGTTCGTCCTGAAAGTGAGCGTTGTAGGTAGCCTTTTGGCCCCATGGCACGTTCTCGACATCGGTTGAGTCGGCCGGGACGGCGAGCGTCACCCTTTCGGCCTTGTACACGTCAGTCATGATCTGCACGACGGTGTGCCACCAAGCATCCAGCCCCGGTTCGGCCGAAAGCATCAGGGCCAACTCATAGAGGTTCGGAGTCGGGAATTCACGGGGATCGGCCATCGACTGCGAGTATCCGGCCGGCAGAAACGTCAGGTTGGAGGCAGGCGTAGAAGGGTTCGACGCGAGAGTGTCTTGCTCCTTGAACGACTCTTGCGGGTGTCGGGTTCCACCGGGCGGGAGGGAAGGCGGGACGGTGGGCGAGAGCGTGGTGAAGGGGTGGTGAATCGACGGGGAGAGGAAGCTGGAGGAGGCCATGCGCGGAAATGGATAGGAGGGCGTCCCGGCGGGCGGTGCGCTAGGCGTGAGCGAGCCTCGAATGGTGTGGCCAGACTCGGTTGAGGCGGTTGTCGGGTCCGATTCGGATGAGGGCTGCAGCGGCGACGGCGACTTCTCCTCCTCCTGGATGGGGGAGATGTAAGTTGGGCCGGGCCCAGACGACTGTCCTCCTCCTCCTCCTCCTCCTCCTCCTCCTCTTCGTCCTCCTCTTGGCGGCCCCGCCTCTTCGTTCCTCTCCATGTCGCGTGCCAAGTTCTCGCGGTATTCGTTCAGCTGCCGCTGAGGATCACTGAGCTCCAGCTCTGCGAACTTCCCAACCCTGCCTTGGCCATCCTCGTCCGTCGGTGATGCAGGCCCAGCCTCTTTTCGCGGGGTGTCGTCGTCCTCCGGCTGGTCCTGGTGCTGGTCCTGGCGCTGGTCCCGTTCCTCGGCCAAAGTCGTCGGGTGTGGGATGGCGGTGTCTGACTCGGGGTCGTCCTGAAAGGATATCGATTTCTCGGCGGACGAGTGAGAGCCTGGGCGAGGGACCGAGCTGGGGTTGCTCAGGGCTTTTGGCCCTTGCCCCCTATTCGCCGGGCCGCTCGTCATTTGGGTTGTCGCAGGCACCGAGGATGGCCAAGGCGAAGCCACAGCATCGTCGGGGGTAGACCAATTCGACAGTGGCGAACACGCACGACGCGGTTCAACACGTGGTGGATCAGTCTCGTCCGGTGTCTCCTGCGCCTCTCCCAAGGGTGTATTGGATGCCGGCGGTTTGCTGTTGCCTCGCGAGCGCATGCCTCATCGAGGGTAGCTGTCCCAGTGACGTCGCTGCAAGGCGGCCACAAAGGCTCGGACCGGGGATCGGCCACACATCCAACTCGTCAGGAAGGCCAGACTGACAAGGAGAGCACCAAGAGTCTCGTGCTGTTGTCTTCTTTTTTTCGTATGGGAAAGAAGTCGATGAGGAGAATACGAGAAGGCGGTGGTGATCAGTGGCACACTCTTTGGCCCAGGGACTGAGTGCGCAGCTGCCCAGGAGGCGGTGATGGGACCGGGTGGTGCGCCGAGAAGAGTGCAGAAGTTGGACGGGGCTGGTGGGCTGCAGAGAGTCAGGGATCGACCGGGTCGGTGTGTATGTGTGCCAGAAGTGTAGGTCGTGTTTGGGTGCAGGGCAGGGTGCTTGTTTGGGGGAGCTGTGGATTGTGTGGATTCAGGTTCAGGTTCAGTTCAGTTCAGCTCCATCCAGAACCTGAGTCCAATCCAGTTCAGGTCAGTTTGCGCGCTGTGCTGTGCATGGCCGGGTCGGCAGTGGCAGTGGCCGTGGCAGTGGCAATTTCAGCCAAGCAGCAAGTGGTAGCGGTCAGGACAGCAGCTGGGGCAGTGGGCAGTGGGCATGGGCGTGGGGAAGGGCAGCAGTTGGGCAGGCAGTGGGCAGATGGGCGGACAATTGGGGCGGGTTGAAGTTGGTCAGGTCGAAGGGGGAGAGTTGGCCAAACACACACCCCCCCCAAGCACCGACCAAAAGGGTAGCTATGACGTTATGCCCGCCCGCAGAGGTGAGACAAGGCCCAAATTCCTCAAAAAATCCACAATGATTATTATTATTAGTTCCCCTGCCTTCCCGCCGCAAAAGCAAACGGCGCCTAGCCTTGAGCCGCCGAAACCGCATTTCGGACTCAGCGAGAAGGCAAAAGAAAAGGGATATGATTGATGTTGGTTGCCCTCCTGACCTCCCAGATCAGGCCACGCACAGTCGGGCTGTGGAAATGCAGAGCGCACACTGCATGCACGATGCACCGAGTGGAGCCAGGTCGCTCGGCGGGGAGAGGGAGAGAGGATGGGATTTGTGAGATTTGTGCGAATCTGCACATGTGGTCCTCGGTTCCACAGCCAATTTTCCCTGATGCCGTTTGCCGCTGGGCGGGCTTGCTGATTTGCTGTTCAAGGTTGCTTGCCGTGCCCCGAGTTGCCAGCCCCGCCAGCCCCGGGCTATACATAACATTTTATTGAGCATGGCGGGATTCCCATATGATCGGCCTCTCCAGAGTGCCGGGCTCGAGCCGGATGCTGTCCCGTCCTCTCGACTGACTCGGTAGGTCGGATGGACACGAAGACGAGGGCGAGGACCAAGCAGAATCGCATTGTGAGCATCCAGGGACCAGCAAGGGTCTAATCTTGTTTGGCAGCCGGTGGGGAGCAGGGCAGGGATGCGAGGAGGGGGCGGGCCAGTGCCCTGGCTTTGGGTTTTTCTCCCCGCCCTCCAGTTGCAGACACCCATCAAACCAACAGCCATTTCCAGCTTGTTATTTGTCCATTTCGCGGCCATGGACGATGCTTCAGCCAAAGGTTGCCGTGGCTGTGGCCGTGTTTGGGAAGTGTGCAGGAAAATACGTGAGCTGATGGCTGCCGCTTGCCCAACTTGGTCCGTGTCCGGGTCGTGTCTGTCCGCCTGTCCGTGTCCGGCTGCATGGAATGTCCGAGAAGCATGGAAAAAGCCACGATTTGAGGTTTGTAGGTTCCCCTGCGAACGGTGGTGCAAAAAGGTCTCGGTACCATACATAGTAGTAGCCGGGCGTTGGGGGCCCGAGGAGTGTTGCTCGGCCCCCTTGTCACCTCCGAGATCAGAGGGGTGTTTCCCCCTCCCCCAAGACTGGAGTAATTAATAGTTTGCAGTCGTTGTCTGAAGAAGGGAAATGCATTCCAGCAGCCTCTCAACGAGGCGGTCACAGGGCGGTCACAAGGCGGTCACAAGGCGGCAAACCCAAGTGGACGATGGCCCGCGGAGAAACGGAGTGGATGTAACAAAGAAGACCAGGGGCAGGTTTGCGGCACATTGGAGGCTGTCGATCACCAAGCTCGGCTACGTCATCGGCGTCCACCGTAACCGGTGAGAGGCGAGATGTGGCTGGGCGAGCCCTGTAAGTGGGCAGACAGTTTGATTGGCCTGTTGCCACGGGACATGCACATCAGCCTGTCGGAGGGCATCAGACGTCGGTAAGGGCATTGAGCGCGAGGCAAAGGTTCCATATTCTGTGCGAAATGGGCTTACAGATAACATGCTTACTTGTACATGGTAGGCCGGGTGCTGAGATGAGAGTCAGCACATCGACCTGGGCACTGGGTGGTGAATTTGCTGAGCACGCCTGACTCAGATATGGCATCTCACTCTGCGGGACAGGATCTTGGAGGGCATCCATACAACCAGGGATCCGCGTTAAACATACTATGTATTTCCATTACCGAGTACTTGATTTGATAGGCATGTCAAGCACACCAACCCACAACGCAGCACATTGGCACAGAATCCATACGGAATCCATCTCAAGTTCAAGTGGCCGCTGAATCTCGAAATTGGACCCTTCGATAGCCGAACGGGCTGGAGATGGGGCTGAAGATGGGACGAAAATCGAGCGATGTGGCATGTGGATCGCCGTTCCCACGTGGCACTCTGGTCGAACAGAAAGCCGCAACTGACAAACGATTGTGTTGGGTAACTGTGTGATATCCTGTGCATGCTTGGATGGAGGTGCATCGCGGTTGCTCTAGATAGTACATACTACGTAGATTCAAGATCCGGCCACCCATGCATTTCTATCAAGAGAGAGCATGCATGCATGTGGCCAAGTCAGCTGCTAGACCTTGCTTTGTGGAGAAATTATACTATGGAAACAATATTCAAGGTTAGGGGTTTGCGCAAAACAGCTTTGGAAACCGATGAAGCAAGCCACTTCCAAAATTCGAACGAAAAGCGGGGCAAAAATCGATCTCGTCGACTGGGCATCCAATTGGCTACGTTTGTCTCAAAAACAACCCCACCAGACCGCGAGGCTACCACAACTTTGCCTGGCTCAGCTTGGCTTCGCACCGCAGCCTTGCGATTGCACTCCATCGAAATCGAGAACAACACCACAGATCCAACGCCGCAGCCAGCGCGTGCCTGGGCCCTCACCCGATCGTTTCTCCTTTGAATAAACCCCCATAACAACGCGATTTTTATTCTGATTTCAGGAACGCAAACAAATCCATCAAACCAAACAGTCCAGCAAAATCCATCAAACCGAGCGAACCAGACGAATCGAAACCTACGAACTCGCGAACAAACGAACTCGCGAAGGAACCATCGCTCGGGGCCGACAACATGGCCGACTCCGACGGCGAGTACGTCGGGGACCTGTCCGACGACGAGCTCGGCGGCCACCCCGCAGCTGCCAGTGCCAGCGCCTATGGCACGCGATCCAAGGCCGGCAGAGACAGTGGGAAGAAGGGCGATGGCCGGAAAGGCAGGGGCGGTCGCTCCAAGGCCGCGTGGGAGGACATCAAGCGATCCTGGGAGAACGTGGTCGAGACGGAGGATGGGAGCATTACGATCGGGGCCCTCCTCGAAGCAGAGAAGCGCCGGCGGCTTATGCGCGACACGACGCCGTTACAACGTGGCATCATACGGCATTTGATGCTGGTCCTTGACATGAGCTTCGCCATGGCCGAAAAGGACCTGCTACCGAACCGCTACCTCCTGACGCTGAATTACGCTGTTGACTTTGTGCGGGAATATTTCGAGCAGAATCCCATCAGTCAGATGGGCATCGTCGGCATGCGCGATGGCGTCGCCGTCAGGATCAGCGATATGGGTGGGAACCCAGCCGAGCACGTCGAGAAACTGAGGGCCTGGGCGGAGCAGCAAGAACCACAGGGCAACCCGAGTCTGCAAAACGCCTTGGAGATGTGCCGTGGCGCATTATTGTTCGTAAACCCCCTCTATCCAAACCAAACCACACCACCACACAAGCAGCTAACAAACCCCTAGCCACACCCCCTCACACGGCACGCGCGAGGTCCTCATCATCTACGGCGCACTCCTCTCCAGCGACCCGGGCGATATCCACGACACCATCTCTAACCTCCTCACGGACCGCGTCCGCGTCTCCATTGTCGGGCTCGCCGCCCAAGTCGCCATCTGCGCCGAGCTCTGCAGCCGCACCAACGACGGCGACCCCTCCACCTACGCCGTCGCCCTTCACGAGCAACACTTTCGCGAGCTCTTCCTCGCCGCCACGACCCCTCCCGTAACCCACTCCTCCTCCTCCTCCCACCCCACAGACCCCAAACAAACACAACAACAACCCAACAAAAGCACCAACAACCACAGCACCACCGCCTCTCTCCTGATGATGGGTTTCCCCTCCCGCACCCTCGCCTCCAAGGACCACGTCAGCCTCTGCGCGTGCCACAACCGGCCCACGCGCGAAGGGTACGCCTGCACGCGCTGCCGCACCAAGGTCTGCCGCCTGCCCGCCGAGTGCCCCGTGTGCGGCCTGACCCTCGTGCTGAGCACCCACCTCGCCCGCTCGTACCACCACCTGTTCCCGCTGCGCGGCTGGGTCGAGGTGCCGTGGTCCGAGGCCGCGAGGAGGCCCGGCGCGTGCTTTGCCTGCTTGGCTGCGTTTCCGCCGGTGCCGGCGGGGAAGGCGGCCGCCGGGAAGGGGGATGCTGCCGTTGGTGGCGGTGGTGGGCCGGAGACCAAGGCGGCCGGTGTGAGTGAGAGCGGGCGGTATGCCTGCCAGGTGTGCGGGAACCACTTTTGCATTGACTGTGATGTGTTTGCGCACGAGATGATTCATAACTGTCCCGGATGTCAGAGCGACACGCGGGGTGCGGCGGCGGCAGCCGAGGGGGCGGCCAATGGTCAGGCCCAAGACCAAGGCGACGGAGGAGGCGAGGCGATGGTTGTGGACTCATAGGCTGGGATGCCACCGAGAGCGCTCGTGCGACGATTTTTCCAGGGTTGAGTTGATTTACCCCCCCAGTTGGCTTCAAGGTTATGGCGTTTTGGATGGCAACGCATGGAGGCCCAGTGGCAGCATCGTTCATGCGGATAGGATAGGCATTGGGAACTCGTCATCGAACACAGGCACGGAAAAAATTGCTGGCTAACAAGATCGATATCGTAACTTCATAACTACAAGTTTCATAACTCCACAAACCCCCTGAGAAAAAAGCAAACGCTCTCTCAAATGCTGGCTGCTGTGGGTTTACAAGTTCCCGCGCTCCGCCTGCTCCCGCTCAATGGCCTCGAACAAGCTCTTGAAGTTGCCCGCGCCGAACCCGTCAAACTCATTCCGCTGGATAATCTCGATGAACACGGTCGGCCGGTCCATCAGCGGCTTGGTGAACAGCTGCAGCAGGTAGCCCTGCTCGTCATAATCGATCAGGATGTTCAGCCGCTCGATGACGTCCAGGTCCTCCTTGAGCTCCCAGTTGCGCCGCTCCGTCTTGAGCCGCACCCGCAAAGTGTCGTAGTAGGAGCGAGGCACGTCGATGAAGCGCACGCCGCGGGCGCGCAGGGCGCGCACCGAGGCGATGATGTCCGAGGTCAGCAGCGCAATGTGCTGGACGCCGGCGCCCGCGTTGAAAAGCACGTACTCCTCGATCTGGGAGCGCTTCTTGCCCGGCGCGGGCTCGTTGATGGGCATCTTGACGGCGTTGTTGGGGCTCGCCATGACGATGCTGCTCAGCGCGCTGAACTCGGTGCAGATCTGGTTGTCGTCGACCGACCAGAAGCGGTGGAACGACAGGCACTGCTCGTAGAAGGCGCAGGCCGAGACCATGTCGTTCCAGTCCTGGTTGCCGACGCAGTGGTCGATGCGCGCGAGCGGCACCGCCGGGAGGGCCACGGTCGCCGTGGTGGGCGGCACGGCGCGGAAGCCCGGGAGGAAGGCGCCCGAGAAGTTGCGCCGCGCGATCAGCGTGTGGGTGGTGTCGCCGTAGGTGCGGAT
>FJWA01003725.1_pt1 | contig 10644 bp, 17 predicted proteins | sample 1011891 | NCBI WGS metagenome assembly FJWA01 (sample SAMEA3912450, study PRJEB9761) | metagenome | biome: forest; material: soil | place: USA | collected 2011-06-22 | depth 0.1 m
GGGGGGGGGGGGGGGGTGGCACTGGCAAGCAAGTGAAGGGGAGACGGCTCANAAGGAGGTGTGGATGCAGATCGGATCACGAAGCGACAGGGCACTGACAGGCACGCTGACAGTGCCGGATGCTCCCAACAAGGCCAGCTGCTAAGATCGGGGCAGCGGTTGCTCGAAACGGCAGCTTTGGCTGGGGGGATGGTGGTGTTCAGGGTGGGGAGGGTGAACTTGGCTGCTCGACGCTTGGCCGAGTTGGACGGAGGTGGACAGGGGATGATGAAAGATCGCTGATGAGCAGATCTTTCTCCCCTTGCCGGCATCTGAACCAAGCAAATGGCTCGAGGGTTGAGCTGGTCGTGGCAACGTTGTGTAGCAGCGATGGTGACGGTGGAATGCAGCCGTGCCCTGTGCCGATTAGGAAGGAGGTTAACCCGGCTTAGATGTACTCAGCTCCGAGCGGTAGCGTTCAATGCCTGAGGATTTAGCCTGGTAGAAGCAGCCCTGCATCGACCGATTTTGCGCACTGCTCATGTCCCATGAGCTGAGTCTTGTGCACAGGAGACGACGAGTGGACGTCCTTGCAGACAAAGTCTGGCCTGGCTCTGCCCTTGGGCGAGGTCGGGGTACAACGGCCGCGCGGCAAGCGCTGGAGGAAAGGAAAGGGAAGGGAAGGGGGGGGGTGGAGACCGCGCGCCTCGCATCCGCCTGGCTGCCACCGACCCAAAGGCAGCCTTGTTGATGGGTCGCAGCAGAGGTGGGTGGTCGGCTTTGACACTGGCGCGGCATTTCATCAGGCTGCACCGTCGCACCAGTCCCTTGGCTGTCTTGCCCACCGAAACCAATGCCGACGCGACAAGGGAGCCAGGCGTCTGGAGTCTGGGGAAGCCGCAGCCATGACATCGATCTCATCTGAAAACAGGGCCCGAATGGTCAGTCGGAGTGGTGGGAAGCAGCGCCGAACAAGCGACAGGCTGATATGGCTGGGGTGCTACCACCCAGGCACTCAGCCAGCAGAGCAGACGGGTTTCGGTGGGGTTTGGTGTGACTGCCTGGTGGGAAATACAGGAGGGCTGTGGTAAGCGGGCCTGAAGCAAGGTGTTGTGCATCCAAAAAGGTCGCATTGAAGTGGGCAGCGCAGCGCAGCGAGAGCGCGAGACGTGTGTCGCGACAGGGCCGGACCGACCGGGGTGTCCGGGTGGCTGCCAACGGTGGAAGCTTCCAAGGTTCTTTCGCCCTGGCGCGCCTTGGTGTGGACTTATTGGTGTCAGTGGTTGGCTGTGCAGCTGCAGAGCGCAGCCGAGAACGAGATCGGAGGCCGTGCGTCGTTTGAGCCCATCACGGCTATGTCGAGCAGGGGTGGCGCCCGCCGTTTCATCAGGGGTATTGTGGTGTTCTGCGAGGGGCTGACCATGGGCTGCTGCCGCGGGCTGGAGACGCAGGCGTCCTGGACGGATCGAACAACCACTCACCACCCGGCCGGAGACGGCATCAAGATGTCAGGAGTGACAAGTGGAGCAGCGAGTTGCTGGTGTGAGATCTCGTGCAGGCGTGCATCCTTCTAGCCGGCTTCCACGGGAGCGGACAACACTCGGGAGCGCTGGCCAACGGATGTTCCGATGTTCCGCTGCTGCATCAGATTGCCAGGCGACGCAGCCGGCTACCTTGTTCTCGCTTGCTTCCTTGGGACTGCGCTTCCGCCCAGCCATGTGGGCTTGTGGGAGGTACCGTGTGTCCAGTTCACTCCCGATTCCCACAGTCGATTGGTTTGAGATGCGTGGCCATTGCGTGTTCAGGCTCGGCCGTTGGCAGCCCGATCCGGGGGGGGGGGTTGAGGCAACGAGAGCAATCCGGCAACCAGTCAGCGTTATGGTGCAGGGGATGACTGAGCTGCTCCGACATGCAGTTATGTATGTAAAGAGGAGAGCCGCATTCCTGGGTGTTGAATCTTGGGGGTCGAGACGCTGCGGCGAGCCCGCACGGCGGTTTGGACCGTCAGGAATAACGACCGACTGGTGGGATGTAAAACGTGAGCGTTCACGTTCTGGCGAGCCATGACGGCCCATGCCGTGCGACGGTGGCTTTGGACGACACAAGGGGAAACCCAACGTCGATAGTCTCTTGCTGGAATATCTAGGGATCTGGATCGCCAGCCGATGGGGGCGTACGGTCGTGGAACTGGCATGTTGATTTTTTTTGTCGGTGTGGAGGTACCTGAAGGTGGTAAGATGCACCTATTTGTCAGTTCGGCAGTGGAGGGTTGTTGGCGGGAGTCGAAGGGTTGCCTGCGCCGTGAGGATTTGAGTTTCAACCCTGCAGGGCTGCAGGGCGGGTCGTGGGGAAAGTGGGTGCGAGCTGTGAGTGGCCTGAGGGGTCACGCGAGAGCTGCTCCAAGACCGACACGGCTCAAATTCCATTTCACCTAGAGGTGGTTTTGGATTTTGGATTTCTGAAGACGAGTGAGGTGTGTGAATGGAGCATGTTCGGACTGTGCCTGACGAAGTCGTGTTTGGTGGCGCAAACGGCCCGGGGTTGGCCCGCAGTTGGACCGCGACGGACTCGGGCCCGACAGCGGATGGACAATGGAAATTCAACTTGGAAGCTGAAATCCAATCGAAGTTCCAGGTTGCGGCATGATGCAGCCCAGAAGCGCAGGTGGTGGTTGCCTTACCCTTGCCTTGCCCTTCCTTGCCTGCCTGACGTATACCGCTGCCCCTCGCAGGCTTCAATTCAATTTCTTTCCATCTTCCGCCTCGGTTCCGTCAAGAAAGTAATTAGGTACCTTCGGTACGGTATGTTCGGAATAGGTAATCCTGCGACTGCCAGTTTCAAGACTGCCAATTTGAAGCACTAGCCTCGTCTTGCAACCCGCCTCGGCGGCAGACAGCTGGAACCAATTTGTGTAGGGTTGAGAAGCATGCTCTGGCGTGTATTCATTCGTACGATACTCTCATGTTACCACAGTAGTGCGTGCCTGAGATAGGCGCACGCCGGTGACGTGCGTCACTGGGTGCAGCTAACCGCCAGATTAAGGATCTCAGGGTTCCGGAGCTTGCAGGCAACGACCGGCACTGTGTCACGACCCATCACGAACCGTTGGCAGTTTGCTGAAGCCTCAACCTCGACGGAGCCTTCCGTGCCGCAGAGCTCGGCCTCGACTGACCCGTCTGGGTTCCAATGAGCCCAGCTGCCGACGTGAGCGTCTCTCGAGGCCGGCCGGCCAACAATTCTGCGTCACGCGTAGGCACACAGTATGCACTTCCCCTCCGGCTGGGGCTGCCTTGGCTTCTGGAGTCGGCGAAACCCACGGCGAGTTGTGCCGATCGGCTTCGGGCGAGGTTCTGCCTTCTGGAAGGATACACGGATCAGGCATAGCGCGACGGGAAGGCGGATGGCTGGCAGCCGGCACGCCGCGGTCCCCCCTGTAAAACAGCTACCGAGATCTGACCCTGCGCTGGCGAGACACCCTTGTGCTCTTCCCAAAGCCGCCCTGGTCGCTGATGATCATCATGGGTGCAGGGCCCGGAGCCCGGAGCCCGGAGCTCAGGATGCGAGTTCCGTTTCACGCTCAACTCTTTCGCCCGACTCTCCCCAAACTCGTCCGGGTTTCTGGCTTCTCGGCGGAGCGCGGTGTTTGAAAAAAGGCGCAGAAATCCATGTCCGCCGTGGGGATTCGGAACTCGACCCCCGATGCTAGACGACGGCGCGCGTGCCTCCCACATCCGTCGACCGACCTTCCTTCTTCACCTACCTACCTAACTGAACCTCTGTGGAGTTCGTCCACTCGGTCAACATGGCATGGCCTACGTTACCTCTCAGGGCCGGGTTCTCGTTCGGCAGACCCGAGGTGCCTTGCAGCTGCAGCAAACCTCGGCTTTAGACGCGCGACGATGCAAGTGCAATGAGACCCACGGGCTTTTGGGCTTCACCAGCCTCGCCCGGCAATCGTTTCTTCCAAATCACGAGCTGCCTACCCCGGGCACTTTGGGTTTGAGCCTCGCTCCGCGTTCGGTTGGGGTGAGACTTTTCACCGACAACACGAGCTTGCAAGCTCGACTGGTGCTAGTACACGGCGTACTGCTTCGGCGCGTGGGGGAACATGTTTACGATTTTCTGACGCGCTCGCTATTCTGGGCCGGCTTGAGGTCTCGGAAGAGACGGGGCCGAGGTGTTTTCACAGAACGTGCCGTCTTGTCGGTCCCGAAGGTCACCACAGAGAACGATCACGACGCACGTGCCTCGCCGAGGCTCGTGAACTCGCTTGTTTGCTTGCGGCAGTCGACTTCTCATCAGTACAACGTCGAAGGAGTCTCCATAAGGGAGGCTCTGGGAAGGCTAGCCGTGACGCAAGGCTGTATGAGTGTGCACATCCACTCGTGGCGCTTTGAGTCGACCAACGACCGCAGTCGCCAACAGGCTCTGGTCCTCGGATTTCCTGCCCTGAAAATTGGCTCCTTGCTTCATCAGACATTTCCGCCACGGTTTCCCACCGTGCAGAGACTGGTCACCGCGGTGCATGACGGGACGGACTTCAGGCACGGGCAAATCAGGCCAGCCATGTCTTCGCGGCTGAAGACGTTGTTTCTTCCTGCGAGACCCGCCGCCGCTGGCAACGCAGCCCTACCGATTCTTCGCGGCGCCCCCAAGTGTTGTGTGGATGAAACCAGAGCATCGGCTACATGCTCTGGTTGCGCAAATACGAGCGTCGCACCATCACGCTTGTTCCGGGCTGCGCATGGGAACAGAGGTGCAATGAGTGGAATGGACCCAGGAGCTCTAGTAATGGCAACCCTCTTCCCCTCCCGACGATGCACTCAGCCGTCTGATTCTCCAATCAGCTGGAATTCTCACGGCGGCCTTTCGGCCCCAAGATGAGGCACAGGGGTAGCCTTAGATTTTGTTCTCATCAACCCGACCTCAGCCTGCCGGCGGGATGTGGAGGAGACGCAGAACTACATCTCCGACGGGCCTTTTCCCCCGAAACTCCCAGTCTCTGGACTGCTGGATCTCAGCTACCCCGTCCGCAAGCGCGGCACGAAGTTTTTCGTTTCCGTGCCCAGTTTGCTTGTTTATGTCGCGAGGGATGGATATGGATCTTCCCACTGTTTACCACCACTTTTCCCGCATTTTCCCACTGTCAAGAAGTCAGGCGAGCGACTCGGTCCGCGAGGCAGGCTCGCCGTTCACTGTCAAACAAATGAAAGGTCATTATACCAAGCCATTTCCACAAAGGTCCGTTACAATACAGTGGCCCCGAGACCCCTCGTGCTGTCCGGCTGTGGCCAAACATCTCCAGCGGATTGACGTTGTTGCTGTGGGGGGCCACCAGTCACATCTTGGATACGGCGGCATTCTCCGAGCCCCGGGACCAACCATATCACATCACACAGCGGGTTCAGATGTACAACATCGCGCAGACGCGGCTGGCGGCGTGCAGAGCTTGCGGCGCTGCCGACGGAACCGCTTGCCTGGCTCCACGGCCTCCCTCTTAGGCCCTTGTGCCGTCTTCTGTCAACGGAGGTTCGTGAGATGGGGCCGAAGCCGACGGTTAATCCCAAGTGGCATCGGTGACCCCCAGACCCCCAGTGGCTGTGACTCTATCTCCGCTAGGTGCATTATCTCACCAAGTTGCATAGACTGACTCTTGCTTCAGTTCCAATCACGAGGTCGGGCCCCGTCCCCCGGCGCACCCTAGACATCACATTAATATCGGCCCGTGTGGACTGCATGGCGAGGAGCTCGGGTTGGGCGGCTGCAGAAGTCGATTCGCCAACGCTGGAACCACGGAGGCCGGAAATTCGTACTGTACATGCGGGCTCCTGGCACCTATGACTGCAAGCAATTCGTGTGGCGCTTCCGGCCTGAGGACAGTGCGCGGTCTAGACTCTGCCGTGAAGACCCCTTGCGGTGTAACGCTCGACAGAGACGGGTGCAGTGCTCCGCGCTGTCCAGGGCATTCGACCTTCCCTTCGGGGTATGGTGTGTTGGGTTGGACTTGCGTCCCGCCGCCCGCCAAAGACAGACATGCTATGTGCTGTGATATGGACTCCACGCAGGCCACGATCCAGCAAGCACTCCAGTACCAAGGCCGGCATCATCTCCTTGGCGGAGAGACTTCTGGTCCAGTTTGGCCCGGGCCGTGGCTCCATCGACGCGCGCGATCGAAACTGCGCGACCTAAAGTGCGGCAGCATCTGTGGATCATGCTCAGTCTGAAGGCGTCTTGCAGCATCGAATCTGCACGAGCAAGGACACTGGCTACGGCCACGGCACTTTGGTATGACCTCAAGCAGGTCACCTCCAAGCAGGTCACCTCCAAGCAGGTCACCTCCGCGTGCCGGCACGCCTGCTTGTCTGTCTGGCCACCCCTTGTTTCTCGAGGCAGCTCTTCATCCGCGCATTGCCCCCTTCGCAAGGTGACTTTCTGGGATTGAAGCCGCACGTCGTCCACTGCTGAGCTGTGCTGCGCTAGACAACGTCGTTCGGATCAAGTCTCGACGATTGTGGTTCACTACATGCCTGGACCAAGCACACATGCGCTGTGAGGGCGGAAACTCCCAGAATCTCCTTTGACCAGGCACCACACCGGAGGCGGTGAAGAAGATGCACCCACGCCCCATGGCATGCCTGTCTCGCTCACGGTTCTACAGCATCCCCTCCCTCCGAGTCACATCTTCACTGCCAGACACGCATGGCAGGCACAGGCCACACCCTCGCTGTTCTGCCTAGGCCTGCTCGATCTCTGACCCTTCCATCCGTGAGAGGCATCGCCGTGATTCGAACCGCCTTCGCTGCTGTTGGCTATGAGAATCGCTATTCTTAGGGATCTGCGGCATCCGGTCATGCCGCCACACTGCTTTGGAACATGCCGACGGATAAATGGCGAGACAGAAGCTCTGGTATCGCTCCAAACCCCATCATGGAGGCGCCTCGGCCTTGCGGTTTCCTGCAGCGTCTGGATCCTGCTGGCCGGTATTCCACGGCTTGGGTGAGGTCACTCGTCGCACCCACTCGTCAAAGCACGCTTCTTTCAGCACCCACCCCCCCGCGCTCTGCCGTTCGAATATCCTTCGGTCGTCGGCCCCAGCAAACCAGGGTCTGGGCCCCGGTGCCCGGTCCTGCTGGCAGAACGAGGAGAGCCGTGTGAAGCCGGCGAATGGGAGCGCAATGGGTCGTGAGCAAGAACGTGCCGCCCCGCGTCTTCCTCGCATGGCATTGATCTCCACGCAGGAACGGGGTGCGTCTTTCGCCGCTTTAGGAAGCGTGTGATGAGGCACGTTGCTGCTGCAGAGCGGGCTGGTTTGTGGCTTGACCCCCCCTTCCCTCGACCGGCGCCTGCATTTTTCCCTGTCAGCTGATGGTGATGGGTGACCCGTGATGCTTGGGCGACCTCCCGATTTAGGAAACGAGCTCCTGCTTCCGCATGCGTGTTATCTAGGCCGCGGGTCTATATCCGAGCCGTCACGGCCTGCCAGGAGCGCGAACAGGTTCGTTGTGTTTACAGTCCTTGTACCAGAAACCTGCGTCCGTGTCTCCCCTGATCCGGGGACCCATATACCCCTATATCAAGGTCTTGCTTCTTCACCTCTTCCAAGCAACGAGTCGCGACTGACACGTTACACAGCTCCTTGGTCCCTGGGCTGGAATGGGCTCGACCGTGTCGTATACCTCGCTGAGAGATCCCGCGCCGTCCCCCAGACTCTGCTCCTGCGGCCCACGACCCGTCAGAGCTCCCGGTTAATGAAAAAATATATTGCCGGTTCGTGCTCCCGCATCGCTGTTGAGTGCTTGGCCACCATGATCCGGTCGCGGAACAGGGCTTCTCGACTCCTCATTCGCGCCCGGCCTGCTGTTCTGTCGCCACGCCTGGCGGCGGCTCGAGCCTCTCTCGCTTCTCACACCCCTTCCCCGACCTTAACGGGGTCTCCAGGAAGCGGCAGGCCTGTGGGAGCAGTGGAGGGAAGCTTGTGACAGCCTGCATGCATAGACGACCTTGCGACCTTGCTGAGCGATCCACCGGGAGGCGAGGATAAAACTTCCGAACGGGCGGGAATCTGGAATCCCAACCCCGGCAAGAGCATGGATGGGACAGTGTCTCCCGGCTGGTAGGCTGCCACTGGTTGAGAGGCCCCCATCCCCGGGTGTTTTCCCCACGGGGGGTTGCTGTCCGGAGCGGGAACAGGAAATTTCCTCTCCAGCAGCTGAGGCCCAATTCACCCTGCTGGTGAGGTGCCCCTGGGGCGTAGGAGGAGAACAGCCGGCTGCCATGGACGCCGGGCACCTACCGTTGCAACGACAGCCATCTGCTCGCTCTGCCGATGCCGATTGCTCAACACTGCTGCTAGGTTTGATACCCCTTTGTAGCCAGCCACAAGAGGTTTGGGTGGACTCATGCTGGCGGTCCCGGAAAACGGCAAGGCCGGATGACTTTTGACAGATTTAGAATGTGGGAAGCAATCACTGAGGGTGCAGGCTCCCCGGTTTCTAATGATAGCAGCAATTCCTGCTCAATTTCCTGACTACCGAGGGTTTGTGGGGAGAGATTGACAGATGTGCGGGGATGCAATCTGGGTGAAATGCTTGCTGCTGACTGCTTCTGCTGTGTTGACTCGGCTAACTGCGGTGCTGGGTTTACGGGGCAACGGGGCAGCCCCTTTTCGTGATGCTCACCCCTTTTTTGTGTACACCACGCAGCTAAACGCCATGTTTTGTTGTCTTTGGGGCAGATTTTCCACTACAGTCGACGACGAGCATGAGATGAAGTCAGGAACGCTCGCGGTTGTGGCGGCGGGTACGACGGCGGCTGACGGATGCACGAGACGCCAATAGTTGGGCGCTTGGGTGGTAATACCACGCTTACAAACACGGGATATCCTACCCAAGATCCAAGACCCAAGATCAGCGGGAGCGTCTAAGGATCGAGGTTACATTTTCTGTGCCGTCGTCGTGTTGCTTCGTCTGTGAGTGAACGGCCTAGTTCTATCGTTATTCGTACATACGACATCATCACATCGATCGCTAGCTAATAATCGTAGAAGCCCTTGCCGCTCTTCTTCCCCAGCCACCCCGCGTCCACCATGTTCCTTAGCAGCACGCTCGGGCGGTACTTGGAGTCGCCCGTCTCGGTGTGCAATACCTTCATGATGGACAGGCAGGTATCCAGGCCGATGAAATCGGCGAGCTGCAGCGGGCCCATGGGCACGTTGGTGCCGTTCTTCATGATGGCGTCAATGGAGTCGCGGTCGCCCACCTTGGTCTCGAGGCAGATGATAGCTTCATTAATGTACGGCATCAGGATGCGGTTGGCCAGGAAGCCCGGCGAGTCGGCGGACACGGAGGTGACCTTGCCGAGGCGCTTGCAGAAGGCCACAGCGGTCTCAAGGGTCTCAGCCGAGGTCTGCAGGCCTGAGATGATCTCGACACCCTTTTGCACGGGGACGGGGTTCATGAAGTGCGTGGATACGACGCGCGAGCTGTTGGAGGTGTCGGTGGGCTTGCCGCCAGTGGTGGCTGCGGCGATGCGGGTGATGGAGATGGACGAGGTGTTGGTGGCCAGGATGGCATGCTTGGGGCAGACCTCGGCGAGCTTGGAGAAGATGTCAAACTTGAGCTGGGGAATCTCGGGCACAGCCTCGATGACGAAATCGACCGAGGAGAGGTCGTCGAGGGTGGTGCTGGGCTGGAGCAGGGCGCGGGCGGCATCAGCCTGTTCCTGGGTGATGCGCTGCTTGGAGACGTCCTTGGCGAGGAGCTTCTCTGCGGAGAGGGGCTGTTTAGCTGGCGGTGTTCGGGGAGTATCGTAAAGTCCAGGTTCTCACCAACCTGCAAAGGCGATTCCCTTGTCCAGGGAGGCTTGTGACGAGTCGACCAGGGTCACGGGCACCTGTGCCCTTTGCGCTGCCACCAGTGCGATTCCCAGACCCTGCGTTCGTTCATGGCATGTCAGCAATCTGGGCAAGAGGCAAGAAAGAAAGAAGGAAAGAAAGAGAAAAGTTACCATCTGCCCCGCGCCAATGACACCCAGGCGCTTCACCTCAGCAGCAGGCCTCGCGGCCGTGGAGCTGAAGTGTCTCACGCGGCTTGAAAGCCGGAGGGCCTGTCGTGCTGAGGTCATCGAAGCGGCCATTGTTTGTGGCGAGGATTGTGAGCTGAAAAGGAAGCGACTCGAGAACCTCGAACAATCTCAAAGTCGAAAGGGCGGGCTTGAGTTCGGGGACGAAGGAGGTCAAGCACCGGCCGGAGCGGCTAACCTCGGTCCGCGCCGAGCTGCTGCTGTGGAGTGGGCCCTCTGCGCAATTGTCTGTCTCACATGCGACGATTGCCGGGACAGTGCGGAACACAGCGGCCTGAGCCAAAGTGATCTGCTTCACACTGTAATATGCACTGTGAAATTAAGCTTGCTGAGCAAACGGAACGCGTCGCGCTGCTTGGTTGGTTTCGACGCGTCTGCGCAGGCGCCAAGCTCAACCCACACCTCACAGTCTCAACTCGATTCTGTAGCGGACCAAGTCACCACCCTCACCACAGCCCAATTATCTGCTTGTCTCGTTGACCCTGGGATTCGCATGCCAGAATTCCCTTGCACTCTGCGGTCTCCGTGATCTTTGCGCAAAATGGAGGACGCAGAGGGCAGCAACGACACAGTACACCCGCAGGT
>FJWA01003512.1_pt1 | contig 10627 bp, 15 predicted proteins | sample 1011891 | NCBI WGS metagenome assembly FJWA01 (sample SAMEA3912450, study PRJEB9761) | metagenome | biome: forest; material: soil | place: USA | collected 2011-06-22 | depth 0.1 m
CGATGATCCCTAGTAGTAAAAAATAAAAGCGAATAGTGCCTGTCCCGAACTTTTTTTCTTACTCTTTTGGTACCCCCCCAATGATAAACGCGCTTGACCAGCTGAAAATGCGAGGAGGCCGGGGAAAGGAAATGGGCGTTATGTTATGTATGATGTGTGTGAGTGATGCAAAGTGGATCATGAAGACAGGAAANTGATCATCATGTCGTTTGACTTTCATGCCCAGACAGCAAGGGAAAAAGGAAGAGACGGGAAAAAACAAAAAGACACAAAACAACTACCTCCAGCGCCGCGAAGAAGACTTCCCCCCGTCGCCTCCATTCTTTGCAAGCCAGTAAATGCGAACAGATAAAACTCCGGTGGACAAGAGGAATTATGTATGTACGTGGCATCGATAAAAAGGTATTCGCTGCTTCGAACCATCGCTCCAAATCTAATGATGTGGCAGGCAGGCAGGGTATCCGAGCAAAGGGGGCAAAAACCGCCACGTCGTCTCTCCCGGGAATTCGCCTTGGGGGGTTATTGGGCATCCCAGAACGAGGGCATGCTGCTTTCCGTGGGGGACTCGGTCAGGTTCGCCATGCCGTAGTCGCCCATCCAAAAGGCCGGGTCGTCCTCGATGGCCGCGATGCCGTTGAAAGCGGGCGCGCTGGTCGTGAGCAGGGTCGGGTCTTCGCCGGCGAGGGAGGCAGGAGTCGGCAGGAACTTGCTGGCGTCCTTCTTCATGTAGCTGTAGTCCTCCAGGTCCAGGGTCGACATATCGTTGCCGCCAAGCAGACTGCAGTGCGTGTGACCGAATCCGTACCCGTTGACCGAGGCGCTGCTCTGGAACGGCTCAAAGTCGTCGAGCGGGTTCGAGAGAAAATCTTCCACCTCGGAAACCTCACCGGACGTCGAGGTGGTGGTGGTCAGGGTCGGGATGTGCTCCGATCCGCCGAATTCGAAGCCGCCGTAGCTCTGGGGCTGGCTGTAGTTGGAAGGGGCAAAGTCGGCCGTCTTACTGGCGAGCTCCAGGCCCTCGTAATTGCTCCAGTCAACCGAAGCGGCGCTCAATCCGGCGCTGAACATGGGCTGCTCGTAATCCGACAGCGCACCGAAGAAATCGGCGCTGTTGGGGATGTACGAGGGATACTTGATGCCCGAGAGATCCAGGGGCGGCAACTGGCCGTTGAGCTGGGCAAACGAGGAAGGCTCCAGCAGCGGCGAGGTGGCCTCCGACTTGGTCCTGCGTTGCGCGTGAGCGGCGATCCCCTCGCTGCTCCCGCTTCCCGAAGTCGAGCTCGAGTCGCCACTCGATCCGGCGCCGACGAGATCATCCATCGAGCGGTTCCTCATGCTGGTGGCGCTGGTCATCGAGTTGACGCGGTTGAGCTGATACGGCCCGCATTTCTGCGAGGCCTTGGCGTGCTTATACGTCGGCTTGTGGTGGCCGTTGGCGTCAAACGACAGCACGGCGTCCGAGTTTGTCGTATTGGCGCGGCGCCTGGTGCGCGAGCTCGCCTTGGAGCTCTTGGACAGGGAGGGCGTAGCCTCGTCCGAGTCGGACTCGGGAACCGTGTCCAGCTGGGGCTCCCTCTTGTGTGAGCAGCAGGTGCAGCGGCCGCCGTGGTTGCAGCAGCAGCTTTCTGCAGACAGAGAGAGGTCAGGAGTCAGAGGAGCATAGCCTTGATCAATCAGACACGACAATGCTCACCCTTGTGACCATCCATCATCGGCCTCAGATGGACGCACTTGTGCGTCTTCTCGCCGCAGTCGCACTTGTGGTGCGCCGAGCGCGACTTGCGCATGGCCCGGCAGTGCTGGCATTGCGATACCGGCCTGCCCTTCTTGTTGATGTGCTGGAGNGGCCGGTCTGTGTTGCACCGATCAACCGTTAGCTCTCTCGCTCCCCGCCAGTATTACCCCGCGCCAGAAGGTCGGAGGGGTGCCGTGTGCGGCATGCATGCAGTTGGCTGGGGCTCTGAGGGGAAAGCAAGCAGGGGGGAGGGGCATCAGCACGGCCCCCCACGATTTGAGGCTGGTCGTGTTGCGGGCGGGCGTGGGTGCTTCCGCTGCTGCGAGACCTCTTCTTCCGCTGCCCCTCGGCTGCCGACGGCCGAAGCGATGCAGCAGCACCGCGGGATCTGCAGCGGCTTCTGCAGCATGCTTCCCCTGCCGCTGTTGCCAACGCATTTGCAGCCATCGAAAAATAGCGGCGGGCATGAAGGGAGCAGAAATCACTCACCGTGATGCTGGCAATTGCTCACACGATGGCCTCTCACACAGGCCTCGCAAGCCCACTTTTCTCCGTCAATGAGCATGGTGGATGGCTCGCAAAGGCCGCCCGTCTATATCGAGACGGCGGCGGGGCAGCAAGCGTGCGGATGAGGGTGTTTTGCGAGGTTCGGGACAAAGTCCAGTCGTCGGGGCTGTCGTCCTCGACGTCGTCTTGTGTCGTCCGCCTCAGACGCAACGCAACGCAGCGCAACGCAGCGCAGCGCAAAGCAACCGCTCGGTTGCAGCGTTGCAGAGTCGCAGTCGCAGTGTCGCAGAGGGCGGCTGGCGGCTGTCGGGCTGCAGGGCCGACAGGGAAAAGGCAAAACGCTCGCTCGGCTTCGCCCGCGGGCGCGACGGGGGCTCGAGACAAAGAGGGTCGCAGGCTGCACCGCTTATAGGGTCATCGCTGGGGGTAGCGCCCGGCCAAAAACATCGGTGCAGGATGCCGAAGACTCCGAATCGAAGCCAAAAAGAAAACACCACACTCGTCCTCGAGGAACTGCAGCTCGGAACTCGGAACTCGACTTCGCGAAAAGGGTCAAACCAAGATCAGACCGGTAAAATGAAATAAAAAATAATGTGGGTTGAGTGGAGATGGGAGTGTTGGTCCGCACGAAAGTCGGCGACGGCTGTCCGGTGGAGCAGGGTGCAAGTGACGGCGGTGGATGTCTGTCTGCAAGTCCCGCTCACGGCTGGTGGGACAAGACCTCCGTGGGCGAGCGAGAGCGGCCGAGGTGGGGTTCTNTCTTGTTTTTCAGGGCANNGCGGGAGGTGGATGAGCCCGCGTCGGAAGAGCTCGCGTTGCGAGCCGGCTGGAGACGCTCAGCTGCCGAAGGAAGAAGAAGCCTTAGGTCAGCAACACGCCTCTGATGAGTGTGTGAGTGTGTGGGTGGGTGAGAGAGAGCAGACTGACTGACAACAACCGAACCGAAACACACACAGGCGTGTCAGCAGCTGACGGACGGCACAGGCTGCCCAACAACTGGAACTCGGCCAGCTCGGGGCGGCGCGGCGGCCAACAGAGGCCAACAGAGGCACCCGCAGAGTCGAGACACTGAGACCAAGGGCGGCGCGGCGGGAAAGCTCCCTCCGGCGGATTGTTGCAGGCTAGCGGGAGCCGAGACCCAGCATGACGTGCAGGCCAACTCTCAACAGGGCCGCAGGCGGTGCGTGCAAGTGTGTAAGTGAGGTGCGCAGACAGACAGAGAGTGCAGAGGGGGGAGGCCGGGAGCGTGGGTGCGAGACTCGGAGCCCGCGCGAGGGAGGTGAGCTCCCTTTAATGAAATGTCGGGCCGGGCGTGCGTGGGACTGACTGCACTGCACGCACACACGCTTCCCAGTTTCCACTTTCCACCTCCTCATCAGCATCGGCCGTCGTGGGATTTCCACATGTGGATTCGCGAAACGGGGCGCTAGGATGGATGGACGAGAGAGACCTGTGCCTGTCCTGGGACCTTTGGCCTGGCTGGTTCGGCGAGAGTGACGAAACGGGGGCCAGATCGGGATGGGTGGGCTGGCTGGCCGGCCACGATGCTTGCTGCTTTGCTGCGTGCTTGCAATGGGCTTGGCGGGGGGTACATGCCCGCCGCGGTACAGGTACGGTACCGGCTACAGCCAGGCCTGGCGTGCCGGTGTCGAGGCCCGGTGTAAAGTTACATGCGAATCCCCCGCCGGCCAGGTCGCTCGTCTCGCAAATTGGCGGCCGGACTGGTTGGTTGCAGCCTTTCCCTAGGCGAAGAACGGGTCCGCGGGTTTCCCTGATGGGATCGCCCACAGCCCACAGCCCACAGCCCACAGCGTGCAGAGGGGCCCGGCTGACAAGGGCCTGGGGTGCTGCGCCTGCCGCCGACCGACCTCCCGCTCCAGCGAGCCCCGGGGACCATTGTGGGCGTGGGCGCGTCGTGGGCGTGGGCCTTGTGGAGTGTGGAGACCGAGGGCAAGGGCAGCCTCCATTCTCCAAGCACAGCACCGGGAAAAGCGGGCTCCTTAATGCCCCAACGCTCCATGCTCCAATGCCCAGTGCTTCAGCGCGTGTGCAAGCTCCAAGCGCCTTTGCCCACTTTGCTTCCCAGCACTGGCAGTGTGTCACTGTCTCCTCGCCTTCCTCTCTCGACTCGGTCTGCCTTTTGCACTCGTCTCCAGGTCCCTCCCCCGCACAGGGCACAGGGCACCCGCGCAAGATATGTGTCGGCTGGCGTTGGCTCCCAGCCTTCAGCCGTACACGGCCTTACTCATCGAGGCAAGTTCCTGACTTGGGACAAGTCGTCGGGAATCCCCGGCCTGTCCTCCGCATGCGCGCCATCGAGGAGGGAGAGAACGGAAATATGGAAATTGCCACGAGGCGAAGATTGCCGTGTTTCCCTCGCTCACTTGCCCATGTCTCTCGGGACGGAGCTGCGCCGCCGAGTTCTTGCCGTACAGTAATTCTGGCCGTCAGCGTTACTGCATTCATTGCAAAATGCTCGGCGTCATCACGGGCATCTCCCAGGCCCCTTGATAACGGCCCCAGTTGCTGTGTGGGGTGATATTCCATCTCGAAACGACATCCCCACGGCCGCGCTGCTCGGGACGCGGGTAAACACAGACAGGGCAACCAGGAAGACACTGCCTTGGGCAATCCTGGGGTTCTGGAATTCTGAATTTTGGCTTTGAGGCTGGCTGGCCACATTCTGGGAAACTTAGGCCACCATCACCATCAACGTCAACGCCGCATGGCTGGCTGGCTGACTTGCCGCCACCAAGGACGAGGAGAAGACGGACTGACACGGTGCAAGCGCGAGGGGCACACACAGCTCCTCCCACTGCAGAGACTTACTTGCCTTGGTACTGTAGTACATAGCATGCCGTGGCTCGCGAGACGAGCATGAAGCCTCAGACGGTTCCGTGCTCGATTTCATGCCCGTCCGCCCGCAGAACCAATCCTTTAGGCCGGACGACGGCTCCAACGTCAACGTTATCGCCAACTGGGGGCTGTCGTGTCATCGCCCCTGTCCGACTTCGCCAGCCATCTGGGCAAGACGGGGGTTTTCGTTGGGGAAAATTGGGGGTCGTGCTGCAAGTCGACCTTCCTGTCCCTGGCAACGACTGCGCGGCTGGCTGGCCTGCAGCCTTTGCAGCATCCCGGGCCATTACGTTTCTGCACTGATGTCCTCTGTACCTCTGTGCCGTATTACCAGGTACCAAGCACAGAGCAGCAGTTTGCTGATGGTCTGGCACATAGCCGGCGGGCGTTGCAGCCCCCTGGCGCCCCGAGACGCGCTTGAACCGCCAGCCGTTGGACTGTGCAGTCGTTTAGAGGCAAAATGTCCGCAGTTATTGCCAGCCGTCGCCGAGCCGCCTCAATGGCCCTGCTGTTTCTGAAGCGACCGGCAGTCTCAGCGATAGACCCGGCGGGCATGTCTGACAACCTAGATTCGCCGTGCCAGGGAGCTCGTCGCCGGTGTTGGGCCGGAGTGCTGCCACAGTGCCAGCCAAGACGACCTAAGCGCAGTGGATCATCTGGATCACCACCACCGAGTCTCCAGACCGCCAAGGGCTTGGGTTGGGGTACAACTGTCCACGGCGTACGAAGCGCACAGAATACGAACCAGTCCAGGCCCGCCTTGGGATCCTCCTGTGACTGCACATGGACAGGAGAGAAAAGTGAACCTGGAACCTCTCAGCCTCTGCGGTTGGCTCGTTCAGACTTCAGAGCCTGAGCCTGAGAAGGGATCGAACAAACGACTTGGCATGGCGCTTCCCAGATCGATCAGGGTGCTGCAGGTTGCCCGGAGTCTGTGCTGCCGTCATCCCCCGCCAATGGCGGCCATGGGTCAGCGCAGCACTGCAGTGGAGCCAGGGCCCAGTCCTAAAATCGGCCCTTGCCGCAGGCGCACCAGCTGCGTCCCATCGGCCAAACGCACCAAGTAAAAATTTTCATCCGCCCACTCATCAACCTTGAAGCAGCTTCCTCCCGCTCACCTTCTGCAGAGCGACCGTTCGGGCATTCCTCTGGCTCCTCTGGCTTTTCTGGCTTTTCTGGCGATGCCATCCAATACATTTACGGAGGTACACATTCGCACGTCGACAAGACTGATATCAGCCCACACCTCAACCGGCCTAGCACACGCTGCAGCTTCCAGACTTTGCCAAATCTTCACCTGGCATTGGACCAGAAGAACGGCCACAGGATGCCACAACGCAACCAACTAACTGCACCACCACACCACGGCTTTCGCCCGGCCTGCTCTCGCCCTGGCTGACAGCCCGCAAGAGCCGCACATCCGGCTTGACCGTGTCGCTGCATCATGGCATCTGCGTCAGCAACCCGCCAATGAACTCACTACCGCCGCCACTCCGTCCGTCCCCGTGCAATTGGCATCGGGGGACATCGGACTGGGATCGGCACTCGACACCCTGTCAATGACACACTCCCAACACAACTTGGAATGTCTTCAGGCACAGAATCCGGGGACACCCCACGTTTCGCCTGTCAAAGCAAACAGGCACGCTCGTGCTTTCTCCGCGTTCGCGGAGAAATGACCAGAGCGCCGAACGGGCAGAACGTGCACTGAGGGCGAGACATTCTCTGTCTCTGGTTCGCTCCGTCCCAGGGCACGTTCAGGTTTGGTGGTGTCAGACCGCCAACAGCCAGAAACCAAGCCGGTATTGGTTCCGGTTTCTGCACCTGACCCGACGTCTCAGTTGCACGACACATTCCCGTCAAACGTCACACTTGGGGTCAGCCCTGTCAGCGTTTCCATGTTCCATGGCCACACCTGCACGTGTGTTTTCGGGCAGGTCCCATGCCCAGCCGCACTGCCAGCGTCTCATCACACGACCCAAGACCGCGGACAGTGCCTGGCAGCAGCAGGCTGTCAACCCCAAGAAACCTCGCACCAGTCGCCGTTCAACGACACCGGTGTGGAGAGCGTCAACGTTACTCCGTACTGGCTGCCCAGCACCCACCGCCCTGCGCACTCCGGATGGCATCACGAGGATCCAAAAACCCCGGGGTCGGTCCGCATCAAGGTTTCTGGATCTCTTAGCTGTGTCCAACGGGATGTTGGCGCCAAATGTTCGGTGCGACGGCCGAGGGAGCACCGTCAATTCTTGTGTGAATGACACCCCCTCACGGGTGCACTCGGGAGCTTGATTGGCGTGGCACCAACAACTCCCGATCATGACTGGTTGTTGCCCGTTGGGCAACCACTACCAGAGTTCAACGGGACGGAGAACCTAGGTGGTCTGACAACTGCCTGTCCATTTTCTGGCGAGACCCATGCCGGCAGTGCGAAAGCATCATCGGCATGGGCTCGTCATTCAGGTTCGGCCCAGCCGTCGAGAATTTGTCGGAGCGCCGCCGGGTGGCGGGTTGGCACGGAGGCCTGGTCGAGTTGGGGCCGCGACAGCACCTCCGACATGGTATTATTCTCAGAGCATCCGAGCCGCCAGAAGGTGTNTTGGATATCCTCCAGCAGCTTTATGACATCTCGGCCCGTACCGGATGTGGGTGGCGCCAGCCACTCTCAACACCGCCGCCCGAAAACGGTCTCGGTCAGAAACCCTTTCATTTCACACCCTGCTCTCTGAAGTTGCCTGGCGTCGTCGTCCCTCCACGACAGCTTGCCAGCTCAGAGCAGCGACCAACAAGGCCAAGCGGCCCCCGTTTTTTCTGCCTGTCAAGGTTTCAAAATTGGAAGTCCAATGAGGAGGCTCCCCAATTGGTTCCCACTCCCTGCACCTGCCACTCGAGTGAGCTCGGGAGCTGAAATCCTTGGTGTTGCCCTCAATTTGGATAACGCACCCCCCACGCCGAGACCTCCCCACGCCGTCTCCTTCAAGTTGGCGTCAGACCCCCCGTGTGCAAGTCGACGCCACCCGGAGCAGGCTTCCTGGAGATGGTGGGCATATCGCCGGCGAAATCCGATACATAACTCGTCATGGGGGTTCAGCGTCTCTGGGGTGAGACAGCCCTAACACACACGCTTGTGCTCAGGACGGACGAAACGGCAGGTTCTTGCGTTGGTGCATCTGGGCCAAGGAATTCGCCGCCTGTGTGCATCTCTGTCCTACTCTGTGGGACCAGTTCAGGCGATTCTGCAAGCAGCCGACTTGGCAGACGCCGAGCGTCTTCTGTGCGTGGCCCGTACCGTCCCTTGCGGAAGGTTACCCACGCAGACGAAAAGGCACCGGTCGAGGCCTGACGCCCCGTTTCACACATGACGGGAGTCAACAGGGGGGTTGCATATGAACGAGGAGTCCAACGACACCTCGAGCTTGCCATGGCGGGTACGCGCATCTTGCGTGTACCCACATCCGCGCTCATTGTCCCCGTTGGCGCGGATGGATCGCCATTTGGCAGAGATGAAAATTTCTTGACCCGTTGCTGGGCGCCCGTGTTGAGAGCTCGTCTTGATGCTCACGGATCCCCGGGAATCAGTAGAGGTTACATATCGAACCTGTGACAAACTCATGTTAGCTCTGCCCTCGAGCTTGCGCGTGAGGATAAATGCCAAGGCTGATAGCCGTCTCCTCGCTTCGCTTCTGCCGTCACACCAAACCCGCCCTGCATGCTGGCGGCCATGTGTGAGCTGCGGGATCGTGCCCGGCCCTGCCACGCCCGCGATGTGGGTGGTTATCAGCAGGAAGCTATGACCTCATCGGAAGCGGCCGGCTTACTGGTACGGCACCCGCCGGGAAGAAATTTTCTTCTCTTCTCACACGCGAGCAGGTGTGCTGAAGAAGGGTTTGCTGCAGGATCAACCCACTAACGAGTCTGGAGTGCAGCATCGGTATGTAGGTTGCCACTATCGGGGCGTCGGTATGCCCGTCCATCACATCCCCCCCCTTCCCACACCTCTCCATGATTCGGGGAGCTGTGCTTCCCGCCGAGTCGGATGGCCGGCGGGATCGCGGCGGATGCTGCTGTGCTGAGGTCGGTGTCATCCGTGGCNTGCTTGTCTGTCGTACATTCCGGGACAAGCACCTGGCACAGCACCATGCGGGANGAGAGATTCGGCGGGTTGGGGAGTTTGCACCACGGCGGCCAACTCCCTTCCCCCGGAATCNGATGACGCGCCTCGTGAGAGCAGTCTTGTCTTGGTTGGCTGGAGTTTTTGACGGGTGTTGTTGTTTTTGGTACGACGGGAACACCTGTTTGCATTGCGTCAGGCGGTGAAACACTGGGTTTTGTTTTTGGTGCTGTTATTGTTGGAGTGGGAGCTGGGTTTGTGTTTGGCCGTCTACCGTGTACCGCCCTCCCAAGCGGGGGAGGGCAAGTTTTGACGAGGTCGTTCTGCACCTCTAGAGTGGTGGAAGGGTTGTTTTGCGTATGGTTGTGTCCTCTCGTCTAAGTTGTGGTTCTCGCAGGCTTCTTCTTTAGCTGCATATCCATTGTGCAACAACAGGTATTCGGGGCTGGATGAATGATCTGTCGTCTGTCGTGTAATTATAACCTTTTTCGTTTGTCATATTTGAGTCGTACGGGACATCTGCCCTGCCTTGCGTCGTCAGCCCGCCTGTTCCTGTTGGGCGGTGAGCTCTGGCTCTCTCTCGTTTGCTCTCTCACGGTGATAAATATAGACCGAGACAGACCGCAGCCAAGAGAAAGAGGCTTTTCTGAGAAGGGGGTCCAGGCTGGTGTGGTTTGAAACATTACATAGTAGTTTGCCTACAGTAAGTTACCTCACCTCACTTACAAAATAGTTGCAAACGGGTGCTATTTATCAAACCTTGGCTGGGACACGGAGCCGTGTTTGCATCTCTCTCCCCTCCCTCTCTGTCTCTTCCGCTCGTGGTGTGCAAGCAGGAGAGCTCATGCGGGACTCAGATCTTGGCCCCGCACTTGTGTGCGGGGGTAGCTTTAGCTCTACGGAGTAGCTCTGGGGAGCCAAGTAAGACCCTGTCCACCATCGATCCGACCCCACTTGCTAGCTTGCTGGATTGCGTGACGTGATGTGATTGTGGGTGGGGTCGGCATTCCTCGGGCGGTTTCTTGGAGGCGTTTGCCCGTTCCTGGACTTGGGCCGAGGGTTGCACTGGTGGCGCGGGGAAGAAGGACTGTGCAGGAGACCTGTTCGAGGTGGCTTGACGTCGTTTTTCACTTGTACTGTACATGCATACACCCGAGATCGAACAAATCAGGTGCGTTTACAGGTAGCTTTCAATCTGTGCTCGGGTCAGCCGAGGTCGTGGCAAGTGACTGACTGGTGAGTTGGGATCTGTCAGTTTTGGTGTTGAGTGTTGAGTTGAGTTGTCGAGTGCTGACTCGGGTCGACAGGACAGAAGCAGACAGGGAAGCCAAATTTGGAACGGCTTCTCGGGACCTGAGGGTGCCGTCGAGACAGGAAGCCGAGGAAGAGGACCGAGTCAGAGGACCGAGTCGACCGAG
>FJWA01003397.1_pt1 | contig 10624 bp, 5 predicted proteins | sample 1011891 | NCBI WGS metagenome assembly FJWA01 (sample SAMEA3912450, study PRJEB9761) | metagenome | biome: forest; material: soil | place: USA | collected 2011-06-22 | depth 0.1 m
GGTACGGAGTGGGTTGGCCGGCCCGGGCGCGAGTCTGACGACGGGCATGGCGTTTGGCGTGCCGTTGATTCTCAAGTTTGGCAGTGAGGAGCTGAAGGAGAGGGTGCTGCCGGATTTGTTGGCCGGGAGGAAGAGGGCGTGTATTGCGATTACGGAGCCGGATGCGGGGAGTGATGTGGCGGGGATTGTGACGAGCGCGGTGAAGAGCGCGTGCGGGAGGTTTTGGGTTGTGAATGGGAGTAAGAAGTGGTGGGTTTCTCTTTCTCTCTGGTTACCTACTCTCATTTTTCTCTTTTCTGTCTTCTTCCCTTCTCTTTGAAACGGAGATCGCTCACAACGGCGCGTCCAGGATCACCAACGGCATCTGGTCCGACTACGCCGCCATGGCGGTGCGCACCGGCCCGCCCGGCAGCGGCGCCGCGGGCATCTCCCTGATGGTCGTCCCGCTCAAGAACCACCCGGGCGTGACGATGCGGCGTCTCAGCGTCTCGGGCCAGGCGACGGGCGGCACGACCTACATCGAGCTCGACGACGTGCGCGTGCCGGTCGAGAACATTCTCGGGCAGGAGAACCAGGGCATGCGCTACATCATGACCAACTTCAACCACGAGCGGCTGACCGTGGCGACGGGCACCACGCGGCAGGCCCGCGTCACCCTGTCGGCGGCCTTTGAGTACGTGCTCAAGCGCGAGGCGTTCGGCAAGCCCCTCGTCGAGCAACCCGTCGTCCGCCACCGGCTGGCCAAGGCCGGCGCGCTGCTCGAGAGCCTGACCGCCTGGGTCGAGCAGTTTGCCTACATGATGACCAAGCTGCCGCACGACAAGGCCGACGCGCTGGGCGGCCCGACGGCGCTGCTCAAGGCGCACGCCGGCATGGTGTTCAAGGAGTGTGCCGACACGGCGGTGCTGCTGTTTGGAGGCAACGGCTTCACCAAAACCGGGCAGGGCCAGCTGGTCGAGAGTGAGTCTTGGTCTTTCTCCTCCATCCTTCACCCTCTACCCGTGCCCCAAGCTTGTGGAGTGCTGATTGCTGTGTCCAGTGCTCTACCGCGAAGTCATGGGCACCAGAATCCCCGGCGGTTCCGAGGACGTCCTGCTCGACCTTGCCGTGCGGCAGCTGGTCAAGATCTACAAGACGCAGACCAAGGCGCTGGAGGCGCAGGGAGGATCCAGGCTGTGAGAGCGGCCTGATCCAACGTGATGTTGATGGTGAAATGGCGGGCTGAGGCCGGGCTGCCATGTTGATAACATTTGTATCTGTATTTACATCACCTGCATCGGCCCATCGGGCAGATCCGACAATGGGGTGTGGCATTCATTTTGACCTAGATCGACCACATTCGCAGGCAGCATGAAATGCGACGTGCATCCCTTCGCCTCGTATTCTCATCCCTTCCTTGCCTTGCGCTGCCGATCAGCAGTCCACAACATGCATTTCCAACACCGACTCTGTAAGGAAAACAAGAAAACCACATGTCGGGTAGAGTAGGTATTATTGCCGAGACGAGGCAGACACTGGCCGTGAGTGTTTCAGGTGTCGGATCCTTCATCGAACGTTCAACGTCAGCTGTCGGGGTTGGCCGTGTCTCAGCTGCGTGGGGAACGGCAGGAAACGGCGCGTGTTTCAAGCAATGGCTTTGCCTGCTAATTTATCCGCGGTCCACGCCGACGGGACGAGACGCGGCTGCAGGAGCTGTGCATGACACGAGCCTGAGTGCCTGCAGTAGGTAAACATCGACGCGGCTGAGCGGCATCGAAACAGGCGGAGTGGAATACGATCGGAGAAGATCCGTTCGCCTCGAACAATTTTGCCCAAAGGATCAAAGTGAAACGCGCCGACAGACGACCGGGGACTCGAAGCAGCTACCTATTTTCTTCTAACCAGCAATCCACATCATACCAGCCTTGCCAAACACTTTTTGTCGGCTCATCTTTGTTAAGGGAAGTGGCGCCCCGGCCCGGTATATACTCGTTTTGCTCTTTCAGATTCTCTTCAATCTCGGCGAGCCGGTGTCGGCCATCCTCTCGGATACCGCGGAGTGCTCCCGGCGTCCACCGCCATGGGTACGCCGGCTGTACGAGCAACGCCGCCAGGTCGTCGTGCCTCGCCAGGCACTCAGAGGGCGAATGATACGATCGTACCCTTCTAGGACGCGATATCCTTAATCCTTGGTCATAGCCTTACGGATGGTGAGGGCCGGCGCGTTGATTTTGCCACAGATGTAGCCGACCACCGCGCGCAAATCCAGCACCGAGGCGTGGTTTTCAAGGGGTCAGCCGTGGGGCACAGAGGAAGAAAAAGCCAGCTCGAGGAAGTGGAGATCGGCGAGGCAGGGGGTAGGAACAACGTCTCGGAGGAATTCGAACCCGTGAAACGCTCGTATGGGTAGTACCTTAGGTGTCGGCAGTGCCCAAGATCTCATCTTCGAGCTGCACGTCGCGCAGGCACCAGGGCCGCGGCGAGTGCAAGTCGCAAACGATAAAACTGTTGCCTGAAAAGAAGACGAAATGGGCCTCCCTGCATAAGACCTGGCGGGCTCGACGTGGGAGGACGCGGCGTCGGGATAGGCCTGAAGGACAGCACCACAGAAAAGCGAGGCGTTAGGGCATATTGGAGGACAGCGTCCTCAGCCAGCCGCTGGAGAGGCCTAATTCCACAGCTCGCTGAGTCGTACATGGCAGTCTCTGAGGGGCGGGGAGAGCGCGACTAGAGCAATGGCAAGCCGAGCAGCCTCTAGTGCGTGCTCGTGTCGAGATCTATCTCGCAGACCAGCGACAGCTCGAGACGTTGTACACTAACAAAGGACGACAAATGGCATGCGATATCGTGCCACTCCGAGAGCACGTTTTGGGCTGCCAGCTGAGTCGAGCTCAAATCCAGACCCGAGCCGGAATCGAGGTGCGGGCGGCGGTGTAGGCCACGGTGGCGCTCGAGGCAGCGATAGCTCCCAGCCGCCAGGTGACCATCACGGCCTCCACATCAGCACCATGGATGATGGCGGGGACTGGTGAAACCTGTGTGGAGGTAGATGATGCGGCGGAGGTGTGGAGGGGGCCGCAGGAGAGGCGGCGGCCGGCGCGGCTGCTCTTCATGCTCTTCAACGTCTCGCGGCATTGAAGCGCGCTGTTCGTGTAGTGCTGGTGACGTGGTGCGGTTTACTTTCCGCCGCTTTGTGTTTTGAAGAGAAGCGGTTTCAGGGACCGATGTTACTCAGGACCTCAGGTTGCTTCAACTCGAAGCAGTGGAGTGGTTCGTGAGCAAACCCTTGCAGGGGAGCTGCTCGTCCAATCGGCACAACTGGCACCGCCTGGTGAAACAAAGGGTAAATGTTAGGCGGGTACATGGTTCCCCGAAGTTCAAAACTCGATATTTTTACTTGAAAGCGGATGATGGACATCTTGCAGCACTTGGGCCAGTTTATTGCGAACGGTTTGAGACTCTTGACCGGCCAAAGACATTGCTTGAGACCCAAGTTACTGCCGTCTCAGCCGCCCTCACCGGAACCCTCCGGTGTCGCTCGATAACCGGCAAACCCTGGGTGAGAATGTCTTGGATGCCCCTCGCTTGACTTCAGACCCCACTTCGCTCCCGTCCACGGGTGTGTGCCCTGCCTGCCCTTGCGCGGCGGGCTTGGCGAGTCCCCTTGGCAAGTCCCCTTGGCGAGGGCCAACCCACCGAAAGCCCGTCCAATTGCTTCCGTCCTTGTCCTTCGACAGCCCACTCCAGTTCCACCACATGGCCTTTTTTCCACCCTCGTCTTCCGGCCAGCCACGCACCTCCACCATCAATCACCACCCGCCCGCCGCCTGCCATCACTGCCATCACCGTCTCCATCAACGCCGTTGGCAGCGCCATCCACCGGCGGTGATCATCAATTATTTTCTCCGGAGACGAGTCCGCCCTCGCATCGCCAATCGCTCCGGCTGCTTTCCATTGCCTCGGTCACCTACCCCAGATGCCCCGGCTCGCGGCAGCAACCCTGCCGTTGCTGTGATTCCCTGACTCAGCCATCCCGGACATCCACATTGTTGGCCTCAACATGTTGCGACGGCCTGTTGGCCATGTCGCTCCCCAGCGCAAGTACCTGCTGGCACTTGCGCTGTTGATCCTCCCGTGGCTCCCCATCGCCGATGCTCAGCAGCAGCACCAGCGCGTCAGGTCGCCTCCCCAAGACGACCAACATGCCGCCGCCAACCTCGCCGCGACTCCCGTGGCCGACCAGGAGATCATCGAGACTCCGCTCATCGATCAGCGCCGCAAGACGACCGTCACCCGGCAGTTCGACGACGACGAGATCCGCCAGCGGGCCTTCGCCCGTGCCAACAATCACAACAACCACAACAACCCCGACAACTTCGTTTCTGACGATGTGCGCGCCCACGCTTTAGCTCTGGACCTGTCCGTTCGAGCACAACCTCCATCACAGCACAGGGGCCCCTCTCCTGGGGCCGGACTCTCGCAGCATGTTGCGCGGAGCCTGGAGGATTGGGAAGTGGAAGACTTTGTTCTTCTGGCGACCGTCGACGGAGACCTCTACGCCAGCGACCGGAAGACCGGGCAGGAACGCTGGCGCTTCAAGGCCGACCACCCCATGGTGGAGACGACCCATTTCGGAGTCAACCGCTCCGTCCTCGACGAAGACTACCGTCCCATCGACCACTACATCTGGGTCGTCGAACCCACCCGGGATGGCGAGTTGTATCTGTGGAGGCCCAACGAGGCCGTCACCGGCCTGGCCAAGATGGCTCTGACCATGAAGAAGCTGGTCGAGGAGCTGTCGCCCCACAGGGACACGGAGAACGGCGTCGTCTACACCGGGGACAAGAAGACCACCATGGTCACCTTGAACGCCGCCACGGGCACCATACTGAAGCAGTTCGGCTCCAGCGGCAGCTACGTGAACAAGGCCGACTCCGAGAGCTGCTTCAAACCAAACGCGCTGTCAGACGGCGAGGAGGAATGCGGCGAGGACAGCACCATCACCCTCGGCCGCACCGAGTATACCGTCAGCATCCAGCTCTTCGACGGCAGACCCATCGCGTCGCTGAAGTACTCGGAGTGGGGTCCCAACACCCAGGACAACGACCTCATCGAGCAGAACCGCTTGACCAAGGACAACCGCTACATTACGGGACAACACGACGGGAAAGTCTACGGTTTCGAGTACGGCCGTTTTAGCGAACAGCGTCCCGAATTCACCAAGACCCTGGCATCGCCTGTCGCTCGCGTCTTTGACGTCCTCCATCGATGGGGCGCCACTGCTCCCGTGGATCCGGAGCTCATTGTGCTCCCTCAACCTCCCCTGCCTGCCAGCGACGCAGACAGCCTGCGCCGTCGCAGCGAAAGTGTCTTTATCAATCGGACCGAGGAGGGAAGCTGGTACGCACTCTCCGGGAGCCGATATCCCCTGATTCTTTCCGCACCAGCCGCCCCTATCCATCGTCTCGACTGGTGGAGAATCAAGGACGCTTGGGATCTACTTCCCGAAGCTCAGAAGTCGAAGGCTCTGGTTGGGATACATCAACTGCCGGACGTGTTCGTCACGCCCGAAAATGACTCTGGCGAGGAGTCTTCGCGCCTGGGTATAGGCGGCCCTCCTACCGATGCTGGCGACCCCAAACTGCCCACCCCGCCGCACCCAGAGCCGCACCCAGAGCAGCCGAAAATCCTGGACGCGGCGAAGAAGGTGTCAGGGCTCGTGGTGACCAGGGTTTTCGACCTCATCAGCAACCCGGCGGCTATCGTCCTCTTTTGTGTCAGCCTGTATTACCTCTACAGGGACAGACTTGCCAGCTCCGCACGTAAGTCATGGGGCAAAGGCGACGCCTTCGCCTCGCGCATCGAGGTCAACCCCACGATATCGAGGTCGCCCTCCCCACCGCCAGAATCACGTGTCACTGTCGAGCCGGTGGAACCCAAGGCAGAAAAAGTTGCAATCCCAGAGGCCATTCCTGCGGATGTGGTCCCCGCGGAGGTGCCTGGGGAGGAGTCAAGCACCGAATCGCAACCGTCAACCCAGGAGTCCCCCCCTTCTGTGCCCTTTTCCGACCCTCCGGAGCCGACTACTCCGCCGACAAGCGAAGGAACCGATGCTGCCGGCGCGGCGGAGAGCAAGAAGAAAAAGGGGCACAGGGGCCGCCGGGGCGGCGTCAAGCACCGCAAGGGCAGCAACAAGGACAAGCGCGAGAATTCCCAGTCCCGCGATGACGACCCGCCTCAGGAGACTGTCGAGGAGGTGGTCAACAAGGCCAAGAATCTTGTTCGTGAGCCCATGCTTGAGCCAGACATTATAACCGTCTCCGGAGCTGCCGATGAGGTCTCGGGCTCCACTCTCAAGATGGGAAGTCTCGAGGTCAATGAGGCGGAGCAGCTAGGCACGGGCAGCAACGGCACCATTGTCTTTGCCGGGAAATGGGATGGCCGCAATGTCGCGGTGAAGCGAATGCTGGTCCAGTTCAACGAGATCGCCAGCCAGGAGACCAGGTTGCTGCGGGAGAGCGACGATCACCCGAATGGTACGTCGGATCCATCTCGATTCCTTTTTGACTGCGCTAACGAACACAGTGATCCGCTACTATGCCCAGCAAGAGCGCGCCGCGTTCCTGTACATTGCACTGGAGCTCTGTCAAGCTTCGCTCGCCGACGTGATCCAAAAGCCCAACGCTTTTCGGGAGCTGGCCCAGGCTGGCGAGCGTGACATGCCGAGCGTCTTGTACCAGATCGCCAACGGCCTCAGCCACTTGCACGCCTTGCGCATCGTGCACCGCGATCTCAAGCCGCAGAACATCCTAGTCAACATGGGCAAGAACGGCAAGCCCCGCATTCTCGTCTCCGACTTTGGCCTGTGTAAGAAGCTCGAAGGTGGCCAATCCTCGTTCGGGGCAACCACTGCCCATGCTGCGGGGACGACCGGCTGGCGCGCGCCCGAGCTCCTGATCGACGACGACGCACCGGTCCCAACCATGATGCTCGCTGACCCGGGCTCCAGCCTGCACAGCGCCTCGGGCTCGGGCCTCGTCGAGGGCCCCGGCCCCCACAGCCGCCGTGTGACGCGGGCCATCGACATCTTCTCGCTCGGCCTCGTCTTCTTCTACGTGCTGACACGGGGAAACCACCCGTTCGACTGTGGGGACCGCTTCATGCGCGAGGTCAACATCCGCAAGGGCAACCACGACCTACAGCTGCTCGACGCGCTCGGCGATTTTGCGTATGAGGCGCGTGACCTCATCGCCAGCATGATCGACGGCAACCCCAAGCAGCGCCCAGCGGCGCTCGAGGTCATGGCCCACCCGTTCTTCTGGAGCTACAAAAAGCGGCTCAACTTCCTGTGCGACGTGTCGGACCACTTTGAGAAGGAGCCGCGAGACCCGCCCTCACCCGCTCTCGCTCACCTCGAGACGCACGCGCCCGGCGTCGTTCAGGGTGACTTTCTCAAGCACCTGCCCAGGGAGTTTGTCGACAGCCTCGGCAAGCAGCGCAAGTACACGGGCACGCGGCTGCTGGATCTGCTGCGGGCGCTGCGGAACAAGCGGAACCACTACGAGGACATGCCCGAGTCGCTCAAGAAGACGGTCGGGTCGCTGCCGGATGGGTATTTGACTTTCTGGGCCTGCCGGTTTCCGAACCTGCTGATTTCGTGTTGGAATGTCGTGTATAACCTGCGCTGGGAGGAGACGGATCGATTCCGGGATTATTATCTGCCTGCGCCGCCGACCAGCTTGTGAGAGAGGAGGAGGGTTCAGGTTGGATGGCTTTTCTCTGTATCTTGCTTCTTCTGTTATCTTGTTGTTTGTTCCCCGTATTTGTACTGTCGGTTGTCTGTTTTGGACTTGTTTTTGAAGTTGTTACCGTGTTCAATCTTTTATTTTCAGTTTTAATGTTTCGATGTAACGTGTTGTGTTTCGCAACTCATAGTAGGGTGCTGTTCAACCTCCCTGGGGTAAAAGACACCTGGAAAACAAACCTGTTGATCAAAGGCATCGCAACCCCATGAGCTTTCCATCTAACCCAAAGTTACATAGTAATTAGACGTTCCCTCCCCGCCACCTCCAGGACCCCGGGACGCTCCGTGCCGGCCTAGGGTTCGTTCAAGGGCGTTACCTCTAGATGCCCTTGTGTACATCGGGTGCTGTCTACAATGTTTTACAACTTCCCGAGCGGGCTTCCATGGCGGATCGTGGCTCTGGATGACCGCGTCTTGATGAAGATGGCGCCGAGGTGACGTCGGGAAGAAACCTCCGGATGCTGTACCCTTTGGGTATTACATAGTAGTTCTCCGTAACACGAGCCAACGCCCGGCCGGTCTTGCTGTGTTTCATCGATGGCTTGATCAACGTAACGTTATATCGCTGCCTGCTAATCCAATACTATGTATTAATGGGGAACGTCCCCGAGGTATTATTAGAGCCTTCGGTTGGTTGGTATTCAGGCAAGGATGTGCTGTCACAACTCCCACCTCACATGTTTCTTTGGTTGCGCGCCGTGTGTGCTGGCCCGCCGGGGTTGAATTCAGACCTGGCTGCCGAGAGTTATGTATGGATGAAGCTAGCGTGGTCACTGGTTCTTGGCACGGTTCCATCCGCTTGGAAAGCCCAGAATTTGACAGTCAGGGGGTCGACAGTTGGCCGAAACATCCGGCTTGGAGTTGATTGATTGGGTTGCCAAGAAAGCTTAAAAGCGCCCGCGCATGAAATGGCTTCCCCAGGAATCCGGAATCGGCAACCAACTGATCGAGAATCAGGGGTAGCGAAAATGAACTGGCGCGCACGGGCAACGGAGACAGGGTCAATATGGTGACGAACTAGTTCCCGGAACCTTATTAGCGCTTTGTAAGTCCTGACTCCCGCACAGTTCGACGGTCCGCGTTTTCCTTCTCCTTTTCTCTTGATAACAAGCAATGCCCTCTCCAAACACCTCAGACGACCAGTCCGCGAGGTCCCGTTCCGATTCGATCACTAAGTCAACCGAAGGGAACCCGCCACTTTTTCGCTCACGCCCACCCCTCCAGGCTTCAACCCTCACCCAGCCCCTCACCCAGTCGACGGTGGCACCATGACGCCCCTCCGCTCTCTCGTCGCCGCCACACTTCTCTTCCTCTCCACGACAAATGCCTACTTCTACCTCTTGCAACCGGCGCCGCTCGAGGGCAACAAGCCGGATTTAGAATCCCAAATCTTCGCACCTTGCGGCGGGGTCCGCTCGCCCGACCTCTCCAACCCCACAGCGGACTTCCACGTCGACGGAGACTCAGTGGCGATCATGCTTGGCCAGAAGCAGGCCAATATCATGATCGGGGCCTCGCTCAACCCTAAGGCGACCGCCGACTGGATCCAGCTGTTTCCTATTGTACAGCAGACCGGCGAGGGCAACTTTTGCCAGCCATCCGTCACGGCGCCGAAGGACTATGTTGGGAAGAAGGGCTACATCGGCCTTGTACTCAATGGGGCGGAGGTGCTGTTCCAGGCAGGTTCTGGCCAAGTCTTGACGTNGGCTTGTATGATTGCTAACAGTAGCTCGCAAAGTGTGCTGCCGTCAACTTCGTTTCGGGCGCCAGCAAGGCACTCAGCTCAGCTTGCAACAATGGAACCGGGGTCAGCGTGAGCTTCATCAGTGATTCGAAACTCTCGAGTCTGATAGGCAATGCCCCTGACAGCGCCAACAGCACCGACGGCNCCAACGGCGCCAACGGCACCAACAGTAACAGCGGCACCTCGGGCGCTTCATCATTACTGCTCCGCGATGCTGGGATGCCAGTTGCGGGTTTTGCAACCATGGCAGTGATGATTCTGGTAGGAGCCGCGCTGCTTTGAGTTCGTTTGAGTCACAGGTTAGATGCTCTTGAGCTGCTAGTACCTCTGAGGAAATAATAATGATAAAATGCCAAATATGGACACAGAAGGATAAGCATTCACAAGTACAACCTTGAAGTTGCATTTCATCTCCGCTCCCACATTTTCCCCTGCAAGTCATCTCCGTCCTCATCGGCCACGACACACTGCAGCCCTTAACGAGCAAGGCAAGCCTTGACAAGAGACGTATCGGTGTACGAGTTGCCATTCAAGGTCGGCGTCTCAACCAGCTCGTACGTGTTGTCGAACGAACCAGCAGACCAGCCGACATACCCCAGATAGACGTCCGAGTTTTGGCTAGAACATAGCGGGTTAGCCAATCGTCCAACAAGGGAAGAAAAGAATGCCGCAATCACTCACTTCAGGTACGCAATCTGCTGGCACATATAAGTCTGGCATGAGGCCGTGTTGCCGCCGCCCGTCTCGGTGAGGATCGCCTGCCTCTTGTTCTGCCGGAGCCAGGTGGCCAGCGGGGCGAAGGCGTCGTCGATGTTGTTCTTGACGCACTCGGGGTGCGTGCCCGAGTTGTCNGAGTCGAGGTACTTGTGCACGTCGAAGATGAGGTTCGTCGTCGAGCCGTCCGGGTTCTTGACGGTGGACAGCGCCGCGGCGCTCCCGTCGCTGATGACGCTGCCCGCGGACTGCCAGTCGTTGCCGGGCAGCGAGATGAACTGGCTGGTGGCGCCGGCGTTGCGGATGGCCGTGACGACGGCCTGGACCGTGGCCGCCCAGGTGTTGATGTTGGGCACGTCGTGGGGCTCGTTCATGATGCCGAA
>FJWA01004026.1_pt1 | contig 10623 bp, 10 predicted proteins | sample 1011891 | NCBI WGS metagenome assembly FJWA01 (sample SAMEA3912450, study PRJEB9761) | metagenome | biome: forest; material: soil | place: USA | collected 2011-06-22 | depth 0.1 m
AATCTGTCTTATCGTTTCGTGTCAGCAGACTGAACATCACACCGTGGGGTTACCTGATTTTGCCGTTCCACCGCTCATCTCGTTGTCATGATACTCGTGAGCGTTGTGGTTTTGTCTGCGCGTCCCTCCCTGTCAGGCGTACCTAAAAGCCAACATGATTAGCCAGCAGCCAGCATCCGGGCCAGCCCTGCACGGTGCTGGGTGCTTTGCCCCCAAGAGGGAGAGAGCTGCAACCTAGGAACCGACGCCGCAGAGATAGGGGAGACTGGATGGGATAGAGAACCTGGCAACGAGGGATTGGAAGCGAGGTCAAGTGTAGGTAGAGGGGGAGGTTTATCACAGAAAAGGCAGGGGTGCGGTAGGGCCGTCCAAACTGGGGCAGAGGTGGATGTAGACGTGAGGTGCAGACGTGAGGTGCAGAGGTCAAGGGGACTCATTAAAAGCCTTCTGGGGTGAATGCTATGACAAACCGGAAATACCACTCGTGACCTGACTTGGGCAGAGAACAGAGAGAAGATACCATGAAGTTTTTCTGCCTCGGCCTCCTGAACCATTCCAACGCCATAGAAACACCAAAAGATACCGGAAGATGGTGATGTGAGCTCGAGCCCACAGAGAATCGACTAGATTCGGTGTTTCTCGTTTTCTGTTGGTGGAGCTTGTTAGTACTGGCCTTAAAACGAGTCGTTCAGCTGGGCCTGGAGCTTACCGAGCCGAGAGTAGAGCATGTAGAGCGCCATCCGATTGCACTCCTCAGTGCCAGTGATCGTGACGAGACGCTCGTTGTTGCTGTCCTGTGGTTCATTGATCTTGATCACGCTGCCACTGATCTGACGGATCTCGTTGATCTTCTGGCCGCCCTTTCCGATGATGGCACCGACCATGTCGTTGGGGATGTAGATCTGCTGGGTGAGAGGAGCGCCAGGAACAGGCGCGCCGCCGGGCATGGGCTGTCCGTGGGGACCAGCAGGGCCATGAGGACCAGCGGGACCGGCAGGGTGCGGTTGCGCGTGAGGGCCGGGCCCATAGCCGCCGGCGGCCTGTCCGCCATAAGGCATTTGGACTGCAGGGTTCGGGTGAGCCTGCTGGGGGTGGCCGTACTGCGGCGCATACCCCTGGGGGGCCATGTGATGGGATCTGGGATCCGGACGATTGCGGTGGTAGTTCTCCCGATTGCCAAAGTTGCCACCGGCCGGCTGGGGGTTGTATGGAATCACCTGCATTCCGCCCGGGACGGCTCCGGCGGGGCCGCCGCTGCGGGTCGCGTAGGCCGAGGCAGGTGCGCCACCAAACCGCTCGTTAAGCTGTTCGAGGAGTGTGCTGCCAACATAGTAAGTTGCAATGTGGACAGCATCAGCCACACCCATCACGACTAGCGAGCGCTCCGTGGAGAGGGGGAGGCACGAGTCGGACGCATTCAGGCGGGCGCCGGATGCTTCTTGGATCTCCTTGATGCGCGCGCCGCCCTTTCCAATGATGGAGCCGATCAAGATGTGAGGAACGAGCAGACGAAGGGGGTAGGTCTTGGAATTCTGGCTGGAGGGCTCGCCCAACGGCTCGTTGTTGAGGGTCCGGATGATCAAACCGAACGCCTGCAGTTGGTGTTAGCCTGACGGCTCTCTTGACGAGCGAGAGAGAAGAAGAAAGAAAAAAGGCCGTATCCTACCTTGGCAACGGCATCAACGATGCCGCTCACGGTGAGAATGCGCTCCACCGCTCCCTTCTGGTAATCGCTGACAGTGCATTTCGCACCGGACATCTGCCTGATTTTGGACACATTCTCACCGCCCTTGCCTATGACGGTGGCGGCCTCAGGGCTCGAGATCACGGCGCGGACGTGAATCCATGCAGTCTCGTCGTTTGCTCCCGGCGGGGGACCCGACTGGGTTTGAGCGAGGGTTGCGCTGGCGGTGCTGGTGATGGGCTTGGTCTCGGGCGCATCCACGACCAGGGTGTCGCCCTGGGCATCCCTGACCTCGGACTTCTCCCCGTTCGTCTTGGAACCGCCGTTCGCTTCGAGAATCGGGAGCGGCGCAAAGGTGGCATCGCCATTGCTACCAGAGATGGACTCGTGGATCTCATCCTGGTCCTTGATGACTTTGTCGAGGGCCGGTCGCTTGGCCTCGGGCTGGTCGGCAACGGACGGAGAGGAAGTCTCCTCCAGGGGCCGCTTCGCGGAGTGTGTCGGTTGGGGTGATGCGGACATTCTGAGCTAGATTGTGGGTTTTTCTTCACGTCGCGAGCGGGTGTCTTTCTGCCCAGTAGCCGGGACACTCGATCTTTTCAATTGTTTATCGCGGTTATCTACACCTTTGGGGTTTTCGAAGGAAAACGTGCTGGGTGTAGTGACTGGGCCGGGCAGGGTGATGGTGCTTGACGATCGGGTTGGGTGGAGTTGGAGGCTTAATATTCGGGGCGGATCGAGGAAGTGACAACTCCGGGCCAAAGAACGGGGCAGTGACGGCGGAAAGACGGAATGCTGCGGGTTGGTGCGAGCAGATAGGTGGGCAGGGAGTGACGGAAAATGTCCAAATCCCGATCGTGAGGGTGTAGGGTGAATTGGGAGGAGGCAGGAGGGCGCTGAACTGAGCGCAGCTGATTCGGAAGCACCCAGGTAGCTCAAACCTTGCCTGTCAACCAGCAAGCACTGCTTTCTTCCCAAACTGCTTGGTCGCGTGGCAGTATCTCTCGGTATGGACACCGAGTTGAGGGGCGATGAGATGCTGCTTATGCGGGCTTTGCGAACGCGACGGGGAAAAGCTGGACGGCTGTTCGGTCGGGGAGATGGAAGGATACGCGTGCGGTGGTGGCGAATTGCAGAAATCAGGTCGCAAGCGACAAAATCGCTTCGCTGAAAGAAAAGCCCGGCGCAAAGTGCAGGGCAGGCGCGGGAGACTGACCTCCTGTGTTGTACGGCAGGCCGCAGAAGGAGAGCCGAGCGAAGGGGCTTGATGGAGAAGGATGTCTCGAGACGGTTGAGAGGGTGGAAAGGAGAGGTTGATGAAACTGGGAGATCTCGGCGGGCTGCAGCCTTGCTTGCTTGCTTGCTTCTTAATTAGCGTTCAGTGCCAGGGAGCTCATCCTGGCGCACGGGCCAAAGGACCAGCAGAAGTGCCCGGCAGAGCCAATTCTATTTCAGCGGAGTGGGGCGGAGCACTCCTCCCTTGTGGCACCAGCTGCTTGGAGGTGTTTTGAATCCTCCATCTCCACGCGTTGGTGCATCGCCTCTTTATATTCTGTATTACCTACCACATTAGCCTGGAACACCTGCCTCTGCTTTCCAATTCTCGGCCAAAAATACCTAAAGTCGAGGCCCATGGGAAACGCGTTGTGACGCGACACGAGGAGATTTGGGCCTTCCCGCCTTGCAGTTTCCACCTACTTCCTGTACCGTTCGTGACACGGTGCCCAGTTAGCAGGACAGGAGTAATCTGGCGCATTGGATTTACATTACCACTCTCCATCCCGCTCCTCGTAAACAGAGTCGAGTTTTCCGCTCCAGCTGGATGCCGGCGGAACTCAACTGCCTCCCGAAGCAGGACTACACCAACGGTCTGGAAACCCCACGCCGCCCTCGGCGTATCGGTACTTGCACATGGAAAGCGTCCATGATGCCGCTCGCGTCAGTGGACCTCACGAGTCCGAGCTTGAACGCACGATCCAGGAGCTCAACAGCAGGAAAAGGCAACTGGAGGATGCGCTGCATCAGGTGTGTTTCAAGACCATGCCACACGCGAGTGCTGCCTTGCTAATTCAGTGAACAGCTGAGGGCAAATGCCGCCGGCCCTGACGGCGGACTCTCTGCAAAAGATTCCTTGGTGATTATGACGAACGCGTACAAGGACCTGACCGAGGCTGAACCACTCCTGCCGCCCCCTGGGACGGCCCTGGCAGCGCTGCTGGCGATGCGGCGGGCGCAGCAGACCGTCGCAGAGAGTGCCGAGTACACTGACTCGCAGACGGCCTCACTCGAACAGGTGGAGCGGAGGATAGAGGCGGAACGTGTCAACCTGCGCGAGCAGCAAGCCCTGCAGGCCGCCCTCGAGGCTCGCATTCAGTCGATGCGCGACGGGCTTGAGAACAGAGAAGAGAAGACCGAGGAACAGATCGCCAAGGAGCACATGGCCGATCTGAGGCGGAAAAAAGTTCACTGGGACAAGCAGACCTCGAGCCTTATGAAACAGTTGGACTGGTTCATTGGCGAGCATCTCGGCCCAATGTTAGCAGCGGAGGAGTTGGGTGGTCCAGTGGTTGGCGGGCTGATGGACATCGGCCCGGACGATCTGAGCGCCGGATTCAGTGCGCATGGCAAACTGAAGAAGGCCCAAAACAACNCGGATCAGGACAAACGGCAGCGCCGGCTCGACGACATTTGGGGCCCTCAGGACCAGCAGGACCAGCCGAACAAGAGGAAGCGCGAGAGGGATGAGGCTTCGGCGGCAGGGGCAGAGATGCGTGATCTTACCGAGCAGCTCATGAACAAGCTGATGGAAGCGGGGGGGAACACTTCGGCGGCATATGTCGAGATACCCAGGGAATCCGCAGCAGCAAGATTCCTCGTCCGATCCAAGGTCGCAGTCTTCCACCCCAAGGACGCGCGAAGGTTGCGTCTGGTCGACTTTGGGCGAGATTTGGAAGACTAGAAGAGCATGCAAGGAGTGACAAGGGAGCAGTTACAACCATGCAACAGCGATCCGGTGCGGGATGCAGGGACTCAAACGGCGGCTGGCGATCCCCCTGGCATGGAAGACAACGAGAAAACTGAGTTGTTCTGGCGCAAGCGCAGCATGGCGGCCGAAGGCTGTCTCCAGATTCCGACATCGGTCTTGTCAAGGCGCTCCTTTCCGACTCCAAGGGCAACACAGTCACTGCCAAACGGAAGATTGTTTGCATTGCCAGCATTGGCATCCCGAGGAAGACAGAATGCTGTGGGCGGCCCGAGGGCAGCCTTGGCCGAGACGGTTCGAACAAGTCCGACCAGCTATCGGGCCTCGACTTCCAACCGATAAGGTTGGGAATTTTGTCGCAAGAAGGGAGCGTTGTTGATGTCTTCCTGGGAATGGATGCGCAGCGTTTATGAAATTGATACNCAGAGGCGAGGCGGTGTATCNGCCCTGGAGAGATTTCCTACCGATTCNCAACCACATGATTCCCTCCTATCTGATCAAATTCCTGTGTCCCTGTCCGGGCGTCGAAGTGGTTTTGTGGATGGCATGTGGTGCCCGTTTCTAGGCGTTGAGACAGACACGATCAGCCACACATTCCGGTTGCGCTTGAATTCTCGACGCGACTCTGAGACATCGAACTCTCTCAACAGCATTGCAGCACACGATTACCAATTCAAAGGCATGCAGTCGCAGCAAAAAGAGGCCAGTTTCAATTTCGGCCTGAACAAGACCGCCGAGAGTCACCCCGAGCATAGGCTCTCTGTCGATGGCGCGATGGCGGGCGACACCTATCCGATAGACTCGTCTTTGTGGTGGAAAATGGAGGTATAAGTAGGCAATGGGCATCTAACCTTCAAGGCTCTGTTTCGATTACCACCGTCATCCACAACTCAATCCTCCTCAGTAACTACTTCTTCCCAAACACACCACTCGCTCATCATCATGAAGTTCCAGGCTTTCGGTCTTGTCTGCCTTCTCACCGGGGTTCTCGCGGCCCCGATGCAGGATCAGGCTCAGAACTCTCAACAGGTCCAACCCCAGCAGGACGCCCCGGCTCCCGATCCCGTTGTCGTCCCGCCTCCGACGGTTGCCGATGGCCCCGAGGAGGGCAGTGATGAGGGTGGCGAAGATGGTGGCGATGAGGGCGATGGCGATGAGATCAGCCCCGACTCGATGATGATGATGATGACGGGCCAAGGCCAGATGCACTTCGACATGGACGTCTTCCAGCAGATGGTCAACCAGGTGCAGGAGCAGGTCGACCAGATCGGTAAGCCTTCGCCTCCCCCGCTTAGTTGTCAGAAAGTGGCCTAACACCCAGACAGATCAGCTCATGCAGGACCATGCCTCCGACACCAACAACATGATGGAGGCCCTCGTCGACCCCATGGCCCGCCTCAACCAGACCATGGCCATGGGCGTCAGCCGCCTCGCCCTCCCCGCTGGCGGTCTCGGCTCCATTGCCGGCATTCTCGGCGGCGGTGTCGCGACCGGCAAGAAGCCTGCGGCCCTCGGCCTGCTGGCTGACCTCCTCCGCGCCGTCTCCACCCTCGTCGAGAACCTGCTCACCCGTGGTCCCATCGGTGAGCTGCTCAACGGCCTGCTCGGCGGTGTCCTTGGCGGCATCGGCGGCACTGTTGGCGGCGTCCTCGGTGGCGGCGCCTCCGCCCAGGTTCCCGACCTGGTCAGCGGCATTTTGGGCTCCGTCAGCGGCCTCGTCCCGGGTGCCGGTGCCATCGTTGGCGGCATCGCCCCGCACTAAATGGCCATAATTCAGGCTCGTGCGACAGACCGCCGCTGACCGCTGGTGACAAGAATGGCTGTGGGGGAGGGGGTGTTGATGGGGGTAATAGAGTGTGCTTTCTCGGGGGACGAAGATGTTGGTAATCGGGTGTTTTTCAGGGGTAGTTGCAGGTAGTGAATGTCATGCTATGGGGAGATCCGATTGCTCTTACACGAATGTGTACGGTGACAAAAGCCCTATGCTTGGGTGTCTAAACACCATGTGACGAACCTCCAGAGATGATCCTCCCCTCTATCGCCACGTCTTGCACATCTCCAAACATAGTAACCCCTTGGTCCCCCCACCCTCCGCTGTCTCCCCAAAACCCACATGGCCCTAGAACCAAACTTACCAACACCGGCACCTGAATCAGCGGCCCAGTCGTCGCCGCCTGATCCGACCTCGGTCCGTACCTACGCAGCCACAGCCGCCGCAATAGTCAATTCAAAATTATCACTCGCCGCCTTGAAACTCTGGGCAACGGCAAACCCACACCGAAACCTCATCCTCCACGCCGCCGCCAGCGGAGCCAAGAAGATGACAGAAATACACGACCAGCGGCGCGGCCACTCGCACGATTGGAACGATCTGGTACACAACTTGCCTGCCCTGCGAGAGACGAACAGCACGAGGATGGTAAAGAGCAAGCCGACGAGGGGCCAAGGGGCGGCGAAGCAATCGCCGTCGCTGCGGGCTTGGAGGTGGGGGTTAGCTCATGAGGGTAGGGAGGGGGGAGAAAGGGTGTAAGGGAGGCTTACGAGGCTATTCCAGTTAAGAACCATGGCAATACAGCGAGCTATGCCCACGAGTATGAGACTTTTGCGGAGGCCGTGTTCATTCCGGGGAGGGCCCAGGAGAGGCGGAGCTGTGGGAGTTGGCCCCGAATTTGAAGGAAGGAAATGGCCATTTGGTTGATGACGATGCTGAAACCCAGCTGGATCCAGATTTCCTTCGTACTGAAGACCCTTGCATCTTTTGTACTGACCCTGCACAGGGTGGGATACATCATGACCAGCAAACTGTTGCGAGATTTACGTTAGTGTCTGGAGATGGAAGTCGCAGACTCAGAGCTAGAAGACGCACTGCACTGATGGGCAGCGAAACGCTAACAAATGCCTCCATCTGCAATGCCGGTCCAACATCATCAACAACGTTTCTCAGGAGGATACCCATAAGCATGACGAGAAAAATCTACACTGCTAGGAAGCCGTCGAGGAAGCTCAGAGAACTGAAGGCCGAGAGTCTAGACGCGAGGACTGGCAGCAAGTCGCATTCTGGGCACCCTGCTTCTCGATATCGCTGTTGGTGGCATTTGCCTCTGCGGACGAGTTGTCTTTGACTTTGATGTCGGCGTCTGTTTCGTTGCCGCCATGATTTGTTGACGTACCCCTGAGGAGGTTCCCAGGAAGAACCGAAGTTCTGTGACAAGATGGGAGAAAGCGGGCGAGGTTGATTAAATGTGAACAATAATTTCATGAATTGCGTATGTCTTTCGAGGAAGAGAGATAAAATATTCGCGGAGCGGTAAAATGTCTGTCTGGCCCTATGGGTTTGAGTTGAGACAGAGCAGGTGTCAACATGTTTACTACCTAAGGTATGTATCAGAGTTATCAGGGTTCTTTGCCTTGAGGCTGGGCTGCTGAGGCAAATTGACCAGTCAGAAAGCGGCTGCATTCAACTTGGGTGGCCAATCAGAGTTGCTAGAGTCTTCACTTCTCGACTTGCAGGCCTTCCGCAACCACAACTGCCGGGGCAGAAAGGAATCACGGTGGTTCGTGGGCATGGAAAACGTATCTGTTTTGCGACTTGGTTTATTGATAGAGTAATAAGTTACCTATCTACTCAGAGNAAGGACAGGAGGATCTTGCCTGTGGTTACCGTTTCTTGAATAGCAGAGAGGAGAGATGCAGAACGAATGGAGACAGGAGAATGTAGAGACAGAGTGAGAGTAGGCGCAACTGAAAAGTAAACATGCGGAAACGATTCCATGATGTTGAATCAGAGACATGTCATGGCGCTGAGACAACGGAGCATTACTGCAGTTGTCCACTCGCCTCTCCCCCCTTCTCCCGGTGGCTCAAGGACTAAGTTGTAATACCGGCAAACGGGCCCTGTCTCACTGCCCGCGCTTAGATCATTCACACAACTTGGTGGAGGCACCGAGGTTACACTGCAGGCGGCTTCGATGCCGTGGGGGTAGCACAAACAGGACGGGAGATGGGCTCCCGCCCGAGATTTTGGCCTGGGAGGCTGCTGCTGCTGTGCTCTGCGCATACGCCGGCTGGTTGAGAGAGCAGCGGACCTCCCCACGCGTTGCCGGATGCCCGGAAATCGGCTTCGGGGGGTGGGCTGGACAGCAGTCCTCCGGACGGCTCGTGGAAAGGGAGATGATTTTTGTTGACATGGCGGCGAGATACGCACATAACGTCAACGCTTGAGAGGAGAGAACGCTGATACAGAAGAAGCAGCTTGAGCTGGTAACGGCACGGGGATTTCCGCCCCTCTCAGTTTCATAGCGGCGTTCTGGATCTGTCTACAGTATTCTGTACAGAATATGTAACACATTTTCATGTTTGTTGGTGCCTTGAATCTCGGGGAATGTCCAGCCGTTGCGCAGCAGGATGCCGGAGAGCCAAATGTCGATGCTGCCATCCGCGTTCAGCTGCCGAGTGTGGCGTCTGCCAACGCATTGCGCGGGCAGCAAAGCACAATGTATCAGAGGGATCCCTCACCAGCTGGGCCTGAGACGGGCGTGACAAACATGTTAAAGCCGCGACACTTGCATCGACGCGTCCGCTGTCGGCAAGTGTTAGCTCGGATTCCTTGCCTCGGGTTCTTCGGGTTTGACGTTCAATGGTTGGTCGTTGTGGTCGGGAGAGCCAGACGCAGGGCGTGCTGAAGGGCCGCAGCGGAGTGGCCGAAAGACGGTTGAGAAACCCGGACCAGCCTCGTGTGGTTTTCGGCTCGCGTTTCAGGTGCCGTGATCCATCCAGCGCCATCGCCGGCAGTGTTGATGATCTGGGGACTCCGGATCGGGACCAGGCTGCAATATGTACTATCAAGCGGCACTTCCAGAAAGCCTTGGCCAGATCAATCGCTCGCTGAAGACGGAAAGCCGTCTATGTTACCACAGTAAGGCCCCCGTTTCTCAAGTCAGGCAATTACCGGGGCCCCTGTGCGAGCCCGTGCTGTCGGATCCGGGATGGTGTTTGATCTGCGTCCGCAGTGTGCATTCCGCCTGCCCATCTTCATTTTGCGTCATCCCGTCGAAGGGTTACATTGAAACGCGGCGTGTGAAATCTGGGTGCGGCTGCCACGTCGCATCGAGCAGAACCCGCGCGCAAATGCTGATTCCTGCAGCAGACTTGCCTCCCTTTGACCTCTCGGCTGCCATGGGGTGGAGAATGTACGAGTTTGGGTTCAGCTCGACCAGCATTTCATTTCGCCTTGGCGTCGAGATCCTATTGTCGACGGACAGCGTCCAGAATACAGACCCTCCTCCGGCTCTGAGATGGCCGCCTGCTGGGTCGTCTCCTTTGTTTTCTTCTCTCTCCGTTGCCGACGCGCGCACAAGAGGCCCGCGGGTCTGGCTGGTTTGCTGGCTCGTTTGGGACGACAACACGACGGCCCGGCGCGACTGTTCGGATGGCAGGGGCTGGATTTGTCTGCGGGTGCAATGGGTGCAGCCCAGCTTGGTCGCCGAGAGCGAACGACGTCCGAACGCCGTGTTGATTTTGCGACAGACCTTGGCGCCCTGCCCCCTTGTTGGCGCAATCCTTCCGGTTGTGTTACAGGGGACCCCTTCTCACCGACCGAGCCCGTATCCCCGGCGTCGACCGCCGTCTGACCAGCCCCGGCTGTGTCCTCTGCGCACGTTTTGCAAATTCCGATCCAAATCGCCTGTTCGTCCCGATTTCTGTCGAGCGTCATGCCCCCAAGACATGCATGTCCCCCTGCCCTGAATGCATCATTCCAGCCCGAGCCCTGCGTGCTCCGTCGGCCAGCCTAGTCTCCAGGAGTCGCCGACAGGGCGGTCCCTCCTGTGAAGCGGAGGCAGTGGACTGTATTCTGTGTTCTGTACAGGTTGTCTTTTTTCTTAAAATATCACGGGAACTTTTTATTAGAAAAAACATATATCTAAAAAAGGTGGTTACCGGCAGCATTGTTCCCTCT
>FJWA01004413.1_pt1 | contig 10617 bp, 8 predicted proteins | sample 1011891 | NCBI WGS metagenome assembly FJWA01 (sample SAMEA3912450, study PRJEB9761) | metagenome | biome: forest; material: soil | place: USA | collected 2011-06-22 | depth 0.1 m
CTTCATTCCGCAGCCACGCCCCCCCATCTCTCGGCAGCGCGTTGGACTTGTTGAACCTGTTGAACTCGTCGAACTCGTCGGACTCGACGACGCGCCCGCCAACATTCTGCCATCACCGAGTCGCCGCGTTCCATCAAAATGAAGGATGAAAGTAAGTCTGCTGCTTTCGCATGGCCCTCCAGCCACCTCTTGACAATTTTGGCTGACGCCGCACTCGGCAGACGGGAAGCGCAAGGCGAGCGACGAGCCGCCGTCACCCCTCGCGGCAAAGAGAGTCAAGCACGACAACTCGGCCGAACCCGATACGAAGCCCGCGAAAATCCCAGCGATCCCTTTTCCAGAAAAGGTGCGCCTAGCCTCGTTCCACCCTCAACATGCGCGCCAGCTAACAGCCTTGCCACCAGCCCGCCGTCATCGAGGAGCGCAATGGCGAGATCGAGTTCCGCGTGGTCAACAACGACAACGACCGCGAGAGCCTCATCATCCTCACGGGCCTGAAGTGCATCTTCCAGAAACAGCTCCCCAAGATGCCCAAGGACTACATCGCGCGCCTGGTCTACGACCGCACCCATCTGTCCATCGCCATCGTCAAGAAGCCCCTCGAGGTGGTCGGGGGCATCACGTACCGGCCCTTCAAGGGGCGCCAGTTCGCCGAGATTGTGTTTTGCGCCATCTCGTCGGACCAGCAGGTCAAGGGCTACGGCGCGCACCTCATGTCGCACCTCAAGGACTACGTCAAGGCGACGTCGGACGTCATGCACTTCCTCACCTACGCCGACAACTACGCCATTGGCTACTTCAAGAAGCAGGGGTTCACCAAGGAGATCACGCTCGACAAGTCGGTCTGGATGGGCTACATCAAGGACTACGAGGGCGGCACCATCATGCAGTGCACCATGGTGCCGCGCATCCGGTACCTCGAGATGGGCCGCATGCTCCTCAAGCAGAAGGAATGCGTCCAGGCTAAGATCCGGGCCTTCTCCAAATCCCACATCGTGCACCAGCCGCCCAAGCAGTGGCAGAAGTCGGGCGTGGCCCCGATCGACCCCCTCTCGATCGAGGCGATCCGCGCCTCGGGCTGGTCGCCCGACATGGACGAGCTCGCGCGCCAGCCGCGCCACGGGCCCAACTACAACCAGCTCCTGCACCTGCTCAACGACCTGCAGAACCACCAGTCGAGCTGGCCGTTCCTGATGCCCGTCAACAAGGACGAGGTCATGGACTACTACGAGGTGATCAAGGAGCCCATGGACTTCTCCACCATGGAGACCAAGCTCGAGGCCGACCAGTACAACACCCCGGAGGACTTCATCCGCGACGCCAAGCTCGTCTACGACAACTGCCGCAAGTACAACAACGAGACGACGCCCTACGCCAAGTCGGCCACCAAGCTGGAGAAGTTCATGTGGCAGCAGATCAGGGCCATCCCGGAGTGGTCGCACCTGGAGAGTTCTTAGGCGGATCTCCGGACCAAGAAGGGGAGCAGTCGCACGGGGGGGGTGTCTGTGGTGTCTGATGCCATTGCCGCTGCTGCTGCCGCCGGGGTGGCGGCGGCCGAAAACGGGATCCCGATCAAGCGGCGCCGAGGCCGGCCCTCGGGCCGACGGCAGCTTGACTGAAGGGAAGGTGTTTTGATTGCATTGTTTACTGGCGTTGGGCGGTTGGCGGCGGTTGGGTGAGACTCGGCGTTGGACGGTGGGCGGGGTGTTACAAACGGTTGTTTTCGATATCATTACGTCGGCTGGGAGGCTTTCTGCTTGCATACCTATGTATACACATTAGGTAGTTACCTGGTTCCGCGGCACACCAAGCGACCAACATCATTCACCATGTCTTGATCACACACGGGCTACTTCGGCATGGACACTGCTATTCAAACACTACAACACTAAAGCTGCTTCCCCACCCCCGACAACCACTCACTCACCCTTCTTCCCAAACCTCTTGACCCACCCAGCATCCCACCGATCCAGCTCCACGGCCCTCCTCTCTCCCGTCCAGCCACCCCCAACCCCATTACCATTATCAAACCCCCTCCTCCTCGAAGACCCGCTCGCCCCCGGCGCGGTCAAGTTCCCACACTTGGGCACCGTCAGCGCCTGGCCAAACACATCCGCCGCCCAGATCAAGACGCCATTCGTCCACCCAAACCCCTCCACCACCTCGTACTCTCCGCCACCGCCCGCCACGTTGATCTCGTAGTCGGCATACTTCTCAAACATGATCCCCTCCGCCTCGGGGTTGCTGATCCCCTGCAGCCTCGGCATGGCGCTGGTCGAGCCGCCCGTGGCGTACCACGTGCAAAAGGTCGAGTCGAGGTAGCGCTGGGCGAGGCGCAGCGCGAGGGCCTGGGTGTGGTTGTAGGCCGGGTCCGGGCCCGGGGCGAAGGTGTCGGGGGTGTTGAGCAGCCCGCGCATGAGGATGTGCTGCAGAGGCGGCCAGACGTTGGGGCGGTCCCACTGCTGGGAGGTCGGGTAGTTGGTGGCGGGGATGCCGCCCGGGGCGGTGTCGAGCATGGTGGCGACGCGGGCGTAGGCCTGCTGCACGGCGAGGGGGTTGGATTTGAGGAAGCGGGGCGCGGCGCCGGTCCAGAAGGGGTAGAGCTGGGCGACGTCGAAGACGAGGAGTTGGTGGNCGGTGTTGGTGGGNGGGTGCGGGGCNAGNGNGATGTGNGTGNNTTGGGAGGCGCTGGTGAGGTTGTANTCGAAGTAGGACCAGTAGGTGGCGTTCCACATGAGGGCGTACATGGCCTCGCTGCGGCGGGCGGCGGCGGCGGTCCACTGCTTGGCCGCGGTGGTGTTGCCGGCGCGGTGGAGGAAGTCGGCGATGATGCGCTCGTTTTGGTAGAGGATCGAGTTGAGGTCGACGGGGACGGTGCCGCGGACGTTGAGCGAGCGGAGCGGGAAGGTGACGTCGGTCGCCGCGTCGCTCGGCGTCTTGAGCCATCGGGAACTGTAGTCCCAGCCCGACTCGGCGCCGCTGGCNAGCTCCGCGTACAGGTCGGCNTTCTCCGTGTCGTTTAGAGGGGTGTTGATCGCGTATACGTCTCCCGAGGTTGCGTAGTAGGACTCGTTGTTGGCCGTGTTGTANTCTTCCCTGAACGACTCCGGGCGGGGTTGGTTGTTGTTGACAGNGTACCTGTTCAGGGTGTAGTTTTTGCCGTCGGCAGCCGTGATGGATACGGACTGGTTCTTGGTCCAGAACTCGTGCTCCTTGATCAGCAGCGGCAGGGCCCTCTTGAGGATACTGGTGTCGTTGGTGTAGTCGACGTAGGTCTTGACCATGAGCGCCAGCAGCGGGGGCTGAGACCGGTTCAGGTAGTAGATTCTCGCGCCGTTGGGGACGAAGCCGATGGTCTCGACAAAGTCCAGGAAGTTCTCGATGATGTTCCTCGAGATCTGGACAAAGGTGCCGCCGGTGCGCAGGAGGCCCTCGACGATCCAGTACGAGTCCCAGTAGTAGGGCTCGCGGAAGCGGCCGCCGGCCACTACAAAGGTGCGGTTCACCGGGATGAAGCTGTTGTCGCACGTGGAGCAGTTCCCGGGCCCGAGATAACGTCTGGTGAGGTCGGGCCAGATGTCGATGACCTTGCCGACGAACTCCCTGACGGTGGCATCCTTCACCTTGCTCAGGAACCTGGGGTCCGCCTGGAGCTCCTCGGCGGGCACCTCTTCGAGCTCGCCGCCGGCCGGGGCAAAGTTCTCGGTCAGGAAGGCGTGGAGCTCGGAGTTGTTGGACAGCGGCTGGCTGAGACGGCTAAACGCCGCAATCACGTCGTCCACGGGCTTGAGCGTGGGCCTGGGCGGCGGGGAGGGGTCCAAGTCAGTGCGTGTCTCACCGCGGCATCTTCTCGTGCACGCCCCGGGTCGGTTGCTGGTTGGCTTACATGTCCACGAATGTCTTGGAGTCGGCAAAGGGCTGTGCAAGCTCAATGGCCTTCAGGATCTCGCCGTGGCAGTACAGCGGAGAGCTGCATGGCGCCGTGACGGAGCCATTGATGTACAGGGCCGCCGCCGTCGAGACGAGGCCGGCGACCACTGCGGCCGTGAGACATGGCGGTGCCATCGTTCGAGGTCCAGCACCCAACTGGTGCTGCTTACGGAATACCGGGATAGATACCTGTGTCCCTTACTCAAAGCTCGGGGCGAGGCATGTATGGATGTAGGTAATTAATGGAGGAATGGCAAGAGAGGGTCGGGGAGTGGGAGTGTTGGGACGAGGGAAATCACTCCCCCGAGTGCATAAATACAGGAACAAGAGGAGGGCACATCCCAACGACCAAGGCCATGCTGCCGACGACGCCGGCCTGGTAACCGGGCTAATGACGACCGTCTTAGCATCAGTTTTAGGCAGGAGATGAGCTCTGGCCGAGTTGTCGACGCAGACTTCCAAGTTGCGTGCAACCCTGGTTGCAGACGCAGCTCTCTGCACGTCAGAGCCAGGCCCGGAGCGCGCCAATAACATGTCCTCGCGCAAGGTGAATAGGGATCACCCCGCAGCAGGGTCACGCCGGATCCAACGTCCGGGTTCCCTGTCGACATTGGACCGGCGTAACGGCGGCTGTGTGCTCGAACTGACATGGCTGTGATCGTCGCCGGCTCCAGCCTCCAGTCTTGGACTTGGACGCATTCGAACTTGGGGTGAGGAGCAGGGGGCCAAGGGTTGCCGGATCCATCCATTCGTATGCAGCAATGCTCCAGTCAACGGTACCACTGTCTCACGGCTGCATTTTCGAGGGGCATGCCCTGCGGGAGGTTTGGACGAAGGGTTCTCGCGTGGTCGTGAGATTTTGTTTTGTGGTGTTGGGGCTGCAAGCTCTCCATAACTTCGGTCCCTACAGAATACAATAGAGCTAGCGTATGCGCTAACGCCAACCTTGCAGCCCGCTCCAGCTGGGAGTGACGTCAGGCCAAGCAACGCCCGGAGCGCGAAACTGGTCGGCGGCGTGTGGGGCATTTTAGCAAGCTTTCCCCAGCCCCGGCGCCTGGCATCTGATGTGCTGCTGCATTCCCCTTCTCCATCGAATCCGATCGACCTCTGACGAAGCGTGGACCTCGATCCTGGGGAATGCCTTGTCGGCCCGTTTTTTGCACGGTGCATAGCCGAGGCAGAAAGGCAACCAATGCCTTCGCAGTGACTAGCTGGGGATAGTCGCACGAAATGCTTGCTCTATTGCGACCTGTACATCGACTTTTCCCCGTCGCTGGCCTTGGAGGTCGCGGGGGCACCACCCTCAGCCTTGCCTTCAAAAACTGCCTTGAAGATGCCCGCCAGCCTCGGGAGGACAAAGTCTCGGTTCTGGTAGATTTGGTAGTGGATGACCAGTCTGTCACCAAAAAGCCTGAGGCCGGCCTCCTTGCCGAGCTCCTCAAACTTCTCTGCTGGGCAGTTGGCGCTGTCCAAGTCGAGCCAGACCATGTTTGTATGCACCGGGTGAACGAGCTGCCCGCCCAGGTCTGTCCATATCCCGGCCACTTCCTGTGCGAGAGCGTGCGTGTCGCGCAACAGCCCCCCCTTGCCGTTGGGGCCCTCGCCGAACGTCTCGTCGACGGCGACGCGGGCGGCAGCCGTGACTACGCCCGACTGCCGGAGTCCTCCGCCAATGGCTTTTCTCACCCAGCGCGCATGCTTGATGACATCCTTGTTGCCCACTAGGATGCTCCCAATGGGGGCGCCGAGGCCTTTGGAAAAGCAGAGCGACACCGTGTCGAAGTTATCGGCGAAGTCAACCAGACTGCCCGCTCCCGAAGCCGCAACTTCCCAGAGCCGCGCGCCGTCGCAGTGCATCTTGATGCCGTGCTCACGGGCAAATGCCGAGATGCGCCGGACCTCGTCCAGCGGCATGAGCATACCGTGTAGGGTGTTTTCCAGGCTGATGACGCGGGTCGGGCACGTATGCACGTCGTCGTCAAGATACGCGTTTGCCTTGACATCTTCCAGCGTCAGGTACACGCCGTTGGCTGGCACGACCGTCTTGACCAGAGCGCCCGTGAGGGTTGCGACGCTACGCAGAGCAAGTCAGCAATGCGCAGCCAAGGAGGTTCTGTGAGCTCACCCTCCGGCTTCATATTTGACAATATGGGAGCGATAGTCGCACAACACCCCGTGCGGCGGCTGGGTCAGCAGCGACCTCAAGGCCAGCTGGTTCCCCATGGTGCCGGACAAGACGAACAGCCCGGCCTCCTTGCCGGTCAGGGCGGCGCAATGACTCTCCAGGTCAATCGTGGTGACGTCTTCCTGGAAGACGTCATCCAGCAGAGTACACGACTGGATGGCGGCGAGCATCGACGCCGTCGGGGTGGTCATGGTGTCGCCTGGCGGCTGCTGTCAGTCGGCTGTCTGCCATCGCATCCCATCAACGGGCAGAGAAACTGACTCCTGAGATCGCGGCCGGCGGCTCCATCGCTGCCAATCCAGGCATTCTGCCGCGGAGGGCCCGGTTTCTCGACGTCGTTTCCGCGAGCCGACGCCATCTTGGAAGAGCAGAGTGCCGAGGTGCCGAAAGGAGCGCGGGTGCTTGGATGGAGGGCCTGAAGTAACGATGCGCGGGGTAGAGAGGGTGTCATCCTCCACCGTCCCCGCGCCGGTATGACTCTTTGTCCGGGCCGCATTCTCTCGCCCCCCCCAGACCCCTCGACGGGCGTCCAACAGCCACCGGCCCCGAGTCGTAATTAGCGTTTGCTCCGGGCGGCAGGTTCCGCGGGGCCAACCAGCAGGCAGGGGGTGTTTCGGGGTGGTCTGGCCGTCCCGACAAAGGCAAAAAGAGGGCAAGACCGAAAGCCACGTTGGACTGTGATGCCACGCTGCCGGTGAGCCCTGCGATGTGATGGCTGGCATGATCGGGCAAGGTCCTGCCAATCGATGCGGTGCTGCGAGGAGACACGGCCCACCCGGTGGGCTGATCTTTGGGAGGACCCACCGGTACGGCCTAAGTACCTAGATTGATTCCCTTCAGGCTTCATTGAGCAGTTCAGCTGCCGGTGTGCAGTGGCTTCTGATGCCTCATCCTCATCCTCATCCACGAGGGCAGAGTCAAGCCGTCAACGCCCGCATCGCACGCCCGCAAGGAGGGCCTCCCACGTGGCAGCAACATGTCTCAAGCCTCACGCCACCGCGCCAGGTCTCGTCCCCGAATGGGCCGGGGGCATTCGGAACCCAGGGATCCATCCCAATCCCAACCCAGATGCACTTCGGGTGTGTTACGAACCCGCCTGTCGCTCGGGTCGCGTCTGGTGCAGCCGTCGCCGAAGGGCAGAGTCCGACATCTTTCGGACCCAGTACAAAAGGTTCTCGGCAACAACTTCCGCTAAAATAACCCCTGAGCAGCGCTGCGTGCGTTCGGCGGCAGCTTCTCGTTTCGGGCAGCACGGCTGCATGCGCTGTAAGACACGCTATAAGTACCAGACCATTCCCTCCTCGCCTCGCCCTTCTGCCCATTTGAGCCCCCAACGTTTTACACCACCACCACATCCTCCACCACTGCCAAATACGGCAGACTGGGCAGGTGGAAGCTCAAAGCGACGCCAATTGTGATTGAATTTCTGCTCCTTCAACGAGTGCGGGCTGAGACATTAAACGATTCCAAATGACCGCTTCCTCCAACTTGACCCCCAACTCCGGGCTGCACAACCCAACGCTATCCTGCTGTGGCGAGCACTCAAATCCTCCCTGACACCCTGGAAATTCACCAACTCGACAGCCGACACACAAGGCAAAATCAGAAATGGAACACTTCTCTCCTATTCGTTGTTGAAGCGGCCGCCGCCGCACCGCTCACCGGTTGAGGCTCGAAGTGCTCGAGCTCTCGCCGCAGTCGTTGGCCATCACCTGGCCGTTGAACCCTACAGGCATCCCGGCGTGGTGGTGCTGGATTCTGCTTGGATCCTGCACCACCTGCTGCTCCCAGGACACCGGGTGACCAAGGCCCAGAGTCTGCCATTCCCAGTACCCGAGGAGCGCAGGCGCCGTGTTGTCGAAGCCCGCGAGGCTGCCGGGAACGTGCACCTCGTTCTCCAGCCCGGTCATCGCCATCTGGGGTGGCTGCCAGCCGGCCTGGCTGAATGGGATTGGCTTCGCGGGGTCCAGCGCTGAGCTGTACTGGAAACCGCTGGACTGGACGACGAATTCAGGAGCCGCCGGGAATGCCTCGGCTGCTATGAAGACGGTCGTCGGCATGGCACTGGTTGCGGGGATGAAGCTGTCCATTGCGCCCGGGTATGTCGGGTAGATCGCGGCCGGCGCTACGAAGGTGCTTGAAGCCGGAACACCGCCCGCTGGCGCAACACCGTTGGATGGGACCATCGAGGGTTGTTGTGCCTGGACAGCGGGCAATGGCGCCTGGGCACCGATGGATCGACAACTATCCGGCAACGACACAGAACTCTCGCTGCGTGGCTGCACCGAATCCCCGGTCGAGCTGTCCGAGCTGGCGCTGATGGACCGCTGACGAGGTCGATGGCCGTCGTTCGGGGACCTCGCGGTTGGCGCCCGGTTGTTGCTTCGCGGAGCCGGCCTCGCGTTCTTCGCCCGTTTGGTTGCCCCCATCAGTCCTTGCTCTCTGGCGCCCAAGGGCAGCCTCGAGAGGAGCCCTCGGAGGATGCGGTACAGTGCTGCCGTGGTCTTGGATTCCGGAGCCACCTCGGCGAGCATGCCCAGTGCCTTCTTCATCGCTTCCAGGATCCTCTCGCGCTGCGGAAGGTTGCGAGCCTCGTCCTGGAGGAACGCAGAACACATTACGGTGGCCGCGTCGAAGATGCAGAAGACCGCATAGTGGAACTTGGCACCCACCGACGCCATGTTCTCGAACAGGCTCCAGGACACGTCCATGAGACCGAGCGCCGCCTCGACGCCCGACGCCCGGAGAGTCGTCTCGAGTTCCGTCATGGGCTTCGCCGAGCTCCGGGCGAGGAACGGCCTCAGCTGACTGAACAAGCCCATATACCCGATCAAGTGCAGATATCGACGCTGGAACACGACCCATCCAAATTCGGCATCCCAGCGCGTATCCGGCGCTTTCACGGCGTATTCGGCTGGGAGCGATTCGGTCCACTTCTCGACCACGTCTCGCATCCGTCTGGCTATCTCCGCCTTGTCCGCAGCAGTCTCCGAAGGACCACCGAACTGCGCTGCCATGTCGATACAAAGCTGGCAGTGGAAGTTCATGTGACGGAAGGGCGATGGCTGGTCAGGGCAGTTGGGGTTGTTCTCGAGGGTGAGCGTCGGCATCACGATCGTGCAGTCGGCATGGTTGACAAGCAGCGGGCGGGACAGCATGGAGCCGAGGGCGCTTGCAGATGTTAGCCCCCGCTATCCTAACTGATCGAGAAAGCTGACTTACAAGTCCCACAGATACAGGATCACCCAGAGGCGCCTCCTCATTTCGCGGTCGAACTCCGACATACCCTCGGACAAAGAGTCTTGATGGAGACCTTGACCACGTCAGCTTGGCCTGCAGACACCTGGGGAACGGGGGATGGGAAGAGGTACCTATCTCGTTGGCCGCACGGATGGCTTTGCTGAGAGCGTGCCAGGCTTGAGTCCATTTCTCGGCCGACTTGAACCAGTACGCAGTCAAGAACAGCTGCTGGACGTGGACGAGGCCGCCTTTTCCCGGCGGGATGGTGGTGCTGATCTTTTCGGCAGCAGCATGCAGCCGGTCCGCCAATGTCAGGACGTCCGTGTCGAGCTTCTTTTCCAGCCGCACTTTGACGTTATCCTCGATGATGAAATGCAGCGAGCAAGCCAGCACGCGCAGGATGAGGCTCGTGAGTTCGGGTGTCACCTTGTCCCGTGGAGTGGCCCACCAGCCATCGTACTGGGTTCTGAACTCGGGCGGGTACAGGGCGTAATACTGATGATTGGCGCCGTTTAGGAAGTTATCGACGAGACAATCTAGCTCCAGTCAACATCGTGGCGGGTCGAGGAGGGATGTGTGGCCCAAGTACCAGTGTACCGCTTCTCCGGCATCAAGTGCAGAGCGGCTTTGAGCTCGTCAGACTGTTCGACGTCGATTTCCTCCACGACGTCCCTGATTGCCTACCGGATTGTCAGCTGGCGCATGGTTTCCGGCTCCTACCACCATGGACATTACTCTACCTTTGGACCCGAGCCTTGACCCAGCACCAAGTGGTGATGGTGGGACATGTAGCCCAGGCCGTTCAAGGCCCCGCTCACGTCGATGTCGGAGGCCGAGTCATCTTGGTCAAGATAGTCGTCAGAAGGAGCCTCCTTGTCTGAGCTATCGAGACTGCGCTTCCTCGAGGACCTGATGGAAGCAGAGCCGGAGGCGCCAGTCAGCGTTGGTGCGATGGCTTGGACATTACGGGCCTCACCTCGCCTGGCCGTCTTGCGAGCGTTCGTCTCTGGGGCTTCTCACAACAACTATCTTCGACCGGCACAGATGGGACACCCCGCGCTTCAGGCAGTGGTTGCAGGGAAACTCGCGGTTGCACTGGGTTGAGTCATCAGCCAAAGCCCTCCGTCTTAGACAACAACGGTCTTGTGGCGGTGTGGCTCCTCCGGCCCGAACGGATCTTCACCTTTTGCTTGCGGCGCTGGCATTCGACGCAGGACGCCGCGGCCGCGGCGCCGAAGTTCCCGGCGATGCTGTGCGTGGCG